>Ga0137372_10003253_pt1 | contig 15854 bp, 10 predicted proteins | sample SagtaG_6_FD_104911 | JGI IMG/M metagenome (GOLD analysis project Ga0137372, IMG submission 104911) | Vadose zone soil microbial communities from Sagehorn Ranch, Mendocino, California, USA - Sage1_R_60_16 metaG | ecosystem: Environmental > Terrestrial > Soil > Vadose zone | place: USA...
ACCTCGAAGCAAAGTTCATCCCCTTTGCGAATCTGGTGGATGGTAAAGCTGGGTTTTTCCAGGCGGAGGTCGGGAATGGTATAAGTGCGGTGTTCCGAAAATCGAGCTTTCAAAGACGAGCGGCTGCCGTTCGATCCTGATTTCTGCCCTGAACGCTTGTTTTTTCGCTTGGCCATTCGGCGATCCCTGCCGAAGTTGATCTTAAACGAAGCTGGACATCACGGCGAGGGCGCGCGCGCCGAACTAGGCCCAGGTAGTATCGTCGTCCCCGTGAATTTTCCGCAACTCTGCCGGTGGCCGCATCGGAACCCCTATCGTTTCACCAAGCAGCGTATCCAGATTTTCCAAACACAGAATTTGTCTGTCAAAGACCACGCTGAAGTTGCGGGAAATCGAATGAGCGACATCCTGCAGGGGAACTTGCTTCCCGAGTTCTTTCTCTATCGAGGTCACCGGCTTCGCTTCGATCCCGCACGGGACGACAAGATTGAAGTAGCTGAGGTCAGTGTTCACGTTGAGAGCGAAACCGTGCGAGGTGACGGCACGAGAGATGTGCACGCCGATGGCGGCAATTTTGGCTGTTTGTTGTCCTATGTGGGGACGGGGCTCTGCCCCGTCCGGGCGGGTCGAAGACCCGCCCCCACACGGTCCATCGGTCCATACTCCAGTAAGACCCGGAATCCGGTTAGCTGAGATACCAAAGTCGGCGCAGGTGCGGATCAACACTTCTTCAAGCTTTCTGACGTATTCGATCGCGCCAAGCGTTTTACGTTTTCCATCCGATGTGCCGAAACCGCGCAGGTCAGAAATTGGATAGCCGACGAGCTGGCCGGGCCCGTGAAACGTAACGTCGCCGCCGCGATCACATTCGAAGACTTCCACGCCGCGCTGGGCCAGCAGCTCAGGGGAGGCCAGGATGTTCTTGGATTTCGCGTTGCGGCCCAGCGTAATCACTGGCGTGTGCTCTAGTAGCAAGAGCACATCGCCGATGCGGCCGTCTTTGCGCAGTTCGATCAGCCGCTGCTGCAGGCAGAGGCCGGTTGCGTAATCAATCGCTCCGAGTTGAACGACAGAGATCAACTTCTTTGCCGCTTATTCACGCGGAATAACCATTTCACCACAGAGAATACAGAGGGCACCGAGGAATCAATTCAGCAAATCTGTGCTCATCTCCGTAAATCCGTGGCTTGGATTCTAGGCATTTATCGCCATCCCATACACGCTGTTCGCAGCATCCAGCATAGCCTCTGCGAGCGTCGGATGTGCGTGAATCGTCCACATCAGGTCTTCAACAGTCGCTTCGGCTTCCATCGCGGCGACGGCCTCGGCGATCAACTCCGTTGCCTGTGGGCCGATGATGTGGACGCCCAAAATCTCGCCGTAATCTGCGTCGCTCACGATCTTGATGAATCCTTCATGCGCGCCGACGATCGAAGCGCGTGAGTTGGCAGCAAATGGGAATTTTCCAATCTTCACGTTGTATCCGGCTTCCTCGGCTTTAGTCTGAGTCAGACCCACGCTGCCAATTTCCGGATGACAATAGGTGCAGTTCGGAATGTGCTCGGGGTTGATTGGCTTTCCCTTCTTGCCGGTGATCTTTGTAACCGCAACAATTCCCTCCATCGCCCCCACGTGCGCCAACTGCGGCTTGCCCAGCACCATGTCGCCGATGGCGTAAATGCCGGGTTCAGAAGTCTGCATCCAGCTATCCGTCTGGATAAAGCCCCGGTCGGGCTTGATCTTGGTCTTTTCTAACCCAATGTTTTCTGTGCGCGGTTTGCGGCCAACGGCGATCAGAATTTTCTCGGCTTCAATCTTCTGCTGCTTGCCGTCAACCGTAAACGCCACCGCGATTCCTGATTTCGTCTTGGCAATTTTCTCGACTTTGGCGCTTGTATGAAAATTAATTCCTCGCTTGCGAAATATCCGAGCCAATTCTTTGGAGATCTCTTCATCTTCAATTGGTACCAGGCGCGGCAGCATCTCGAGAATCGTGACTTCGCATCCGAACGAACGATAAATCGAAGCGAACTCCACGCCCACAGCCCCGGCCCCTACGATGACGAGCGACTTGGGAATTTCCTTGAGCGCCAGGATTTCGATGTTGGTGAGAATGCGGTCATCCGGCTGAAGGCCTGGGAGCATGCGCGCCTCCGAACCAGTCGAGAGAATTACATTCTTCGCTTTAATATGGCTCGTCCTTCCATCATTCGCAATTTCGACTGTATGCATCCCGTTCAACGCCGGGCCGGCCACCTTGCCATACCCGCGAATCGTCTCGACCTTGTTCTTCTTCATCAGGAACTCGAGACCTTTGGCATGCTTGCCGACAATCTTTGATTTGCGATCCTGAATCGCCGCCCAGTTCAGCTTCCGCGCGTCCACGCCTTCGATGCCGAATTCTTTTGCGTCTTTCAAGTGATCCCAAATCTCTGCGTTGAACAGCAGCGCCTTTGTCGGGATGCAGCCCACGTGCAGGCACGTTCCGCCCAGCACGTTGTCTTTTTCAATAAGCGCAGTTTTCAATCCGTAATGTCCGGCGCGGATGGCAGCGGTATATCCGGCTGGTCCGCTGCCGACAATTGCAACGTCGTACGTAGTTTCAGGCAAGTTTCCTTCCTCAGTACGATCAGATGATCCCAGACAAACGAATGATTCTAGACCAGCGTCTCGACCATGGGACGGCTACACTGAATTACACAAATATTGTCATTCCGAACGCCTGCAGGGCGGGAGGAATCTGCTTTTTGTCTCATTGTTGTGAATAGGCAGGTTTCTCGAAAATCGCTAGGCACCGCAAGTTTGTTAGAAATCACTTAAGCGCGGTTCCGCAGCCTGTTACGCCAGCAGCCTTGCTGCTTCCTTGGCGTAGTACGTCAGAATAATGCTCGCCCCAGCCCGCCGAATCGACATCAGCGACTCCATGATCACCCGCTCGCGATCGATCCAGCCATTGCGGGCAGCAGCTTCGATCATGGCATACTCGCCAGACACTTGATACGCAGCCAACGGCACGTCAAACCGCTCTCGCGCTGCGGCGATCACGTCGAGATATGGCATCGCTGGCTTAACCATAATGATGTCCGCGCCTTCCTCGATGTCGAGTTCGATCTCGCGCATGGCCTCGCGCAGGTTGGCGCCGTCCATTTGGTAAGACCGGCGATCTCCAAACTGCGGCACGGAATCAGCCGCTTCGCGAAACGGTCCATAAAAACCGGAAGCAAATTTCGCTGCATAAGAGAGGATTGGAGTATTCGCCAGCCCAGCTTCGTCCAGCGCCCTGCGAATCGCGGCGACCCGCCCATCCATCATGTCAGAAGGAGCAACAATGTCGACCCCAGCCCGCGCCAGGGAAACCGAAGTCCGCGCGAGCAACTCCAACGTTGCATCATTCACGATCTCGTATTCGCCCGTAGATGCCGGTGGATGTGCCACCGCCGCTCCTAGCGACTGCGGCCCGGTGGGGCGCACAATGCCACAATGCCCATGCGAGGTGTATTCACATAGACAGACGTCACCAACGATGACCAGCTCTGGGATCTCCCGCTTGATCGCGCGCGCTGCCTGCTGCACGATTCCATCGGCTGACCACGCCCCAGTCGCCATCTCATCTTTCGTTTCCGGCAATCCAAAAAGGACGACTGCAGGAACGCCGAGAGAGCGCGCCTCGCCGGCTTCCTTTACGGCTTCATCGATGGAAAAATTGAACACCCCCGGCATGGAGCGCACTTCCTTCCGCACGCCTTCGCCCGGGCAGACAAACAGGGGGTAAACGAAAGCTTCCGGACTCAACCGAGTTTCACGCACGAGGGAGCGCAATTGCTCGTTTTGGCGGAGGCGGCGAAGGCGGGTAGTAGGAAACGACATATAGGTAAGACGCACACCGGACTCACGGTGATTCTAGCAAACCGGATCTAGGTTTAGCCCCTGCTCTTGAAAATGTATCGGTTACCGTGCAGGCGATCGTCCAACGCTAAATCCCGCTGGTACTTAAGTAACTAGCGCTCGCAATCGTATGAATCTGCCGCGAACCGTACTCGAATAGAATGCCGATTACTCATGACCAAACGCCAGCGCTGGTGGGCTCTCTGCATAGGAAGTACAGTTCTGGCCTATGCAGCCGTGTCCCTCAGTTTGCGTCCCGGCTTCACACTGACCGCAGTCGCCGACGTTACGCAGCTATTCCTTTTTATTCTCACAACTGTCGTGATGGTACTCAACGCGGCACGTGGCCGCGGCCCAACCAGGCTGTTCTGGTCTTTGATGGCCATCGGTTGTTCAATGTGGCTCCTAAATCAGCTTGGGTGGACGATGTATGAAGTTGCCCTGCGCCGGCATCTTCCAGACCCGTTCGTTGGCGACATCATCCTCTTTCTCCATGTGGTTCCAATGATGGCCGCGGTGGCTGTGCGTCCGCACCGTCCGCTCGAACAACACAAACCATACTTCAGCACGCTGAATTTCCTGATGCTGCTGGTATGGTGGGTGTTCCTCTATGCATTCATTGTTTTTCCTGATGAGTACGTTGTCTTAAATACCTCGGTATACAGTCCCAACTATGACCTTTTATATACGCTGGAAAATATGGCATTTCTGGCAGGCTTAGGCGTGTTGGCCTTCAGCACCCGTGGAGCTTGGAAAAAGATTTATTGGAACTTATTTCTGGCGACAGCACTGTATAGCGTAATTTCAGAGTTAATCAATGCCGCGATTGCTCGTGGTAGCTACCATACGGGTAGCATTTACGATATCGGTTTTGTCGCGTCAATATGCTGGTTTATCTGGGCAGGCGTATTGGCGCTTGAGCTCAACCCCGCTTGCGAACGAGTCCCGCCGTGTGAGCGTCGCTGGATGACTTTGGCGCCAAGATTCGCCATGTTGGCCATCCTGTCGTTGCCCGTGCTGGGATATTGGGCATGGTTCTCTGATAGCTCCCCCCCCGTCTTCGCCAGTTTCGGATTCTAGTTACGTTGGCCGCGATGCTGGTGCAAGGTTGCCTGGTTTTTATCCGTCAATATCTGCTCGACCGCGAACTGGTTCGCCTGCTCGATGAATCCCGCCAGAGCCTGGAAAATCTTCAGCGTGTGCAAGCTCAGCTTGTGCAGCGGGAAAAGTTGGCGTCGCTGGGACAGTTGGTTGCCGGCGCTGCACACGAAATCAACAATCCTCTCACCGCCATCCTAGGGTACTCAGATCTTATGGCCGCGAACACCGCTCTCGAGCCAGCTCAAGTTTCCATGGCGCAAAAAATCGGACAGCAGGCCCGGCGTACCCGCGAACTGGTTTCCGGTCTTCTACACTTTGCGCAGCAGTCGCCAGGAAACAAAGCCGAGCTCGATATGGGTTCTCTACTTCGGCGCGCGCTACAGATGCAAATGCTTCTGCTGGAGAGCAAAAAAATTAAGCTGGAAACCAATATCGATCCAACTCTGCCTCCCATCTGCGGCAGCGCCAGCCAGCTTTTTCAATGCTGCCTCGAGATTATTGGCAACGCAATGGACGCTTTAGACGAGGTCGGCGGCAGAGTCTTTACCGTGAGTGCGCGTTCTGAGTCAGACGAAATTGTCATCGAGTTTGCCGATTCTGGGCCTGGCATTCGCGATCCCAAACGAGTCTTTGATCCCTTCTATACAACCAAGCCAGTCGGGAAGGGAACCGGCCTGGGCCTCAGCGCCACCTATGGCGTAGTGCAAGACCACCAGGGTCAGATCAGTTGCCATAACCGCACTGAAGGCGGCGCCGTTTTCGTGCTGCGGTTCCCGGCAGCGCAAAGCGCGATAACCTCCAAAACGTTAGCGGCCAAGGCCTGAACACCTTCCGATTTTGAGGTCACTGATCGTTGGCCGGTCTTGTCCCATCGCTGTAACATGAATTTCTGTGCCGACCCCGCTTGCCCACACTACCGCACGCGTGCTGGAGTTCGAATCTCTCCGCGATTTGCTTCGAGGCTATGCACCTTCTCCGCTTGGACGGGCTAAGGTTGCGTTGCTCGTTGCTTCTTCTGACCGCGAATGGATCGAAACCCAGCAACGTCTCACCACCGAAATTCGAGAATTCCGCCGCGTTGGTGGACGCTTTGAATTCTCCGGCCTGCTGGACGTGAGTCAATCGGTGGAGAAAGCCCGAATCGTGGGCGCTGCGCTTGAAACCGGGGAAATCCGCGACATCGTGCTGGTGGTTGACCGCGCCGCCGAGTGGCGGGAGATCGAGCTGAATCCGCCCTCTGCCATGACGCTGGAGTGGAAAGCGGTGGCGCAGATTTCGACGGGCATTCTTGATTTCACTGACTTCCTGCGCGCCTTTCGCAACAAGATTCGCCCTGACGGAACGCTGGAAGACCGCGCATCTCCGGAATTGGCACGCATCCGCCGCGACATCGAAAAACAAAAGCGCGCGCTTCAGGATTCATTGCGCGCATATGTGCGCCGATTGGCCGAAGGCGGAACGGTTCAGGAGGAACTGGTCACAATTCGGGGTGAGCACTTCGTTATCCCGGTAAAAGTCGAGCAGAAGCGGCGAGTGCAGGGTGTAGTTCACGGCGCGAGTTCGAGCGGGCAGACCGTCTTTATCGAGCCTCTGGAAACCATTGAGCAGAATAACGAGCTCGTGCGATTGCTGGAGGAAGAGCAGGCTGAGATTCATCGCATCCTGCTGGAGATGACCCGTCTCATCGGCGAACACGCCGACGCAATCCGCGCTGCGACCGAAGTTCTGGGTGAACTGGAATTGCAATTCGCCAAAGCTCGTTTCGCCGAAGACTACAACTGCGTGCCGATTGCCTTGGCCGACACAGCGAGCCAAGGTCAGCAAAGTCCACGTGGGGACGGCCGCTCTCGGCCGTCCGAGCCGGGTAAGACCCGGCTGGTCTTGCTTAATGCACGTCATCCCCTGCTCGAGCGAAATCTCAAATCCAAAGGGGCGCAGGTCGTCCCTACTACCGTCGAGCTCGAAGCCGAGACTCGTCAGCTCATCATCACTGGCCCGAACACCGGAGGAAAGACGGTTGCTCTCAAAACCGTCGGCCTTCTGGCTCTCATGGCACAATCTGGCATTCCGGTTCCGGCAGACCGCGCAGAACTCCCGATTTTCGACTCGATGCTCGCAGACATCGGTGACTACCAGTCTATCGAGCAGAATCTTTCGACTTTTTCCGCGCACGTCACCAACATCGATTTCATTTCACGCACTGCGACTCCGCATTCGCTGGTGCTGCTCGATGAGCTAGGCTCCGCCACCGATCCCGAAGAAGGCGCTGCTTTAGCTGTCGCCATTGCCGAGCACTTCCGGCAGATCGGCTGCATAACCGTGATCTCGACCCACCACACTTCGTTGAAAGTCTATGGAGCGAATACGGACGGGGTCGTGAACGCTTCCGTCGGATTCGACGAGAGCACTCTGCAGCCGACGTACGAGTTGAGAATCGGCGTGCCGGGTGCGTCCGCAGGAATCAACATCGCACGGCGGCTGGGATTGAATGCTTCGATCATAGAAGCTGCCCGCTCGCGGATGGGAGCACAGGCGCGAGATGTTTCTGAATTTCTTGATCGCCTGCATGCCGAATTGCGCGAAGCCGAAGCCGAGCGTTTCCGGCTAAAGACGCGGGAAGAAGAAGTCGAGCGCGAGAAGGCGAGACTTGCCTCCGAGGGCCGAAAAGACCAGCAAACCAAAATCAAAGAAATGGAAAAGAAGTTGGAGAGCCTGTTCCGCGATTTTGAGTATCATGCGCGCGAGGCGGTCAACGCCGTCCAGGAGCGGGCAGCGGCGCAGAAGGTCTCGAAAGATGCCGAGCGCCGCATTGCCAAGCTCCGCCGCGATTTTCGCGAGCAATTCGATTCGACCGTAGTCGCGCACAGCACGGGCGCCGATCAGGGCGATCCCAACGCTCAGCCGCGGGTGGTAAAGCATGTCTCTGAAGGAGACACGGTCAAGCTCAAATCGGTGGGCCGCGCAGGACGAGTCACCCGCAAGATTGATGACAATCACTTCGAAGTCGAAATCGGCGCTATGAAGATGAAAATCGGCCGCGCTGACATTGCCGAGGTGCTGGCGCGGGCGGCCGAGTCTCCGGTCAAGGCAGCTCGGGCACACGGCATTTCAGTCTCGCTGGAGAGCGAAGGCCAGAGCGTTCCGTCCGAGATCAACGTCATCGGGCGCACCGTGGACGACGCCACGCGCGAAGTCGAAAGATTCGTGGACCGCGCATTCCTCGCCGGAGTGGCGCGCGTGCGCGTAGTTCATGGCAGCGGCATGGGCATCCTGCGCAAAGCGCTGCGCCAGTTCTTGCAGAGGCATCCACATGTTGAGTCGGTCACCGAGCCTCCGCAAAACGAGGGCGGAGCGGGGGCGACGGTAGTGGAGTTGAGACTGTAACTTAATGATATCAGGCTTGATAGCGTCTACAAATATCATGCCCGATAATACTCTGATATAATGTCCGATAACTGGGGGACATTTAGATGGCGACACCCGTCCGGCTAACCAGGCAGAAGATCTCAACCACGATCTCTTCGAACACTCTCTCTTTTTTGGAAGATTCGATCAAACGGGGCGAGGCCCGAACGCTGGCTGAGGCTATTGACCTCGCTGTACGGCAACTCCTCGTTTATCAGAATCGCGAACGGCTGGCGAACGACACGGCTGCGTATTTTGCCGACATGACCGACGAAGAGGCGGCGGAGGAGAGACGACTTGAGGCGGCGCTCTCTCAGAGTGCAGCCGGGATCGACTTTGATCAGTAGTCCGCTGCCGCGCCGAGGAGAGATCTGGACCGCTAACTTAGGCAGTCCGCCCATTCGCCATTGGGTACTGATCGTTTCTCTCGATGAAAGAAATCTCAGCAGCCGAAGAGACTCGGTTCTGATCGTTCCGTTGAGCAGCAGCGGCCCGGAGGGGCCAACCGTCATTCAATTGACACCCGGCGAGACGGGGTTACCGGGACCCTCTTTCGTGAAAGGACACTTCATTCAAGTTCTTGCCAAGCGCGGGTTACTCATGGAAGAGAGACGCATCCTTTCAGGCACGCGGATGAGGGAAGTGGTTTTAGCCATCCGCCGCAGCTTTGATCCCGACGCACCGTGGCCGGGGAAATGAGACTTGACGCGATGCCGCCACGTGCGTGCAATGTGCGATCGGTCACCGAACCTCCGCAGAACGAGGGCGGAGCGGGGGCGACCGTGGTGGAACTGAGGATCTAGAAAGAACAAAAGACAATTGTCATTCCGAGGGACTTCAGTCCCGAGGAATCTGCTGTTTCTTAATGCAGATCCCTGGCGTCGCTCTTGGATGACAAATCGCGCCTACTTCGCCGCCATAGACGCTTTATACTCCGCCTCGCTTAGCGGCTTGTGTCCGACCGCCTGTGCGACACTGGTTTTTCCATTGGGCAAATTTCCATCAAAATAAAAGTGATAAATCATGCCATCGGTGGTAGCAACGGTATCGGCAACTTCTTTGGCTTTGTCCGGCGGCAGATCGAGCACCTGGACGCGTCCTCCGGCGATCTCCACCGCGTGGTCGTGCCAGTTCTTGTTCCAGTCCTTCAGCGAGACTGCCGGACGAGTCAGCTTCTTGGCATAAATCCATTCCACCTGCGCCAGCCTGGCATTGGGATCGGTGGATTCATAAATCAAGCAAACAATCTGTGGGTCAGGCGCCATCACCTTGCAGTAATGATGGTACGGGCCCATCTGCTTGCCATCGACCAGATGGGGAGCTAACACGTGGACGTTGTAACCGTCAGCGGGCGTCGGCATTTTCGCCGCGCTGGAGGCTTCTTGTGACTGTGCAGGATTTGCTTGCTGAAGCGGATCGGCAGCTAACGTAGCGAAGAGACAACAACCGAGAATCAGGCAGAACAGCACGATTCCTTTTGGCATAAGCCCTCCATCAGGTGAGATTTTAGAAGAACAGATTTGGCCTGGAGCCTTGAAGAGGTTGCGGAAGCAAAATGTACTGCAACATGAGTTATGGGTCAATGTTGTTGTGGAGTGGTTTGCTCCGTTCGGCGCAGACTCTACGATTCCAGCCATTCAGGGAAGTATGTCCACGGTCCCGCGATCAAGGTCTCAAGGCCGAACCCTTCGTTCACTTGTTTTGAGAGTTCGGCGGCTTCTCTGTTTGCGACGTTCTCAAGATGCCACATGTCTCTCTGGCGGATGTAGACACCGAAGTGTTCGGACATTCTTAATCTCCAAATAATTTCTGATAGCGGCAATGTACTTGCGAGCTTTCGCGATTCCCCGGCTACAGCACGCTCAAGTGAAGGAGAGATCTCGAAAACGGGACCTGTTTCCTAAAACTTACAATACTTTCCTCTGTCCTCCACACCTGTTTCCTGATTCCCACAGCTTTCCCACAGCTGCCCTTCACTTGCTAATTCCCTTCGGCGATTCTCTCCCGCACAATTCCTAACGGACCACTCCATCCATGGCCAACGCTGGCGATTTCGCGTACACGCTCAAGCAGCAGGCGGACATCGTCCGCGTGGTCGGCGATTACGTCAAGCTGAGGAAGGCTGGAGCGCAGAATTTTTCGGGGCTGTGTCCGTTTCATAGCGAGAACACGCCGTCGTTCTCGGTGCATGCCACGCGGCAGTTCTTTCACTGCTTTGGGTGCGGGGCGTCGGGCGATGTGTTCAGCTTCGTGCAGAAAATCGAGAACATTACTTTTCCGGAGGCGGTGAGAGCGGTCGCGCAAAAGCTGAACATTCCTCTCCCGAAAACCAGCTTTAGCAGCCCTGCTGAGGCGAAAGAGGCCAAGCTGCGAACCGTGCTGCTTGACGTTCATGAGCGCGCCTGTGCGTTCTTTCAAGAATGCCTGCGCAGGCCGGAGGGGGCGCGGGCGCGAGAGTATCTGGCCGGGCGGGGGCTCGATGAAGAGACGATCCGGCGCTTTCGGATTGGGTACGCGCCGGATTCGGGGTTTCTGTTGCGGGATCGGCTGAAGGGCGAGTTTGACGAAGCGGTGTTGCGAGAGAGCGGGTTGTTTTCGTGGAAGGAAGCCAGCTCTCAGCCGTCAGCCGTCAGCCGTCAGGTAAACAGCAAATCCCTCGACTCGCCCCGCCACTCCGCAAACGAAGCGGCGGAACTCGCTCGTGATGACAATGGAGGAGTAGAACAGCAGATTCCTCCCTTCGGTCGGAATGACAAGGGTGGGAGCGCCGAGGATAGTACGGCGATTAACATGTACTCCAAGTTCCGCAACCGGGTGATGTTTCCCATTGCCAGCGAGGCCGGAAAAGTCATCGCCTTCACTGGGCGAACACTTTCGACGGACGAAAAAGCCGGGCCGAAATATCTCAACTCGCCCGAAACAGCCATCTACTCGAAATCCAAAGTTCTCTTCAATCTCGATCACGCCAAAGAAGCCATCCGCAAGCTGGATTACGCCATCCTGGTCGAAGGCCAGATGGATTGCATTTCCGTCTTCGCCGCTGGATTTCAAAACGTAATCGCCAGCTCGGGCACGGCGTTCACAGAGCTGCAAGCCAAGCTCCTGGGCCGATTCAGCAAGAACGTGGTCGTAAATTTCGATCCTGATACTGCCGGGGCGAGGGCGACTGAGCGCACACTTGGCCTGCTGGTTGAAGAGGAATTTCAGATCAAGGTACTCACGCTCGAGTCAGGCTTTGATCCGGATTTGTTCATCCGTCGCAAGGGCAAAGATGCTTATGCAGAAGCCCTAAAGCACTCGCAGCGCTATTTCGATTACCTGATTGAGCGCGCCCGCGCCCAATTTCCCGTCCGCAGCGCCGAGGGCAAGGTGAAGGCGCTGAATTATCTGCTTCCACACATCCAGCGCGTTCCGAGCCGCATCGTTCGCGATGAGCTTGCTCATGAGATCGCGCAGAAACTGGGCATCGATTCTGCGGTGCTGCGCCAGGAACTCAAGCACGCCGCCACAAGTCGGTCTTCAGCAACGCTCAAAGCTCCCGTCGAGGCGCAGGTTACGGATGCGGAGAAAATCCTGATTCGAGCGCTGGCATCCGGCGCTGAGATGCAGAGTTCGGAGGAGCATCTCTCTGCCCGTGACGGCGCGGAGGAGGAATTCGATCCCGCACGCCAGGCGCAATTTGCCCTTAGAAATGAGAGTTTGCATGTTGGGTTGGCCACGGAATCGTTGATTGAAGCTCTTCTGAACGCATCCCCGGAGATGACAAATCCGACGGATCTTTCGCTCTCTGACGGCGAGCGCAACCTCATGGCCGCCATCCTGATGAAAGAGGACGAGGAACTTACTCCAGAAAGGCTGGAAGGGGCTGTGCGGGCGCTGCTCCGCATCCAACTGCGGCGCAAGCTGGAACAGGTGCAACGGGAGCTGCAAGGCCGAGGGCTGGAGCCGAGCCACGTGCAAACATTGCTGCAGGAAAAGTTACGGCTCAAGCGGATGTTGATGGATCCCGGACTGGCCGGAGGGGACGCGGAGGCCCAGTCAGCGTAGCTTTTTAGCTGCGGGGGCCGATATCCACCGGACGCTTACATTTTGTTTGCACCAAGCATCCAGTCCAAGACCTTCACATAACGCCTCAGAACCGCGTCGTCTAATTGTCAATAAAGATGTGCGAAGATTTTACAATCTCCTCATACCTTCTCTAATCCTGCACGTCTAAGTTAGCAATAATGGGCGCACACCTGGCCCTTAGTAGAAGACTTGCGGAAATTCAGAAATTTTTGTGGGAACACGAGGGGACTCTCCTTCGTACCCGACTTTAAGGGCGGGTGTGCGCATGTGAGGTGGATCCGCTAAGACGTTCGCGGCGCGTCGGCGGCAAGTTGGCTTCGGAGGATGGTATGGATAACGGGCGGGGTGGTAGCCACATAATCAAGAGTGCCCCCAAGGGCGGTGATCAGCACGTTCAGGAAGTTATAAGGACGGCGCACGAGGAGCTGCGCCAGCTTATGCGCCAGCGCGCGGAAATCATGAAGCGGATTGGCACGGTAAAGCAGACGATTGTCGGCCTCGCCAACTTGTTCGGCGATGATGTATTGAATGAAGAGCTGCTGGATCTCGTAGATCGCAAGAGTGGAGGCCGCCAGCGAGGGTTCACCAAAGCCTGCCGTATGGTCCTGATGGAATCCGCCAAGCCTTTAGGCGCGCGCGACGTCTGCGATCAGATTCAGCAACGCATGCCGCCCATCCTGGTCCGGCACAAGGATCCGCTGGCATCAGTCACCACTGTGTTAAACCGCCTGGTTGAGTACGGCGAAGCCCGCACGATATTGCGCGAGAATGGGCGCCGGGCCTGGCAGTGGGTGTCTGATCCACAGAGTGAATTCACGGCATCTCGTGCAGGTGGAGTGCCGGCCTGAATCAGGCTGCATTCTGGGGTGGCTTTCGCTGGCGCGGCATCCGTTTTTAATCTCCGCCCCTTGCTGCTTCCACCGCCCGCAGCACTGCTTTAGCCTTGTTCATGCATTCGTCGTACTCACTGGCGGGATCGGAGTCAGCGACAATCCCGGCTCCAGCTTGCAAATACGCCTTCTTGCCTTGCATCAGCATCGTACGGATCGCGATGCAGGAGTCCAAATTTCCAGCAAAATCCGCGTACAGGACCGAGCCGCCATAAATCGCGCGGCGAGTGGGCTCCAGCTCTTCGATGATTTGCATGGCCCGCACTTTAGGCGCGCCGCTCAGTGTGCCCGCCGGAAAACAGGCTGCAAAGGCATCGATGGCATCCATGTCGCCGCGCAACTTGCCCTCGAGCGCAGAGACGATGTGCATCACGTACGAATAGCGCTCGACAAACATAAGATCACGAACTTTGACCGAGCCATACTCGCTAACCCGGCCAATGTCATTGCGACCGAGATCTACGAGCATCACGTGCTCGGCGCGTTCTTTCTCGTCTTCCAGCATGGCTTTCTCTAAACGCGCGTCTTCGGCTTCATCGCGGCCGCGCGGATGTGTGCCTGCAATCGGGCGATATTCGAGCTTGCGCCCGGTTGCCCGGACCAGCATCTCCGGGGATGATCCCAAAATGTGTGTATCCCCCATTCGCAGAAAATACATGTACGGCGATGGATTCACCGTGCGCAGTGCACGATAAATGTCGAAGGGGGCGACTTCGGGCGTGAAGTCCAGCCGCAAGGAGAGCACGACCTGGAAGATATCGCCTGCGGCGATGTATTCTTTGGCGCGCTGCACCGATTCTATGAATCGCTGGCGGCTGGTTTCAGAGCGAATCTTCAGCTTGCCATTGATCCGTCGCGCGGATTTTTGCCAGAGCCCCGGTCGCAACCCCGCCGCGAGCTTTTTCTCGATTATCCCGATATCGCGTACCGCGCGATCATAGGCTTGCCGCGGGCTCTCGGGCGTGACATCAGCCGTCGCAATAATGTGAATTTGATGCCGCAGGTGATCGAACGCCAGCAGACGGTCAAAGAACATGAGCATGCAGTCGGGAAGAGAAAGATCATCTTTGGTGCGGTCGCCGATGTTCTCCAACTGCCGCACGATATCGTAGCTGCAATAACCGACGGCGCCAGCGGTGAATGGTGGTAGTCCCGGCACGGCTGCGGGACGGTGCTGGCGAAGCAGCTCTTTTGCGATCTGCAATGCGCTGCCTTGGCGCTGCTCTTTGCGCTTGCCATGATGGAGCACAATTTCGTTGCCATGCGCTTCCAGCCGCATGTACGGCTGCGCTCCCAAAAATGTGTAACGTCCGATCTGCTCACCACGCTCGATGGACTCCAGCAAAAACGCATTCGGCTCGCGGGCGGCAATGGCGAGAAAGGCAGATACAGGAGTAAGGAGGTCCGCCGTAATCGATTTCACAACCGGCACCAGCGTGCTCTGACGCGCGAGACGAGAAAACTCCCTGTAATCGGGATGGATCATCTTTCAACCTTGAAGGCGAAAAATTGCTCTTGGATGAGTTCCGTTCATTATAGAGAAGAGCGCCTCTGACGAACTTGAGTGGTAGTAGAAGCTTATAAAATAGTGGAGAACTAATCACCACAGAGGGCACAGAGGCGCACAGAGTTTTTCGCAGTCTCTGTGACCTCTGTGGTTTATTCCATTATCAAATGCCGAATCGCTCTATCACACGCCCGCCTGGCCCCAAGCCGCGTTTTCTTGTCGGGAATTTTCCATTGGGGAGGCCTGACCCGCTGGCTGTCTTTAGCGGCTGGGCGCGCGAATTCGGCGATATCCTTTACTATCGCGCCGGGTGGATTCACGTCTATTTTCTCAATTCGCCGGAGCTTATCGAATCCGTTCTGGTCACCAATCAGCAGAATTTCCGGAAAGATCGCGTTATCCAAAACAGCCGCTGGTTTCTCGGTCAGGGTTTGTTGACAAGCGAGGGCGGCGAGTGGCTACGGCAGCGCAGGTTGTCCCAGCCCGCATTTCATCGCGAACGGCTCGCGTTGTATACGCGGATTATCAACGGGTGCGCCGAGGAAATGCTGGATTCCTGGAAAGACGGTGAAAACCGCGACGTCCATCAGGAGATGATGCAGCTCACGCTGCGAGTCGTCGCCAAGGTGCTATTTAGTGTAGATGTGAAAAACGAGAGTAAGGAAGTAGCTGCGGCTCTCACTCTGCTTATGAAACACAGCTCTGGAGCGCGCATCCTTTTGCCGCCGTGGGTACGTTATCTTCCGCTGCCGTTTCTCATCCGCGTGCGGCGGGCCGTGCGGCAGCTCGATGAGGTTGTCTATCGTATTATTCGCGAACGGCGAAGGTCGGAGAACGATAACGGAGACCTGCGCTCGATGCTAATGTCGGCGAGAGACGAAGATGGCAGCCGCATGACGGATCGCCAACTGCGAGATGAAGTCATGACATTTCTTCTCGCCGGGCACGAAACTACTGCCCTCTCGCTTTCCTGGGCATGGTATCTGCTGAGTGAAAAC
>Ga0137372_10003263_pt1 | contig 15833 bp, 12 predicted proteins | sample SagtaG_6_FD_104911 | JGI IMG/M metagenome (GOLD analysis project Ga0137372, IMG submission 104911) | Vadose zone soil microbial communities from Sagehorn Ranch, Mendocino, California, USA - Sage1_R_60_16 metaG | ecosystem: Environmental > Terrestrial > Soil > Vadose zone | place: USA...
CGCGACCCGGCCAGCACGGCATCGGGGTTGACGGTGTTCACGCGAATACCGAACTGCCCACCCTCTTCCGCCAGGCAGCGTGCCAGGTGCGCTTCGGCCGCCTTCGCCGTCGAATACGCCGCGGCGTTCTTGCCGGCGACCAGCGCGTTTTTGCTGGCAACGAAGATCAGGTTCCCCCCTCGTCCCTGTGCGGACAACAGCCGGAAGCCTTCGCGCGCTACCAGGAAATACCCGGTGGCGAGCACATTCCAGTTTTTGTTCCACTCCGCCAGGCTCGTCTCGGTGATCGGGGCACTGGACGCCAGCCCGGCGTTGCTGACAATGACATCAAGGCCCCCGAAGGAAAGCTGTGCTTGCTGGAAGGCCTCTCGTACACTCTCCTCGCGGGTGACGTCCATTCTCACCGCCAGGGCCCGCCCCGCGCCGAATTGCTGGTTGAGATACGCCGCCAGCTGCTCCGCACCGGAGAGGTCGATATCGGCGGCGACAATGTGTGCACCATCCTGCGCCACGCGCCGGCAGATGGCCGAACCGATACCGCCCGCCGCGCCAGTGACCAGGACTACGTGCCGCGCGAACTCACGCTCCGGTGGGGCCTGCTTGAGCTTGTACTGCTCTAGCGGCCAGTATTCGACGGCATAGCTCTCGGCGTCACTCAGAGAGATAAAGCCGCCACAGGCCTCGGCGCCACGCATGACGGCGATGGCGCGGTGAAACAACTGTGCCGCGACATCGGCCATCGTGGCATCTTTGCCGGTAGTGAACATCCCCACACCGGGGATCAGGATGACGCGCGGGTGTGGATCGGCCGCGGCGTCGGTCGCGCGATACACGGGTGTGGCAGCATCTGGGTCGAGGTCCTGCTGCGCATTTTCTTCCAGGTAGTAGCGGTACTTCGCCAAATAGGCCTCAACGCCTGAACGCAGTGCCTCTGGCATTTCGGCCTCGTCCTGTTCAGGCATCCAGTCGACCAGCAGCGGCCACGGTTTGGTATGTACCAAATGATCAGGGCATGCCGCCCCAATCTTACTCAGGCGTGGCGCGTCCTGGCTGCTCGTGTAGGTCAGCACGTCCTCAGTGTCTTCAAAGCGCAGAATCTGGTGCTTCTCCGACGATACAAGCCCACGCACGACGGGGGCGATCTGCGCTGCGATGGCGTGTCGCTCCTCGGCTGCCAGTGGAGTGATGCGGGGCCCTCCAAAGATGGTCCGATCAGCACGGGCGATACGCGCCTCGACGAAGTCACGCGCCCTGGCAAGGGTGGTCATGGTCGATGCATAACAATCTTCGTCGGTTTCGCCCCAGGTGATCAGGCCATGTTTGGCCAGGATGACCAGCCTGGTATGCGGCCTGGCACGGAGCGCCAGAGCCACCTCGCGGGCCAGGCCAAAGCCGGGGCGTCGGTACGGGATCCAAATCAGCTCGTCACCAAAGCAATCCCGAGCCAACTGCTCGCCACCCTCGGCACAGGCGAAGTAATTCGTCGCGTCGGCGTGGGTATGATCGATATGCGCAAACGGCAGAAACCCGTGCAAGAAGGTCTCGATGGAGGGACGCGGACGACCCGGCTCGTAGAAACAATGAGCCAGGTAGGCCACCATCTCGGTATCGCTCATGCGCTCGCGTTCTAATAGGGGAAGTACATCGTCCAGAAACAGCCCGGTAAACGAGGCTTCCGTAACGGTCGCGAGATCCGATCCGGAGCCTTTGACCCACAGAATACGCGCGGGACGGCCGCGAAAATCGACCTCATCGGCCTTGGCAGAGGTATTACCACCTCCCCAGTTACAGACCGAGCGATCTGCTCCCAGCTTGCGCGAACGGGCAACCAATTGCGCCAGTACGGTTGGAATAGAGTCAGATGTCATTGCACCGAATCCTTCATAGTCAACAGGAAACTTCTCCAACAAAACACACGAAAACAAGCGACTTATGCGCCGGGATAGCCACTGGACGTTGCGAGGGCAGTCCTCTCACGTGCCACGCGATCGGCGTATCCACCAGCGCGGAACGCTGCAATAGGATCGGGATGACGTCCCTGACGAACACGAACCTCGGCCAGCAGCGAACGCACATCCGTCTCATACGCCGCCTGGAGGACGCGATACGCTCCCAGCACATCTCCGGCCTCCTGGGCAGCGCGCAGGGCCGCGTGGTCCACCAGCAGCGCTTTGGCGTACGCGGTCTGGATGTTGATGACGCTCTGGATCATTGCCTCGATTTTCGGCTCGATATTGTGCGATTGGTCGATCATGTACGCGATGCGACCCGGGTTGGCATTCCCTTCAACACTCGCAGCGACGATCTCGTTGAAGATGCAGAAGAGGTCAAAGGGGTTCTGTGAGCCGACGATCAGGTCGTCGTCGGCATACCGGCGGTCGTTGAAGTGAAACCCACCCAGCCGGTCTTCATCGAGCAGTTGCGCGACAATCTGTGCAATGTTGGTCCCCTGGGGATGGTGGCCGGTATCGACCAGCACCTCCGCTTGCGAACCCAGTTTTTGCGCCATGAGCAACGACGTACCCCAGTCCGGCAGGTCGGTAGAATAAAAGCCTGGCTCGAAGAACTTGTACTCGATCAGCAGGCGCATCCCGGCAGGCAATGCGGCGTAGATCGCCCGCAGAGAGTCCAACAAGCGATGGCGGCGGCGGCGCAGGTCATCCTGTCCGGGATAGTTGGTGCCGTCGGCCAACCAGAGGCTGATAACGGCTGAGCCGACCTCCTGGGCGATCTGGACGCATTCGAGCACGTGCTTGATCGCCATCTCGCGCACCCCTTTGTCGGAATGGCACAGGCTACCGAGGCGGTAGGCATCGTCCTGAAAGAGGTTCGGGTTCACCGCGCCGATGCGCAGGCCGAGTTGTCCGGCGTACTCCTTCACTGCCTGCCAATCATCTTCCCTGTCCCAGGGTATGTGGATGGCGACGCCAGGGCAGATGCCGGTGACCTGCTGCACCTGGGCCGCGTCTGCCAGCTTCTCGCGCAGGGTGCGAGCAGCCCCAGGCCAGTGAAACACCTTGAAGCGCGTCCCAGAATCGCCATAGCCCCACGAGGGCGTTTCAACGGTGAACTGTTGGATTTTCTCTACAACAGTGTCGATATCCATGTTCTGTTTCCCCAAATGGTCTTGCATAGGGCAATCCACCTCGCTTGATCTCGCTAAAAATGCTGAACGAATGACACCAATTATCTTACCCGAAACGCTGTGCGCTCCCTGCTTTCTGACACCGGTTCACGCGCTTCAATCCAGATGAAACACTTCGGGGAGCACATGCGGGAAGCCCGTAGCAGGATCGACCTCCCGGATGAGGATATCGCTCATGTGCTCTTCCCAGCGGCTTGCCGCCTGACTCGCCGCCATGATACTGAGATACCGCTGGAAATCCTCCACTTCCAAGTAGGCGAAGAGGTCCAGACCCCTGAGATAGATCGAGTACCGAGAGCATCCCGCTTTCTTTAAATCAGCTAGCATTTCGGGCCAGACCTGCTGGTGGCGCCGGCGATATTCCTCCACGGTACCGGGCTTGATCCTCATCATAAAAGCGATGCGCTGCATAGAACTGCTCCGCCCCCTGTAGGGGTTGCGCTTGTTCCCACTCGCCCGAGAGGACATGCAGAGTAGGGGTCTTCTCTCCACGCCTCCCGGTAAAATGGCGAACCGGCCTAGAAGTTGAACTGGTCGATGTTTGCACTGTTGAACACCGTTGGTGGGCCCAGCAGGACCACGTTATTGGCGCCAATGGTATAGCTGCCCAGCTTGCCAGCCGTGAACGTCTCGCCGACAGTCCCCTTGATCTTGCCCTCAACCAGCAGGGCCGCGACATAATAGGCCAGATAGCCCATGTTGGCGGGGTTCCACAACTCAAAGCCCTTGATCGTGCCGTCTTTCACGTACTGGCGTAGCTGGTTCGGCGTGCCCAGGCCTGTCAGGGCCACCGTTCCGCCTTTCTTCACCGACTCGAGCGCGCGGGCCGCGGCAGCGATACCCACGGTGGTGGGGGAAATGATCCCCTTGAGGTTTGGGTACTGCTGCAGCAGGGCCAGCGTCTGGTTAAAGCTGGTCTGGTCATCGTCATTCCCGTAAGCGACCTTGACCAGCTGCATATTTGGATACTTCGCCGCCAGCTCCTGCTTCATGAAGCCAATCCAGACGTTCTGGTTCGAGGCCGTGCTGGCTGCTGAGAGCACGGCAATCTGGCCAGTACTATTGATCTGCTGGGCCAGCAGATCCACCTCACTGCGGCCAATCTGCTCACTATTGGCCTGATTGATAAACACATTGCGCGCATCGGGCGCTACATCAGCGTCAAAACTCACGACCTTGACCCCCTGTGCCATGGCCTGCTTCAGGGACGGCGCGACGGCATTGGGATCGTCGCCCGAGATGACGATGGCGCCGACATGCTGCTGGGTGAGGCTCGTGATGAACGGCACCTGAGCAGCCGCGTTGGCTGTGGACGGGCCGACCTGCTTGAATTGTCCGCTCAGATCCTTGGAGGCCAGCTGACCACCCGAGGCGGCAGTGTCGAAGTACGGGTTGTTGATCTGCTTGGGCACAAATACGATGTTGAGGTTACTACTACTGCCTGTACCGCTCGTAGGGGTACTTCCTCCGGTGCTGGTAGTGCCCCCGCAGGCCGCCAGCAGCAGCACACAAACCAGAAAACCGGGGCCGAGTGTTTGAAACAGCTTTTTCACTGCCTCCTCCTTTATACTTGCTTTGAACTTCCCACGGCAAGACGCCGACGGGTGAAAACGACCTGAATGCGCCGGGCCAGGTTTGGTCCCAGCACAGAAAAGATCAACAGTAAGCCAATCACGAGACTCTGGATATCTCCGCTGATATTCAGCAGGCCTAACACGTTCTGTAAAACACCGACGATGAAAATGGCCAGCACCACGCCCAACAACGAGCCACGCCCCCCAAAGATGTTGACGCCGCCCAGCAAGACAACCGTCACGACCGTCAATTCAAACCCCACTGCATTGTCTGGGCGAGCGCTGGAAAAGCGCGCGGTAAAAATCACCCCGGCCAGCGCCGCGATCACCCCGGAGAGCATGAACAGCACGAGCTTCACCCGGCCTACATTGATCCCGGAAAAGCGCGCCGCCTCTTTGTTATTACCCATGGCGTAGAGTTGCCTGCCGGCCCAGCTAAAATGCAGCACCACCCCAAAAATTACCGCCAGGATGGCAAAGATCAAACCCGACCAGGGTATTTCTGTACCCGGGATAGAACCAAATCCCAGATTGGTGAAAGCGGTGGGAAAGTTGCTCACTGCCTGATCACCCAGGACGACATAGGCCAGACCGCGATAGAGGGCCAGGCTGCCAATAGTGATGACCAGTGAGGGCAACGCGAGCTTGGTGATGAGCAGGCCGTTGAGACAGCCCGCAACAAGCCCAACTAGCAGAGCCACCCCTATCGCCAGCCACATGGGATTTCCCCTCTCCCAGAGAAGGCCCAGCACGACACTGGACAGACCCAGCACCGAAGCGACCGACAGGTCAATCTCGCCAGCAATGATAATCAGTGTCATCGGTAGAGCCATGATGGCTATCTCCATGATGTTACTGGTCAGCGCGTTGAAGTTAAAGGCGCTCAGGAAGTAGGGTGAGAGGACGCTGCCAATCATAACACCGATCAGGAGCAGTGCCACAAGCAGAGCCTCCCAGGAAGTCAGGAACGATGTGAGTCTTTTCATGCTTTCTTCCTCCTGGAGAGGATGGTTCGCTGCACCCAGCGGGTGATAAAGGCGTCAAGCACCACAGCACCGATAATTGCTGCGCCATAGAGCGCCAGCAGCCAGAACTGGGAAATGTTCAGGATGTTTAAGGCGTTTTGCAAGGTGCCCAGGACAATCGCCCCCAGCATCACACCCAGGATGGTGCCCGATCCGCCGAAGATATTGACCCCGCCTACGACAACTGCGGCGATGACCTGGAGCTCCAGGCCGGTGGCGGCGGTGGCGTCCACGGTGGCAAAGCGCGCGCCCCACAGCACGCCTGCCAGCCCGCAGAGCAGTCCCGATGCGGCGAAAGCCCCGAAAACAAGCCAGTCCCGGGGAATACCAATCATGTTCGCAGCATCTGGATTGCTCCCAACCGCGTAAAGCTGACGCCCGCTCTGTGAAGCATGCAGAAAATACCCGACGATAATCGCGATGACCGCCGCAATCAGGATGAGAGCCGGAATACCAAAGATCTGGGTCGTTGCCAGAGCCAGGTAGCTGATTGGCACATCGGAGGCATTGACCTGAGAGGTCGTATTGGACGAGAAAATAAAAATCAGGCCGCGGTAGACGTAGAGAGTACCCAGCGTGGCCACAATCGCCGGGACACGTCCGAACGAGACGATCAGTCCGTTGACCATGCCCAGCACCAGCCCCAGAGCGCAGCCCAGCAGGATACCCAGCAGCAGATTGCTACCGGGAAGCTGCTTGAAGAAATAGGCTGTGACGAAGGCCGTGACGCCGACCATTGAACCCACTGACAGATCCACGTTGCGCGTCAACACCACCAGCGTCTCTCCCACGGCGGCGATCGCAAGAATGGCGACTGAGAGCAAAATCTGCTCGAAATTGTCGATGCTCAGAAAGCGCGGCGCCTGAATGCCGACGATGAGAATAATGAGAAGCAATACAATGAGCAGGCCCAGCTCGCGCACCCGGTTGACCAGGCCGAGTAGACGCGCCTGGCTCACCTGGCCGTGCTGCTTCGTTCGCTCCTGGTCTTGACTTGTAGTGGTCATGCCATCACCTTTCCTGTCCTGTAGCGGCGAACATTACCCGCTCCTGAGTCGCCTCCGAGCGCGTGAATGTGCCGGTGACACGTCCCTCGTGTAGCACAATAACCCGGTCTGCCATAGCGAGCACCTCTGGAAGCTCGCTGGAGATCAAAATAATCGCCAGGCCCCTGGCGGCCAGGTCTGAAATAATGCGGTGAACTTCGGCCTTGGCTCCAACATCGATGCCGCGCGTTGGCTCATCGAGGATCAGCACCGACGGGTTGGTCGCCAGCCATTTGCCCAGCACCACTTTCTGCTGATTCCCGCCGGAGAGGGCGCTGACTAACTGCTCCACGCCCGCCGAACGGACGTTCAGCTGGCTGGAATACTCGCTAGCGATCTTCTGTTCCCGGCGCGGATCAAGCAGTCCCAGGCGCGAAACCTTTTGCAGAATGGCCAGGGTGACGTTGGAGGCGATACTGAAGTTCATGACCAGCCCCTGCTGGTGACGATCCTCGGGCACATAAGCAATGCCATAATCCATGGCCTGCTGTGGAGAGCGGATATGCACCTTCGTGCCTTTAAGCCATATCTCTCCACTCTCCGCCCGGTCAATGCCAAAGAGCACCCGCGCCACCTCTGTGCGTCCGGCCCCCACCAGGCCCGAGAAGCCGAGGATCTCGCCCCGGCGAAGCTGGAAGCTCACGTCGGCAAACGCGCCAGGCCGTGTGAGCTGGCGTACCTCCAGCACGACCTCCCCGACCTCAGCCTCACTCTTGGGGTAAAGGTTGGAGAGTTCGCGCCCGACCATGTGTTTGATGATCTCTTCGGTATTCATCTCGCTGACCGGGGCCGTAATGATATGTGTGCCATCGCGGAAGACCGTCAGGCGGTCGGCGATCGTGAAAACTTCTTCCAGGCGGTGGCTGACGAAGAGTACAGCCACGCCGCGCTCGCGCAGTTGATTCACAATGGCAAATAACTCTTCGACCTCGTGCGACGAGAGGGCCGCAGTCGGTTCATCCAGCACCAGCACGCGCGCCTGCAGCGAGAGCGCCTTGGCGATCTCTACGAGCTGTTGTTCAGCAACGGAGAGTCCCTGGACCGGTGTATGGGAACTGAGCGAAACGTCCAGGGATACGAGCAGGTGATCGACCTCGCGATACATGCGCTTCCAGTCAACGCGCCCGAAGCGATCACGAGGGTGACGGCCCATGAAGACATTCTCGGCCACATCCAGGTCGGGGAACATCATCGGTTCCTGCTGGACAACAGCGATGCCCAGGGCCTGGGCCTGTGTAGGCGAGCGCAGTTCTACCACTTCGCCGCCAACTTTCACCGTCCCCGAGTCGGGCCTGTGGATGCCCGCCAGGATTTTTACCAGCGTGCTTTTGCCCGCGCCGTTTTCTCCAACGAGCGCGTGTACTTCTCCTGGATACAGGTTGAGATCGACGCCTCGCAATGCCTGGACTGCACCGAATTGCTTGGCGATGCCCACGAGTTCAATGGTAGGCTCAGGAGGTTTCGCCACGTTTTTACCCCTCCTCACGGACATACTTGACGGACTAGACCCTACACGGTACAATTACCAATGAGCTGAAACGTTTCAATGAAAGGTAAAGATACATGCTCGCTGTGTTGTCAGGGGATGTACGGTGAAAAATAGCCCACCGTATTCGACCGGTACACCCAGTTTTCTCTGACATCGGTAAAGATACGCGGGAATTGAAACGTTTCAATAAAAGCAAGTATAAATGCAAATTATCATTTTGTCAAGAGGTTTGCGCCTGAAAGAGTGGGGTTCACATACATTGAGCAGAGGAGGAAGGATGTGTGCGTATGAGTTCAATGACAAGTATCCGGGAAGTAGCGGAGCGTGCGGGTGTTTCGCTCGGAACCGTATCGAACGTGCTGAATCGGCCGGAAATAGTTGCTGAAGAGACGCGGCGACGGGTGCAGCTCGTCATCGAGGAAATTGGCTTCGTTCCCAACGGGTCGGCACGCCAGTTACGCGCTGGCCGAAGTCAGCACATTGGCCTGGTTGTGCTTGATGTGGCCAACCCTTTTTTCACAGAGGTTGCACGTGGTGTCGAGGATGCGGCGCACGCAGCCGGCTATGTTGTTATCCTTTGCAACGCTGATGATTCCGCAGAAAAGGAAAGCCACTATCTCCGGGTACTCGAGGAACAGCGTACTCAAGGTGTGCTGATTACCCCGGTGCAGAGTGATGCCAGTTACCTGCAGCGGCTCCGGCAGCGCGGTATTGCCGTCGTTCTACTGGATCGTCCAAGTCGCATAAAAGACCTCTGCTCGGTTACTGTCGATGATATACGAGGGGGAGAACTTGCCACTGCACACCTTCTCGAACAAGGTCATGAGCGCATTGGCTTTGTGCATGGCCCACTCAGTATTCGCCAATGTGCAGAACGGCGACGGGGTGTGCTGAGGGCAGTGAGAGCTGCAGGCCTTGATCCTGACCAGGTAATTGTTGATATCACCACTTCGACTCAAAGGGCCAGGGAAGGTGAGGAGAGCGTAGAGAAGCTATTACGGGCCAGGATCAAGCCCACTGCTGTTTTTTGCGCGAATGATCTCCTTGCGCTTGGACTGATGCGTGGTTTAATGAAGCAGGGAATCTCTATCCCTGGGGATTTTGCTCTGGTAGGCTATGACGATGTTGAGTTCGCGAGCATGCTTTCAACACCACTCACAACCATTCGACAACCAAAATACGAGCTTGGACGTACAGCCGCTGAGTTGTTGCTTGACGAGGCAAGTAATCCCACGTCTCACCAGCACAAGCACATCGTGTTTCAGCCTGAGCTAATTGTGAGAGAATCATCTTTAAAGTGAAAGAAGATGTCTTCTTGCATTAGTTGAGGTAGTGATCCAAATACACCAGATAAAGGTACAAGCCTACAGTGACAATCACTGCATATCCGAGATAGATTGACCAACCTTGTGCTATATTCGCAGAGATAACATCCCAGCCGAGCAACGCGAGGTTGAGCAGCAGTACCGGGAAAGCGTACACTTTCAGAAAGGTGGGGCCTTTCCTGGCCACAAACACCTTTCGCTCTGAGGCCGGTGCTGTAGCCCCGTACATCGCAGTTGCTGCACCACTCTTTCTCCATGATGGTCTCTCCCATCTCTGAGGGAAATTATACTCCCTGCTTACATTCTGTCTAATCATCATTCATCACTCCTTTGAGCTGGGTGGGAGCTTCAGCCCCGCATTTTCCAGCACATCGAGTGAGAGCGCCGACCAATCCATATCACCACGTCCTTTGGCAATTCCTGCCAGCATGCGGTCGTGCAACAAGCTTGCTAAGGGCATCGGCATGCTGGCGTGTTCAGCAACCTCTCTTACAAGGTTGACATCCTTCAGGCCCAGGATCTGCCGAAATCCGACGGGCGTATGACGCTTCTCTGCGATCATCTTGCCATAGTTCTGATAGACGGGGGCTGAGAACATCGTGTGTGTCAGCATCTCGATGACGGCTGAACGATCAAGCCCGCTCTTCTCTGCCAGGGTCAACGCCTCGGCCATCGCCTCCATCGCCGAGAGGCTCAAGAAGTTGCCACACAGCTTGACGATGTTGGCCGCTCCTGGCTCCTCACCGAAGTCGAAGATGCCCTGTCCCAGCGCATTGAGTACGGGCTGTACGCGCTCTTTGGCAGCGTGTGGCCCTGCAACACAGATCCACAGTTGCTGGCTTGCAGCCGCTTCGGGTCGCCCGAAGACGGGTGCCGCGACATAGGTGCTGCCGTGCTCCGCGTGGAGTTCTGCGAGCTTGCGCGACGTTGCGGGCGATACTGTGCTCATCGAGAGGTGAATGCCGTTTGGCCCCAACCGCTCGAGAAAGCCTGGACTCATGACGATCTCTTCCAGGGCCTGGTCGTTGGCTACCATACTCACTACGATGCCGCCCGTCGTAACGGCCTCACTCGGCTGACTCGCTAGTTGTGCCCCCGTTGCCGTTAGCGCCTCCGCTTTGCTGCTGGTGCGGTTGTAGACGGTGAGGGCATAGCCAGCCTTGAGGAGGCTGCCTGCCATCGCGTGTCCCATATTGCCAAGGCCAATAAAACCAATCATTTCGCTCATATCTATCTCCTTTTCTTCTGTCTTCTTCTTACCGCATTGTCCATCATTATGCGATGGACAATGCTAATACGCACCAGATTTGCAAGAAACGTACACTACATCCCTTCCGGAGCAGGTCCTCCTATCGGAACTGCCTCGCGCATGATACGCTCGATCTCACGCAGCGTTTCTTGAGTGAGATGAATCTCGCCTGCCGGGGCGATTTGTTCGAGCTGTTCCGGATTACGTGCTCCGACAATTGCTACATCAACGGCTGGCTGGGCAAGTACCCATGCGATAGCCAGTTGCGCGACGGTCATTCCTTCTCGCTCCGCCAGGTGCTTCAATTGCTCCACGACCGCGAGGTTGCGCTGAAAGATGTCGCCGTGGAAGATCTCGCTCTTGCTCCGCCAGTCATCCGCTGTAAAGGTCGTCTGCGGCGTGAACGCTCCGGCGAGCAGTCCATGCGCCAGCGGGCCGTACACGAGCACCCCGATGCCATGCTCCTGGGTATAGGGCAGGATATCTTGCTCGATATCGCGCCGGAAGAGACTATAGGGGGGCTGTAAGGCATCCAACTTTCTGGTCTGTTCGAACGCTTTCATTTGCTCGACGTTGTAGTTCGAGACGCCCACATAGCGAATTTTTCCCTCGTGCACCAGTTGATCCAGGGCGCTAGCTGTCTCCTCAACGGGTGTGTTGGGATCAGGCCAGTGGACCTGGTATAGATCAATGTAGTCGACGCCAAGATTGCGTAAACTCTGCTCAACTCCCTGGCGCAACCAACGGGCACTTGCGTCGCGTAGGAGCTTCTCTCCTTCCATGCGCAATCCACCCTTCGTCGCAAGAATAATGTCTTCTCGCAGGCTCTTGAGGTATGGCTGTAGGGCCTCACCGAGCATGCGCTCGGCCAGACCAAAGCCGTAGGCTTGCGCTGTATCGAAGAAATTGATGCCCAGTTCGAGCGCTTTCTGCACGGTCGCTTTGCCTGCGTCCCATTGTGAACGCTCTATGTGACCCCAGTCGCCACCGAACTGCCAGGTTCCGTAGCTGATCTTCGAGACGCGTAGGGATGTTTGACCAAACTGCGTGTATTCCATCGTATTTCCTCCTATTTGTATCTACTCACGCATTACTTTTTCTTCCTATGAGGCAGTATAGCCTTCAGTATGAGGGAAGTCATGACACTGAGGTGGGATTGTGTCGCTTTTCACCTGTCACACTTTCGTGGGATAGATGTGCAGGAACTCGCATTCCAGGCTGTCCAACTCTCGTGGGATGACAACGCTCATGCTGCATCCTATACTGATCTCTATAAGGAGAAAGAAAAGGAGGAGAAAACAATTCTTCGGCAATGCCTGATGGTGCCCACTTATGATTCATCGGAGAGCAAGCCAAGGGCACGTGCTCGCGCCACCGCTTGGACGCGGTTATTCACCCCCAGTTTCTCGAAGATATGAGTCACATGGCGTTTGACGGTATCCAGGGCAATCACCAACACCTCAGCAATCTCCTGGTTCGAGTCGCCTCGTGCGACCAGGTGGAGCACCTCCAGTTCGCGTTCGCTTAAGGGTTCTACTAGTGGTTGCTCCATTAGGCGTCCTCTGGGCTGATCCGACCCTGTAGGAAGAGGTTTGTGCCTCATGCTCTCGAGTGAGAAGGCGGCCAGCAGCGTATCGAGGTACGGTGTTGGTCCTTTCTTCCGATCCTGTTCGCGCAGCCGGGAGAGCAGGACTGTCATCTGCGGCCCTTCGTCCACAAAGATGCGAATGTAGCTCTCGGATTCAGCCAGGTGCACCGCCTGGGCAAGGACGGTTAAAGCCTCTTGATCTTCGTTGCGCATGGAATGAGCCAGGGCCTGCAAGACTTTCATTTCGATGACGTGGCTCCAGCGTTCTTGCTTCTCCGCATTGACCTGTAGAGGTTCCAGGAGTGAGAGGGCCTCAGTAGGCATCTTCTGGACCAGCAAAATGCGTGCTCGTGCCACATCTTCGCGTTCACGTGCAAATGGAGAATGCACGCTGGTATGCTGCGCAAGTTCCTGTACCCAGTTCATAGCGCGTTCCAATTCTCCACTTGCCAACCAGAACTGTACCCAATTCACGATGAGGTATGCATCGCGCCGGTACGGGCTGTAGGTTTTCGTCAGAGCCTCTTCTGCTTTTTGGAAGGCAAAGCGCGCTGCGTCCATCTCTCTTCGTGCCAGGTAGATACGCATCAGGACGGTGTAGCCTAAATATAAGGCAACGATGGTTTCTGTCTGCTCACTCAGACGGACTCCCTGTAATGCGAGATCCAGGGCCTCATCAAGTCGGTTCCACTGTCGCAATGCGTCCGCGTGGAAGATATACGCCCAGCACATCATTGCATGCGGCAATCCAACCGGTGTTGTTCCCAGGAGAGCAGCTTGCTGGGCGATCTGTACCACCTCATGGAGCCTTCCATGCAAGAGCAAGGAATACGCCGTTCTACACATATAGATAATGGTTGAAGAAGTGTCTCCTGCGGCTTGGGCGAGCGCAGTGGCCTCCTTCGTGCCCTGGATGGCTGCTACGATGTCACCGAAGGAATGGTAGGCCAGGGACTGCGCGTAGGCGACTTCTGCTCGTGCTAAGAGATTCTGTTCTGACAGGTGGGCAAGAGCCTCCTGGCAGAAAGCCAGGGTGGAATGCCCCTCACCGAGATAGTAGCCGGTAATGATGGCACGATAGGAAGCGATTTCTCCCAACAGGTTGTCCCGCCCGTGTTGTTCGGAGAGTGAAACTGCTCCGGTTTCAGCAGTCTCGTTCGTCAGAGCTGGTGAAGTGCCTCGCAGGGCCGTTTCTGCATCTTGCAGCCAGCGTTCCATCGTCGTGTAAGAGGAAACCATGAACAGTGTCTTGGCATACGCCAGGCACAGACGAGGCCGCGAGCGCATCACCTCGGCAGGGAGCTTCTCAAGCCAGCGTCTCAACATCGCATGTTCACTGTTTCCCCAGATGCGTGGATAAACTTGCTCAATCAGGTCAGCGGCCCACTGCCATTCCTGGGCTGTGATGGCATGAGATATCGCTTCGTTCAGGCGACCGTGCTGGGCATACCACTGGCTGGCTCGATGATGCAAGATAGGTACGAATGCGGGCTGCGTTTGCTCCAGGCGGTGACGCAATGCTTCGGTAAAGAGGGCATGATAGCGATACCAGCGGCGCTGCGTATCCAGGGACACGACGAATAAATTGGCTCGTTCCAACTGCTCAAGCATCTGCTGACTCCCGCTCTGTTGCAGGATGGTGTCACACAAGGGAGCGGAGAGCCGTTTCAGGATCGAGGTATGCAGCAGGAATGTTTGCACGGATGCGCTCTGACTCTGGAACACTTCCTCGATCAAGTAATCGAAGATGTAGCGCTGACTCCCACTCACCTCCTCCAGCAAATCGCCAGGATCAGCATGTCCTTGCAGCGAGAGGCCAAGCAATTGCAAACCCACCAGCCAGCCTTCTGTCCGAGCAGCTACTTCCTCGACCATGCCTTGAGGGAGCTGGATTCTTACCGTCTTATTAAGGAAGGCCATGACCTCATCTGGACTACAGCGTAACTGATCGGTGCGCACCTCTAGAAGGTGCCCGCGTGCTCGCAGCAGCGAGATGGGTAGAGGAGGGTCGGCACGTGTCGCCAGGATAAGATGGAGTTGAGGAGGAAGATGCTCCACCAGGTAGGTAAGAGAGGTGTGAACCGCCTGCTCGGTGACCAGGTGGTAGTCGTCCAGAATCAGGAGGAACTGCTCAGATTGCTCCGCAAGACGATTGATGAGCGTCTGCAGGACGGAACGCAGCAGTGGGGCCTGTTGTGTTTGCAGGTAGGTTACAAGCTGCATGCAGAGCCCAGGCTGCTGGCTGCCCAGTGCTGTGAGCACATACATCCAGAACAGCACCGGCTCATTGTCTCCCTCATCCAGGGACACCCAGGCTATCCGCGGGCGCTCTGGTGGGAGCGACTGTACCCAGGTCGAGAGCAGAGTGGTTTTACCGAAGCCAGCAGGGGCCGAAACCAGCGTCAGTGGGCACTCTAAGCTCGTATTGAGCAACTCAATCAAGCGAGGACGGGGGATCAGCGCATGGGAGGAAGAAGGGATAAAAAACTTCGTTGCCAGAAGCTGGTCGTGGAACAATGGTGACTCATCCATGATAGTCTCCCTTGCATACGTGGCTAGATTGCTATCTTACGATTGGTTCCTCCATCCTCATCTTTCTCTCCTATTTTAGGATATATTGACCCTTTTAGGCAATCGCTTCCTCAAAACGGCGTTTCAGCTCGATTAAGAGCTGGAGAAACTGCGCTTTTTCAGTACATTTCGTGTATCATGAATTGCGCTTTCACCTCTTCTGGTTTCATGGTTCTCAGCCCCGAAAGGTCAGTCGACCTTTTCTGTCCTCATCAATAATCACGCACAACGAAGACGTGCAGCGTGCGAGGGCCATGCACCCCCTCCACGCGACTAAGCTCGATATCGCTGGTTGCCGATGGCCCCGAGATCAGCGTAATGGGATGTATCGCCCATTTCGTCAGCCTCGCGATTGCCTCGGGAACCAGCCCCACCACCTGTTCGGCACGCACGACGCACAGATGCCGGTCAGGGATCAGCGACAGCGCCCGCCGCCCTTGAGTTGCACCTCCATCCAGGATAATCGTCCCCGTTTGAGCGATGGCAAGAGCGCAACCGGTAAATACTGCGGAGCTTTTGTCTAGATCAGCGTAGGTGAGCGGCGGATCGTCCTTCAGTACCGTCACATTGGCAGGAATCCAACTGGCGGGCAAATCGGCTGGAATCACGATTTGGGTAATGCCTTGCTGCTGGCAAGCATCTACAATGGCTTGAGGCAAGTCAGTGTCATTGGTACGCGTTACAATCGCTTTGTAATCGACTAGCCGATCGATGAAGTCCTCCAGGATTGCAGCGCGGTCCCGCTCATCCCGCTCGCGGAAGTCATTTGGGATTGGGGAGGGCTCGGGTGCATTGGCGATGCCCTCTCGAATGCGCTCCAG
>Ga0137372_10003266_pt1 | contig 15829 bp, 10 predicted proteins | sample SagtaG_6_FD_104911 | JGI IMG/M metagenome (GOLD analysis project Ga0137372, IMG submission 104911) | Vadose zone soil microbial communities from Sagehorn Ranch, Mendocino, California, USA - Sage1_R_60_16 metaG | ecosystem: Environmental > Terrestrial > Soil > Vadose zone | place: USA...
AACGGGAGCGACGCCCGCAGCCGTCGTCAGCTGCTCGGCCTCGTGGGCTTGGGTGCGGCTGGGATCGTGGGGGGCACGACGCTCGCGCGGCCGGATGCGGCGCGTGCCGCCGACGGAGACGGCCTCGTTATCGGCCAGACGAATTCGGGCACGAGCAAGACGGAGCTCGACACCTCCGGCGCGATCGCGGGCGACGGGGCGCTCAAGGTCGTCGCGCCGAACGCCGACTACGGCCTAATCGGGAGCGCGAAGACCGTCGGAGCCTTCGGCTCAGCCGCGGTCGGCGTCCTCGGCGACGGTGCGGTCGGCGGCCAGTTTTCCGGCACCGATGCAGCGATCAACCTCGAGCCGAGGACGCAGGCCGGCGCCCCCGGTGGGACGAACTTCAAGGGCGACCTCGTCGTCGACCTCAACGGTGTTCTCTGGCTCTGCATCGCGAGTGGGACCCCGGGCACGTGGATCCGAGTCTCGCACGGCGGCATCCGCCTGCTCGAGTCGCCTCAGCGCGCGTACGACAGCCGCGGCGCCCTCGGCCGGAAGCATCGCCAGCAGGAGACGCTGACCGTGCAGATCTCGGGCGCCGGCGGCGTCCCCGGCGTTCCCGCAAACGCGCTGGGAATCGTCGGCAACCTGACCGCGACGGAGACGGAGGCGTTCGGCTATGTGATTGCGTACCCCGATGGGACGACGCGGCCAGGGACGTCGAACATCAATTGGTGGCAGACGGGTCTCACGATCGCGAACTCGCTCACCGTGCGGCTCGGCAGCAACGGCAAGATCGCCCTGTTCACCGAGGCGACGGTTGCCGCCAACGCTCCGAACACCCACGTGCTCGTTGATGTCGTCGGTTACATCCTCTAGCGTCGCGAAACTAAGACACCATTTCCGCCGCACGGCCGCGAGATCGGGCTTTCGCGACCCCCGCGAGTGGACCGGCGGCGCCGACTTTAGCACCGAAGGTAGAGCCTCATCCGCCGTGATGGGATGGTGCCGAGCCAATCCCTTCATGCACGACCTGGCGCGCGCGGCGCGCGATACCGTCTTCACGGCCGAAGATGATCCGCCGCTCGAGCTTGTCCAGGGGATCGTCACCGCCTCGCCGTGGGGCAGGCGCGCGGCGCGAAGGTGCGCGGGAGGGGTAATGGGCGTCGATCGAGAACTCCATTCGGAGCTTGTACGGCCGCGTGTCGTCAGCGCTTGTTGCGACGCTCCGAACGTGGTTGTGGCAATTGTTCTGAACGGCCCCGGTGGGGCTTCTTTCCCCGATCGCGCGCACACGTACCCGAGGGGCAGCATCCGCCGACCGAAGTCGACTTTCTCTCTCGAGTGCCTGTGGTGTCGGGTGTTGCCGGCGGAGGAACGGTAGGCCGGCAGCGTATCGACCAGTCTGGCGCGGGGCGGCGAATTCAAGGGAGCGCTCGACGCGCAGGAGGCGCTACGGCCTAATGTGCGACTGCGAAGCGGTATCCGGCAAAGCCCGTCGAAGAATGGCGATATCCTGTCCATCACTGGTCCCTGTCCGGCCGGGCCAGTAGCCACGGTGCAGGGCAATCAGATCCAGGCCGCTCTCAGCGATGAGCGATTCGACGACGTCGTGGTGGTAGGCAACCGCCCCTTCTGGATGCTTGGCGTCATTGATCCAGACACCAGGGGCGTATTCGTAGCCGAACGTAAGGTCGGGAACCACGGTCGCCGGTTTCACTTGTGCAGCCATGAGTTCCCGAGTCTCATCGTCCAGTAGGAAAAATGTGGTGAAGGCAAGTCCGTCGGGCTTGAGGATCCGTTTGAACTCGCCGAGGTAGTAGGTGACATCTTCTCGGAAGAGGTGCGTGAAGACCGACTGGGCGATGATCCGGTCGACGCAGCCGCTTTTTGACGGCAACGGGAAATCCGAAGCGCGGTGGATGCCGATTGTGTTGTGTACGTCGCTGTAGATATCGAAGTGATGGAACTCGAAGTGCGGGAACCTCGCGCTGATGTTCGCGCGCGCCCAATCGATGCTTGGACGGATAATGTCGACGCCGATGTAGCGGCCGCGCGGACTGAGCAGTCGCGTCAACTCGATCGCGTCGCGGCCGATACCGCATCCGAGTTCTAGGATCGTGTGAGTGGGGGAGATTGGCGCATAACGCTCATATTGCGCCATATGTCCGGGGCCGATGACGTCCCATGTCTCTGGGCCACCGCCCGTCATCCGAGCCAAGTGGATCGGGATGTCGAACCCATAATAATGGAAGGTTTCCTCGGTGTCCGCTTGCTCTCGCTCCCGCCGACGCCGCGCAAGTCTTCGCAAGTAGCCGATCACGCGCGCTCGTAATCCCCAGCTCGTGCGGCCCGAAGGGCGAAATCGTGGAGCTCGTTGCAATCCCCATCTCGCTCCAGCCGGGCCGTCCGAAAGCGCCAAACGAGCTGCGGCATCCAGACACGGGCCGTTCTATGCGTTCGACCGGCGCCGGCCGTCGTCTCCACGGATCCTAGTCGGCGGCTCGCAGAACGTGGAAGTCTCCGAGCGCGCAGATGCCGTCCGAGCCACCGAACTTCAAGCGGAAAGCCTGCGCGCGTTCTTGGAGTCCGATGTCAACGGAGAAATCGGAGATCGACCCGACGACCCGCGTAACGACGCGATATTCACGCTCGTCGAACCGGACCTCGAGGTTGGTGTCACCGACGGCCAGCGCGCGTCCCCGGAAGATGTATGTCCCGGGCCCAAGCTCGGCATCGAACTGTATCGCGCCTTTCGGGCTGCGGAAGCACCATAGGGAGTGTCGGCCACGTCGGATGTGAACAACGTCACCGACAGGGGCGGCCGAGAGGGGGACGTTCGCCGAACTGCGACGGTCCGGCCGAGATCGGAGCATTCGCCAAGCGACGAGGCGGTTTTGGGACGAAGCGGAAGCCCGGAAGAACGCTTCGGTCAGCCATGTAAGAGCCTCATCGTGATCGTCGCTCAGCCTCGCGAGCGCGTCCTGCTGCTCGATCGCCACTTCCCGCCGTGCGCGAGCCTCTTGCTCAAGGCGCCAAAGCCGGCGCTCGTAGCCCGCAACGGTCCGTGCGAATGGTTCGTTCACCTTTCGGAAGCGACGGCTCCACGGCGTGACAAAAGGTTCCTGCTCCGTATCCCGGAAGAATCCATGCTGCGCGAAGAGCGACGCCCAATATTCACTCGGTTGGACGTTCAAGTGCGTGGCCTCTCGGTAATCGTCGGGGATCGACGAGAAGAGGATGTCGTTCGTGTGGACGCAGAGATTCGCGACCGCCGCATGGGCTTCTTCGGGCGGCCGGTGCTCGAGCACCTCGATGCAGACGATCAGATCGAACTCTCCGCTGAAACGTTCGATGATCGATCGCACCTCACAGTAAGATCGAACCGAGGGGTGCACGTTCCGTATGGCGAACTCCGACACATCAAACCCTGACGCCTCCACACCACGCAGACGCAGCGCCTCAACGAGAAACCCCATCGCACAACCGGCATCGAGGACGGTGCGGGGGTTGATCTGACTGATGATTTGGTCGGCGATATCCCCAAAGAACGACAGCCAGTATTCATCTCGCTGGTACGGACGGCCGCAGCAATGCGAAAAATAAAAAGCATCGAAGCGCTGACTATGGCCGCTCATTTGCGTCTCGCTAGACATCGGCCCCGTTGGGGAGTGCGTGTGCAACCTAGCACCTTCGGCGGGTACCTTTTGTGCGTCAGCAAACTTCGCGGCTGAGCTCGTCCCGCTGCTCCGTCCGCCTCGAGTTCGAAGGTGACGCGGACGGGGCCCACCAGGTCAGCCCTGCCTGACTACCGACAGCTCGTAGGCCCTCCCGTGCTCTCGGGCGAAATGCGGCGAGTACCAACGTGTATCAGGGAGAACCGACCCGGAACAGGCGGCGAACATTGCGGCCTCGCGCTCCGAGGGTTGCTGATCGCCGGTGAAGATGCCGGGCGCGACTGCGGTGATGAGCGGCGAGAAGACGACTCGCTTTCCGGCAGCCAATGCCGTAATCCCCAGCCACGCGCCGAGGAAGTCGATCGTCGCCTCTGTGGGAGCCATCTCGAGCGCCCCCTGGAGGAATTTCGTCCGGGCGAGAAAGAAGGACGAGTGACAAGCGCCGACAGAACGCTGCTTCAGCGCCAGCGCATAGTAGCCGGGATCATCGGCCGCCCGCCCACGGTCGGGCGGCCCTACTAACCCGCCGAAGCCAAGGATTTCTCCGCCAGCTACGACGATGCGATCGCGGTTCAAAATCCGTCCGGAGAAGACCGCGCCGTCCGCATGCAGCTCGGAGAGAGCGAGCGCTTCCCACGGCCATTCGTCGCCCTCAGGTCTGACCTGGTCCGCATATACGAGCGTGAGCCCGATTCCGTCTCGGCTGAGGGCGCGTGCGAGGCCGCGGACGCCGCCGCCTGCGACGAGACGAGTACCCGGCGGGACGGACGCCTGCGTCGCCGCGGCACCCACGACAGTGATTGTCCGGAACGGGTATCCCGTCGTCTCGACCAGCTCCGTCACGGTGGCAGCCGCGTTGCGTGCACCCTCTGCTCGCAGGACGACATCGATCACGCCCGGCGCTTCGCGACGTCTCCGGATCCACCACTCGGGCGCGCCGCGGTCGATCGGGAAGGGCTGGAGGTCGAACAGCTCGGGCCGCTCGTGTGCCGCAAGAGCGCTTTGGAGGACGTGACGCTGCGACTGCAGCGATCCCTCCTCCGGGGAGTCTCGGTGAGTACTCGATCGCGGGTGGGCGCGCCAGTGATAGGCGACCTCCGGCACGTGGACGATCGTCGCTCCGTCCGCATGGAAGCGGTGGACGGTGTCCCAATCGTGGCACCATTGCGCGCAGTCGTCGGCGTACACGCCCAGCCGGAGTGCGTCGTCTCGCCGGAACGCGCACAGATGGAAGATGTAGGACGTACAGAGGTTCAGCACGGGGTCCCAGTCCGGCCGAAGGTACGGCGACTGCGGCCGCCCGTCTTGGAGCACGTCTTCGTCCGTATAGACGAGGCCGGGGCTCGCGTGGTCGATGATTGCCTGCTCGAGTAACGCGAGCGCGTCCGGAAGAAGGACGTCGTCGGAATCCATGGGCACGACGTAGTCGCCGCTCGCGGCTTCCAGGCAGCGGCGCATGCCGTTCATGATTCCGACGTTCTCGTCCACCCGCAGGCGTCGCACACGTTCGTTTCGAGCGATCTCCTCGATCAGCGCCACCACATCGGGGCGCGTGGACCCGTTATCGAGCAGGATCCATCGACAAGGAGGAATGGTTTGCTCGAAGACGCTCCTCGCGGCTTCGGCCAGGTATGCCGTCGGCGTGTCGAAGACTGTCGTGAGGATCGAGAACCGTCCGCTCGCTGCCGGAGCAGCGCCACGATTCCGCTTCCTCAGCCGCTGCTCGAGCCATCGCTCGTACGGCGTGCTCTTCCCGCGCCCCCGCGCCAGCGCCGCGACGCGGCGTCGGAGCCGCCCAAGTCGGCGTTGCAAGCCTCGTGCGCGAAGCATCAGCAGCGCCGGACGGGTAGTGACTCTGCGCGCGCAGACGGCACCGTTCCGCTGCGGCGAAGCGCACGCTCCCGCTCGTCCCTCGTCGCCGGCGCGTAGGGGCTCGCGGGATCGAGGCTGAGGGACCGCGAGAGGTACCGCGTCTCTGGCACGACCTCAGGTTCGAAGCGGTCCAGGAAGGCTGTCCGTTCGGTCGCGCCGACGAACGCGTCCCACTCTCGCCGCGTAGCGGTCGTCCGGCCGACGAGGAACGGCGTAAAGACGACCCGGCGCTGTTCGGTCGCCGCGACTGCACCGAGCCATGCGCCGAGGAACGCCAGTGAGACTCTGGTCTGCTCGAGCTGTTCGAGCGCGTCGACGAGGAATTCGGGTTCGACCACTGCGAGCATCGACGGCACCGCGCTCACGGTCCGTTGCTTCCACATCTGCCCGAAGTAGCCGGGATCACTCTCGCTGCGGCCGAGGTCGGGGCAGCCGCACTCGCCTCCGAATCCGAAGTAATCCCCGGCCGCGACGATACGTCGATCGCGGTCGAGAACGCGACCGCCGACCATCACCGTGTCGGGGTGCAGCTCGAAGAGCGCGAGCGCATCCCATGTTCCTTCGTCGTCCTCAACGTCGACCTTGTCCCAAACGAGGTGGAGGAGCGTGCCGCTCGCCTCGCACTCGGCGAGCCGCCGCAGCGACGAGGCGGGTTCGTCCAGGGCGATCACGGTGTCTTGGGAGCCTTGAGGGGAACGACAGCCGTTGCCCGTTGAGGCCAAGCGGACTGTGGTGATCGCGCGCGGCTCGACGTGACGGCGACGGAACCACCAATCCGGGGTGGGGCCCCAGAGCGGGCTCCGCTCGATGCGATAGAGGTCGGGCCGCGGCCGCGAGTCGAGGAACTTCTGTAGGACGTGGACGTGCGACGAGTCGAGGTACGACTTCGACCCGATGTTCAGCGCGGCCGACTCGGGATGCATCCGCCAGCTGTAGAGGACCTCGTCGATGTGAAGCGGAACCTCGCCCGCGAGCATGAAGCGGATGAACGTATCCCAGTCGTGGCAGCCCTCGGCCGCTTCGTCGATGTAGACGCCGAGCGCGAGCGCGCGGGCGCGGTCGATCGCGCAGAGGTGTGCGATGTAGCAGGAATTGAGAAAGAGCACCGGGTCCCAGTCGGTCTTGAGGTACGCGTCAACGAAGCGCTCGCCGAATAGCTTGTCCTCGTCTGAGTAGGCGAGCGGCGGGAGACCTGCGGACGAGAGCGCCGAGGCGACGACCTGCAGCGCGTCGGAGTAGAGGAAATCATCCGAGTCGACCGGCAGGACGTAGTGGCCGGACGCGCGCTCCAGGCAGCGCCGGACGCCGCCGATGATCCCGAGATTCTGCTCGAGCCGGTCGAGGCGGACGCGATCGTCTCGGCCGAACCTAGCGCAGCTGCTGATGACCTCTGGATCGGTCGAGCCGTTGTCGAGCAGGATCCATTCGAAGTCGCGATAGCTCTGCGAGAGCACGCTCTCGCCGAGCGTCTCCAGGTACGCGACGGGCGTGTTCCAGACCGTCGTGAGTAGCGACAGTGTCGGTTGCTCGCGCGGCCGTGGATAAGACATGGCGCGCTCGACCACCCGTTGCTGGACCCACCGCTCGTAGTCGCTGGACTCCGGCGGAAGCGGCGGTGGTGGTGGGCGGAGACGGACCGTAAGCGAACGGCCGATTCTGGTCTGAGCGAGCCTCAGCAGCGTCCGCCGGCGCCGTGCGAGTGCGATCGCATTCCGGCGCACTGCCGTCGTGAGCGGTTCGTCGACGCGCCTGAGAATCTGTAGATCAGCGAGCACAGAGGCCGGCACCACTGGGTCGAGCGAGATCTCAACGTCCTCCGCCATCGACTCGAGCGAAACGTCTGTGGACACCGGCTTGGCCTCGTGCTGTGGCATCGACGCTCTGAGGCGGCGAGCGCCGATGCGGACGTCGAGCTCCGTCGGAAGTGAGGCGAGCGCCCGGCAGTGGATGCGGTACGTACCCGGCTCGAGGGTTGTCCGTAGCCGCAGCGATCCACGCCCGGCGAAACACCAGAGTGAGTGGGTCGCGGACCGGACGTTCGTCACGGATGCCGACTCGTCCGCCGCGTAAGGGTGGTTGGTCCAGGCGCGCTGCGTGAGCTGGCGAACGGTACTCGCGAGCCGGGAGCGCGGCGCGCGGTCTACCCCGGCCGCCGCTGTCAGCGTCGATGCGAGCACTTCGAGCTGTCCCGTGAGCAACCTCGTGCTCGCCTCCGCCTCGGCAGCTCGATCCCCCGCTGCCGCAGCCTCCCGTTTCAGACCGGCTGCTTCGTCGCGCAAGCCCTGGATCGTCTGCGCGAGCTCCTCCGCACGCTGCGCTTCGATCTTCCGCCGGTGGGCCGCATCCAGCAGCTCGGCCCGTGCGTGCATGTGCGCCACCTCTCGTGCGGATAACTCCGCGGCCGCGATGCGCGCAAGCTGGAAAAGCGGATCGACCAGTTCGGGCGTCGTGTCTCCGTTCTCCTCGGCGATCGCCGCACCCACCGCCGACGCGACTCTTGTGCTCTTCGGCGCGACATAGAACCTGCGATACGGGTTGCGCGCACAGCAGCCTGGCCAGCTCTCGTTCGCTCGGCGGTACATGCCAGTCGCGATTTCCGGGCCGCGATCGAGCGTCCGCAGCACCTGGTCAAGCATCAGGAATGCCTGCCACCGGTCGAGAGGCGAATTGCCGATGACCAGGGGTACAACTCCGGCATCGTGAATGAGTTGCCGAACCGATTCCTCGGTCGGCAGACCCCACTCGGCATGCTCCGCTAGGAACGGATGCTCGTGTCCGGTCAGCAGCTCGAACGCGGCGGAGAGCCTGCGTTCGGCCTCGATGACCTCGGGGCGGTTGTCGGGGCAGGAGAAGACGGCGAGATCGCGGGCAATCCGGAGGCATTCTTCGACAAGCCGCCGCCGCGCTTCCGGCCGGACGTGCTCGAGCACCTCGAGTGCCACCACGGCCTCGAATGCTTCGTCGCCGAACGGCAGCGGCCCGCCGGCCGGTATCACGACGATGTCGTCCTGACCGAATGACTCGACGTCACAACGCGTAACGGCAAACCCGGCGCCGAGAAACCTCTCGGTGAGCCGTTCGGGGCCGGAGCCGACGTCGAGGATGGTGATCGGCTCGCGCGCAGCTGCTCTCTCCGAGTAGGCGGCGAGCGTGATGCGGCGCAGGAACGCGTAGCGCTGGTATTGGTCGAACTCGACGTCCACCGGCGGGGTTGGGTCGTTGCGGATCACCTTTCCCATCCGCTACACCTGACGGCAGTCGTCGATCATCGCGAGGACTTCTGGGACTCGAGGCCCGAACACTTCCTCCCACGTCTTCGGCAGTTGGACGTCCGCGTGGCGCCGGCCGCTCTCCGCCATTCGGGCCGCACGAATGAGAGCATCCGTCACCGACTCGACGGTTGGCGCTGCGGCCACGATGTTCGACGAGATGGCAGCGAGTCGATCGGCGGTCTTGGCGCCGAACGTGTTCGTGACGACGGCGGCTCCGCAGGCGGCAAGCTCGAGCACGGGGTAACCCGTGTGGGGCGACAGCATCAACGACAGCCCGATGTCCGACGCGCGCAGGAGCTGTGCGTAGCTGGTGAAGTCCAGCCAAGGCAGCGGTTTGACGATGACCTCAGTCGTCAGCCGGGCGGGCTGAAGGTCATCGCCCATGAACCGCAGCTCCCAGGATTCGCGTGGAAACACCCCCTGCTCGGCTGCGCGTTTCAGCGCCACGATTCCGAGTTCATACAGGTTTCGAGGCGCGCTGGGACGTGCGTAAAAGACAAGCCGACGTTTCCGTCCAGGCGGCTCCGCCTCCTCGGGGAAAAAGAACGTGCGATCGACGGCCGGCTCGAAGACAACGGTGCGGCGATCAGGTGAGGAGTCGCCGAAGTCTCCGATCTCCATCGCCCGAAGGTGCTGCATCAGCAATGATTCGTTGACGATTGCGTGGTACTTCAGGCCGTACGTCTCGAGGGCTAAGGCGTACGTCGTCGACCATGGATAAAGACCCGGTTCAAAATCCTGGATGAAGTAGATAAATCTTCGGAACCGCATCAGCGGAAGCGCATCCTTGATCATCTGCACGGTCCACCACGCCGTTCCGAGGAAGATGTCCTCGTCGCCGATCGCCGTCGGCATACTGCGATCGTTCCCATCGACGAACTGAACGTGCTCATAGCGCTCCTTCATGCCTGTGACCCTTCCTAGGTGCTCCCACAGCAGGTCGTGGTCCGGCTCTCCGGCGACGTCGGTGGAGATGTAACGAACCGGTACGCCCGCACGCGCAAGACGGAGAGTCAGGTTCAAGATCGTATTCGGGCCACCCGACATCGCCCATAGCGCCATTCCCGGGATCATCACGTTGAGGAAGGGCTCTTGGGCGCGTTCCTTCTCGACGTGGAAGTTCACGGGGACGACGTTCGGGAGGCTGCCGGTGACGAAGACCGGTTCGTTGGTCTTCTCGACGACGACGTCTGTCCGCCTGCGGAGGTAGTTCTCGACGTCCGCGACAAACCCACCCCGGTCGGCGCGCAGCCGCCGAACGAGGATCGCTCCGAGCGTGCCGTAGCGGCGGAACGCCGTCCACGCGCGCCGAACACGCTCCGTCAACGGATGCCTTCGAGTGTGAGGTAGCGGTCGATCATCTCATCGGGCGGTCCAATCCCCGCCGGACGGCCATCCCAGAGCACGAGCACGCGATCGCAAAACCTTTCAACAGACCCGAGATCGTGGCTCACCAGAACCATCGTCTTTCGCTCTTGGCGGAAACCATCGAAAGTGGCAAAGCACTTCTCCTGGAAGCTTTGGTCACCCACGGCGAGGACCTCGTCGAGGAGCAGGATGTCGAACGGAACGTGGATTGCGACTGCGTATGCCAGGCGCACCTGCATCCCGGCGGAGTAGTTCTTCAGCTTCTGGTCCACGAAACGCTCGAGTTCCGCGAACGCGATAATCTTGTCGAAGGAACGCTCGAGCTGCTTTGGTGTCAACCCGAGCAGCGTGCCATTGATCAGAACGTTGTCGCGCGCGTTGAGCGCCGGGTTGAATCCGACGCCCAGTTCGAGGAAGGGGGACAATCTTCCGTTGACGGCCACCGTTCCGCTGGTCGGACGAAGGATCCCCGCGAGAATCTTCAGGAGCGTCGTCTTTCCGGAGCCGTTCGGCCCGATCACGCCGAAGAACTCGCCGCGCTCGACGCGGAAGTTGACGCCGTTGAGCGCGCAATTTCGCTCATATGTAGTTCGGTGGAACGGGTGGAGAAAATACTCCTTCAGGGTCATCCGCTTGTCGTGCGGGATCAGAAACTCCTTTGTGATCTCGCGCGCTCTGACCGCCGGACTTGTCGCGGCGACTATTGCACGCGGCTCCTTCAGATCCGCTCGGCGAGCCACGGCTCCTCCCGCTTATACAAGAGCCAAGCGACGCCCAGCACGAGCAAGGTGATTGCGATCGGGTAGACGCGGCCCCACTGGCCGAGAACGTCGGGCGCCGTAACGATGGTTCCTTCTGGCGCGCGATGAAGGATGACGCGGCGGACATCCTGAATCACCTGAGCGAGCGGGTTGAGTAATGCGATCGGCCGCGCGTCCGCAGGGAGGTACGAGACCGGGTAGATGATCGGTGTGACGTAGAACAGCAGCAGTGCTACCAACTCCCATACCTGGCCTACATCCCGGAACCGCACGAAGAGCGTGGCGAGGATCAACGCGATGCCGAAGGTGAACACGTAGAACTCGAGAAGCAGGATCGGCAGCAGCAGCCAGCCGACGTTCGGGACGATTCGGTACCACGCGATGAACCCCGCGACGGCGCTGAGGTTGATCAGAAACGTGAGGGTTGCGACCGTCGTCGCAGAGAGCGGGATCACCACCCGCGGGAAGGCGAGCTTGGCGAGTAGCGATGCGCGAACGACGAAGGACAGCATCGTCATGCCCGCTGCGTCTGCAAAGAACGTGTACATGACGATCCCGATCAAGAGATAGATCGGGTAGTCCGCGAAAACTGTGTTCAGCTTGAAGAAGCTCCCGAAGACCGCGAGCAGGACCGCGAAGTACACGAGCGGCTTGATCAGCGACCACACGTAACCCAGCGCCGAGTCTGCGTATTTCAGCTTGAACTCCGTCTTCGCGATGACGCGGACGTATCGCGCTTGAAGCGCAAGCGACTGCAGTCGCGACAGACGACGCGTCAGAAGCGGAGCGACAGTCGCCATCGGCGGCGGCCACAGTACCAGCGGCGGGATCGTGCGGCCGCGCGCTTCAGCCCGAGGAGCCGGTCGAGCCGGACCACGAGCGGTTGCGTCGCAGCGCCGCGCGCAGCCCTCGCGGCCGGGCAAGCCTCACGCTCTGACGCGGGGAGGGCGCCGAAGCACGGTAGCGGCGCCACTCGCGAAGCCCACGGAGGCGCCCGTGCAACGGTGCCAGCGATCGTCGCGTCACGAGGACGAAGAGCACGTACGCGAGGTCGTAAGCAACTGCCGGCGCGCCATAGACAGCAAGCTGACGGGCAGTCGCGTTCTTCGCGAGCAGCCTCACGCGATTCCGCCCAACGAGGAAGTACTTCTCATCGGACGCGTGTGTGAACGTCAGCGAGTGACGATGGTAGGCAACGGCCGTCGGAACGTACACCGCCGACCAGCCGTTCATTCGCGCCCGCCACGCAAGGTCAACGTCCTCGAGATAGCCGAAAAACGAGGTGTCGAATCCGCCGAGCTCGCGCAGCATCTCACGTCGGTAGAGCGCGGCAGCGCCGCTGACACCGAATACCTCGGTCACCTCGCGTTCCGACACGCACACGGGGTCGCCCACGTGTCGATCGAAGGCGACGCCGAGTCGGTCGACCTCGATGCCCGTCGAGTTGAGGGTATTGCGACGCCCGGAGAAGCGGATTTGAGGGCCGACAGCGCCGACGCGCGGACTCCGCTCGCCGGCCGCGAGCAGCCGGGTGAGCGCGTCCGGCTCGAGCACCACGTCGTCGTTGACCGTTGCGATCCAGCGCCCGCTCGCAACGTCGATCCCGCTCATCACGGCGCTCGCGTAGCCCACATTCTGGCGAAGATCCAGAAGGCGAGCTTCCGGAGCAGTCTCGCGAACGACGGTTGCGAGTGACCTGCCGCCGCCGTTATTCACGACGATCATATCCGTCGGAAGGTGCAGGCGAAGTCGCGCCTCTTCGACCGTTTTTAGACAAGCGGCGAGCGTGTCACCTCCAAGTTCACTCACCACCACGACTGATACCGCCGTCGGCGAGCGTTCGACGGGAGCCGATTCGGCCTCGTCAGCCAATTCGCCGCGCCGCGCCCGCGAGCTGCTTCGGCGCGTTCCGTGCAAGCGACGCGCACAGCTTCGCGGCGATCCCACAGTAGATGAAGCCGTTGAAGAGCCTGCTTCGCCCTCGCGCATAGTGCTTGCGGTAGAAGCGCAACATTCCATAGTGGAACGCGTAGTTGAGTCGGGGGGCCCGCGCTCTTCCGCTCGACCCGGCCTTGATATGGGTGACGGTGACGCTCGGCTCGTACCACACTCTCCAGCCGGCCTCTGCGAACCGGTAGCAGAGGTCGAGGTCCTCCATGTACATCCAGTAACCCTCGTCGAAGAGGCCGACCGATTCGAGGGCCGCACGCCTGATGAGCATGAAGGCGCCGTTCACGGCGTCGACCGGTCCAGCCTCGACGTGCGGCGCACGGTACTGGGCCAGACGCGCTGGCGCGTGCGCGCGGCGTCCGATCCCGGTGAAGTGAGCAAGCGCACCCACCGGAGTCGGGAAAGAGCGCTTCGCGGCGTGGTCGAGCGTCCCATCTTCGAGTTCGAGTCTGCAGCCGCAGATTCCGACCTCATGTCGCGTCTCCATGAGCACGACCAAGTCGTCGAGCGAGTTGTTCGTGATTCGCGTGTCCGGGTTCAGGACGAGCACGTAGGCGGCGCTTCCACGCGCGATCGCTCGATTGTTCGCCTTCGCGAAGCCGAGGTTCTCGTTCGCCGCGTCCAGATCGACCTCTGGGAACTCATCGCGAATCATCTCCACCGTGCCGTCAGAGGACCCGTTGTCGACGACGAACACGCGCATCGACAGCCGCGGCGGGTGTTGTCGGAGGCTGGTCAGGCAGTCGTGCAGAAGCTCACGGCACTGATACGAGACGACGACGACGTCGAGTGAGGCGCCGTCGACGGATGTGGACGTCGGGTGAATGGGCGGCAGTCTAGTCCGAGGCTGTCGTGGCTCAAACCACCAGCAGGAGCGGGCTTTCGACGGCCGAACCGGGGCCGAGTCCGCCGTTACTCAGCTACGGACCAGTCGCGTCAAGCGTCGTCTTGCCGAATGGGTTGTAGCCTCGGTCGGCTAGGCGTCTCAGGCCGAAGGGAGTCGCCCGCTCTGGAAATCCAGCCAGTTGCGCCCGTACGCGACCGGTCGCACGTCGTTCGAAGCTCTTCTGGAAGATGCCGAACCGGTCCGTGCGCAAGATCGCGAGGCGGTTCCAGCCGCCCTTGAAACTCTGCTCGACGATCACACGTCCGGGCTTGCCCGAAGGCGTTCGGCCCCAGACGCGGAAACCGTGTTCGATCGGGATGCCGACGACCGGGAAGCGGAACGCGGTAAACGCGGGCTTGGGCCGAGCGGTAGTCAAGCTCGCGCCGCGGAAGAAGAGGCCCGACTGGAAGAAGCTCTGATAGAGCGGCTCGTCCCGTAGCGAGAACCACGTGACGAGAGTGACGCCTGACCTCCACATACGGTAGAGAGCCTCGGCGACCCACCGGGCCTCGAGGCGAATCGGGACGCCTTTCGGGTCGGGTGGGTTGGAGTCCCAACTGAATTCAGTGACCCAGAACCTCACCGATTGGCTCGAGACGATGTTGCCCGCCTTGACGCCGGCGATGAGGACGCGGCGCATCTTCGGCAGATCCCCGAGAGACACGTCGTTCGCGGCGGCGGCGTGATGGGTGGGCCCGCCGGACGTGTACGGGTGGTGCGACCAGACGTCGAAATGGATCTTCTCGCCGCACTTCCGCTTCAAGGAAGGCGAGAGGCAGAACAACTCACGCATGAACCTGAGCGGCGCGAACCCCTCGTCTCCCCCGAACGGTGCTGTCCCGCCCGCGATCACGAGGTTGTCGGCGTGGATCGACTTCACCGCCTCGGCGAACCGATTCACCATCGTGCGGTACCAACCGGGCGAGAAGGGGGTAGTCCCGACGTACTGCGGCTTCAGGTAGAGGTTGAGGTTTGGCTCGTTCCACGCCTGCCAATAGCGGACCCTCGGTAAGCCGGCGAACGAGCCGCTGTATCGCGTGGCGGCGGCCTTGGCAAAACGACCGAACGCGACGGGATCAGGAGTTACCGCAGAAGCCGGGGGAGCAGCTGCCGCCCACGCCGGAGTGTGGAGGATGTCGACGATCGGCTGGAGCCGATTCTGGAAGGCCAGGCGAATCGCGCGGTCGACGTCTCCCCATCGATACGCCGGATCATCTGGGTCGGCTGGATTGGCCGGTCTCTTTGGGGCAACGCTGCTCCACATCACCATGATCCGTGCAGCGGAAGCTCCCGTCGAGCGAGCACGTTCGAACGCCGTGTCGGCATTCGAACCGAGAAACGCCCCATCCACGACGGCCGTCGTGAGCGGCCTCGCTGCCGCAGCCGCGGGCACCGTGCGTAGCGGCGCGACAACGGCGAACAGGATTCCAAGGAGCCCACTGGTGAAACGGAAGGCCGCGATCGGCCTAGACTACTGCGTGTGCGGCGGTGGGGACCGAAGGCACGTCTGGCGCATTCACGCTCGACCTCGCCGCGGTCGCTGCACATCTTTCAGCGGCCTGGATCGGCCTGTGTAAAGGCGCCGTAAGGATTGCGACTTCCCGGCCGAGGCCGCGGGTAGCATCCCGCCGATGCCAACGGCAGTCGTCACCGGTGGCGCCGGTTTCCTGGGGTCGCATCTCTGCGACCACCTGCTCGCCCACGATTACCGCGTGATCTGCGTCGACAATCTGCAGACGAGCACTCTGCGGAACCTCGAGCACATCCGCAGCGACGCCTTCGTCTTCCTCTACCACGACGTCATCGACCCGATCGAGATCGACGAGCCGATCGACGTCGTCTACCACCTCGCGGCGCTCGCCAGCCCGATCGACTATCTGCGCCAGCCGCTGCACTCGCTGAAGGTCGGCTCCTACGGGACGCACAACGCGCTCGGCCTGGCGAAATGGAAGCGCGCGCGGTTCCTGCTTGCGTCGACGAGCGAGGTCTACGGCGACCCGCAGGTGCATCCGCAGCCGGAGACATACTGGGGCAACGTGAACCCGATCGGCCCGCGCGGCG
>Ga0137372_10003277_pt1 | contig 15799 bp, 20 predicted proteins | sample SagtaG_6_FD_104911 | JGI IMG/M metagenome (GOLD analysis project Ga0137372, IMG submission 104911) | Vadose zone soil microbial communities from Sagehorn Ranch, Mendocino, California, USA - Sage1_R_60_16 metaG | ecosystem: Environmental > Terrestrial > Soil > Vadose zone | place: USA...
CCAGCGGCGTGAAGAGGATGATGGAAAGTATGTGACTCTGCATATAAGCGGTTCTCGGTTCTCAGTTGCCACTGGCGACGAGCTTCTAAGTTGTAGCGCCGGCACCTTGCCGGCTGTCGCGAGGGCACCTTGCCCTCGCAGGTGGGGGCGGGGCGCCCCCACGACAGCCGCCGAGTCGGCGGCGCTACATTACCTAGCTCACTTCCACACGTAATACGCCGCAAATCCCAGCAGACCCGCCACCATCACCAGCGCATACCACTGCACCAGGCCCCACTCCATCAGTCGGGCGGGATACGAAATCATGCGCGCCAATATCGCAGGGCCGTTGACTCCGACGCCATCGATGATCCACTTGTCCCACCACGTCGAGAGCGTCGCCACGGCGCGCGTCGTCCATCCAGCGCCGTTTACCGTGCCATCGATCACGTTCGCGTCAAACCACGACGCTGCTTCGCCTGCCCCCATCACACCCATGCGAACGTCGCCCAGTTTGCGCCGTCCGGTGAAGGCGTAGTCGTAGGCTTCGTCGACAAACCACTTGTTGTAGAGCACACGATAGAGCGGCGGCGCTGCGGCATTGATGGGTTCGGCATAATCCTTGCCCGCGCGCAGATACGCGCGACGGGCCATGCCGAAACCCGCAACCCCTGCGCCAATCGACAAGATCATCAGGACGTATTCGGTCTTGTCTGTATGCTCTTCTTGCTTCTTGCCCGCCGCCAGTTGCCCAGGCTCTTCGGTCTGCATCACGTGTGTTTCTTTGGCGAACACAGGTTCAAGAAACTTCTCAAAATAGTTGGCTCCCCCAAGACTATGCGGCACTCCCAAAACTCCGGCAAAGACGGAGCCGATCGCAAGGATCACCAGAGGGCCCGTCATGGAAGTCGGCGACTCATGGACATGGTGCTCGACCTCATGGCTCATGCGCGATGGGCTGTAAAAGGTGAGATACATGAGCCGGAACATATAGAACGCAGTCATCAACGCAGTCGCGTATCCGATAAACCAAAGGACTCGATAGGCCCCCCCCTCTGCCGTCCATGTCTGCCAGAGGATTTCGTCTTTGGAGAAGAAGCCTGCCAGGGGTGGGATTCCTGCAATGGCAAGCGTTGCTACCCACATCGTCCAATGGGTGGTTGGAATTCGTCTGCGCAGGTCGCCCATGTTGCGCATGTCCTGCTCGCCGGAGAGGGCGTGGATCACCGAGCCCGATCCCAGGAAGAGCAACGCCTTGAAGAACGCGTGCGTAAAGACATGAAAGACTCCCGCCGCAAACGCTCCTACGCCGAGCGCGAGGAACATGTATCCGAGTTGCGAGACAGTGGAGTAGGCGAGCACGCGCTTGATGTCGTTCTGGACCAATCCGATGGACGCGGCGAAGATGGCAGTCAGAGCGCCGATGATCGCCACCGTCTTCATCGCCGTGGGCGCCAGCATAAAGATGGCGTTCGAGCGCGCTACCATGTACACGCCCGCGGTGACCATAGTCGCCGCGTGGATCAGCGCGGAGACTGGCGTCGGACCTTCCATCGCATCGGGCAGCCAGACATAAAGAGGAATCTGCGCGGACTTCCCGCAAGCGCCGACGAACAGCAGCAGCGCAGCGGCCGTAAGAACGCTGTCGCCGATCAAGTAATGTCCGCTGCGCGCGGCCGCATCGATGTCAATAAAGCGGAACGAACCCAGATACCACGCCAGCGTGAATGCGCCGAGGATGAATCCCGCGTCGCCAATGCGGTTCACGATGAACGCCTTGTTGGCGGCGTCGCTCGCCGACTTGCGATGGAAATAGAAACCAATCAGCAGGTACGAGCACAGGCCCACGCCCTCCCATCCGACGAACAGCAGCACGTAGTTGTTTGCCAGCACCAGCGTGAGCATCGAGAACATGAACAGGTTCAGGTATCCGAAAAAGCGGTAGTAGCCGCCTTCGTGCGCCATGTACCCGATGGAGTAGATGTGGATCAGCATGCCCACGCCCGTGACGAAGAGCAGCCAGATCGCCGAGAGCGGGTCGAGAAAGAAACCGGCATCGGCTTTGAACTCAGCCGTCTTGCCGCCATGCGTGAGGTAGGTCAGGTGTCCAGTGTCGCTTCCCAACCAGGTGTAGAGGATCTTCTCATATCCGGTTTGGCCGGGATTCGCCTTCGCCCACGACGGATACTCCCAAACGCTCCCAACGGCGAAGATGAATGCCAGTACGATGACCCCCACACAGACCGCGCTGACCGCCGCCTTCTGCAGCCGACGACCGAAGAAAAACATGATCGTAGCGCCAACTGCCGGCAGCAGTGGAATCAGCCAGATTCGAGATAGAAAGAAGGACGTCTCGTTGGCTGTGCCGGCAAGATGCATAGGTCCTTCGCTTCGCTCAGGATGACAAGGCGTTAATATTCGGTACTAACAGCTTTCCACCAACCATCGGTTGCCAGCAGCGAGCTAAGGCACTTCACTCGCGACTCCCTCACCACTTCAACAAATCAATCTCGTCCACATTGATCGTCTCCTTATTACGAAAGAAGGCGATCAGGATACCCAGTCCGACCGCAGCTTCGGCGGCGGCGTCGACCACAATAAAGATCGAGAACACCTGCCCATGCAGGTTTCCCCACATGCGCGAGAACGCCACCAGGTTCAGGTTCACCGCGTTCAGGACCAACTCGATCGACATCAGCACGATCACTACATTGCGGCGCGTAAGCACACCGATCAAACCCAGCACGAACAGTGCCGCCGCGACGACCAGATAGTGCAGCGTGGTGATAGGAACCATAATTTCAGTCGTGAGTCGTTAGTCGCTGGTCGTTAGCGTTCGCTGATTGCCTCACGGCGCAAACGACTAACGACGACCGACCATCGACTAAATCCTCTTCTTCGCCATAATCACCGCCCCCAAAATCGCAACCAGCAACAGCAACGACGCGATCTCGAAGGAGAACATGTAATTTCCATACAGCATGACGCCAATCTGTTGCGTATTCGACGTCTCGGGCAGTGGCAGGTTGCTGTCCGGAAACAGCCTCTTGCCTTTTACGTACACCGAAACGAACAATCCCAGCAGCGCGACCGCGGCCAGCACTCCGGCGGGCCAGATGCGGTTGAACTGGCGCTCTTTTGCCGTGCGTTCGATGTTCACCAGCATGATCACGAACAGGAACAGCACCATGATGCCGCCCGCGTACACGATGATCTGCACGCCAGCCACGAACGGCGCATAGAGCATCAGGTAGAGACCCGACACGGCCAGCAGCGTCACGATCAGCGCCAGGGCGGAATGCACGGCGTTGCGGCGCGTGATCACGAGCACGCCGCCGAGAACGGCAAGGCCGGACAGCAAGTAAAAGAAGAACGGCGTCGCGACGGGGGCCATGCCTGGAGTCATTTGACAATCACCCCCACGATCGCAGTCACGATCAGTACGCCGAGCGAGATCGGCAGCATCACTTTCCATCCAATTTTCATGAGCTGATCGAAACGGTAGCGCGGCCAGGTAGCGCGGTACCAGATGAACAGATACATAAAGACGGCAACCTTCAGCACGAACCAGTACACATAGTCGATGCCTTCGCGGAAGCGGGCGGCGATGCTGTTGTCGGCGTTGCGTCCGGCGATTGCGATGACGAGCAGCAGCAACGCGAGCAGCCCGAGCAATGCCGCGAACACGGCGAGTCCGGCGCGTTGAATCTTGAAGAACGAGTGCGACGGCATGCGCGCTGCGCCCAGGAAGCCGATGCCCGCGAGGCCTCCGAATGTGAGTGCCGGAAATAAGGAGAAGAGGAATTCCCATGCCGGTGCGCTCAGCGCGTTCGGGAAGGGACGCATCCATCCGCCCAGCCAGAGCGTTACGGCGATCGACGAGACGGCGATCATCGCCGCATATTCGGCCAGCATGAACAGCGACCAGCGCAGGCCGCTGTACTCGGTGTGAAATCCGGCGGTCAATTCCGACTCGGCCTCGGCCAGGTCGAAGGGGGCGCGGTTGGTTTCCGCCACCATCGCTATGGCGAAGATCACGAACGCAATCAGGCCGAGCGGGAAAAATTTGAAGATGAACCAGATGCCTTGCTGCTGCTGTGCCCGGACGATTTCGATCATGCTCAGCGTGCCCGTGCCACTTTCGTTCAGGCTGGTCATCAGGATCGCCGAAACCACCGCCAAGCCCATGGCGACTTCGTACGACACCATCTGCGCGCTCGATCGCAGCGCGCCAATGAGCGGATAGTGCGAGTTCGAGGCCCATCCCGCCATCACGATGCCGAGCACACCGAGCGACGACACACCGAGCATGAACAGGATGCCGATGTTCATGTCGCTGACCGCTTGCGAAGGGCCGAAGGGCACGACCGTGTACACCGTGAACGAGGCGAGCAAGCCGATGAGGGGTGCGATCCAGAAGACGAACTGGTCGGCTTCGGCCGGAATGATGTCTTCTTTCAGCAGCAGCTTCAGTGCGTCAGCGATGGGCTGCAGCAATCCGTGCGGGCCCACGCGCATCGGACCCAACCGCACCTGAAAATGCGCCAGCGCCTTACGCTCAAGCCAGTTCATCGCCATCACGGCCACCGACACGCCCGCAAAAATAATGGAGATGTAAATCAACGCCCAGAGCTGATTGCCGGCCACGCCGGGGCTCAACTGGCTGCCGAAATACGACATGAAGGAATTCAGCATCTAGCGGTCCACCTCGCCCAGCACGATGTCGAGCGTGCCGATGACGGCGACTACGTCGGCAACCAGCATGCCGCGCACCATGATGTCGAGCGCTTGCAAATTGACAAACGAGGGCGGACGCACGCGCACACGGTAAGGCTGGGTCGAACCATCGCTGACGATGAAGTATCCCAACTCGCCTTTGGGCGCCTCGATCGAGTGGTAGATCTCCCCGACCGCGGGCTTGATGACCTTGGGCACCTTGGCCATGATCGGGCCTTCCGGGATGCGGCCGACGGCCTGCTCGATGATGCGGAGAGACTGCCGCATCTCGACCATGCGGACCATGTATCGGTCGAAGGTGTCGCCGTTTTTGCCGGTGGGAATTTCGAAGTCGAAATCGGAGTATGCGGCATAAGGCTGGGCCTTGCGCAGGTCCCACTTGACCCCGCTTGCCCGCAGCACCGGTCCTGTAACGCCAAGTGCTATGGCATCCGCCGCGGAAATCACGCCAACGTTTTTCGTGCGCTCGAGCCAGATGCGATTGCCGGTGAGCAACGCCTCGTACTCGTCAATTTTTGGCGGCAAGAAAGCCAGGTAGTTCTCGACCTCTTTTTCGAAACCGGCGTAGGTTTCGTACTGGCAGCCGCCGATGCGGAAAGCATGCGTGGTCAGGCGCGCGCCGCAGTACTTTTCGAAAATCTTGAGGATCTCTTCGCGATCTCGGAACGTGTAGAAAAGCGGCGTCATGGCGCCGATATCGAGCGCATGCGTGCCCAGCCAGAGCTGATGGCTGGCGATGCGGTTCAGTTCGGTCAGAATGACGCGGATGTACTTCGCGCGCGGCGGCGCTTCCACGTTCAGCAATTTCTCGACCGCTTCGCAATAACCCAGTCCGTTCGAAACCGCGGCGACGTAATCCATGCGGTCGACGTACGGATTGAACATCGTGTACGTGCGGTTCTCGGCAATCTTCTCGACGCCGCGATGCAGGTAGCCGATCACGCACTCGGTGCCGAGAACTTTTTCGCCGTCAAGCTTCAGGATCACGCGCAGCACGCCGTGGGTTGCGGGATGCTGCGGGCCCATGTTGATGACCAGTTCGTTGGAATCTAGATAAGGCTTCTCCGAGGTTGCGAGATCAAGATTCGAGACCTCGTTCGTAAGAGCGTTCGCTGGTTCGGGCTTGGTTGGAACGCTCATTGTCCGCTCTCGATTCCGAGGTTGATGTGCACCCACTCCTGGTCCTGTTGCAGGATGCCGTAGTCCTTGCGCAGCGGGAAACCTTTCCAGCCTTCGGGCAGCAGAATGCGTTTCAGGTCGGGATGGCCGTCGAACTTGATGCCGAACATGTCGAAGACTTCACGCTCCAGCCAGTTCGCGGTCGCCCAGATGGGAACGACAGAGGGCAGCGACTCACCGTCGGCAATCTGGGTCTTCACCCGCACGCGCTCGTTGCGCGCGAACGAATACAGAATCCAGATCACATCGAATTGCTTGTCGCGCTTAGGATAATGGACCGCAGTCACATCGACGCAGTAGTCGAACTGTTCCTCGTCGCGCAACAGCGTCAGAATGTTCGGAATCAGCGAACGGTCGACGCTGAAGTAGTTCTGCCCAAGATAGGTCTGCGCGTCGAGGCCCGAGCCGTACTGGCGCTTGTATTTTTCAACCAGGGGTGAAGACCACGGCACAGGCACGGGACCGGCCGGCTTGGCGTGAGCGGCGGGCTTGGGTGGAGCGGCAGTTGCCGCTCCGGCCGCGGACGGCGTTTTGGCAGCGGTAGGAGCGGCGGGCGGCGCCGCCTTCGCGGGCGTGCTTGGGGGCGCGGCCTGCGCGGGTGGAACTGCTTTTTCCGCCGCGGGCTTCTCCTCACCTGCGGGCGGCGGTGGTGCGGGCGTTTTGATTTCCTCGGTCATGCTCGGGTCTGTCGTCGAAAAAGCCGCGTAAGTATTGGGAAAGCTTCACTTCTAACAGGTGATTGCGGTCACCGTCAATGGCCGCCATCACCACATTCGCCACAACGCTCGCCATCACTTGAGCGGCGCGGTTTACCGCTATCGCTGGGCCACTTGATAAGTTTCGACCAGGTCGCGGATGCGCAACGCATCAGCTTTGCGATGCCCGTGACTGGTGATCGGATCGGTGCCTCCGGTGGACTCAATCAGAATGTCCGACCAAAAAACTCCCGTCGAAATCTTCACCGAAGCTACCTGGGAAATCGAAATGCTTTCCTCGTTGCTGCCGAACAGACGCCGCTTCACGCGGCTTACGCGCAGCCGGTTGACCACGATGCGCGTCGGAAACCACAGGTTTCCCTTGGTCAAGCGGCTCGCGGTAAAGGTCTCATCGGAAGCAGCCGGATTGGGACCAGCCGGACTTGAACCAGAGGAAGTTACACCCATTCCAGCGCGCCCTTCTTCCAGACCCAAATGTAGCCCACCACCAGGATCCCCAGAAACACCAGCATTTCGACCAGTCCGAACATCCCGAGCGCTTTGAACTTCACCGCCCATGGAAACAGGAAAATGGTTTCCACGTCGAACACCACGAACAAAATGGCAATGATGTAATAGCGCACAGTGTAGCGGCCGCGGGCACTGTCGTAGGGATCGATGCCGCACTCGTAGGGCATGAGCTTGGTGCGGTTCGGATTCTGGGTGCGCACGACTCGGGCGACCACCAGCGTGACTGGAATCAATATGCCGACGACCGCGAGGAAGAGGAAGATAGGGACGTAGTTCTGGGGCATGAGTCCTCGATAATCGCGAGAGTGAATAGTACCTCTGAAGGGGCTGCGCTTCAAGGCGCGGAGCAGGTCTCAGGTCTTAGGTCTTAGGTCTCAGGAAATTCAAGACCATAGGTTTTAGTGGAAAGAATCATCGCCCCTGATCGGGGAGCACGAAGATTTGGCGGGCTAGGTCGGAGTCGAGCGTCTCCTGGCGGTAGAGGGTTGCAAGCAGGCCGCCTTTCCAGACCAGCAGGTCGGGATTGCCGGCCGCGAATTCTTCCCACGTCTGAGCGCTGCCGGCGCGGGCGATGCGCTCGTGGATCAGCAGCAGGTAGGCCCAGGTAATGGTCTCGTGGTAGAGATTCGGCTTGCCTTTGGAGAGGGCAAAGCGCTTTAAGGCGGCCGAGAACTTTTCCACCGCTTCGAGAAAAGGAAATTGCATGACGTACGAGAAAGCCACACGAACATGGCCGGCATGGTGGAACTCGCCGGGGGCGCGGCCTTGCTCGAATTCGGAAACCAGCTGCTGATTGGTTAAGACTGTTGGAACCTCAGTTGCGGCGGAGATGTGTGGCTTCATCAACCGTGCGTCTCGTTTCGCAGTTCGGAAGACTGCATGGACCGGATCACCGCCCACGTTGCAAACAAATAGACCACCAAGCCGCCCACATCGAACCAGCCGTGCACAAGATGCAGCAGGATGGCCACCGACAGTAGGGCGACGAGCAACCATCCTCCGGCCACCGCCATGCGCGGGATCAGGACTAGCATCGCGGCGGCTAATTCCATCCCTCCCAAGCCGGTCCGAATGAAGCCGGGCAAGCCGGTTTTCGCGAAGGCGTGAGCGGCTCCGGACGAGAAAAGAAAGGCCGCGGATTCGGCCACGATTACCAATCCCAGCACCCACTGCAGCGCACGCAACTCTCTGGGCAGACGATCAGGTTTCATTTCTTTTTCTCCCGGGAGGGCTTTGAGTTGGTCTGGCGCTGCTTGCTTTCGGTCAGGTGGTGGCTGGCGCTCGAGTCGAGATCGAGACCGTAAAACTTCTTCAGTTCCCGGATTTGCGCCAGCGAAGCCGCACTGAATGGAGTCTTGCCGTCGAAGGCATGCAGCACGATGCCTTCCAGCAGGTCGCCGAGCGTCAGGTCGTGATATTCGGCGAATCCTTTGAGAACTTTCAGGATGCGCTTTTCCATGCGGACGCCGGTTTGGACACGCTCGACGAGGCGCCTTGGTTGATTTACCATAGTACTAGTGTACTATCGTACTTAGATAACAACAAGTGCAGGTTGGGGGCTGGGGCGCGGGGAGCCCGTGAGACTCAGCGATCGAGGGGCTCGAGAATCAGCACTCTTCGGCAGTCCTGGCCACCGCTGGTGGTTGACTTGATTCTCATGATGCCGTGGGGACTGTCCATCTTCTCGCCGTCCTTGATCTGGTGGTGCGAAGTCAGGACGTACTGCGCTACCTGAAGCAGGTAGTCGACCATCAGCGGAGCGGGATCGGGCTGGCGGGCCAGGTAGATTTCGGGCGCTGCGAACTGCATCATACCCTTCGTGTAGAGCGCGTCCGCTTCAGCGTCGAAACGCACCGCCACCCACAGGGCGAGCGGGTAGATTCCGGTGTCAAACATTTCGCGAGCGGTCTCCGCAAATTTTCTTGCTGGGGTCAGGGCGGGGCCATTGAGCCAGCAAACGGCCAGCGCGTCGGTGGCGAAGACCAGGGCGGCGATCGCCTTGGTGAGATCCGAGGCCAGAGTCAGGACTCCGCCATTCCCAGGCGAACCAGTGGCCGAAAGGTAGGCAGGGTGAGAGCTGAGCGCCTCAGCAGCATTGGGCCAGTGCAGCGTGTTATGAATGACTGCGCCGCTCAGCGCTTGCGGAACGGGCGTGTGGTGCAACTCGAGAGCGAAGTTGGATCTGCCCGCGCGGAAGAAGGCGCGGTGGAGTTCCTTGCCCGTTTTCTCCAGTAACCCCAGAGGCCAGTTTTTGTGGAACTCGGCCAGAAAGTCCGGGAGATGCAGCGGGCGGTTGGAAGAAAGATAGAGGACGGCACTGGTTTTTTGAGGTTCGGTGTGCGCATCAGCGGACATAGCTGGTCGGGAATCGTTCCTGATCTAGCTATCGCACCGGAGAGGCCCAGCCTTCAGTCCGGATCCGCCCTTCGTAAGGCACGGAAGGTCGGGTCTGATCTTCGCCCTGGGTTACTAACTTCGCGCATCATGGCTTAAGGGAGCTCTGAACAGGTGTTGCTGACAGCGAACGGCACGCACGGCGCTGGCTTTTGCGCGGACAGGAGTGTCCGCGCCACACTTGTTCACTCTAATCGGGGCGCGGGTTCAGGGTGGGTGGCGGCGGCGGTTGGGGTGGTTGGGATTCGTCATACACCGGCTTGGTGTAATCCTCGGCATTGGTCACGTAGCAGGGCAGGCGGCTCTTGTGGCGCGAGAGGTTCAACGGGCGTGCGTCGGTGGAATATTTTAGTTGGAACTGCGGCTGGCGCCAGTCTCCCATCTGGCCGGTTACAATTTGAACCAGGGTCTCATCGCATTGCGGCTCTCTCACCGCCCGCAATTCGTGCAAAGTGGAGTAGTTGAGACCTTCGTCAGACAACCGCGGCTGGTAGGGGAGAAAGTCATACACTAGCTTTACTAATCGTGATTCGTCTTTGGTCAATTCCTTCTCAGCAATAAAGACTTCTTCACTCCCGAAAAAAGACGAACGCGGATGATTCCAGGCCAAGGCCACGAGGCGTAGACGCATGGATTCCTTATTCGGCACCGCCCATGGCAGATTCCCGCGAGCGGTCTCCGATGCGCCCACGACACACACCACCGCAATCAAAACCATGCTCGGAAACCTGGACATGCTGGAATCCTTACTCCCTTGTTTGATGCTAGTTCCTTGGGATGGGTAGCGCCAAGGTGTTCCTTAAATTAGGGCGCGAAATTGCCGACTCGCTCGCGGGGCCGGCAGCTTCGCCAGGCGCGGCTTGTTTATAATCACTGCTTTACCTTTTCAAAGGATCACTGCTTGGCACTCGACGAAAACATTTATGAAATCCGGCGGGAGAAGCTCAAGAAAATTGAGGCTCTCGGGCAGCCGGCGTATCCGCGGAAGTACAACTTCAGCCACACCGTGCCCCAGATTCTGGCCGAGTACAGCGGGCAGACGGCGGAGGAACTGGAAGCTCCGCGCGTCACAGTGCGGGTCGCCGGGCGCATCATGGCCATCCGATTGATGGGCAAGGCGGGGTTTGCGCACCTGCAGCAGGACGGGAAGCGGTTGCAGATTTATGTCAAGAAAGACGCGGTCGGCGAGGCGGGCTTCGAGCTTTGGAAGTTGTTCGATCTGGGCGATCACATTGGCGTGCGCGGATATCTGTTCCGCACCCGCACGGGCGAACTCAGCGTGCACGCCGAGGAACTGACGTTCCTTTCAAAAGACCTGCTGCCGCTCCCGGAGAAGTGGCATGGGCTGACCGACGTTGAGCTGCGCTACCGGCAGCGCTATGTCGATCTGGTCATGAATCCGGAAGTGCGCGAGGTCTTTTTCAAGCGCAGCAAGCTGGTGCAGTCGCTGCGGCGGTACTTCGACGGGCGAGGATTCGTGGAAGTTGAGACACCGATGATGCACCCCATCGCGGGCGGGGCGGTGGCGCGTCCCTTCAAGACCCATCACAACACGCTCGACATGGATCTGTTCCTGCGGATCGCGCCCGAACTTTATTTGAAGCGGCTGACGGTGGGCGGATTCGATCGCGTATATGAAATCAACCGCAACTTCCGCAATGAGGGGCTGGGGTGGAGGTGGAATCCTGAGTTCACCATGCTCGAGGCTTATCAGGCATACACCGATTATCTCGGCATTCTGGACACGACGCAGGGTGCGATTGAACAGGCGGTAAAAGAGGTCACCGGCAGCACGAAGACGAAGTGGGGCGAGCACGAGATTGACTGGTCGCACGCGAACTGGCGCCGCATGACGATGCGGGAGGCAATCTCGAAGTTTTGGCCGGAGAAGGCCGGGGCGGTGCCCGCGCGGAACGATTTCGCGTCGCACGATTCGGTGCGGGAGTTGGTGAATCGTGTGCGCGCCACGGGAATGAACTTGGCTTACGATGCGGCGGCGCCCCTGGGTAAGGCGATTGCGAATCTGTTCGAAGGGGTGACAGAGGAACATCTGCTGCAGCCGACGATTATCTACGAGTTCCCTACCGCAGTTTCTCCGCTCTCAAAGCAGAAGCCGGATGAGCCGGAGTGGACCGAGCGATTCGAAATGTTCGCCGGGCAGATGGAGATCGCCAACGGCTTCAGCGAACTCAACGATCCGGAAGATCAGCGGCGGCGGTTCGAAGCGCAACTGAAAGAACGCGAGCGCGGGGACGAGGAAGCTCACCAGATGGACGAGGATTACATACGGGCGCTGTCCTATGGCATGCCTCCGGCGGGGGGCGTGGGCGTGGGGTTGGACCGGCTGGCGATGCTGTTCACCGATTCGCATACGATCCGGGATGTGATTCTGTTTCCGTTGCTGCGGCCGGAATAGCCCGCGTGTGGCGCGGACACTCCTGTCCGCGAAAATTCCGAACGGAACAGAAAAGTAAGGGGACACTCGATCACCTTGTCGTGTCCGATTCCAAGTGGTCATTAAGGTGCGTGCGAGGCTGAGACTCCGGGTGCTACACACAGACGCGGACAGGAGTGTTCGCGCCACACTGCTAGTTGGCTCCGCTTCCGGACTTCTTCCCTGCGGTCTTGGCCCCACCTTTCGCGGGGCCGAAATTCTTCGTCAGATACTCCAGCATTTCGTTGCGGTCGGATTCGAGAATGACCGCACCCAGATCTTCCATCTTGTCGAGTTGCCAGGACCACTGTTTGCGGGTCAGGTGCTGCTCGGTGATGCGGGAGGCGTTGTGACATGGCGTGCATGCGGCCTTGAGCTTGGCTTGCATCGGTCCGGGCGGCAGAGGCTTGCCGGGCGCGGCGGGCGCTTGCGCGCTCATCAGATGAACAGAAGCCGACAAGAACACAGCAACCAAAGCTCGTTGCAACAAGCAGGATCCTCACACACTCACGGCGCGGAGCCGATTAGAATCACCCCCACGGGTGCAGAGAAATTTTAACAGGAGTTGCCGGCGCTCGGCTTTGGGAACTTGATGTGCCAGCGCTAGCGCCGGTCGAGCAGGCGGATAGTTTCGAGCGTGGTGTTGCCTACGATTTCGAGGCTCTCGGGGCTGAGCTTATCCATGGTGTCTTGCGGGGTGTGGTGGAAGACGCCGTTGTATCCGTAGTCGATGTCGATCACATCGGCGCAGGGCACGCCGCGCTTCACAAATGGAAGGTGATCGTCTTCCATGGCCCCCTGAAAAGCATAGAAGTGAGATTGATAGCCCTCGCGCTGCGCCGCCGCATAAATGAGGTCGAGCAACCACGCGGTGGAGTTGGTGTCGCGTTGGATGTCGAGGTCGGCGTCGCCGATCATGTCCATCACCATGAGGGCTTTGATTTTTTTCAGCGTGCCGTCCTTGTCCCATCTCTCGGCGAGGTGCCGGGTGCCGTAGAGGCTATCGGTCGCAGACCACTGGCGGACGGCTTCTTCGCCATCGGTCCAGACCAGCCAAACGCTGTAGCCGTCGCGCTTCTTGCCGCGCAGGTGGTGGGCATATTCGAGCAGGATGCCAGTCGAAGAGCCGCCATCGTTGGCGCCGACATAGCCGGTATTGCGCAGGGGATAGTTCGTATCGTAGTGGCCGAGGATGACGATGATGCCGTCCTGCGCGCCTGGGTATTTTGCGATGATGTTGCGGACGGGAAACTTCCCTTCTACGGTGTCGGCGGTGAAGGCGTCGTCTTCGACCTGATCGCCTTTGAGGTGGTCAAGGATGTAACGCTCGAGTTTCTTGTGATTCTCGGTGCCCATCGGGCGCGGGCCGAAGGCGGCAACTTCCCGGGTGTACTGGAAGGCGCGCTTGGCGTCGATTTTCGGAAGAGGGCCGGGATCTGGCGCTGCATCCGGAGGTGGAGCAGGGGAAGCAGCTTGGGTTTCGATTTGTCGCGGGACAGCCGCGGTTGGCTGGGCGTCGGTTCCACGCGAGCAAGAGGAAACAATCGTGACGACTCCCAGAAGGCACAGCAACCCAATGAACCGCAGAGGGCACGAAGGTTCACGAAGGCGTTCTGCACAATTTCCCTTCGTGATGCTTCGTGTCCTTGGTGGTTTCATAGAGTTCGCTCTACCCCGGTGGTTAAGGGCCTTTCTTCTCCGCGCGTTTCTTGCGCTGCCGGGGATGCACCAGCCAGGCGATGGCGATACTGACCACATACAGGGCCACCATGGGCGTGGCGAAGATGCACATGTTCAGAATGTCGGTGGTGGGCGTAAGGATGGCGGCGATGACGAAGATAATCAGGATCGAATAGCGCAGGTTGCGCCACATCCAGCCGGCGTTCACGATGCCCATGAGCGAGAGGAAAAAGACCAGGATGGGCATTTCGAAAATCACGCCCATGCCGACAATGATCGTCAGGAACAGTTGGCTGTACTCTTCGATGGTAATCATCGGCGTGAACTGCTTACTGAACTCGATGAGAAACCTGAGCGACTGGGGATAGACCAGCCTGTATCCGAAGTATCCGCCCGCCAGAAAAAGGCCCACGGTCGAAACCATGAATGGCATGACGTAGCGCTTCTCGTTGCGATAGAGGCCGGGTGCGATGAACAGCCACAACTGATAGAGCACGAACGGCGAAGCCACAAAAAGACCGACTACTCCCGCCACTTTGAGATACAGATTAAAAGGGTCGACCGGGTTCAGATAGACGAGCTTTTCCGGCATTCCATTGGCGCGCAACGCCTCTACGATTGGGCGCTGCATCAGGTCGACGAGACGCACGACGTAGGTCCAGCAGACCAGGCAACCCACGGCCACGGCGACGATGGAGTAGATGACCCTGCGGCGGAGTTCCTCGAGGTGATCGAGGAATCCCATGGTGGCCATTTCTTCTTTGGCAGGACCGTTCAGGGGTGAAGAGGCGGTTGCGTCAGGCATCGGGCGCTACTTTCGGCGCGGGAGGCGGTTCGGGCGGCGTGGGCGCGGCGGGCGTGGCGGCGGCCTCGATCCTTTCGGTCGAGGGAGGGTTGAAGATGCGGCTGGCGAGCGAATTCAGCGGCGACTGCAGGGGCGGCAGAATCTGCGGCTTAACGTTGACATCGAGCGAGTTGATTTCCGATTCGATCTGCGAGCGGAAATCGTTCGAGGCGCGCTTAAACTCGTTCATGAAGCGGCCAATCTGGCGCCCGATTTCGGGCAACTTCTTGGGGCCGAAGATGAGCAGCGCCAGCAGGAACAGAAACACCATCTCTGAAAAGCCGAGATTCATACGGCTATGATAATGCGGAAGAGGCAGAACAGGCCACTGGCAAGTTGAGCGCTTTGAGAAAGAAAGGCGCGGCTAGCCGCGCCGTGTGCATCCTGCGTCGTACCGAGTAAGGGCCGGCATCTTGCCGGCCAGCCGCCGGGACGGCGGCGCTACATTTTACCGGAGCGTATAGCCGATCGAGACGCCGTAGCGAACGGCGCGGGCGGAGCTGAATTCCAGGTTGTTGTTGACGAGATAGAGGTGAGCTTCGGGGCGGATGAAAAAATTGCGAGCGGGATAGAGTTTGAGGCCGGCGCCGAAGTGCCCCATGAAATGGTTGCTGCTTTGGAAATTGCTGCAACTGAACGCCCCGCAAAAGGTTCCGACGTAGAAGCGAGTGCTCTCGGCACCGATTCCGCCGAGAAGTTCGAGTTCGGTATGGCTGGCGAGCTTGGGCGCATAGAGGGCATTGAAGTCCCAGAACAGCGGTCGATAAGGGATCTCTGGGCCCGGGTAGATGGCGCGCGATGCCTTCCAAGCGAGCTCGCCCTGAAAACCGATTCGCTTATGGAGGAGAACGTCACCGCTGAAGCTGGGATAAGCCCCGCCCGTCAGTGAGACAGGCGAGTGATTATTGTCGGCCTGGCTGGCTGCGGGGGCGTCAATGGTGCCCATGCCGAAGGCGAAGTCGACCTGCTGGGCACGGCTAGCGGTTGAGAAAGCGAAGATCGCCGCGCAGGCAAAGGAAAGAAATGTGGCGACACGTAATGTTTGCTTCAAGAAAAACCTCCCGCGAGAGATTTGGTTTACAAGATTGGATGCAGGAACAGGCTGCGGCGCTGCCGGGGGACGGGCGCTTACAGGAATTTACCTGCCGCTTGAGGCGACGGATAGCCGGGCGTCCCCGCCCGGCTGGACCCTTCGACTTTGCTCAGGGCAGGCTTACGAGACGCCCGTCGCTCCACGTTCGATTCACCCAGCGGGTACTAGTAGGCGAGCAGGATGCGCAGGTCGCGAAGATTGTTTCCGGTGGGTCCGGTGAGGATGGCATCGCC
>Ga0137372_10003278_pt1 | contig 15787 bp, 13 predicted proteins | sample SagtaG_6_FD_104911 | JGI IMG/M metagenome (GOLD analysis project Ga0137372, IMG submission 104911) | Vadose zone soil microbial communities from Sagehorn Ranch, Mendocino, California, USA - Sage1_R_60_16 metaG | ecosystem: Environmental > Terrestrial > Soil > Vadose zone | place: USA...
CGGTGTCGGTCCCAACCCGGAAATCAAAGTGACCGCGATCACCATGCGGCGCGATCCGATCTACGTTGACGTCTTCAATGCCAGCAGCGAGCACTCGGCCATCGGCGGACTGGCGCGGATGGGTTTTCTGCTTAATAGAGCGCGCGACGTATGTCCCAATGTGATCAACGTGCATCTGCCGATCTCGGGCGTAGCCCGAAACCATGCTTATATTTCGATGAAGAAAGTCGCCGATGGGGAGCCTCATCTCGCGGCCTTCAATCTGATGGCCTATAGCCCGGCCACCAAGCATGTATTTATTGTCGACGACGACATCGACGTCACCAACGAAGCAGACGTCCTATGGGCGTTGGCAACTCGTTTCCAAGCAGACAAGGATCTGGTGGTCATAAAGAATTCAATCGGCAGCCGGTTGAACCCGCCAACTTACGGTTACCGGCGGGACGAAAAAGGTACCCTTGAGACCAAGCTGATTTTTGATTGCACACGTCCGCTGTCGGCGGGTAAGTTCCCAGCCGCGACGCGTGTTCCTCCGGAAGTCAAAGAGCGCATGAATCCCGGTGATTACGTGCGTCCTCTATCCGAGGGAGATCTGGGTTACCTCAGGGGAGGCAAATGAATGGCCAAGCAAGTAAAAGCCAAAACGGCCGAGCGGCGCTGGCGCGACCTGCGGGAGTGGCTTGATGTCGTAGATGCCTTGGGCGAGCTGAAACGAGTTCAAGGCGCGAATTCCGAGGAAGACATCGGCGCCGTCACTGAGATGCTGGATCACACCGAAGAGAGTCCTTGCGTACTTTTCGACCAGATAACGAACTTTACGCCGGGCTACCGTGTACTGGTCAATAGCATGGGCTCGCGCAAACGACAGGCGGTAACGTTGGGCTTGGATCCCGACGAAGCCTCGCACGATCGCTTGTTGCAGTTTTGGCGTGAACTGCTCAAGGGCTTCGCCCCGATTCCTCCGGTGCAAGTTAATCGCGGATCGATTCAACAAAATATTTTACGCGATGATGACGTCGATCTAAATCGCTTTCCCGTGCCGATTTGGCACCCATTAGATGGCGGACGTTTCATTGGCACGGCGAGCGTCAACATCATGCGCGATCCTGATACCGGCATGATCAATGCCGGCACGTATCGAAACCAGGTATTCGATAAAAACAGCATCGGCATTCGCGCTGCTCCCCCGCACCACGGCGGAATCATCAAGGAAAAATATATGCAGCGGGGCCAGCCCTGTCCCATCGTCACCGTCGTGGGAGCCGATCCGCTGCTGTTTCTTGCGTCCTGCGTGGAGGGGCCGCGTTATGGCGAAAGCGAGTTGGATTGGGCGGGAGGCGTGCGTGGCAGTCCCATTGAGGTGATCCAGGGCGAGCTGCCGGGCTTACCCATTCCAGCCCATGCTGAAATTGCGCTCGAAGGTTTCATCACCACCGACGAATATTCTAAAGAGGGTCCGTACGGCGAATGGATGGGCTACTATCAGGATGGTTATCCCAATGATCGCGTCGTACGCATTCATCGCATTTATCACCGGAACGACCCAATTCTTTTGGGATGCCCTCAAGGCAAGCCGCCGCATGAAGATAATCGCTTCCTCGCATACCTCCGTGCCGGGATGATCTGGGATCAGCTCGAGAAAGCGGGAGTGCCGGGAGTATGCGGAGTCTGGGCCCCGCCTGAAGGTGGTAACCGTTTAATGACCGTTGTCGCGCTCAAAACTCAATACGTGGGCCACGCTAAGCAAGCGGGACTCATCGCATCGCAGTGCTCCGGTGGGATAGAGATGAATCGGCTCACGGTCGTTGTGGATGACCATGTCGATGTCACCAATATTCAAGACGTCGTCTGGGCGATTTTGGCCCGCTGCGATCCTGAGCGCGGCGTGGAGATAATCAAGGATACCAAGGGCAGCCGGATCGACATGGCCATCGCGCCGGATCAGCGCGAGTTGAACGCGAACTCGCGCATGATCATCGACGCCACCACGCCGTTTACGTGGAAGAACCATCCGCTGGCGGGTGATATCATCAGCACGCCGGAACGCACGCGCGCCATTCTGGCAAAATGGGGATGGATATTGGATCGCTGAGGCGAGAAACGCTTCACGATAATTTTGGCCGTCGAACCGAATAAAGTCCGTCACTCCCGCGGAAGCGGGAGTCCAGGGGCGGAGGCGAGCCTGGATTCCCGTTTTCACGGGAATGACGCCCAAGACATAACACGACGAATGTAGGGGCGGGTTTCAATCCCGCCCTTCGAACGGGACTACGAGAGTGAGAATATGGCGGTTGGACAATCGATCAGCATGGTAGACTCGCAGCTGCGGGTGACCGGTGGCATCGACTATACATTGAATTTTGAGCTGCCCAGAATGCTCCATGCGTGCGTGCTGCACAGTCCCCATGCGCACGCGCGCGTTGTCAAAGTCGATACCTCGAAAGCCGAAAAACTCCCGGGCGTTGCCGCCGTGCTCACCGGCGAGGATTTGATCAGCAATGAAATTGACCCCTATTTCGGCCTGATCATTCAAGACCAGACCCCGGTGCCGTTGAATACCGTCCGCTTTGTGGGCGAGGCGGTTGCCGCTGTCGCCGCCGCGGACGCGGACACGGCGGCCGAAGCAGTCGAGCTGATTAATGTTGAGTACGAAGAGCTGCCGGCGGTGTTCGACCCGGAAGAGGCGCTAAAGCCAGGAGCGCCGATTCTGCATCCGGGACCGAGGCGCATCATAGCCGGGCGCCCGGATGTAGCGGCGCGATCGCTGGAGGGAACCAATATCGTCCACCTGTTCAAGCAGCGCAAAGGGGACATGACCCGGGGCTTCCGTGATTCCGACAGGATTTTCGAGAACACCTTTTTTTCGCCTTCCGCTAACCACCTTGCGCTCGAACCGCACGTGACCGTGGCCCAGGTCAGCGGCGGGCGGATAACCGTATGGACTTGCAGCCAGAATCCCCACGTTGTCCAGCGCCAGCTCGCCGGAATTTTCAAAGTGCCCATCGCCGATGTGCGCGTGATCGTTTTTACCCTCGGCGGCGGCTTCGGCGGCAAGCTGAATTCCAAATTGGAACCGGCGGCGGTCCTGTTGGCCAAGAAAACCGGGAGGCCCGTGCGCATGGTGGCGCGACGCGCCGAGTGTTTTCTTCTCGGCGTTCAGCATGAGTGCAAGATTAAGCTCAAGACCGGGGTGAAAGCCGACGGTACCTTGGTGGCCGTCGAAGCTCATTGCTATTACAACTCCGGTGCCTACGGCGATACCACGCCGAATTTGATTACCCGTGGCTACGCGGCCACGGGACCCTACCGGGTGCCCTACCTTCACATGGATTCCTACGGCGTGTACACCAATACTCCGCCCTCGGCGGCGTTTCGGGGTTACGGCATTAGCCAAGTGGCTTGGGCGCATGAGACCCAAATGGACATCATCGCAGATGCGTTGGGTCTTGATCCAGTCGAGCTCAGGCTCAAAAACGTCTTGCAAAAAGGCGACCCATTCTCGACTGGCGAGCCGATGCCGGAGATGCACTACAATGAGCTCATCGCTGCGGCGGCAAAAAAAATCGGGTGGAAAGACGGTCCTTTGGTGCTCCGGGAGGGAAATAAGATCCGTGCCAAAGGCATCGGCGTCATCGTCAAAGGCATGGCGACGCCGACCACATCAACGGCGACGGTTAAACTCAATGGCGATGGAAGCCTCAATGTTCTGACCAGCTCCGTCGAAATGGGCCAAGGGTTAAAAACCGCGCTGGCGCAAATCGCTGCGACCGAGGTCGGCTTGCCGGTGGAGCGTGTGCGCATCTCCGAGCCTGACACGGCGTTTACTCCCTTCGATCTGATGACCGCGGCCAGCCGCGCAACTTTTTGCATGGGCACGGCCATCCGTGAGGCGATTAAGGATGTCAGGGAGCAACTTGTTGAAGCGGCGGCGATGCAGCTCGAAGCGGCCAAAGAAGATCTGGTATTGCAGGATGGCAAGATCGTCGTCCGTGGCTTCGCCGGCAAGTCGGTCTCCTATGTCGACGCCATTCGCTTTACCAAGGCGAACAATCTTTTGGGTCATGGTGTTTTTGTTTCCGGTTCGGGACCCGACGGCAGTCCGGTAGTGATGGATTTTGAAACCGGCCAAGGCTACGGGTCGGCGGAATGGCATCCCGCAGTAGTGGTCTGTGAGGTGGAGGTGGACACAGATACCGGACGGGTGAAAGTCACGCGGCTCCACGCTGAAATGTACGCCGGCAAGGTGATCAATCCGCGTCTCTCTGAGTTGCAGGTCCAGGGCGCGGCGACTTTTGGGCTTGGTCAGGTATTGTTCGAGGAGTTGGCGGTGGACACCAACGGCAGCATCACTAATCCAAACCTTTCCGACTACATGATCCCATCGTTTGAAGATGTGCCGGCGCAGATGACCGTCCACTTGCTGGAACCGCACGGCGTTACGAACGTTCACGGCATCGGCGAAACGGCGATACCACCGGCTCGACCTGCGATCGGGAATGCTATTAGCCGGGCTGTAGGAACCCATTTTCTCGACTTGCCGATTACGCCCGAGAAAGTACTGCGCGCGCTGGAGCAGCAAAAAAATCGCTGAGCGGGAGAGTGGCGGAAAGAAAGAGATAAACCCGATGACCATGCCAAACATCAAATTTTTGCAGCCGAAATCACTCGATGAAGCGGTCTCGCTCTTGAGTTCGGAGCCTAACGAGACAAAAATAATTTCCGGTGGAACAGCGCTGGTCATCATGCTGAGAAATCGACTCATCGCTCCGTCGAACCTGCTCAGCCTTCGTCATTTGCAGGAACTTCGAAGCATTCGTCATGAGCCGGGAACGGGTTTGAAAATCGGCGGCTTGGTCACCATCCGTGAAGCCGAAACATCCCCTTTAGTTCGCGAGAAAAATCTCACTCTGGCTCAAACCTTCGGCAGGGTGGGAAACGTGCGCGTGCGCAATGCGGCCACCGTCGGCGGCAATTTGAGCGAAGCGGACTACGCCTCGGATCCGCCCTGCGTTCTCGTCGCGCTGCGCGCTAGAGTCAAGGTTAAGAGCGTTAGGGGCGAACGGGAGATTCTTTTGGCGCATTTCTTCAAAGATTTCTATGAGACCACTTTGGCTCCGGATGAGATTCTGACTGAACTGATCGTTCCGGATCCGGCTCCAGGGAGCCGCTCCACCTATTTAAAATACATTTCTCGTTCGTCCGAGGATCGGCCCTGCGTCGGCATGGCTGTGGTTGTCAAGAATGAAGCGGACGGTAGCTGCCAAGAGTTGCGGTTGGTTGCCGGAGCAGTCTCGGAGATCCCTCAAGAGATCGAATCCGCTGAGTCTATGGCGCGTGGCAAGCGCTTGACCGATTCCTTGATCGAAGAGATAGCCGGAGCCTATGCCGCCGGCATCGAACCGCTCTCGGATCTGCGCGGCTCGGCGTGGTATCGAAAACAGATCATTCGTGTCATGGCTCGGCGGGCCATCCAACAGGCGATGGCCGGCAATTAGCGGAGCGGGAAATCACTGTGGCAGCCGTCGGCCAGACCCTACCCATGATCGACGCGCAAGAGCGCGTTTCCGGCCGCATCAATTATGTGCTCAATGTCGAGCTGCCCGGGATGCTCTCCGGCAAGATCCTGCGCAGCCCGTTTCCCCATGCCCGGGTGGTTCGAGTGGATGCCTCGCGCGCAGAACGGCTGGCAGGAGTCGGCGCCGTGCTGACGCGCAGCGACTTCATGGGTTCCACCAGCTTTAACGGAAAGTATGGCAGGATCTTTCGCGACCAGACTGTGGTGGCTTTGGACAAGGTGCGCTTTGTCGGCGATCCCGTAGCCGCGGTAGCTGCGGTGAACGACGATATCGCGGTGGAGGCCTTATCGCTCATCGAAGTCGAGTACGAAGAGCTGCCCGCCGTGTTTGATGAAGAGGAGGCGCTCAAGCCGGCCGCGCCGCTGGTCCACGATCCTCGCCCAGAGCAGCAGCTTATATTCAGCAAATTGATTCAAGATCTCTCTGCCGGGAGCAACCTTTGCAGTCACTTCAAGCTCCGTCGCGGCGATGTCGAACAGGGGTTTCGCGAGGCTGATTTTGTTTTCGAGGATGTCTTCCGCTCGCCCGCGGCGCAGCACGTTCCCCTGGAGCCCCACGTGACCGTTGCCCAATTCTTCCAAGGAAAGCTTACGATTTGGACCTCGACGCAGATGCCCCATGCGATCCGCTCGCAAATGGCTGAGCTATTCAAACTGCCGCTGGCGCGAGTCAGGGTTATTGTCGAGACTCTGGGTGGAGGTTTCGGATCGAAAGGGTCGCTCAGGTTGGAGCCGATCACTTCGTTCTTGGCATTGAAGGCGAATCGGCCAGTCAAGATCGTTCTCAAAAGGGAAGAAGAGTTTGTTACGGTGTGCAAACACCCCGCGACGATCCGGATAAAAACCGGCGTCATGAAGGACGGCGCATTGGTCGCACGACGAGTGAGCGCCAATTTTAACACCGGTGCGTATAGCGATATTGGACCCGTCGTCGCGCGCAACGGCGGTTCCGCCATGTCCGGGCCTTACAAGATTCCCCATGTGTGGATCGACTCATGCGCGGTATGGACCAACGTTGTGCCGGCGGGAGCGCTGCGCGGCTTCGGCGTCCCCCAGGCCGTGTGGGCCTATGAGAGCCAGATGGATCTGATCGCCGAACGGCTTGCCCTGGATCCGGTCGAATTCCGGCGGAAGAATCTGCTTCGAGATGATGATTACTTCGCCACCGGCGAGAAGCTCGCCGACATGCACTACGATGAGCTCTTGGACCAAGTTGCGGCCGACCTGCAGTGGACATCCAGCGATGCCCGCTGGCTTAACAAAAATCGCCCTGCGCAGGAGAAAGACATCGTCAGGCGCGGCAAGGGAGTGGCGCTGGTGATCAAAGCGACGATTACCCCTTCAACCTCCGCGGCGGCGCTCAAGTTAAACGAAGACGGCAGCCTCAATGTCTTGACCAGCAGCGTGGAGCTCGGGCAGGGCGCGAAAACCGTATTGGCTCAGATCGCGGCTGATGCGCTGCAGGTACCGATGAGCCGCGTGTCGGTGTCAAATCCAGACACAGAACTGACGCCCTATGATCAACAGACGAGTTCCAGTCGCACAACTTTTTCCATGGGGGGCGCCATCGGTAAGGCAGCCGCCGACCTTAGGCGACAATTGTTCGATTATGCCGCCGAGCTGCTCGAAGCATCCGCGAGCGACCTGGTTCTCGAAGAGGGCAGAGTCACGGTTCGCGGCACTCCCAGCCGCTCGCTTGGTTACGGCGAGATCGCGCTGCGCAGCAGTCAGGGCAATCTTATTGGGCGGGGCTCATTCAGCACTCGCGGCGGCCTCGATCTGGAAACCGGACAAGGGATCGGTTCTGTTCACTGGCACCAGGGAGCGATCGGTTGCGAGGTGGAAGTCGACGTGGAGACCGGCAAGGTCAGAGTTCTGCACCTGAGGCCCCACGTCTTCGCGGGCCGAGTCGTGAATCCGCGTTTATGCGAGCTGCAACTGGAAGGATCCACGATCTTTGGGCTCGGGCAAGCGCTTTTCGAAGAGATGGCATACGACGACTGCGGCCAGCTTCTGAACGCAAACTTGGGAGACTACAATATTCCCTCTTTCGAGGATATTCCAAAGAAGCTGGAGCCTCACGCGTTGAAACACGCAGGCTCGGACGAACTTCATGGTATCGGTGAAACGCTGTTGCCACCGGTGATGGCGGCTATCGGCAACGCGGTTTACAACGCGGTGGGGGCGCGCATTCGCGATTTACCGCTGACCGCGGAAAAAATTCTACGGGAACTTGGCAGAGCATGATCAATGGTCATCGAGGAAGGACATGAAGCAAATCATCAAACTCAAAGTTAACGGTACCGAGGAAGAAAAGGCGGTTAACACGCATCACAATTTGCTCGAAGTGCTGCGCGACGAATTCAAGCTCTTTGGCGCGCGCGAGGGCTGCGGCATCGGCATGTGCGGCGCATGCACGGTGCTTTTGGATGGCCAGCCGATAAGCTCTTGTCTTCTTCTCGCGCCGCTGGCCGAAGGCAAGGAGATCGTAACCATCGAGGGGCTAAGTAATCCCGGCACGCTTCATCCTATTCAACAGGCTTTTATCGATCATAATGCCTTTCAGTGTTCCTATTGCACGCCCGGATTTATTTTGAGCACCAAAAGCCTTTTGGAGGAAAATCCGACTCCTACGGTGGAGCAGGTCCGCGCCTACTTGGCCGGTAATTTATGCCGCTGCGGTAGTTATTATAAGATTCAGGAGGCGGTATTGGATGCGGCCGATCGAATGCGGACGAAAGTGGAGCCAGCGGGAGGAAACGGACGCGGATAGTGGGCATCTAAAAACGGAACTCTCAAGATAAACTTAACTATGCGACAGGAGGACAAGAGATGGAAAGGGTTGCTTTGGCGATCTTAGCGGTCTTCTTTTTGGTAACCGGGCTGCAAGCGGCGGAAGTGGAGGTGCTTAAACCGAAGGGCAATCTAGAGATCAAGCTTGGGCATCCATCGACGATTTCACTCTATGACATGCCGGCGGTTTTGACCCACGAACGGTTGAATAAGAATGGATGGAATGTAAAAAGCGTCGAGTTTACGCGCACGGACCTCAACGTCCAGGCGCTCGCCCAGGGAACCATCCAGCTCGCCAACTCCCAGGTCATGGACCCGGTGCGGGCAATTCAAAAGGGTGCCAAACTTTCTTTTGTGATGGAGAACAACGGTGGTGAATTCCTCATGATCGCCAAGAACGATATCAGGGACTGCAAGGACACCGACGGCAAAAGATTCGCCATTCATGGCGAGGCTGCCACGACGTCGCTGGCGGCCAAGCTGTGGCTGCTTAACGAATGTAAAGTGAAACCAAATATCATGGTTATTCCGGGCGGCGAGAACCGCATCATTGCTTTACAAAACAACCAGATCGACGCCACCCTGGTCCAGCTCGGTGACTGGCTCAATCTGGACTCGCAGTCGCCGGGCCGTTATCACATCATCAAAACCGGCGGTCTTTTCAACATAAGCGGCGCCAGCTACTGGGGCAATGTCGAGTGGCTCCGGAAGAACGAAGAGGTCGCGATTGCGTATATCGCTGAGCTTCTGAAGAGCTTTCGCATGGTCCATGCGAACCCCAAGATTCTCGAGCCGATGGTCGCAAAGCATCTGCCGGATATGCCCAAACACATCATCGCCCCGGCGATCAAAGCCTATATCGAGGTTGTGCGCGCCTGGCCGCAAAACGGTGGCGACACTTCGATCCTCGATGACACGGTAAAGTTTTTTACGGAAAACGGCGAGCTCAAGTCGGCCGTGAACACCAAGGAGATCGTCGATTCGAAGATACTGGCCGGCGCATTGAGTAAGGTCGGCAAGGTCTCCGGAGCGCGCTGAGGCATAGAGGATTTTCCATCCAGAGTACTGGCAAAACATGACACTTGAGAGGGACGGCGCATCAGCATGAAGAATAGTGCTGTCCGGGACTGGGGCCTTCGGTTGTTAGTTTTTGCTGTGTTCGTTGGCTTGTGGGAAATCTTTGTCGGCTATTCGCAGAACTTTCTTCTGCCCAGATTCACCGAGACGGCGACTGGACTCTTCCACCTGTTGTTTCATGACCATCGGTTTTGGGAGGCTCTTTACGTAAGTAACCAGGCATTGCTTTTGGGGTATGCCGTTTCGTTGCTGGTGGGCATTCCGTTGGGATTAGCCGCTGGAAGGCTACGGTGGATGGATCGAGTTCTTAACCCTTATGTAGGTGTTCTTCTGGCCATGCCGGTCGCGCCGCTCATCCCGATTGTCATTATCGCGCTGGGACTGGGACTCGCGGCTCGAGTGTTCATCGTCGTTCTGTTCGCTTTCGTATTCATAACCGTAAACACCCGCGCGGGAGTGCGCAGCGTAGAGCCTTCACTCATCGAGATGGCCAAGTCTTTTGGCGCGAGCGAAGGTCAGATCTGGCGCCGGATCGTTATACCGGGCGCCATGCCGGCTATTTTCGCCGGCATGAGAATCGGTCTCGGCCGCTCCATCACTGGAATGGTCATGGTTGAGCTTCTTTTGGTGGCGAGCGGGCTTGGGCGCTTGCTATTGGAATTTTCCGGTCGCATGCAGTCCGATCTGGTGTTTGCAACTGTTCTCGCCGTGATTATAGAGGCAATCGCTCTGCTGACGGCGATGCAGGCGATCGAAAGAAGAATCGCCGGTTGGGCTCCTGACGTCTCAATCGGATAGGCGCAAACGGATGAACGGATTCAGATGATACGAGTACGCGGCTTGAGCAAGGAGTTCGCCACATTCGATAATGGCAGCAGCGGAGTACTCGCGCTGAGTAACATTGACTTCGAAGTGCGTGACAACGAATTTATCACCGTCATCGGTCCCAGCGGCTGTGGCAAGACCACTCTGTTGCGTATCATTGCTGGTCTGATCCCTTATGATCAGGGAGAGGTTACCATCGATGGCCGACCGGTCACCGGACCGGGGCCGGAGCGCGCGGTTGTGTTTCAGAACTTCGCTTTGATGCCGTGGGCTGACGTCCTGACCAATGTGACTTTCGGGCTCGATATTCGCGGCACGCCGAAAGATGAATGCCAAGCCAAAGCCAGGGAACTGATTAAGCAGGTGGGTCTGGAAGGCTTCGCGAAGCGTTTGCCCAAAGAGCTTTCCGGTGGAATGCAGCAGCGCGTTGGTCTTGCCAGGGCGCTGGCCGTCGATCCGCAGATTCTGCTAATGGATGAACCTTTTGGCGCATTGGATGAGCAAACGCGTCGGCTGTTGCAGGAACAACTGCTCCGCCTGTGGGAGCAGGAACGAAAGACGGTGGTATTTATCACCCACAGCATGGATGAGGCTGTCATGCTCGGCGATCGGGTGACCTTAATGACCCCGCGCCCGGGACGGGTCAAGGAAATCATCGATGTTCCGCTTAAGAGACCGCGCTTGCGCGACGTGGAGAAGTCCAGCGTCTTTCTCGAAGTTAAAGAATATTTGTGGGAGAACCTGAGGGCGATGCAGATCGAGTGAACCCCGTATCACGGACTTACATCCGTGACTTCGGGATGTTCCCTGCGGGCGAGTTAAGAACATTCATCCCCGCACTCACATGCGGAGCGCTTTGTGGTACTGGGTGAACCGTGAGCCAAGAGACAGTAACCGAAGCGGCGGTCAAAACCAGCGCTGCGAGCAAAACGAGTGTGACGCCGGGCCTACAGCGTTTCTGGCGGGACAGCGCTCTCGAAGCTCTCGCCTTGCTCGCTGGCGCCGCGATTTGGGAGGTGCTGGGGTGGAGCTTGCGACTCCAGTGGCTTCCGCCATTTTCGAAGGTGATGATCGCCTTGTTTCAGTTCGTAGAAAGCGGGGCGATCCTAGCCAATATTGGAGTAAGTTTGCAGGGATTGATTATTGGATTTAGCCTCTCCCTGGTCATGGGACTTGTCGTCGGAGCGCTGATGGGCCGCTATCGTTATGTTGAAAAAGCTCTCGATGTCTACGTTCATGCGCTTTTTGTCTGCCCGTCGATCGTATTCGCGCCAATTTTCTTCGCGATTTTTGGTTTATCCGACTCGGCGCGCATAGCGATCATCGTTGTCTATTCCATGTTCGTCATCGTTATCAACACTGCCACGGCGATTCGGACGGTCGATCCTTCGCTGGTTGAGATGGCGCGGTCGTTCGGCTGCCGTGAACGGCAGATATTCGCAAGGATTTTGCTGCCGGCGTCCTTACCGCTTGTTTTTGCCGGTATTCGACTCGGTATGGGGCGCGCCGTTAAGGGTATGATCAATGGGGAGATGCTGATTGCCTTTGTCGGTCTCGGCGCGCTGGCGCAACGCTATGGTGCCCAGTTTGATGCCGCCAAGGTATTCGCGATTGCCATGGTGGTTCTGATCATCGGTCTGGTCATGAATTGGCTGGTTCAGTTATTGGACCATAGGTTTACAAGCTGGGTAAACTGACCTGCTTAGGTGTTCTCGCTTTTATTGGCTCCAGCGTCCAATGACGCTTTCATTCCTTGGCGGACGAGTGTCTTGAAGGAGGTTTGGATGGGGATTCTGGAAACTAGAATAGTTGAGAAAAATTCCGGCGCGGCCATTGAGGTGAAGCAAGGTCAGAGGCTACGGATCGCGGGGAAAAGCATCGTCGATTTCGTGGCCTTTAACCTGCACGATTTAACCGAGCGATTTGATCAGGCCCGCACGAAGACAAATCAGGTAAAGATCTTCATCAGCACGGGAGATATTTTGTATTCCAAGCGCAATAATCCGATGCTAACCATCGTTGAAGATACGTTCAAAGAGGGGCGGCACGATTTGCAAAAGGGGATGTGCAGCCGCAAGCGCTTCGAGATGGTGGCGCAGGGAGCGTCAAAAAGAATCTTCGCGGAAGGGGTCGATATCAATCCGAAGAAACCGGCCGAGATTCCCGATCACGGCTGCTGGGAGAATTTAAGCGCAGCGGTGAAACCATGGAACATCTCGCCGGACGATGTTCCCAGCCCATTTAATATTTTTCAATGTATGCGCATCGATCCGGAAACCGGCATCATGTACGACACGATGATTCGCCCCAAGGATGAGGCGCACGTTGACTTTAGAGCCGAGATGGATTGCCTCGTGGCCGTAAGCGGCTGCCCGGAATCGGGAAGAGGGCAGGCGATAAGGATAGAGGTTTGCGATATTTAGTTGGTCGGTCGTTGATCAGGGCTGCCGGGAACTTTCTTGTTGGGGTGATTCTCCGTTGACCGGAAAACGATTTTTTTGTCATTTCGAATCGGTGACGATGCGCGTCGGGAGGAGAATCTTTTTTGTAAAGTCTCAGTAAAGTAATCACAGAACAGCTATGGAGGATGGCAATGTCGCTAGCCAAACAGTTACGCGAAGAATTGGACCGGATGGTTAATGTCCAGTTCGAGACCCCCGAGTTCATCAAATTTCTTTCGATCAAGTATACGATGCCGCGAGCGCGTTTCTTGGCATTGGAGATGGCTGCGTATACGCGCAATCGAAGGGACTGCTGGACTTACGTTCAGGGCGCCAGCCCATTGGATGCGAAGCAAGCCATTTGGCAACATGAAGGGGAAGAGTTGATGCGGGATCCGAGATGCGATACGGATCATTATAGTTTACAAATTAAAGAGCGCCGTCTGCTGGGGATTTCTCCGGAAGAGATCGTTAAAGCAACGCCGATTCCACAGACGCTAGCGACGCACTACGCGTGGCTCTATCTGGCGCTCAAACAAAACTGGCTTAGCGCTCTCGCTTCCTCGTCGATTTTGGAGAGACGGAACAACAACGAAATCGTGAAAGGCGGTGGACTGAGTCTTCGCATCGCGCAGCGGTGGCGCGAAGATTTGGAATTGGACTGGGGGGATATGCCGTCCACGGCGGTCCACAAAGAGGCGGATAAAGAGCATTCTGACATGATATGGGAGATATTTGAAAAATATGCCGTCGAAGAAGCGGCATATCGCGCTGTCATCGAAGGCGCGCGGGAGTCGCTGCAGATTGACCGCGCATTTCGATTGGCCCTGGCCGTGGCTATGGAGGCTATCGAGTGAGAAGTGACTGGCACAGAAGTTCAAGGATGCCACTAAACAGCTTGTTACCTTCAGCGCGTAATCTGAAAATTGATAATCTGCCGTGGGGCTTTCTGATACGCTTCGAGCCCAGCTTCTTCTGATTGGTTCGCTGCCGGCTTGATGACTCGCGCGCGCACGGAAACCTGCAAGGGGCTGATATCAAATGGATAGGGATCAAAACGCACCCCATTCCCGTTGGGGAAGATCTTCAACTCGACGGTCTCATCGCTGTCGTAGGAAACGCGGACCGGCGCGATTTTATACTCCTTGAACGTATCTTCGGTGGCGTACCCGTCACAACAAAAGTAAAGGGAAAGTAGATCATAGATCTGCAACGCGCGGTAGTTGTACGCCAGCTCGTTTTCAAAACCGGGATTCTTGGCCGCCAACGCCTGTTTGGCTTTTTCCTGTTTGGCCTCGAGATCTTTCTTTGCCGCTTGGACTTCAGGACTGCGCTCGCGTAGTCTTCCCGCCGGCTCGCTAAACACACTGTAGCGATTGTGCCAAAGGCCGGTGCGGTGCATAGAAACAAGCAGCGCGGCATAGGGATCGTGGGACCCCACCCATTCTACGTTCTTGCTGTAGGCCGCGAGCTCGGTGGCCTCAAAGTTAGGCACGTCCTCCCGATGAGCGTAGGGCCGTCCTTTGGCGACGTTGATCGGAGGATTACCTTCAAACTCGCGGTATCCACTATCATGATAGGTGGTTGCAAACACCATCGTTCGGTAAGGCCGCAATTGAGAGAATCGCTCGTTGCCCCAATGGGCAGCGAACTGAGCTGACAGCTCGGCGTGGTCTTCTTGGGTGGCGACGATGGAGCGTCCGTCTTTTAGTTCTCTTACAACCATTTCATTTCCTCCTCTAAATTCACTCGATCACTACGCAATATCACTCAGTTGATATCCTTCCGTCAACCGACGCAGCAAGGCGGGCCGATTGATTTAAGTAGCGACTGTGGTTCCACGCCGCGGAAGAATCAAGGTGCAACGGCCGGTGAGAATTTGCTTGTCGGCCTGGTTCTTTCCGTCGAGATCGCAAGTGATCCACGAATCGGAGGGATCAGGCGATTTCTCAATCACGCGACCGCTAAAGTCCATGAAGTCTCCTTCAAAGGTCGAATAGGTGTGCCTGACGCTGATTTTTCTCAGCCAGGCGCGGGGACCGATCCAATCCGTCAGCGTGCGAATGAGCAGGGCCTGGCGATAGGCGCCGCTGGCAATAAAGGTAGGAAGCCCGTTGTGCTCGCGCACGTGATCCCGGTCGTAGTGAAGATGCTGAGTATTTTCTTGCAGCCCCGCCCAATGCACCGTATCGACGATGGTCAGCGGGCCGTATTTCCGGCTGGGTATCGAGTCGCCGATGTTGACGTCGTCGAAATAAAGTTCTTGGTTGACGGTTATCATCTTCTATGCCGCCACATTTTTTATCTCCCGCGCAAGGCTGTATCGCAGAGAAATCATCGTCTCTGCTGTCATTTCGACCGCAGGGAGAAATCTTTCTTAGATCCCTCACATCCGTTCGGGATGACAACATGATTTTTCGCAACCTGCGACGAATAGCTCGAAGCAATGGGATACATTTTTTGTGTGCTAGACTGCTCCTGCCGCAAGCAACGTCTTCCGGTCCTCTGCGGAATAGCCGAGTTGAGTTAGAATCTCTGTGTTATGTTCGCCGAGTCTCGGCGCGGGACTTAGTTGATTTCCGTGAACAGTAGCGATCGCCCCCGTTGGAAATCGAATCCGGCGGAACTCGGGATGATCGATCTCTTTCAAGAATCCCCGCGCGATCAGTTGAGGGTCATCGACTAAATCCAACGGCGTGGAAACCGGCGAAGCCGGAAAGTGACGCCGTTGAGCTTCTTCCACCAGCTCGGTTTTGGTAAAGCGCTTGGCCCATTTATCTAAGCGGTCCATAATGAAGTCGCGCCGCTTGTGCTGGTTTTCCTCATCTGCCAGCGACGGGTCGGAAATCAGCTCGGGGTCCTGCACCCAGTCCATGAATTTTGTCCAGCGGCCGGGTCTGTGAATCTGGCTGATCACCCAGTGACCGTTCTTGCACGGCAGCGCCCCGGAAACGGCGGTGATTGCTCCTTTGCTTCCCCTGCGCTCGGTGACGGTGCCGGAGAAACTGTATTCAACCATCGCCTGCTCCACGAAACTCTCCAGAGCTTCACGCGCGGAGACTTTGGCTAGCAGTCC
>Ga0137372_10003288_pt1 | contig 15759 bp, 13 predicted proteins | sample SagtaG_6_FD_104911 | JGI IMG/M metagenome (GOLD analysis project Ga0137372, IMG submission 104911) | Vadose zone soil microbial communities from Sagehorn Ranch, Mendocino, California, USA - Sage1_R_60_16 metaG | ecosystem: Environmental > Terrestrial > Soil > Vadose zone | place: USA...
CCCCTCGCAGCTGAAGTTCGGCGGTGAGCTCGGTGCGCCGGTCGACCTCTGGGACACGGAATGGCCGAGCGGCGGTTACTACTGGACGGTCGTGGCCGTTGCGGCCGTCTCCCCCGGCGCACTCACCACCGGCACGGCGAGCGTCAACGCCGTAGGCGCGACGTCGACCACGGCGATCGACGGCGCGGGCTTCTCCACCGGCGACACGGTTCTGATCGGCAACACGTCGAACCAGGAGAGCGCCACGATCGTCACCGTCAGCGGCTCCAACTTGAATTTTGCGTCCCCGCTGAAGTTTGCGCACGGCTTCGGCGAGCCGATCGTCCGCACGGGCGGGAACCTCCAGTACCAGGACCTCGAGCTGCCGCAAGACATCTGCGCCGCGCCGTACAACCGCGTTGCGCGCTTCGGCAAGGACAGCGAGCCGTCGCTCACCGCCGCGGGCGAGCTGTTCGCGTCAGGTTTGTCACCGAGCGGCCGTCTGACGGCAGGACGGAGCAGCCAGGCCTTCTACGGTAACCCGCTGGTCGCTTGGACGCCGGCGCTGGGCGCGTCGGCCTACGAGGTGCAGTGGAGCAAGACGCGCTATCCCTTCACGCCGCGGCCGAACCCGCAAAACCAGAACGCGCTCGGGACGATGACGCTCGGAACATCTGCCGTGCTGCCTCTTCCCGTCGGCACGTGGTACTACCGCGTGCGCGGCTTCAACCTCAACCTCCCGACCGGCGCGCAGCAAATGTCATGGTCCGATCCTGCCAGGATCGTCGTCGCGAAACCTAAGTTCAAAGTCATTGGCGGTAAATAGCCGAGCAAGGGTTGCGGTTTCGCTCCGATCTTCGTTACGGCCGCTTCGCGGCTGAATGCACGCGGGCGGAGCCCGCGTGCTCCTACTAGATCACGGCCACGCGACAGTTTTCGTCCGCGCGGGCGGTGGCGCTGACGCGTCCCCACCCGCGTCAGTACGCCTCCCGCTAAGGCCGCTTCGCGTGCCTTAGCGTCCGGCCTCTGGTGGATTGGTAGTCGGCCGCCCAGTAATCACTGAATCGACTTGAGTAGCTTGCGGCCGAGGCGTTCAACGGGTGCCGGGAGCAAGCGGCGTTGCTTCTTCAATGCCGACGAGCCGAGCCAGAAGGCGGTCTTGACGCCGAGGACGTAGCGATTGTGTGCGCGGTCGGCGAGCGTGTTGCGTCCGACTCTGCGCGCGACCGTCGTCGAGCCGACGACGAACTTCACGTCCTTGAAGCGGCGCGAGCGGTAGATCGCGTGCCCGACGACCTTGCGCGGTCCCTGCGTCCACGTCGTGTCGTGGAACACGACCCAGCCGCCGTCCACGACCTTCGGCACCCACTTTTCGAAGTCTTCGAGCACGAGGTCGTATTCGTGCGAGCCGTCCACGAACAACAACTCGATCGGCTCGTCGAAGCCGTCTGCAGCCGCTTGTGACAGCGAGGCGATAGGCCGCACGAGCTCGGCGATGCCCGCACGCTCGACGTTCGTCTTGAAGTCGCCGAAGCGGTAATCGGCATGCGGGTCGATCGCGTAAATCGGAACCGAGCTGCCGGCCCGCGAGCCGAGGCCGAGGCACACCGTCGACTTTCCCTTCCAGGAGCCGATCTCGACGATGACACCCGCGCCCCGACAGCTGCGCGCGAGCTCGTACAGCGCCTCGCCCTCTTCGTCTGTCAGCCAGCCGGGGATGTCCGTGATCAGCGGCTTGACGGCCTCTGCGAACGATTTCGACACGTTTGGCTCTTTTGAGACATGTCCCATGAAGGCGGATGAGACGTGAAGACTTTACTTCCGACGATTTCTACGCGCTTCTGCGCGGCGATCAATAGGTGGAGCGAACCGCGTCCTCGTAGATGCGGTCGCGGCCGAACTTGTCGAGCTCCTCGGAGAGCAGATCCGAGCCCGAGGGCGGATCACCGGGCGGGAACGGCGCGGGTTCGCCGTCGATCTCGACGCCGACCAGGCGGTCCGATGGTTCGTGCTCGAGCTCGACAGAACGCCGCAACCGCGAGCGCAGCCAGCCGGCGAGCAGGTGCGCTTGCGAGGCGGTGCCGGTAACGCGGATCCGCTTCACGTCCGCGATCCCCGGCCAGAGCGACGCAAGCTGCGGACGCCAACGGCTCGTTCGGGCCCACGCGATGTCCGAAACAGCGACACGCTCGAAGATCTCTGCGAGCCGCCCGTAGGTCGCCGGGAGGTCGGGCCATTCCGTGCTGTCGACCACGAGTCTGTCGACGACGTCCACGAGCTCCTCGAAGTACTTCTCGCCGAAGGGCGGCACACCGCGCCAGCGCAGGAACGCAGGGAGATCCGGCAAGAAGAGCGGCTGCACGACACTCGCCGGCGCCGCTGCACGGCTGCCCTTCAGCTGGATCCGGATCGTCTCGGTACAGATGTGCCGGCCTTCGCCGACCGGGAAGACGTCGACCGCCACCTCTCCGTCCAGACCATCCTCGGCGTCAGGCTGCGGGAAGAGGACGATCGTTCGTGAGGGGTGGCGTTCCGCCAGTCCACCCAGGACGTCCTCGGCCGCCTCGACCCACTCCTCCGGCACCCAGGCGGTGTGGGTCATGACGCTCGTACGCTGATACGGGCCTTCGGTTCCGGGCGCGGTGCGCAGCGACGCGACCTCGCGCTCGATCTCGCGGACGGACGTCAGTGCCGCCGCCACGAGCGTCCGTCTCTGCGCAGCAGCTCGTCGGCCGAGGGCGGGCCCCAGGTGCCGGCGGCATAGTTCGGGAACGCCGGACGGTCGCGCGCCCACGCTGCGATGACGGCGTCGACAAGTGACCATTGCTCCTCCACTTCGTCGATGCGCGTGAACAGCGTCGCGTCGCCGAGCATCGCATCTAGGATGAGTCGCTCATAGGCCTCCGGCAGGCCGGTCCGGAAAGCACCGCCGTAGAGGAAATCCATGTGCACGGTGCGGATCGTCATGCCCTGCCCGGGAACCTTGGCGCCGATCGCGAGCGAGACGCCTTCGTCGGGCTGGACGTGGACGAGCAGAACGTTCGGACGCAGGCCCTCGGCCGCTAGCTCCTCGAACGGCGGATGCGGCGCGCGTTTGAACTCGATCGCGATCGTGGTCTCGCGACGCGGCAGCCGCTTGCCCATGCGCACGTAGAACGGCGTGTCAGCCCAGCGCCAGTTATCGACGAACAGCTTCGCCGCGACGTACGTCTCCGTCATCGACTGCGGATCGACGCCCTCCTCCTCTCGGTAACCGGGAACCTCCTCGCCTTCGACGAACCCTCGGCCGTATTGACCTCTCACGACCGACTTCGGCCCTGGGGTGTGCAAGGCACGCAGCACCTTCACCTTCTCGTTGCGCACCGAGTCTGCCGTGAAGTCGATCGGCGGCTCCATCGCCGTAATCGCGAGGAGCTGCAACAAGTGGTTCTGGAAGATGTCGCGGATCGCGCCGGCCTGCTCGTAGTAGCCGGCACGGTTCTCGATCCCCATCGACTCCGCGACCGTGATCTGCACGTGGTCGACGAACTGCCGGTTCCAGATCGGCTCGAAGATCCCATTCGCGAACCGCAGCGCCAGCATGTTCTGGACGGTTTCCTTGCCGAGGTAGTGGTCGATGCGGAAGACCTCGCTCTCCTCGAAATGCTCCTCGATCGCGCTGTTCAGCTCGCGCGCGGAGGCGAGGTCACGCCCGAACGGCTTCTCGACGATCAGCCGTGTCGAACCCGTCGCGCTGCGCCGCTTGCCGAGAGCGCGCACGACCGTGCTGAATACCGTGGGTGGGATGGCCAGGTAGTAGATGCGGTTGCCGCCGGTGCCGCGCGCCTCGTCGAGCTCTACGAGCGTCTCGGCGAGACGATTCTCACCTGCCTCGTCGGCAAAGTCGGTCGCGACGTAGCGCATGCCGTCTGCCAGGGACTCCCAGACGTCGTCGCGAAACTCGTCGCGCGCGTACTGCTGCACGGCGTCCTTCATCCGCTCCCGGAACTCGTCGTCGGTCTCCTCCGTCCGCGCAGTGCCGACGACGGCGAAACGCTCGGGCAGCAGCCGCCGAAACGCGAGCGAGTACAGGGCGGGGAAGAGCTTCCGCTTGGTGAGGTCGCCTGAGGCCCCGAAGATGACGAGGCTGCACGGATCCGGCGTGCGCCGGAGCTGCAGTCCTTCGAACAGCGGATTCTCTTGTGTCGTGGCCACGTCTAGCGGGGGTCGTCGCCGGCCTTCGCGCGCTCGAGCGCGCGCACCGCATGGCCGCCGAACTGCTGCCGCAGCGCCGCTGCCACCTTCGCCGAGAACTTGTCCTCGTCACGCGACTGGAAGCGCGCGAAGAGCGATGCGGCGATGACCGGCACGGGCACGTTCTCGTTGATCGCCTCGTTGATCGTCCAGCGGCCTTCCCCGGAGTCCTCGACGTATGGAGCGATGTCGTCGAGCTTCGAGCCGTGCTGCTCGAACGCCGCATGCAGCAGCTCGAGCAGCCAGGAGCGCACGACCGAGCCGTTACGCCAGATACCGGAGATCTGATGCGGATCGAGCTCGAATTCGGAGTGCTCCATGATCTCGAAGCCCTCCGCGTACGACTGCATCAGGCCGTACTCGATGCCGTTGTGCACCATCTTCACGAAGTGCCCCGCGCCCGACGGGCCGACGTGTGCGTACCCCTGCTCGGGTGCCAGCGCCTCCAGGATCGGCTCGAGCCGCTTCACGGGCTCGTCGTCGCCCCCGACCATGAGGCAGAAGCCGACTTCGAGCCCCCAGATCCCACCCGAGACGCCCGCGTCGACGAAATGGATGCCGCGATGCTGTGCCTCGACGTAGCGCCGTTTCGAGTCCCGGAAGTTCGAGTTGCCGCCGTCGACGACCGTGTCGCCTTCGTCCGCGAGCCCGAGCAGGTCCTGGAACACGTCCTCGGTGATCTTTCCGGCGGGGATCATCATCCATAAGGCGCGCGGCGCACCCAGCTGCTGCTTCAGCTCCGCGAGCGATGTCGCACTGCGCTCTGCGACGTTCGGGTCGTACGTCTGCACCTCGTGGCCGCTCTCGCGCAGACGCTCCGTCATGCCGGAGCCCATGCGACCCAGACCGATCATCCCGAGCTGCATCAGATGCGCACCCGCACGATCTTGCGCCCTCGCTCCTGCAGCGAGCGATAGTCGCCCTCGGCCTGTGCGCGAATCAGGCGGCCGAAGCCGAACTCCTGGCCGGGAATCGGGATCTCCTCCCCCGTGTCGTCCACGACCTGGACGAACACTCCGGTCGGCGGGCCGCCTTTGTGCAACTGACCGGTCGAGTGGAGGTAGCGCGGGCCGAGGCCGTGTGTCACGACACATCCCGTGTCGTGCGCGCGGTCGATGAGCGGCTGCAGCTCGTGCTCGCGCACCGGGTCGATGAAGGCCTGGATCGCGACATAGTCTGGCGGCTCGGCCTGTTCGAGCAGCTCGTCGAGCGATCCAGCCGCCTCGAGCTCCGGGTCCTCTCCGGAGGCGAGCACCTCCTTCGTCTTGTCCTTCGCCGCCTGCACGTCCGGCTGGTCGAACGGATTGATCCCGAGTACGGAGCCGGCGATCGCTACTGCGAACTCCCAGCGGAAGAACTCTGCGCCGATCCCGTACGGATCAGCGAGCTGGACCTCGGCGGGTTGCCGATCGGCGCCCTCGGGGGGCTCACCGGGCGCGGGCACCAGACCCTTGCCCTGCTTGCCCGTGGACTCGGCGATCAACTGCTCTGCCCAGAGCCCGAATCGCCCCTCGGTCTCGGCGATACAAACCTTGTCATGCCCCTCGCGCCATCCCTCGCCGAGCTGTAGTCCGAGGACAAGGCCGGGGCTGCCCTCGCCGCGACAGCTCTCCGCCATCCGGACGGACTGCTCGAGCAGCCGTTCGACGTCGATCCCCATCAGCGCCGCCGGGACGAGACCGAATGCCGAAAGCGCGGAGTAGCGACCCCCGATCGTCGGCTCACCCGCGAAGACACGCATACCGCGAGACCTCGCCACCTGCTCGAGCTCGGAGCCGGGATCCGTGATGGCGATGAACTGCTCGCCGTTCCCGCCCGCCTGCTCCCAGTAGTGATCGAAGTGCGATCTGGTCTCGAGCGTCGTGCCCGACTTGGAGGAGACGACGAACATCGTCTTGTTCAGGTCGAGGAACTGCTCGGCATGGCGGATCATCGCCGGATGGGTGGTGTCGAGGACATTGAGCCCCTTGATGCCGAACGTCCGCTTCAGCACCTCGGGCGCGAGCGACGAGCCACCCATCCCGAGCAGCACGAACGTCTCGAAGCGCGTGCGCACCTCGTCGGCGAACGCCCGCAGTTCTCGGACGCGTTCCTGCATGCGCTTCGGCTCGTCCAGCCAGCCGAGCCACTTGTCCTCGTCCGAACCCGTCCAGACGGTCGCGTCGCGAGCCCAGACGCGCTCGACCAGCTTCTGCTGCGACGCGACAGCCATCGATCAGGCGGGCGTCAGCGCGCCGCGCTTCTCCTTGATGCCTTCCATCAGCTCTGCGAACGAGTCGGAGAACTTCTGGACGCCCTCCCGCTCGAGGGTTTCCACCACGTCGTCGTAGTCGATGCCCGCCTCGCGCAGGTCCTCGAAGAGCTTCCGCGCCGCATCGACGTCCTTCGTGAGCGTCTCGGCGACCTGGCCGTGGTCCTGGAACGCCTCGAGCGTCTCTTCCGGCATGGTGTTCACCGTCTCTGGCCCGATCAGCTGCTCGATGTACATCACGTCGCGATAGTTCGGGTTCTTGGTCGACGTGGACGCCCACAAGCAGCGCTGTTTCGTCGCACCCTTCGCGGCCAGCGCGTCCCAGCGGGAACCGGCGAACGTCTCGAGATATTTCTGGTGAGCGAGCTTCGCGTTCGCGATCCCGAGCTTGCCCTCGAGCTTCGTCGCATCCCCGCCGAGCGCATCGAGTTGCTTGTCCGTCTCGGTGTCCACGCGCGAGACGAAGAAGCTCGCGACCGAATGGACTGTGGCCGGATCCCCGCCGCTTTCGACGAGCCGCTCGAGCCCACGGATGTATGCCTCCATGACGGCCGCGTGCCGCTCGAGGGAGAAAATCAGCGTCACGTTGATATTGCGGCCCGACGCGATCATCTCCTCGATCGCACCGAGGCCCGGCTCAGTCGCCGGAATCTTCACGTACAGGTTCGGCCGCTCGATCCATTCGTGCAGCCGGCGGGCCTCGGCGATCGTCGCATCCTTGTCGTAGGCGAGCGTCGGATCGACCTCCCACGAGACGTACCCGTCGAGACCGTGGCCCTCGTCCCAAACCTGGCGCAGCAGGTCGCATGCGTCCGCGATGTCGTGTGACGACAGCTGCAGGAAAATCTCCTTCGCATCGTCCTCGCCGCTCTCGAGGATCTCCTTCAGCTGTGCGTCGTAGCGCTCGCCCTGGGAGATCGCCTTCTGGAAGATGGTCGGGTTCGAGGTGACCCCTACGACGGCGTCCTCCTTCATCTTCCGCTCCAGCTCGCCGGTCTGAAGCAGGTCGCGCGAGAGGTAGTCGATCCAGACACTCTGGCCGAGCGCGGACAGCTTGTGCAGATTCGAGTCAGGCACGGGACATCGCCCTTTCCATGTCTTCGATTTTCTTCAGCCGTTTCACATAACGCTCGCCGCCGTCGAAACGTGCCCGGAGGAAGGTGACGATCAGGTCTCGCGCGAGTGATGCGCCGACCACCTCCGACCCGAGGCAGAGGACGTTCATGTCGTCGTGCTCTACCCCCTGATGCGCGGAATAGACGTCGTGGCAGATCGCGGCGCGGATTCCGGCGAGCTTGCACGCGGCAACCGACGCCCCCACACCCGATCCGCAGACGAGCACGCCACGCTCCGCGCCCCCGCCGAGCACCGCCTCGCCCACCTCGCGCGCCTTGTCGGGGTAGTCGATCCGCACTGCGTCCGTATCCGTGCCGAGATCGAGGACGTCGTGCTTCCCCAGTGCCTCGAGGACGGCGGCTCGCAACTGGACGCCGCGGTGGTCGAATGCGACCGCGACTCTCATAGCTGGACCGTACCTAGAATGGCGGCAATGGACGCGACCCAGCTACGCGAGCTCGGCCAGCAGTTCCGGGTCGACTCGATCCGCTGCGCTGCCGCTGCGAAATCGGGCCACCCCACATCGGGAATGTCGGCCGCGGACCTCATGTCCGTCCTGGTCGCGAATCACTACCGCTACGACTTCGACAATCCGAAGCGCGCCGAGAACGACCGGCTGGTCTTCTCAAAGGGCCATGCGTCGACGCTTCTCTACGCGATCTTCCGGGCTGCCGGCGCGATCACCGACGAGCAGCTGCTGCAGTACCGGAGCTTCGGCAGCATCCTGGAGGGTCATCCGACCCCGCTGATCCCGTGGGTCGACGTCGCCACCGGCTCGCTCGGCCAGGGCCTGCCGATCGGAGTCGGGATGGCGATCGCCGCCAAGAAGCTCGACCGTCTTCCCTCGCGGGTCTGGGTGCTCTGCGGCGACAGCGAGATGGCGGAGGGCTCGATCTGGGAGGCCTTCGAGCACGCCGCTCATTACGAGCTCGACAACCTCACGGCGATCATCGACGTCAACCGGCTCGGTCAGCGGGGTGAGACGATGGTCGGCTGGGATCTCGACGTCTACCGCGACCGCGCGCACGCATTCGGCTGGGAGACGATCGAGATCGACGGCCACGACGTCGAGGCGATCGACCGGGCGTACACGGAGGCGGCCGGCACCACCGGCAAGCCGACCGTCGTGATCGCGCGGACGATCAAAGGCAAGGGAGTCAAGGCGGTCGAGAACCAGCCTGGGTGGCACGGCAAGGCCCTCGACGACCCGGACGCCGCCGTCGAAGAGCTCGGCGGTCTCAGAAACATCCACGTCGACGTCACCAAGCCCGATGCCGCGGAGGCACACAGGTTCCCCACGGAGAAGCTCGAGTTGCCGCGTTACGACATCGGCGACGAGGTGGCGACGCGCAAGGCGTACGGCGAGGCGCTCGCTGCGCTCGGGGCCGCCCGCGGCGACGTCGTCGCGCTCGACGGCGAGGTCAGCAACTCGACTTTCGCCGAGATCTTCGCCAAGGCCCACCCGGACCGGTACTTCGAGATGTACATCGCCGAGCAGCAGATGCTCGCAGCGGCCGTCGGACTGCAGGCCCGGGGCTGGAACGCGTTCGGCTCGACCTTTGCCGCGTTCCTGTCGCGCGCGTACGACTTCATTCGCATGGCCGCGATCAGCCGCGCCAACCTCCGGCTCGCGGGCTCTCACGCAGGCATCTCGATCGGCGAGGACGGGCCGTCGCAGATGGCGCTCGAGGACATCGCAGCGCTGCGCGCCGTTCATTCCAGCACCGTCCTTCATCCCTGCGATGCGAATCAGACGGCGAAGCTGGTGGTGGCGATGGCGGACACCGAGGGAATCGTCTTCCTGCGGACGCTTCGCCCGAACACACCCGTCATCTACGACGCAGACGAGGACTTCCACGTCGGCGGCAGTCGCGTGATCCGGTCGTCCGACGACGACGACATCACCATCGTCGGGGCCGGTGTGACCGTGCACGAGGCGCTGAAAGCCGCCGATGCGCTCGCCGAAGACGGCATCACGGCACGCGTGATCGACCTCTACTCGATCAAACCGATCGATGCCGAAACGCTGCAGGCTGCGGCGGAGGCCACCGGACGGATCGTCACCGTCGAGGATCATTTCCCGGAGGGCGGCGTCGGCGACGCGGTGCTAGCCGCGCTCGCCGAGGGCGATGAGCACGCGCGCGTCGTCAAGCTCGCCGTGACGGAGATGCCACACTCGGGGAAGTCGGAGGAGTTGCTCAGCGCGTACGGGATCGACGCGGAGCACATCGCCACGGCCGCGCGCCGGCTCGTCGAGGCTCAGGTAGCCGCTTCGTAGAGACGCCGCTGCCGCTCACGCGCCGAGCGGTATGCAGGCGCGCGATCGGGGCGTGGTTCGACGCTGCGACCGAGGGGGGCAGCGGGCGGCGACTCGCCCAGCCGCTCGAGCGCGAACACCGCCGCGCCGCGGAGAGACGCCTCTTCGACGGTCGACACCCTGATCGGGCGCGCGAGCGCGTCGGCCATGATCTGCAGCCAGTCTTCGTCGTGCAGCAGAGCGCCGCCGGTTGCGACTACCTCCTCCACCTCCGGCATCAACTCCGCGACCTCGACGAAGCGGAACGCGACGCCCTCGAGCGCCGCCTGGCGAAGGTCGAGCGCCGTCGTCTCGAACGTGACGCCCTCGATCGCGCCCTTCGCGTGCTGATGCCAGCCTGGGCTGCGCTCGCCCCCCAACAACGCCAGTAACGTCAGCCCATGCGAGTCGGGATCGCGGTCCGCGAGCGAGCCGCCGGGCTCCTTGAGGGTTTGCTCGATCCAGTGCAAGAGACCGCCGCCGTCTGAGAGCGACCCTCCCTCGACGACGCGGTGGTCGTCGAGCCAGTGAACGAAAAGTCCCTCGCGCGGCTGTGGCCGCTCCGTCTCGTAGACGGTCCGGAACGCGCCCGACGTCCCGACCATCAACGCCGCACGCTCACGCGTCACGCATCCCGCGCCTAGGTTCGAGCACGCCCCGTCGAACACTGCCGGGAACCATCCGTCGGTCGGCTCGTCGGAGATGTCCGGCAACCGTTCCGGGTCGAGGCCCAATGTTGCGAGCAGCTCCTCGTCCCACGCGCGTGCGTGTAACTGCAACAGTCCTGTCGCGGAAGCTATCGACGTGCTGGTCGGGATTTCGCGGCCGAGCAGCTGGGCGTAGAGGTAGTCGCAGAACGAAGCGAACCGGTATGCGTCGGTGAAGATGCCCGGCTGCTCTGTCGCGAGCCAGGCAAGCTTGGCCGGCCAGTAGCTCGAATGCAGATGGCATCCGGTCCGTTCGTGCACAGCATCGGCGTCGAGTCGGCTCGCCAGGAGGTCGGCCGCATCGGCCGAGCGGGTGTCGCGCCAACCGAGGATCGGCGTGAGCGGCTGCCCACGCTCGTCGAGCGCGAGCAGACTGTGTCCGAAACACGATGCACCGACCGCGTCGTATTGGACTCCCCCCACCGCCTCGTCGACAGCCTCCCGAACCAGCTCGACGAGACGCTCCGGATTGTTCTCGCCCGGGTATTCCCTCCGGGCCGCGTCGTCTTGTCGCGCATCCGCGCCGAACATCTGCGCGCGGACAGAAGAGGTACCGACGTCGACCGCGAGGATCCTCGGCACGCGAGGACGATACCGTCAGGCGGCGATTCTCTCCTCGACCCTGACGCGAGGCAGGACGACGGTGAACTTCGTGCCGACCCCGATCTCACTCTCGACGCCGATCGCTCCCCCGTGCGCCTCCACGAGCGCGACGACGATCGAGAGCCCGAGTCCGGTGCCCTGAATCGCCTTCGTGATCGCGTCGGAACTGCGAAAGAAGCGTTCGAAGAGATGTTCCTGGTCGAGTGCCGAGATTCCCATTCCCGTGTCCGCCACCTCGAGCACGACGGCGTCGTCCTCGGCGTGGATGCTGAGAGCGACCCGGCCACCGGGCGGCGTGAACTTGAGGGCGTTCGTCAGAAGGTTGTCGATGACCTGGGCGATCCGGCTCGGATCCGCCTCGACGTCGGCGGGCCCGTTGCACTCGAGCGTCAGCTCGAGTCCCGCCTCTTGGGCGGCGGGGCGCGCGGCCTCGACAGATTGCCGGGCGAGCTCGCTCAGCTCGAGTGGCACCTTTTCCAGCGCGATGCTGGAGCCGCTCAGCCGTGCAACGAACAACAGGTCGCCGACGAGATGGAGGAGCCGCTCGCTGTTGCGGTTCACGACCGCCAGATAGCTCCGCTGCTCCTCGCTCAGCCCACCGACATCGTCGTCGAGGACGAGCTCGAGGTAGCCGGTGATCGACGTCAGCGGCATGCGTAGCTCGTGCGAGACCGAGGCGACGAAATCGTCCTTCACCCGGTCCAGCTCCCGCAGCGCCTCGTTCTGCCGATCGACGCGCCGGACGAGGCGCACCGCATACCAGGCAAACCCGAGGCCGCCTCCGATCGCGAGCAGCCCGGCTGCGAGAGTGGCGATGAGCGCATGGCTGCTCTGGGCGTTGGCTTCCGACTCTCGTTCCCGTGCTCTACGCGCATTGAGCGGTTGCAGCGCGTGCAACGGAGCCAGCCCATCTTGCTCCCCTCTGTCGAGCACGAGGGCCAGTCGCCGCTGCGAGGGCAGGTTGCCCGGCCGCAAGGCCAAGCTGGAGAGAAACACTTCGATGAACTCGTCGTTTGCCTGCCCGGCGCTACCGATGAGCGCTCGTTCAGTGCCCGTGACGCGCTCGAGCTCCGCCACCGCGGCGTCGAACTGATCGTGGGCCGAGTAGACCTGCTGCAGGATCGTCGAATCCGAGGTCAGCAGATACTCGTTCATTGCCTCACGCTCGAGCCGAACGTACGTCTTTGCGCGCTGCGCAAGGTCGTTTGCGTGCTGCGCGTGCTGAGAACGCTGACGAGCGCGGACGGCGCCCCCGTAGCTCAGATCGTGACGGCAAGGGCGCCCGTGGTGAGCGTGGCCATCAGGAGGGTCGCGAAGGCGATCCGCCGGACGGGCCGACGGCCGGCGTTCATGCCGCCTGGTTTCGCGCAGCCACGCGGGGGAGCACGATCTTGAAGGTCGTCCCGAACCCGACCTGGCTGTCGACCTCGATCGAACCGCCGTGCGCATCCACGATCGCGGCCACGATGGCAAGGCCGAGCCCGGTTCCCTGGATCGCCGCGCTCATCGCGTCCGAGGTGCGGAAGAAGCGTTCGAAGAGCTGAGCCTGATCCTCCTGGGAGATACCCATCCCGGTGTCCGCAACTTCGAGCTGGACCCCGCCTCGGTCTCGAACAGGCGCAGTTCGACGCGACCGCCGGGAGGGGTGAACTTGAGGGCGTTCGAGAGGAGGTTGTCGATCGCCTGCCCGAGCCGGCCCGCATCACCCTCGACGCTCGCAACTGGTTCGGGCTCGACCACGAGGTTGATCTGTCGCTCGTCCGCGAGCGGGCGCGCCGTGTCCCGCGCCTGCGCGACGAGCGCGGCGATGTCGACATCCGCGCGGTCGATCTCGACCGTGCGTGCGTCCAGCTCGGCGGCGAACAGCAGGTCGCCAACGACACGCAGGAGCCTCTCGCCGTTTCGGCGGATCACACCGAGAAAGCCGGCCTGCTCCTCGTTCAGATCGCCGGCCTCGCCCTCCATCAAGAGCTCGACGTACCCGGTGATCGAGGTCAGGGGCGTACGCAGCTCGTGTGAGACCGACGCGACGAAGTCGTCCTTCATCCGGTCGAGCTGGCGCAGGCGGTCGTTCTGCTCCGAGAGCAGGCGTCGTCCGGATTCAGCCTCCTCGAAGAGGATGCGATAGCGGTGCTCGCTCTTGTGCAAATCCTGCTCCCGCTCCGTGAGGTCCTTGTTCATGCGGCCCCACCGATAGGCGATCGGCAGCGCCACGAGCACGAGCAGGATGGCGAGCAGCGCGAACGTCGCCCGGTCGATCCCGAGCAACGAGGCCTGAACTGCCGGGCTGGAGGCGACGACCATCCAGTCGTTTGCGTTCGTTGCTGCCCGTGGCACACGCAAGTACGCCATGCGGAGGCCGTCCACGGTCAGCGCGCCGTGCCGCGCGGTCACCTCGGCCAGAGGGAAGAAGCGGCGGTCGCGATGCCCGAGCGGTCTCATCCCGAACTGGGGGCGCTCCGAGTCCGCGACGATCGCCCCGGTCGCGCGGTCGACGATCAGCAGATGGTGTCCGAGCTCCCGGGCAAGTGCTCGCCGCAGGCTCTCGACGGTGATCTCGAAGTGGACGATGGCGGCACCCGAAGTCATCGGGATCCTCGTGGAGTTGGAGATCACCCACTCGTGCATGTCCGGTGAGAGGTAGGGGGCCGCCTGGTAAACGCGGCCGGCGCCGAGGACGAAGGTCGGCTTGAAGAACGGATGGATGCTCTCGTTGATCGAGAGCTCGGAAGGACGTGCGGGGCGGCCTCTGACGACGCGCGCATTCTCGAAGCCCGCGCGGTCGATGAAGCACGTCTCGCCCAGTGCTCCTGGATACAGCTTCTGCAGATACCCGAGCGCCGCGTTCAGGCGCTCGAATGCCGGCACGCCGATGCGGCTCTTCTGATCGGGGGTGCCGGGCAACTCGTAGAAGTCCTTGAACACCGGATTCTCCGCCGTGAGCAGCGCGATCGAGCGGGCCCGATCGAAGTACGCGGCGAGGTCGGCCTCGCCGGAATGCGCATCGGCCGCGAGCGCCCGGTCGAGCGTTCGCTGGTCGTTGCGATGCGACTCGCGCTGGATCACGACCGCGCCGATCGCGAGCGGCACGAAGCCGATTGCCAGGACGAGCAGGAACACGCGTCCCGTGCGCGCGAGTCCGGCGGGACGTCTCACAACAGCGCCTCCACGTAGCGCGGCGACTCCGAGGTCGCACGGCGGGCGGGCAACTCCAGCCGAACGGTCGTGCCGTTCCCCGGCTCGCTACGGATGGAGATCTCGCCGTTGTGGCCTTCGACGATCGCCTTCGCGATCGCGAGCCCCAACCCCGTTCCGGGAATCGCCATGTGATTCGCAGCCGCCGTGCGATAGAAGCGGTCGAAGAGACGAGCCTGATCCTCCAGGGCGATACCCATGCCGGTGTCGGTGACCTCGACGACCGCGTGGTCGTCCACCAGGCGCGCGTGTACAGAGACAGAGCCTTCCGCCGGCGTGAACTTGACGGCGTTCGACAGCACGTTGTCCAGCACCTGGCCGAGGCGCAAAGCGTCTGCCTGGGGAATCTCGATCGGCTCGACGTCGGAGATGAGGTTGATGTGCTTCTCCTCCGCGACGGCACGGGCGGCCTCCACCGAATCGCCGATGAGCGCGGCTAGGTCGACGGCGGACATCTCGAGCGAGATCCGGCCGGCGTCGACCTGCGCAACGAAAAGCAGATCTCCGACGAGACGCAGGAGACGCTCGGAGTTGCGACGCACGACGCCGAGGTACTGGCGCTGCTGCGGCGGAAACTCGTCGCCGTCTTCCAGCATCAGGTCGAGGTAGCCGTTGATCGAGGTGAGCGGCGTACGCAGTTCGTGGGAGACGGATGCGACGAAGTCGTCCTTCATGCGGTCGAGCTCGACCAGGTGCCGGTTCTGTTCTTCGAGGAGCTCGCGCGCGTATTCGGCGTCCGTGCGCGCATCGCGCTCGCGCGCAAGCAGCTGCTCCCGCTCCGCCTCGAGCCTTCGGCGGTCCGAGATGTCGCGGATGATGCTCGAGATGCCGACGATCTCGCCACGGTCGTCGCGGAGAGGCGAGAGGGTGATGGAAACATCGACGAGGGTGCCGTCCTTGCGCCGGCGCTTCACGTCGTACGTGTGCATGCCGTCCTTCGCGAGCATCTGATCGAGGTGCTCCTGCAGCGACTGGTCGTCACCCGGCGGGACGATGCGGCGGATGCTGCCGCCCAGCATCTCATCGGCCGTGTAGCCGAAGAGATTCTCAGCTCCGGAGTTCCACGCGGTGATCGTGCGGTCGAGCCGGGCAGCGACAACTGCGTCACCGGTCGTCTCGACGATCCCCGCCAGCGCGAGCAAGCGCTCGTTCCGGCGCTTGAACTCGCGTGTCAGCCGCCAGGCAAAGAGGACGGTGACTGCCGCGGAAGCCATCACGCTGGTGGCGAAAGTGACGCGTTCGATCGCCGAGTCGGCAAGGAACCACGCGGCGACGGTCGAGATGCAGGCCAACGCGCAGACGGGCGTCAGCCACGTCCGGCCCCGCAAGAGCGCCGCCCGAAACATCCTGATCTCAGTGTCGGAACCCCGTCCCCCCGG
>Ga0137372_10003290_pt1 | contig 15751 bp, 14 predicted proteins | sample SagtaG_6_FD_104911 | JGI IMG/M metagenome (GOLD analysis project Ga0137372, IMG submission 104911) | Vadose zone soil microbial communities from Sagehorn Ranch, Mendocino, California, USA - Sage1_R_60_16 metaG | ecosystem: Environmental > Terrestrial > Soil > Vadose zone | place: USA...
CACCGATGACAATTCGATCGGAGTTGCATGCGCCTGATTGAAATCCGCTTCCAGGGGGCCGTTTATGGTCTGCAGCCTCACCTCTCCCGCTAGTCCACGAGCGACCAACTTTCCATTGATGCACGAGGCGCGCACTTCACCGGTTACGCCCGCTATGTCGAGCCTTCCATTGATAAGTTTGATCTCATCCAGACGCGCGTTGCGCGGAACGGTGAGTGTGTACTCGACTTCGGCGCCGCGATGATGACTGTTGCGCCAGGTTTCTTCGCGCTGGTGATATTTTGTCTCGATGGAGATGGAGTCCGCACTCGCATCTACGCGGATCTCCTCATCCTTAAGGTCCTGTTCGTCTTCCGCACGCTTAATCGCATCGACCTTGACTTCATTTCCGTCCCCGGCGGTGATGTGAACGGCGCCATTGATATTCTGCACTTCCACGCGCCCATTGGGGTTCAGCGGATAGGTGTGATGGAACTCTTCGGTTACGAGAGGCTGATCGTCAGCGGCACCGGCGAGAGTGGCATTCAGTGCCACAGCGACGACGGCCCCAGGTATCAACCCCATCCAAGCAGAAATCCGGCGATTTCGATTCATGACTCCTCCATGCGATGCGGTTTAGACGCATGGCGGGCAGAATGGTTAGATGCCTATATTGGCGAGCTTTTTCGAGGGCGGATCCCATTTGCTTCAGAGACGACATACACAATCAGAATGCCGAGCTCGGGCTCGATAGGATGGCGGTATCTTGGATGGGGGAAAACGAAGTAATAGATGGTTGGATACGTAAGCAGCAGCAAAAAGAAGAGCCACGCTCCTGGCCGATGTTTTCGCAGGGCACGGCCCAGTCCCCAAAACGCCAGCACTGACGAGGACAGAAAAACCGAATTCTTGAAGGGAGCCAGCGCGGGAATTTTGGAAGACCGAGGAAGTCCACCCCAGTAGTAGATGAACCGCTTCACGCTCAGCCAGGCGAAACGAGGATAGTCCGCACGGATGAATCCAATGGCCTCGCTTTTTCGGACCGCCACGTACTCGAGCTCTCCCATTTGCTGATAACGTCGCAGTTCGATGACATTTTGTGATGGGTGCAGCCATTGCATCCACGTTCCGTCCGCGGAGGGTCCATTGCCCAGCCGAAGCTCCGCGCCGAAGTTTGAGCGTATGAAAATGAACTTGCCGAATGTCTCATAGTTTCGGACCAGCCAAGGTGAGATCGCCGCTACAAAGAACAGCGAGGCCAAGGTGACCTGAGCTAATGACCCTGCCTGCCTTTTGTGTCGCCGATACCAAGCCCACAATCCGGATGCGGGCAGAAACGCCAGCAGGGAAGTGTTGGTTAACGCCGCAATGCCCCAGAATACGCCATAGACGATCCAAAGCTTCGGGTCCCGCGTTTCTTCAAGCTGAAGCGTGAGCCAGAAAAGAATTGCGAGTAGTAGCGCCGCCAGGCTCGTTTCCCACACCCACCGCGTGCACCAGTACATCACGGGGGGTAGCAGAGCCCACAGCCACGCGCTCCACAAGGCGACTCTGTCGCTGAAGCACTTTCTTGCAATCAGAAAAATTGGGATGCAAGTAAGGGCAGAAAAAAGGCTGTTGATGCTGAGGAGAATGAGCGCTGAAGCTTGCGTATATACACCGGTTATTTTGAAGACTCCCGCAATCAAGTACGGGTAGAGCGGCGGTTCCCATGCCGTCGGCCCAGTGTGTCCTTCAAAGGGATCGGAAAAACCCTGCCCGGTCGCAATAGCGCGCCCAATGCGACCCATTTCGAAGCCAAAGCTGAAATTTCCATCGAGCGTCTTGAATCTGTACGTGTGGTGGGCGACGATGTAACCAAATCGCAGAGCAAACGCAATCACCACCATCCACAGGAAGGAAGCCCGCGCTATGGACCACCAAATCGTCGATTTTCTGGAATGAGAGATTTGCGTATGCAAAGGGGCGGACTGGGTCATCGAACAACTAGCTTCTCACAAAAGTCTCGGAAACCAGCGTCTGACGACCTAAAAGGGATTTCGTTGGGAGGATTGGGAAACGGCGGATTTTTTGGGCCCTCCCCGGCACTAACTTGCAGCGCCGAGGGGGCAGCTACGCTTGCCTGTAGCGACTTCAAGTCTAGACCCGCGTCCCTTGGTAAGAAAAGTGCCAAGAAGCGCCAACCTAGGTGCGGATACAGGATATGCTGTATTCGAGTGCAAGTTGACTCCCATCTGCGCCGAACCTAGACTGACTGTCTCTTGTCAGTTCTAAAATGTCCTACATCAAATTAACCACTGAATCTGACCTTCCCGCCGAAGGAGAAGCCAAGGAATTTGAATTGGGCGGCAAAACGATTTGTGTCGCGAATGTGGGCGGCACGATTACCGCCATGGACAACGTCTGCCTGCACATGGGCGGACCACTGGGCCAAGGCTACATCGAAGGCAATAAGCTTGTCTGCCCCTGGCATGGTTGGGAGTACGATCCGAAAACGGGGCAGTTGGAAGATGATCCCAAAAGCAAGGTGGCCATTTACCCGATCAAAATTGAGAACGGTGATGTGATGATTGAGATGTAGCCACTCTCGAGTTCCGCGATCACCTAGGTGAGATACACCCTTCCATTTGAGGCCTTGTGCTGCAACATTGCGGCCAGATGATCTATGTCGGGCGCCGCAAGATGACCAGCGGAGTTCTCGAGAAATGGCGCACGATTACTTCCGACCGCGTCTCGCCGCAATTGAACTAGCAGAGCTTGAACCGCCGCCGGATCGAATTTCTGCGGGGTGATCCGCACAATCTCAGTCAACGTCGACCCCAACGAAATCTGATCGCGATAGGGACGCGGGCTGGTCATCGCATCGAAGGTATCGGCGAGTCCCACGATGCGGACCTGCATGGGCACGTCTTCGTTGAGCAAACCATCCGGATAGCCGGAGCCATCGGCGCGCTCATGATGCCAGCGAACAATTTCCGGAATTCGCGGCCAGGGGAACTGAACACCGGTCACAATTTGATGTCCAACGGTGGTGTGATCGGCCATCTCCTGGAATTCTTCGGGATCGAGCGTACTGGGCTTGCCGAACAGACGCTTATCTACAGCAACTTTGCCGATATCGTGCAAATATCCTGCCGAGCGCAGGGCTGCCACTTCATTCGTATCCATGCCCATGGCGTCGCCGATCGCAGCCGCATAGCGGCCAACTCGTAGCGAATGTCCGTGAATGTTCACATGCTTCACATCAATGGCGGCGGCGAAGGCCTCGAGAGCGTTGTCGTAGAAGCCATGCAGAGAAGCCATGAGGCGCAAGTTTTCCGCAACACGTTGCGCCAAGGTCTGCGTCAGCGCGTGGTTTTGCACTGCTAGTGCCACGTAATGGCAGAGCAGATCCAGCGATTGCAACTCCTCTTCTTCGTAAGCAGAATCGCCCTCACGGCGTCCAAGAGCAACCGCTCCAACTAACTTTCCGCCGACTCGCAGTGGAGCTACGCAGCGAAACAACTCCGGCGCAACATTTCCATTCGCGCTGAGAAATGTGTCATACGAAGATTTAGCGAGCAGGACTGATCCTTGTGTGGAACTAAGCGAATGAACATGTCGCGGCAAAAGGGGGATGATGGAAGGTTCAGGAATCAGTGCAAAGCCTTGCGCTGCGATCGAGCTGAGCATGGAAGGCTTTTCGATTAGGACAAATAGCACACCTTCCTGCGCCGCGGCGGCATGCATCAGCGCCGAGAGCATGGTTTGCGCGGTCCGAGCGAAATCCCGCTCTGCCGTTATCTCGGGTCCGAGATCGGAGAGTGTTTCGACCGTCCGCAGAAGCCGCCGGAAATTTTCTTTTGCTGCCACCTTTGCAGAGGCAACTACGACCAGAGCAATTCGAGAGTAGCATGCTGCGATGTGATTGCAGCCAAGCGAGTTGTTGGTTAGTTTGGTGCGGAATTGCGAGCTGGTACGATCACATTCATGCGAAATTATTTCGCGCTTCTCTGTTTGTTGATGTTTGCAGCGCCGGTGTTTGCCTGGGGTCCAGAAGGGCACCGCATCATCGCTGATGTGGCACGTACACATCTGACGTCTTCCGCCAGGTTGCAGGTTCGCGAACTATTGGGCGACGACGATCTCGCTGCAATTGCAAATTGGGCGGACGAAATCAAATCCGCACGTCCCGAGACTGCAGGGTGGCATTTCGTAGACATTCCGCGGTACACCAGTGGTTTCTCGGAAGAGCGAGATTGCTATCGCCCTGCACCGCGACACCTCTTGAGCGATCAAGATCATCACAATTGCATCGTTGATCGCATTGAGTTGTTTCAGCGCGTTCTCGCCGACAAAAGCGTTTCGCGCGAGAAACGGATTGATGCGCTGAAATTTCTTGTGCATTTTGTGGGCGACATTCATCAGCCATTGCACGCAATCGCGGAAGCCCGTGGTGGAAACGAGATTCAGGTGATCGAGTTCGGAGCAACTGAGTGCGGAGGTAGGCCTTGCAATCTCCATTTCGTTTGGGATGTTGGACTGATCGAGCATAGCGCCCGTTCAGAAAAAGAATATGCTGCCAGCCTCGAAAGAATGATTTCCAGTGAAAACCTGTGGCATCAGACGGGTGGAACTCCCGAAATCTGGGCGAACGAATCATTTCAGCTGGCAAAAAAGGTTTGGTTGAACAACGATGGCGCCGTGGATGACCCGTACTATTGCACTAACATCAATATCGTCAGTCACCGTCTCGCCTTAGCCGCCCTACGCCTGGCGAAACTGCTCAATGAAACGCTGGGCCGCTAACGGAACGGATACCCTACAAAGCCCCGCCGGGAGGAGAGCACCCCAGGCCACGAGCCTTCGAAGACCTAAAACGAGCGAGCCCCAAAGGGGCGGAATATGTTAGCCCAGGACGTGAGTCCTGGGGGCGAGCAAGAATGAAGGAGTCCCAGAGGGACGACACAACTATCAAACTGCAAACCACCGATACAGCATGAAATATATCACTACTCCCGTCACCGAGACGTAGAGCCACAAAGGATAGGTCCAGCGCGCGATTGCGCGGTGCCGGTCAAAGCGCTCTTGCAGAGCTCGACTCAATGTGATGATGACCAGTGGCACGATTGCGGCCGCCAGGATCGTGTGCGAGATCAGAATCGTGAAGTAAACCGGCCGCCACCACCCTTGCCCTTGGAACCTTACCGAACCGACGTGCCAGTGATAGTACAGATAAGAACACAGGAAGAGGGACGAGGTCACTACCGCAGTGAGCATAAGCACGCGGTGTGCCGCCATGCGTCCGCGCTTGATCATGCTGTGAGCGGTAAGCAGTAAGACCGCACTGGTGCCGTTCAGCGATGCATTGATGACCGGAAAGATTGCGTACTGCGCGGGAACCTGCATCATGCCGCTGGCCTCGTCGTGCGACGGTTGCACATAAGAAATGCCAATCCGAACATGAACAATGCAAACAGCAGGAGGGTAGCCATGGATTCAAACAACGTCCCTCCAGTCTCAGGGTACAGCAATTGCCGCAACGCCTCCACGCCGTACGTCAGCGGGTTTATCTGCATGAGCAACCGCAACCAAGTAGAAGCACCTGTGAGAGGAAACAACGCGCCGGAAAGCAACCATAGTGGAATCAAAAACAAATTGATGATCGCGTGGAACGCCTGATTCGAGTCCATCGGCCAGGCAATGGCAAACCCTAGCGCGGTGAGCGCAAATGAGACAAGGAAAACCGTGATCGCCACTAGCACATAGCTTCCCAGGCCAATATGAATTCCAACCAGTGGAGCGAAAACCAGAAATATCAATCCCTGAATTGTGGACAACGTGGTTCCGCCCAACACCTTGCCCAGTACAATCGCTGACCGTGACACCGGGGCTACAAGGACCGAAAGAAGGAAACCTTCTTTTCGGTCTTCGATTACCGACATCATGGTGAAAATGGAAGTGAACAACACGATCATGATCAGCGCGCCAGGATAAAAGTAATCGAGGTAATGCTGGTTACCAGCTCCGGAGCGAAAGGATGTTCCGAAACCTGATCCGATAACCAGCCAAAACAGCACCGGCGAAGCGATGACGCCAACAACTCGCGTACGCTGACGATAGAAACGCACGACCTCGCGCCACCAGAGTGTGAATGCGGGAAGCAGCAGTTCGTCTTTGGCGATTGTCGTATGAGGGACCGCGTTCGCTGTTGAGCTCATTCAGATTCCGTTGTCCTTTTCACCTTTGGAGGATCAGAAAACACTTTTTATTTCTTCCTGTGTTGTTTTGTCTCCGTAGTGAATCGTTCTCGTTGTTCGCTCCAAAAACGATGTCCTGTCTGGCGGATGAAAACATCCTCGAGATTCGGCTTCGCAATTGAGACGGCATCAATTTCTCCCGGAAATGCCTCAACCAGATCAGTTACGAAGCGATGGGCATGATCTTTTTCAATTCTTACCTGCCCGCCGACAACGCGAACGTCCACGTCAAATTTCGCCTGAATTCGCAAAGCCAGTGACTCAGGCTCCTTAACGTCGAGTACGATCACGTCGCCGCCGATCTCCTGCTTCAGTTCCGTAGGCGTCCCCAGTGCGACAAGCTTGCCCTCATTCAAAATGGCTAGCCGGTCGCATCGTTCGGCCTCTTCCATTAAGTGGGTTGTGACCAGCACCGTGACCTGTTCCTGGTCGCGCAGAATCCGAAGATATTGCCAGACGTCACGACGTGCCCCTGGGTCGAGGCCAGTCGTGGGCTCATCGAGGAGCAGGACACGCGGGCCGTGCAACAGTCCTTTCGCCAGCTCCAGCCGGCGCTGCATGCCGCCGGAGAAAGTTTCCGTTTTCTCACGCGCACGATCGGCAAGCCCAACGCGTTCCAAGATGGCTTGAATCCTGTTCGACAGCTCTCTCCCGCGTAGCCCGTAAAGATGGCCCTGGTGGCGAAGGTTCTCCGCCGCGGTGAGCTTCAAGTCGATGCTTTGGGACTGAAAGACTACGCCAATTTCGCGCCGCAGCTGACTTGGTTCCCTAGCCGCATCGTGCCCCAGGATGAGAGCACGACCTCCGATCGGAACCATCAGTGTGGAGAGAATGCGAAACATTGTCGTCTTCCCACTGCCGTTCGGGCCAAGCAGGCCAAACAGTTCCGCCGGACGAACGTCGAACGTCACTCCGTTCAAGGCAGTGCGATTGCCATAACGGTGCACAATCTCGCACACGACGATCGCTGACGAGCTGGCGAGTTGCTCCTGATGGATGGATCCTATTGCGGCGACAGCAGACATGTCGGAGGTCAAATTCTATTTTACGACGAGCGGAGCTTTTCCCCGGTTCGTTTCTGTGGTCTAATCTCGCGTGACAAACCCAGGCGGACTTTGCCACTCCTGAACGCTGTAGTTTAAGGAGCGACTCCTATGCCGAACCAGAACGCAATCGTCGGACGAATCGTCCGCATTGATCCGAGTGTTGAAGCCATGACCACGGCGGAAGCCTTTAGGCGATATCCCGATGGTTTCCGTGTTATGTTCGAAGGCGATCAAACCGTCCAGCTGTTTCCGGGCGATCGCGCCGCAGGCATTCTGCAAATTCTCGAAGGGTTGCGACAATTGCGGACCCCCGCTTACGTTGAAGTGGACCCGCAAACCCGAGGAATTGCCCGCCTCCTGATTCCCCTCATTACCAGAGTTGTCAGCATCGTGGAACGTACGGGGGAGGGAATGTTGGTGGAACTTACCAACTCGCACGCACGTCACCTCCTAGCGCGCAAGAATCCGGACTATGCAACGTTGCTCGATGTCCTTCGAACAGCCCTAGCTCAGAAGGCGCCAGTGATCGTCACCGAGACTGACAATCACGAGATTATTGATGTGCGTCCCAGTTCCGAGGAGCCGAAAATCTCCGGCACTGTTTCACCTGTGGAGAAAAAGGTCGGCCGTCGTTTCCCCAAGTGGTGGTGGTGCCGCTGCTTTTGCTGGTTTCGGTGCGTATCTTTGAAAACCGCGGAACAAATGTTCAACTTGGTCAGTGCAACAACCTGCAATCCGCTAACGGTTCCAGCCCCATGCATTCCTTTTCTGTATCCAGATGATGGTTGTTGGGCGCGTGCCAGCGAAATGTGCCGGCTGATGATCGTTGCGGGTGTGAATCCGAGAAAGGTGTGGATACAAGGCAGCCTGCTGGCGAAGACCAGGAACAATCCATCTTTGCCAGGTTCAGTGGGGCTGGCACGTTGCGCCGACTCTTTGCGTGAGGCGAGGCTTTTGCTGCCCCGAGACCATGGTGATCGATCCGTCGCTCTTCCCATATCCCGTTTCCGAAGAAGCGTGGAAGGCCATTCAGAACGATCCCAATGCGACATTGACGCCAAGTGACGCCTCAGATTATTTTTGGGGCACAACCGATCCGACCTATAGCCAGACCAACATTGATTTGCAAGTACTATCGCCTTCAACTCCAGAACCGCGCCTTGAGTGTGGGTGCTCCTCCCTACGCATATTGTCCGTGAGACTTGGCCTGAATGCTCAATTCGTCATGAATTCCTCACTGCCGGTGCATTTTGCCACCATCAATGTAATGTCGTCGTGCTGTTCGTCTGGGCTAAACTTACGAACCTCGTCAATCACCGATGACACGATCGCTTGCGAAGGGAGGTTGCGGTGCTGGCGCAACGCGTCCACCAGTCGGTCTTCTCCGAATTCTTCGCCCCCATCATTGAATGACTCAGTTACTCCGTCGGTGTAGAACGCAAGAACGTCGCCGAAATCGAGTTGACGTTCTTCGATCGCGCATTCCCAGTCTCCAAAGAGTCCGAGAACTGTAGCGGTTGAATCTAGGCATTCGACTGGACCGTTAGAACGCAAGAGAAGGGCAGAGTAGTGCCCACAATTTGCATAGCGCAGACGGCGCATTCGATCGTCATACTCGGCAAAGAAGAGAGTGGCGTATGCGCTGTCAATCGTGTTTTGGTAAAAGAGTTGGTTTACGGATTGCAGAAATCGTGCGGGATCGTCCCATGCAGTTACGAACTGACTTCGCAGATTCGCTTGAAGATTGGCCATCAAGAGCGCAGCCGCAATTCCTTTGCCGGATATGTCCCCAATCACTAGTCCAAGTCGCTGGGGTCCCAGGCTGAGGAAATCGTAATAATCGCCACCGACTTCACGAGCCTGGATGCAGACTCCCGAATAGTCCAGCGAACGTAGCGGCGGCAACGACTGGGGAAAGAGCCTGGCTTGGACTTGTTTTGCGATTTCCAATTCCTGTGCAGTGCGGCGCTCCTGTTCGAGCTTGTCAGCAAGGGCGCGGCGTTGCGAGTCGAGTTCACGGCTGAGGTCATCCGACTCCACCAGCTTCAGAGAGTTGCCATCCGGGTCCTCCAGACTCGCGAACAGCCCACCCCAAACCGGTTTGTGTGGCGGTTCTTGAAACTGAACGCCCCGCTTACACCACTCCTCATACGTTGCGACCACGTTCTCGGTCAGAAACACGACTGGCGCCGATCGACCGATGGAGCGGTACGCCTCGGAATCCGGCTGAACCGGAGCAAGTGCGAAGACCGCGCTACCATCAGGTGGGCCGACCGCGACAAAACGTCCGCCGCCAACCGGGCTGTCGAAGATCAGGTTGAATCCGAGTTGATCTACGTAGAAGCGAATGCTGCGGTCCACATCCCTAACGTAAATAGTGACGAACAGAATCCGCAGGTACGGGACAGCCGAATCCAGCCGAGGAATCGTCCTGGGCCACTGAGCTATCGCAGGGTTACTCATGGGCGGGAATTATATTATGCGCGGACCGTTCTGCCTTCTGGCAGCTCTTGCTCTTGCCCGGCCGGCACGTGCCGCCACACTTGAAGAGTCAGCACAGCAGTTGTCGCCAATAAGAGGGCGCCGACTGCCACATGCGCTGCGGTTGAGAGCACCATCGCCGTCTCCGGCTGTGGCGCGTCCGCGCCCCAGATTACGCGGGTGAGGAACGCGGCAAATCCCAAGCAAAGCTGGATGACGAGCAAGAACAAGAGCAACACCGCAGGCCTGCGGATCGCGTCGATCCTGGCAAATTGCAAAATGGCCCGGATTCCAGTCCAGGTGAGAATTAGCGCGACAATGAAAGCGTTCAGCACGTGTGGCCACCACGGCATTCCATGATGGCGGAACATCGCTCCCAAGATCAGCTGGGCGTACAGAATCAAGATCGAAAGCCAGCACAGAGTCAGCAGGGAAGGATGCTGATCATCTGAAGACGTCTGCGGAACTTCCTCGGCCCATTGTCTTCCGGAAAAAACCGCGATTGCGACCGCAATGCAGAAGAAGGTTTGTGCCACCGTTGCATGGGCAGTTGAGATTGCGGGCGGAAGGAAATGGAGTACCGTCATACCTCCCAACACAGCTTGCGCAATGATGGTGCCGAGTGCTCCAAGCGCTAGCACTTTCATCCAGCGGCGACGGTCGGCGAGCCAAGTCCAGAGGGCGATTGCAGAGGTCAGCAGGATAGTAAATCCGGCAATCATACGATGACTGTGCTCATAGCGAATGCCACCAATCCACGGTGGCAGGCGCAACACATGTCCGTAAGAAGTCGGCCAATCCGGAACGGAAAGGCCTGCGTCGTTGCTGGTCACCAGCGCGCCCGCGATGATCAGAATGAAAGTAGCGCAGGCGGTGAAAACCGCGAAACTGTGAAAGGCGCGATTAAACGGCGTGGCGACTGACTTCAATTTTCCTCCTGAGGCGATCGGTCACTAAATCGACAAAGGCGCGCGTCGAGCTCCGCCATTGCCCTCGTATTGCCCAGCCCGCCTGCAAAGCGCAGTGGTAGTGGAATATCGGCGAACCTCTTTTTTAGTAAACGAAGTCTGCTCACTACAGATGCACACCAACTTCCAGTGTTCCTCCCGTCCTCTCCGGAATAGTGGTACATTCTGTCGCGATTCTTTCCTCCATCCAGGGAATAAATGTATGGCACTTGGGACACTCAACCCCACTGGCTATTGCATCGAAGTTGCTCAGAGTTTGTTGCATATCAGAAAAATTAGCGCACAACGCCTTCGAGCGGCGAGCTCGCCGTTGCATACAGTTTCTTTTCCATACGTCCCGCCAGATACGCTTGCCTTCCGCCCATCACTGCGTACTTCATCGCTTCGGCCATTAGCACGGGATCTTCTGCGTTGGCGATGCCAGTGTTCATCAATACTGCGTCCGCGCCCAGCTCCATGGCGATTGCCGCATCTGAAGCTGTGCCGACTCCCGCATCTACGATCAAGGGCACGGCTGTGATCACCTCACGCAGAATTTGAATATTTGCGCGGTTCTGGATGCCCAAGCCACTTCCGATGGGGGCGCCTAAAGGCATGATTGTCGCGGCGCCGGCGTCGAGCAGGCGTTTTGCAAATACAATGTCATCAGATGTGTAGGGGAGAACCGTGAAGCCTTCCTTCACTAGGACTCGGGTCGCCTCAAGCGTCGCCTGAACGTCAGGATAAAGCGTCGCCTGGTCGCCGATAACTTCTAGTTTCACCCAGTCGGAGATGCCGACCTCGCGCCCCAGCCTGGCCGCACGAATTGCCTCATCGGCGGTGTAGCAACCGGCGGTATTAGGCAGCAGAAAATATTTCGCCGGCTCGATGTAATCGAGAAGAGATTCCTTGCTTCGGTCAAGATTCACCCTCCGCACCGCAACCGTAACGATTTCTGCTCCGCTGGCTTCGCGAGCCCGTGCGGTCTCGTGGAAGGATTTGTATTTGCCGGTGCCAACGATCAGTCGTGACCGAAACTCACGGCCGGCGATGATCAGGGGATCGGACATAGGTTCATTGTAATGGAACATGTTTTGATCTGTTTGTTCTTTGCGCCCTTTGCGATCTTCGCGGTTTAAGTCTTTTTACAAACGCTACCGAACCATTTCCGTCTCTTCGTACATGCTCGCTATCTGATCGCGATAGCGTTCTTCAATCACACGTCGGCGCAATTTCAGACTGGCGGTCAAGGTTCCGTTGGCAGGCGAGAGTTCGTCTGGAACGAGACAAAATTTCTTCAGCTTTTCGAACTGTGCCAAACCTTCGTTCAAAGCCGAAACGATATCGGCATAGCGAGCTTGGATGTCAGGAATGCGAACCAGTTCCTCTCGCGACGAGAACTGTAACCCATCTTGCTGGGCATGGGTCTCGATGCTGGCAAAATTCGGAAAGATTAGCACGGAAGGGAACTTGCGCTTATCGCCGACGACAACGGCTTCTGTAATCCATGGATGATGCTTGAGTGAACCCTCGATTGGTTGAGGAGCAATGAATTTTCCGCCTGAGGTCTTCAGCAAATCTTTCTTGCGATCGGTCACATAAAGAAACCCATCTTCATCCAAGCGCCCAATATCGCCCGTCTTGAACCAGTCATCCACAAATGCGTTGCGCGTCTCTTCGGCCTTATTCCAGTAACTCTGAAAAACCGAAGGCCCCCGCACTAGAATCTCGCCATCGTCTGCAATGCGGACCTCGACGTTGCCCAGTGGTTTTCCCACGCTTCCGATCCGGTGGGCGGCCGGCGTGTTGACCGCAATGACCGGAGAAGTTTCGGTCAGGCCGTACCCCTCGCAAATACGCAGCCCGACATCCGCATACCACTCGGCAAGATCGCGGCCCAGCGGAGCTCCTCCAGAAATAAAAGTTTGCACGCGCCCCCCGAGGCCGGCCCTGATTTTGGAATAAACCAACAGATCCGCCAACTTCCACGCCAGAGATGTTGGTGTCTTTCCTGCGAGAATCTCACTTCTATATTTTCGACCTGTACGCAGTGCCCACTCATAAATTTGCTTTCGCGGAAACTTTGCTGCCTTGACCGCGACTTGTGTGTGCACCTTCTCATACACGCGAGGCACACTGAGCAGGATGTGTGGACTTAGCTCAAGCAATGCCTGCGGTAACTTATCAATCTGCGGCAAGTGAGCGAGGGTCACGCCTCGCGAAAGCAATCCGAGATCAACGCATCGCGCCGTCACATGAGACAAAGGAAGAAATGAGATACACGTGACGCCCGCCTGAAATCCAAAGTCGGGACAAAAATAGTTGATGTTCGACGCCATGTTGCCGTGGGTCAGCATCACGCCTTTTGGAGTTCCGGTCGTGCCCGAGGTGTAAATAATGGTAGCGAGGTCGTCAGCCGTAATGGCTCGGCCAGCGGCCTCAAGTTGCGCATCCACCGGCAATTCCATCAGATCCGTTATTCTGGCGGCATGCGGATCGGTTAGATCATCCATGATCGAGATTTTCTCAACCATAGTCGCCTCCCGAATCGAGAGGACTTTCTCGAGATGCCTGGCAGAAGAAACGAAGATTGCCCGAGCGCCAGAATCGCGTAACAGTTCGGAGGTTTGTTCCGCCGTAAGTGTGGTGTAAATTGGAACCACAACGGCGCCAAGCAGCATGCAGGCAAAATCCGCAACGACCCATTCATGCCGGTTCTCGCCAAGAATGGCAACCCGATCTCCGAGAGAGATGCCCCACGAGCGAAGTCCGCTTACGACCCCGCCAACTTTTGCTGCGAACTCTTTCGAAGAAATCGGCTCCCAGCCATCCACCATCTTGCGAAGCAAGAAACGTGGCTCGTCACGACTGGCAATGGCAGAGAAGATGTCGTTAAGGCTGTGTAGGCTCATCCGCGCAACTTGCAGAACTGTAATGCTTCACGGGGCAGTATGCAATCCTGCAATACTGCCGTTTGACCTTCTTTTCGACCGGGGCTAGACTCGCTCAACCAGGAGTCCACAATGAAACGACTCGTTCTTCCTATGGCGTTGCTCTGCGCGGCGCTTTTGCCGCCCCTCGCCAGAAGTCAAAATAATGGAGCTGGACCAATGCCGAAAGTCGGAGACCTCGCCCCAGACTTTAAGATGTCGTATTTCGACGGCCACGACCTCAAAGAAGTCTCGCTCAGTCAATATCGCGGCCAGAAGCAGATTGTGCTGGCATTTTATGTCTTTGCCTTTACCGGTGGTTGAACGCAGCAAATGAAAAACTTCCAGCAGAATTTGAAGAAGCTGGAAGCTACCGACACCCAGGTCCTGGGTGTGAGCATGGATAGCGCGTTTGCCAACAAAGCATTCGCTGATTCGATCGGAGTGACCTTCCCGTTGCTGAGCGATTGGGGAGGGGAGACCACTCGTAAATACGGTATTTACGTTGACAAGTACAAAGCTGCACGCCGAGTAAATTTCCTGATCGGCAAAGATGGACGAATTCTGGAAGAGCAGATAGACAACGCCGCGATTGACCCAACAAAAATCGTGGATGCGTGCGAACGGCCAAAGTTAAAAGGGTGATTCTCAGCGAAATCGACGCATGGGTGTCCTGGCCCCTGCGTCTGCAAATTCGCGAGTTTGACCGTGTGAAGGACGGTTGCTATCATCAAATCGCGGGGTGGAGCAGTCTGGTAGCTCGTTGGGCTCATAACCCAAAGGTCGGTGGTTCAAATCCACCCCCCGCAACCAACCTCATCAATGACTTGCAGGCGCCCGCCATCTGGCGCTTTTTTCTTTTGTCCGTGATTTGTCCGTGTTCTCAAAAGATCGAATGCTTCCTCTCAACCGTTGGACCAACTTGAAAATTCTGATGGGGGATAACGAACGGCAGATTTCGTGCCGAAACGAGTGGGCTTGGGCGATGCTCGGCGAGACCCCTGGTCCCGAAACAACCAACGAAATGCTATCTCATTGATTCGCTTAGCTTGGCTCTACGTCACAGATCTCGGTTTTACCCGGTTTTCGGGCCTTAATTGACTCAAGTTTGACCCAAGTTTTCTTGAGCCAATTGTTCAGGTGCGTGAACCGAGCCGGGACATTTCGGAGTATTTAGGTTCAGCACATTATCGCAAAACTGTACTGTCGAAAACAGGCGTTCTCATAAACTTGCGCCTTCCATTCGCCATTTTTGAGGTCAAAACGCGCAATGGCGATATTACATCACCGACGAGCAGGCAAAATCGGTGATGAGCGTCACTGACACTCTTCAACGTGTTCCTTCAAGATGCGCCTTGCAAACAATCTCGCCTCCCCGAAGAGCCGATTCCCACCAGTTTTAGATGAGCGCCCCTGAGGCGAGTGGGTTTAGACTTATCCCAAGACCCGAGGTGGGGCCGCAATGTCCGAGTCCCGCCGTCTGATCTCGCGAAGGAGGAACGCCGATGAGAACGAAACATGGAATGCGTGGATCTGCTGTTGCAGCGGTTGTGCTCGTCTTCGTGTTCACTACCGGTTGGCTGAGCGTCGCAGCGGAGTCACCTGAAGGGCCGCGTAGCGCCTATTACGTGACTTCAGGAAATCAAGGCGTCAACTGGATTCTCCACAATTCGAAGGCAACGTCGTTCGCTCAGGCACACAGGTTTATCTCCGGCGGCTACGTGTTCGGCGAACATGCGATTGTCGTGGACAAGACCGTTCGCACGCTAGGTACCAACTTCCCCAATTCGGTACTCATCGCAAGCGATGGAGCTGAGTACACGCGACAGGGAAAGTACACCGGGACTGACTTTCCTTATCCCGCGGAACTGCCTACGACCTCTGTCATTCTCGACGCGACGACGGACGGCCAGTACATCTACGGGCTCGATTATTACGACGCCATCGTCTGGCGCATGGACCTGGACTGGACTCATCCGGTCGAACTATTTCAGGTGGCCGCCAACGACGAAGGAATCACCTACGACCCCTCGAACAACGGTACTCTCTGGGTATCCAGCCTCGCACATAATGAGACGATCAGACAGTACACACTCACCGGCGACGTGATCTCGTCATTCACGATTCCG
>Ga0137372_10003294_pt1 | contig 15729 bp, 10 predicted proteins | sample SagtaG_6_FD_104911 | JGI IMG/M metagenome (GOLD analysis project Ga0137372, IMG submission 104911) | Vadose zone soil microbial communities from Sagehorn Ranch, Mendocino, California, USA - Sage1_R_60_16 metaG | ecosystem: Environmental > Terrestrial > Soil > Vadose zone | place: USA...
ACCTTCACGAGCCCGCGATAGGTCGTGCGCCCGCCGTCCTTCGAGATCGACTTCGACTCGATGATCGAGGTCGTGTCGGGCGCGACGTGTGTCATCTTGGCGCCGGCATCCTGGTGCATGCCCTCGCCGGCGTAGGCCACCGACAGCACCTCGCCGTGCGCCTTGGGGCCGACCATCACGACGGCCGGGTACTTCATCGTCAGCTTCGAGCCGATGTTGCCGTCGATCCATTCCACTGTGGCCTCACGCTCGGCCTTCGCCCGCTTGGTGACGAGGTTGTAGACGTTCGGCGACCAGTTCTGGATCGTCGTGTACCGGATCCGGGAGCCGGGCTTGGCGATGAGCTCGACCACCGCCGAGTGCAGCGAGTCGCTCGTGTAGACCGGTGCCGAGCACCCTTCGACGTAGTGCACCGAGGCGCCCTCGTCGGCGATGATCAGCGTTCGCTCGAACTGCCCCGCGTTCTCGGCGTTGATCCGGAAGTACGCCTGCAGCGGCATCTCGACGTGCACGCCCGGCGGCACGTAGATGAACGAACCGCCGCTCCACACGGACGAGTTGAGCGCGGCGAACTTGTTGTCGCCCGGCGGGATGACCGTGCCGAGGTGCTCGCGAACGAGCTCCGGCCAGTCGCGCACCGCGGTGTCCATGTCGGAGAACAGGACGCCCTGCTTGGCGAGCTCCTCGCGGTTCTTGTGGTAGACGACCTCGCTCTCGTACTGGGCCGTGACACCGGAGAGGAACTTCCGCTCCGCCTCGGGGATGCCGAGCTTCTCGTACGTCTTCTGCATCTCCTCGGGGAGGTTCTCCCACTCGTCGACCTGCTTGTCGGTCGGCTTCAGGTAGTAATAGATGTCGTCGAAGTCGATGTCGGGCATGTTCTTGGCGAACCACTCGAGCATCGGCTTGCGCTCGAAGCGCTTCAGCGCCTTCAGCCGGAAGTCGCGCATCCAGTCGGGCTCGGACTTCCAGTGCGAGATGTCGCGAACGACCTCTTCGTTGAGGCCCTTCTTCGGCTTGTTGATGTAGTGCTCGGCGTCGGACCAACCGAGCTTGTACTTGCCGAGATCGATTCCGCTCACTGCCATGCGTCCTCGCCTCCCCCAGCGGGTGGCGGTCTGTGGCCCCACTTGGATGCGACTTCAGCCCGGGCAGGGGGCCCCGGGATTTTCACTACGTGCATAGTAACAATCCGGGGGGAGACCCAACAATTCCCCTGCTTTCCCGGGGCTTCCCGGGCCCTCTGCCTCAGTCTTCCCCGTCGCCCGTCCGGGGGACTCAGGGACCGGCTGCCGTCTGCTGGGCCGGCGCCGACGTCGTGGTCGTGCTGCCCCCCGAGCCTCCACCCCCGCCGCCACCGGCGGCCTGCTGGGCCCGGTTGATGAGGTCGCCGACCTCGTTGATCAGCCGCTGGTATTCGGCCAGGTTCCCTTGCCGCAACGCGTCCTGGGCCTGCTGGTACCTGGTCGCGGCCTGGTTCAGCAGGTCTTGCACGTTGCCCCCGGCCGGCGGCGCCGGTGCCGGCGCCGCGCCGCCCGGCGCGGTCTCGGGCGGTGCCTGCCCGAACAGGATCTGGAGGCCCTGGTCGACGCTCGGGGCGAGGATCGGATCCTGGTCGCCGTAGGCGACGACGACGAACCGGAACTGTGGGTAGCTCGACGCCCCGGCGCCCTGCACGTAGAAGGGCCGGATGTACAGGAGCGAGTTGCCCACCGGGATCAGCTGCAAGCTGCCCTGGATCACGGTCGAGCCCTGCTGATTGAGCAGCGTGAGCTGTCGGGAGATCTCGGCCGTGCTCTTGATCCGGTTGTCGATCTGCACGGGCCCGAGCACGTTTTCGCCCTGCGGCATCTCGAACGCGGTCATCTGGCCGTAGTTGCGCGGGTCCGACCGCGCCACCATGAAGGACACGAGGCGCGTCTGCTTGTTCCCGGCTGAGACGGGCACGAAGGGCTGGAGGATGATGAAGCTCGGCTCTTGCTCGCCCGGGAGAGTGATGTTCAGGTAGTAGGGCCGCATCCGATCGCCGGTCGACGTTGCGCCCCGTCGGCCGGGCTCCGCCGACACCGCACGCAATTGCGCCGCGGTGAGCTGGCCCGAGCCCGGGTCGGGCGACAACAGCCACTTGGCGCTGCCCTGGTAGAACCGCCGGCTCTCGGTGACGTGGTAATTCGCGTATACGTCGGACTGCACCCGGAACAGGTCCTCGGGGTAGCGCAGGTGCGTTTTGAGGTCGTCCGGCATCTTGTCGAAGTCCGTGAACAAATCAGGGAAGGCTTTGCGGTAGGCGCGGATCAGCGGGTCCTTGTTGTCGATGACGTAGAAGCGGACGGTCCCGTCGTAGGCGTCGATCGTTGCCTTCACCGAGTTGCGCACGTAGTTGAAGCTTTGGCTCAGCCCGCTGTCGCCGGGCCCCGACACCTTCTGCGCGTATGGATAACGGCTCGTCGTGGTGTAAGCGTCTTGCACCCAGACGACCTTCCCGCCCGTGACAACGGGGTACGGGTCGGCGTCGAAGTCGAGGAACGGCGCGAGCTTCTCGACTCTGTCCTTGATGTCACGGACGTACAACACCTTCGTGTTGCCGTCGACCTGGCCCGAGATCAAAGGGTTGATGTCGCCGAACCGCAACGCGAAGGCGGCCCGACGGAACGGGTTGTCGAGTTTGACGCCGTCCTTGCCCCGGTAGCGTGTCGTCGCGTCGGCGCGACCTGGGCGTGAGAAATCGAACTCTCGCTGCTTGGCGTCCACGAGCGCGTATCCAGGCTGGTTCTCCCCGAAGTAGAGGCCCGGCGCGTTGAGTGTGATCGGCGCGTCCTTTGCGACCGGGATGCCGCTGGCGAGGAAATCGGGGTTTCCCCCGGCCGAAGCGTTCGTCGGGGCGGCGACGATGCCGTATCCGTGCGTGTACACCAGGTGCTGGTTCACCCAGGATTGACTGGGCAGCTCGCCGGAACTGATCTCGCGCGCCGAGAGCACGACCTGTCGCGTCTGGTCGCCGATCCTGTACCGGTCGATGTCGACGTCGTCGATCTTGTAGAAGGTCTGGAGGCCTTGGAGCGACTGGTATGTCGCCTTGGTCACCGCCGGATCCCACAGCCGCGCGTTCTCGATCGAGGCGGCGTTCTGGCTGACGGTCGCGCCGTCGAGGTTCTGCTGGTAGTCGAACGGCTGGGCGTTGACGTTGTTGAGCCCGAAGGCTGCGCGCGTCGCCGCGATGTTGCGTTCTATGTACGTCTGCTCGTTTTGGAACTCGTTCGGCTCGACGCGGAACTTCTGCACTCCGGCCGGGTAGATCGTACCGATCACGATCGAGACGAAGCCCCACAAGCCGACGGCGATGATCGGAAGCACCCAGCCCCGTCGCCAGATGTTCCAGATGAACAACCCCGCCGCCACGATCGAGATGAAGATCAGCAGGTTGAGGGCCGGGAGCTGCGCCTTGACGTCGGTATAACCGGCGCCGGTGACGACACCCCGTTCGGAGAAGTTGAGGTTGAACCGGTCGAGGTAATACTGCGCCGTCTTCACCAGCGCCATCACCGCGAGAATCACCGACAAGTGCGCTTTCACTTGCGGCGTCACCCGCTGGAATGGGCTCTGAAACCGGATGCCGCCGTTCAGATAGTGCGCCACTGCCGTGACCAGCAACACGATCACGAGCCCGGCGAACAGCCAGTCGGCGACGAAGCGCAGGAACGGGAGCTGGAAGACGTAGAACCCGACGTCCTGGTTGAACTGGGGGTCCTTCACGCCGAAATCGACCCGGTGGGTGAACAACACCCACTCCTGCCACTGCGAGGAGACACCGACACCTGCGATCAGCGCGAAGAACAGGGCGATGCCCACCCGGATCCGACCCTGGTAGGGCGCCACGAACTGCTGGTAGCGCTCCACGAGCTCGTCCTCGGGGCCCATGGACCGGTACTTGGGGGCGATGCGATCGGCGATCAACAGGTTCGCGAACATGATCACGAAAAACACGACCGTGAACACGAGCGCCGGAACGATCTTGGCCGTGAGTAGCCCGCGCCACGTGCCGCCCTGACCAACGGAGTCGAACCACAGGAAGTCGGTATAGAAGCCGGCGAGCCCGCGCAGGCTGAACAGCAGGATCAGCAGCAGGACGACGCCCGCGATGATCCAGCCCCGGATGCGAAAGCTCCGCCGACGACGTTCGGTAGTGGGGACACGCATTTCGGGCGCAGCCTACTGCCGGGGTTGCGACATTCCGGGTCGCGAAGTGGCTGCTCAGCGCTCCTGTACGACCACGAGCAAGCAACGGCAGCCTGGATGCGCGGGTGGGAACTGCTGGCCGGTGGGAAAGCGCTCACCGCGCAGTGTGGGCTCGAGCGCGTTGTCCTCGGCGTCGGGACACTGACCCGGCTCGGCCGGGACCCAGCGCAGCCGTGACCCGTCGGGCGTTGCGTCGTAGACGCCGCGTGCGTAGGCGGCGGCGAGCACGTCGCCGATACGGCCGTCGAGCTCCTGGCCCCTCCACTCGCGGTAGCGAGAGCCGATGCGCTGGGCGATCGCGTCGGCATCCGTTCTGGGGTCGTCGGCGAGGGTCTGCTCGATCGCGCTGAGCAGACGCTCGCGCAGTGGTGTGACGACGACCTCGACCAGTCCCGTCACGATGCGCCGGGGCGCGCTGAAGACGGGCGATCCGGACGACGAGGAGGCCGACGCGCGGCCGGCGACATACGCCTGGTCGATCGCCGGCGTCATGACCTCCGCCCAGGTCGCGCTCTGGTCCGCGTCGGGAGGAAGCAGCTTGTCGGCCGTCATCCGGCCCCGATGGCGGCGAAGGGCGTCCAGCACCTCGTTCTGCTCGTCCTGGAGGACGCGCTTGCAGCGCCGGAGCAGATCCTCGGCGATCGGAATCAGCACCTCGTCGCGGTTCGCCAGCAGCTCGGTGTCCTTCTCGGTCTCGGGCCGCGTGACCGCGTCGGTCACCGGCGCTGGCGGCGGTGAACTGGTGCCCTCTGCGCCGTCGACGTCGGCCGTCGGACTGCTCGCCTGGTCTCGTCCGGCCCGAATGCGCTGAAAGAGGGCGTCGACGTCTCCGCCCCCCTCCGACTCGGGCTCCGGCAACGCGTCAGCGAGCTCTTGCTCGAGGTCGAGCGCGCGTTCCGGCTCGAGGTCGAGTGCCGGTTCCGCCTCGAGCTCCGAGCCGAGCTCGAGGGTCGGTACCGGCGCCGCTGCCGGCTTTTTTTGCGGTTCTGGTGCTGCCTTCGGTTCCGGCTTCGGTTCCGGTTTCGGTTCCGGTTTCGGTTCCTGCTTCGGCTCTGCTTTCGGTGCCGGCTTCGGTTCCGGCTTCGCTTCCTGCTTCGGCGCTGTCTGGGGTTCCGGCTTTGGTGCCGGCTTCACCTTCGGTTCCGGCTTGCGGCTACGCGGCGCGAGCGGCGGCACCGGCTCCCGGCGTCCGGGAAGCTCGCCCAGGCCGATGCCGGTAGCCGGCGACGTCTCGGACGGTCGCGGCTCGCGTTCGGGTGGCCGTTCCCGCTGCGCGCTCTCGGAGGGATGGGGGGTCGACGTAGGACCAGCCTCGACGGGAACCGGCGGGAACGGTCGCCCTGCCTCGAAACGCACCAACTCTTCGTGCGCGTCGCTGACAGCTTGGCGCACGGCTTGGTACGTGTTCGCGAAGCGATCGCGGTCGGCGCGCAACTGCTCGATGTATGCACGAAGCATGTCGCGCCGGTGGTTGAGGTCGGTGATCACGCGCTCCCGCAACAGCCTGGCTTCGGCGACCATCTCGCGGCCGCGCTCGCGCGCTGCCTCGACGATCGCTCTTGCATCCTGGGTGCTCTGCTCGAGTTGTTCGGCACGGAGGCGCTGGGCGTCTTCGGCCGCTTGGTGCTCGATCCGGCGGGCGCGCACGCGCGCTCGGTTCATGACGTCGTCAGCCGACTCTTGTGCCGAGTGGAGTGTGCGCGCGACCTCTTCACCCACCAGGTCGACAAGCTGCTGCTCCGACGGGACACTCGGGTGACGGAGCTTCTCTTCGAGTTCGGCGATCCGCAGGCTCAGCGCCTCGTGTTCGTCGGCGACCTGCCGTAGGAACTCGCGTACCTGGTTCTCGTCGTAGCCCTTACGTGCTCGCGAGAACCCCTGCCCCTCGATCTGGTCGGCCGTCAGCGAACCAGCGGCTGACGGCTGGGACGGCGCGTCGTTGCTGGCCATTGCCGCGGAATGTTAGGGGCGTCGTCAACAGGTCGGGGAGGGCTGGGGCGGCGGCAGGCTGGCCTCGCCCCCGAACTTGGTGAGTTCGGTGAGGGCGTCGTCGAGCGTCCGAATGCCCACGACCTTCATGTCGCCGGCGCGAGCACGGGCGTCCTTCAATTCGGCCATTGGGACCAGGAACAGCCTGGCCCCGGCCCGGTCGGCCGTCACCGCCTTCTGTTCCACGCCCCCGATAGGACCGACTGCGCCGCCGGGCTCGATGGTGCCCGTCACCGCCACCCTCTTCCCCGCGGTCAGGTCGCCCGGCGTGAGCTCGTCGATGATCGTGAGGGTGAACGCGAGACCGGCCGACGGCCCGCTGATCTTGCCCGTATCGATCTTCACGTCGACCGGGAAATCGAACTTCTCGTTGCGAGTCCTGGTCGTGACGCCGACCTGCGCGCTACCCGGGCAGGTGCCCCCTTCGGACGCCCGCGTGTCGACCATCACGTCGACGGGCGCGCCGTTCCTGTCGACCGTGAACGTGACGGGCTGACCCGGGGGCCGGCTGCGAACGATCGGGCCCACCTGCTCGGACAGCGTGTCGGGCCGGCCGTCAACGGCCGTGATGACGTCGCCGACCTCGAGCTTCCCGTCGGCGGGCGAGCCTTTCTGCACGCCGGTAACCGCCGCACCCGTGCCCGTCACGGGGACCGGGTAACCGAGACGTTCCAGCGCGACGCGTTTGGCCGTCATCTGTGAATCGGCCATCTCGAGCTTGTTCAGCCGCTGGTCTTCCGAGCGTGACTTGCCCTGCAATACCTCGTCCTCGGGGACGACATCGGTGTTCTCGTCGAGCCACCCCGACAGGACCGCGAACGCGTTGGGGCGATCTCTCGACACCGAGACCGTGAGCAAGAGCAGCTGGCCGCGGTGCGGGAACGTCTCCGCACCGTCGATCTTCACGACGCGTCCGACCGATTGCGCGGTTCCCGGCGAGATGAGGACATACGGCAGTCGAATCAGCGTGCCGGCCAGTATCACGAGGACCACGATGACGCCGGCGACAGTCCCAAGGGTGACGAGCGGCCGCCGGCGCCGCTTCGACGGCACAGGCGGCGGCGGTGGAGGCGGCGGACCCGGTGGAGCCGTCGGGACCGGCGGGGGCGGCGCCGAAGCGCCCCGGTCTTCGTTCATCGACAGAGCCTGCCATGCACCAACCGCGTCGACGGGCGCGCCCCGCGTCCTGCGTTGGGACAAGATGTGGCTCTATAGGCGCGGATCGTGTCCCAACGCGAGCGTTCGGCAACAGCGACGCCGACGATCGGTCGGCCGTCCAACGAGCTGCCGACTTGGCCGCCCTCGGTCTGCGCGAGCGCCTGCCGGCGGGTGCACCGGCGGAGCTGGAACGAATCGCGCGGCACGATTCCGACGCACGTGTGCGAGTGGCGGCCCTGGGCGCGCTCGCGCGCGCCGGTGGGCGGCGGCGAGCCACTGCGGTCTGGCGACGGGCGCTCGGTGACCCGGCACCGGGCGTGCGTCGGCGCGCGGCTGACCTCGCCCCGGGGATCGGCGCGCCGGCGCGGCCATTGCTCGCGCTGCTCGCCGATCACGACGTCACGGTGACGGAGGCGGCGGCCTGGGCGTTGGGAGAGCTCGGGCCTGCCGCGGTACGCGCCGGCGCGGTTCCGGCGCTGGCTGCGGTCGCCTCTGACCATGACGACCCGCTGGCGCGTGAGGCGGCGGTCGCCGCCCTCGGCGCGCTCGGCGACCCGGCCGGGCTGCCGGCCGTGCTCGCGGCGTGCGGCGACAAGCCCGCGGTCCGCCGCCGCGCTGTCCTCGCGCTCGCTCCCTTCGATGGCCCCGAGGTCGAGGCGACGCTCCACGCTGCCCTCGAGGACCGCGACTGGCAGGTCCGCCAGGCGGCCGAGGATCTGCTGGCGGGGTAGTCGCGTCAGCCGGTCAAACCGGGCCGCACCACGACGACCGCCGCGGGTGGAGGAGGAGCCCCCGGTGCAGCAGGTACTGGCTCTGCTTTGGCGGGCGCAGGCGGGTTGAACGTGATGACCACGAACCCGTCGCCCGTGCAGGCGCCGTCCGCGATACTGCCGCCGGCCGGGGCGAGGCTCGACCCGCCGCCACGACCGGCGCCGGTGTTGAGGGGCTCGCCGCCACCGCCGCCGCCACCGAGCAGACCGCCACCGCCGCCGCCGCCGCCTTCGAATCCCTTGTTGGCGCCTTGGCCGCCCTTACCGCCGCTGGTGGCGCTGCTATCTCCTTCAGCGGAGCGACGCTCGGTTCACGCGCGGGTGTGCGGCGCCCAGCCCTACGCGCGCGGGCTGACCATGAACATCTCTTTGAGCCGGTCGAAGCTCTCGAGGCAGCGGCCGGCGCCGTGCACAACGCATTCGAGCGGCGCGTTCACGAGGTGGACGGGCAGCGCCGTCTCCTTCGAGAGGCGCTGGTCCATGCCGCGCAGCAGGCCGCCACCGCCGACCAGGTGGACGCCCTGGAGGATGAGGTCCTGCGCGAGCTCGGGCGGCGTCTGCGACAGCGCACGCACGACGATCTCGATGATCGCCCGGAGAGGCTCCTCGAGCGCGTCGCGTACCTCTTCCGGGCTCAGCACGACGACCTTGGCCGTGCCCGTGGTCAGGTCGCGGCCGCGAACCTCCGCCTTGTACTGCTCGCCTTCCGCGAAGGCCGATCCGATGGCGAGCTTGATCTCCTCCGCCGTTCGCTCACCGATCGCCACACCGTATTCGCGTCGCACGTACGCGCCGATCGCGGCGTCCATGTCGAAGCCGCCGACTCGGACGGCTTCCAGCGAGACGATGCCGCCGAGCGAGATCACCGCGACCTCCGACGTCCCGCCTCCGACGTCGACGATCATGTTGCCGAGGGGCTCGTGGATCGGCAACGACGCGCCGATGGCGGCTGCCATCGGCTGCTCGATGAGGAACGTCTGCGCCGCCCCCGCCCGGCGGGCAGCTTCGAGCACGGCGCGCTGCTCGACGTGTGTGATCGCCGAGGGCACGCAGATCAGCACGCGTGTTCGGTAGAAGCGAGACACGCCGGCGCGGTGGAACAGCATGCGGATGAGCCGCTCGGTGATCTCGAAGTCCGTGATGGCACCACCGCGCAATGGGCGGACGGCGACGATGTAGCCGGGGGTGCGGCCGATCATCTGCCACGCGTCGTGCCCGATCCCCAACACCTCGTTCGTACGGCTGTTCAGCGCGATGACCGTCGGCTCGTTGACGATGATGCCTTCGCCCCGTGAATAGACGAGCGTGTTCGCCGTACCGAGGTCGATGGCGAGATCGCGTGCCAGCGTCGATCACCCGAATCTGGTTTTGTTGCGAACGGGGCGGGCCGGCTGCGAGTGCTCGGGCCAGTCGGAGCCGCCGTCCCAGTGCTCACGCTTCCAGATCGGGACGGTCTCCTTCAGTGTGTCGATGCAGAACCGAGCGGCCTCGAACGCTTCGGAACGGTGCGGCGCCGATGCAACCACGACGACCGACGTGTCCGAGAGGGCAAGATCGCCGACACGGTGCAGGAGGGCGAGACGCTCGACGTCGGGCCAGCGACGCCTGGTCTCGGCTGCGATCTCGGCGAAACGGCGCGTCGCCTCCTCCTCGTAAGCCTCGTACGTCAGCCCGCGTACGCCGTCTCGTCCTTCCGAGTGCTCACGCACGACTCCTTGGAAGCACACGACCGCGCCGCTGCCGGGTGTCGTGGCCCACGCCGTGGCCATGTCGACAGGAAGCGGAAGCGACGTCAGCAAAACCCAGTCGCGACCAGCAGGAGGCGCGAGCACACAAGTCATCGTAGTGATTCACCCCTGCAGCCCCAGCGACCCTTGACGTCGGCGATCCATCGTGAGGGCGCGACCTGCCACGAAGAACGCGGCCGTACACTGCGCCGCGGCGAGGGGGCAGCAAGCAAGCAAGCGAGGAGTCGTGATGCCCGGCGACGACCCGGAGGACGAGCGCGCCGGCGGGCCGCCGCCCGACCCGTCCGATCGGGTCTGGGTGCATCCGTCGGAGATGACGGCGTTCGTCGCCCGGGACCGGCCCGCGTCGGGACGGCGGGCGCGGTGGGCTGCGCTCGCGGTGGGCGTAGGAGTCGTGGCCGCGGTGGCCGTCGTCGCGCTGGCGGTGAACCTCGGCGACAGCGCCCGCTCGGTGCGGCCCGCAGCGCACAGCACCGTCGTCCAGCGGATCGCGTCAGCGGTGGCACCGAGCGTGGTCGCGATCCGTTTGACGCGGGGCGATCAGACGGGACGCGCGTCGGGCGTATGCGTGCAGCCCGGTCAGGTCGTCACGAGCGCGCACGCTCTCGAGGGTGTCAGCGCGATCTCCGTCGTCACCGCCGACGGCCATGTGTTGCCCGCCACCGAAGTGGGGCGCGACCCGGTGAGCGACTTGGCGCTCCTCGCCGTTGACGAGGCGAGCACGCGTCCGGCGAAGCTCGGTGAGTCCGCTGAGCTGTCCGTCGGGCAGCAGGTCATCGGGGTCGCAAGCTCGGCGTCCGGCCAGCGTTGGGTCGACGTCGGCGAGATCGCGTCGTTCAACCGCGCGTTCGTCTGGAGTCAAGGTGTGGCGGTACCGGGACTCCTCGAGACCGACGTGACCGCGAGCGAAGAACACTCCGGCGGAGCGCTCGTCGACAGTCAAGGAGCGGTGGTCGGGATCCTCGTCGTACCCCCTGACGCGTCGACGGCCGGGTTTTCGTTGCCCATCGACCAAGCGCGCGAAGTCTCGGCGCAGCTGCTGGCGGGCGGCCGGGCGCGGCACGGCTGGCTCGGCGTCCTCGCCACCGACGCCACCGACCGGGCCGGTGGTGGCGCGCAGGTGCAAGGCGTGGTGACCGGGAGCCCGGCTGACCGCGCTGGTCTCGCGCACGGCGACGTGCTCGTCGACTTCCGCATCGGGAACTCGACGACGGCCATCGCGAGCATGCCGCAACTGATGGCCGAGATCGGGCGGCGCAAGCCCGGCGAGAAGCTCGAGCTCACGCTGTATCGAGAAGGTGGCAAGCGGCACGTCGCCGTCAGGCTCGGTGACCAGATGGACGCGGGCTCGACGACGTCGGCCGCCGCGCCCGGCAACGCGCCCTGATTTGCCCGGTTCTACCCACCCCGTACGATGGGTCGTATGAGCGTGAGCGAGGAACCGCTGCTCGAAGAACCACGCGTCGGAGAATTGCGCGTCGAGGATCTCGAGGACGCCGATCGAGAGCTGCTGAACGCCGTCCAGTGGGACTTCCCCCTCGAGCCGCGCCCGTACGCCGTCCTCGGGCAGCGACTCGGCATCGACGAAGCCGACGTGCGGGCACGCGTGGCGCACGTCAAAGACGTCGGCGTGCTGCGCCAGCTCTCGGCCATTTTCGACACCCGCGCCCTCGGCTACGGATCGTCCCTGGTCGCGGCGAAGACCGAGCCTGACCGGATCGACGAGGCGGCCGCCGTGATCAGCCGGCACCCGGGCGTGAGCCACAACTACAAGCGCAACCACGCTTACAACCTCTGGTACACGATCGCGGTGCCGCCGGGAGACTCGCTCGACGACCACATCGACGTGCTGCACCGCGAGTCCGGGGCGCTCGTGACGCGCAAGCTCCCGACACTCAAGCTCTACAAGATCGGTGTGAAGCTCGACATGACGGGGCAGACCGCCGCCGACGCGCGCGCCGAAGTCGAGGAGCACGAGCGTCCGGAGCGCAAAGAGCACATGGAGGCTCCGGAGCTGTCTGACCTCGATCTCGCCGCCATCAGCGTCACCCAGGAGGACCTCCCGCTCGTCGAGCGCCCGTTCGCGGCCGAGGCCGACCTGATCGGGACCGACGAAGCGACCCTGCTCGACGCCCTGCGGTCGTTCAAGGAACGCAAGCTGATGCGACGCTTCGCCGCCGTCATGAACCACCGCAGCGCCGGTTACAAGGCCAACGCGATGGGCGTATGGGCGGTGCCGGAACAGCAGCTCGAGGATCTCGGGCCGAGGATGGCGGGCTTCGCGTTCGTCAGCCACTGCTACCGGCGACCCACCTATGAGGACTGGCCGTACTCGGTCTTCACGATGGTGCACGGGCACAACGCCCGGGACTGCGAGCAGACGATCGCCGCCATCCGCTCCGAGACCGGCGTCGAGGACTACGCGCTGCTTTGGTCCATCAAGGAGTACAAGAAGACGCGCGTGCGCTACTTCACCGCCGAGTGGGACGACTGGCGCGGCGCGAACCTGAGCCCGGCCGGCGCGTAGCGGTCGCTCTGCCGTTTAGGCGGTTCGCCGGCGCCGCCGACGAATCAGCAATCCTGCCGCGGTGCCGAGCGCGGCCGCGAGCGCGGCGGCGGTGACGTAGCGCACGGCGTGGGACGGCGGCGCTAGGGCGTCGAGGCCCTCGACGATGGCCTCCTCGTTGGTGTGCCGGGGACGCCAGCCGGCGGCCTTCAGGCGGTCGTTAGCGACGACCCACGGGTGCACGAGGTAGGGCACCACCGATGGCGGGATGTCGCCCAAGCCACTCGCCCACAGGCGCCGCAGGATCCGTTCGAGCAGCTCGGCCGGCAACGCGGGCAGGAACGAGCGAGGCAGCAAGGCGCGGACGTCGTCCGCGCTCAGCCAGGAATCGGCGGCCGCGTTGTACGTGCCCGGCAGGTCATTCGCCACGGCAAGCTGCAGCGCTGACACGAGATCGTCGACGTGCACCGCCTGCAGCGGCGGGGTCGCCCCGCGCACCCGCAGCGGTGGCCGGCCCAGCAGCAGACGCGACGGCAGGCGCTCTGCGCCCGGGCCGAGCACGGGTGCCGAGCGCAGGGTCGTGACGATGACCGCCGGGTGCTCTTCACGCCACTCGGCGAGAAGACGTTCGGCCTCGGCTGCGTGCACTGCGGGCGCGAAGCCGGGGTTCGGTCGCAGCGTGGCCTCCTCGGTCAGTGGGACGGGGTTGTTCGGCCATGCGCCGTAGACCGCTGCACTCGATACACGGATGACTTTGCGCGCGCCGACGGCCGCGACGGCGTCGAGGACCCGCCGTGTTCCCTCGACGTTGACCCGCGCCATGTGCGCTTCGTCGGGGATCGGATCGACGACGGTCGCGAGATGCACGACCACCTCGACCCCTTCGAGCAGCGGTTTGAGCTCGGCGCCGGCGATGTCGACGCGTTGGAACTCGAGCCCCCGGGCCCGGCGACGAGGATCTCGGACGTCGAGGCCGATGAGGCGCGTCACCCGCTCGTCATCGGCGAGCCGCGAGAGGAGCCGCTGGCCCACCAGACCCGACACACCGGTAACGGCAATCGCAACCACGTCCATAGACTGGCCGCGTGGACGACCGTCCTCAACCTGGCGATCCCGACGAACCTGACAAGCCAGGGCCGCCGAGTGGTCCGTCGGGGCCGGGGCTCCCGGGGATGCCGTTCGGAGGCGGGTCCTTCGACCTCGCCCAGCTCATGGGCATGCTCCAGTCGCAAGGCCCGGTGAACTGGGAGGTCGCTCGGCAGATCGCGGCCTGGGTCGCGGTGGAAGGTGGCACCGAGCGTCCGGTCGACCCTGCTGCGCACGCGCAGTTCGACGAGCTCGCGCGCGCGGCCCAGACTCACGTGGTCGCCGAGACGGGTCTGACGGCGACGTTCGCCGCACCGTTGCGCACTGTCGGTCCGCAGGAATGGGCCGCGCTCCACCTCGACGCGCTGCGTCCCGTGCTCGAGGCGCTCGCCACCACCCTCGGCAAGGCGATGCGCGAGGCAGGAGCGGGTGGCGAGCCCGGGGAAATCGAGTCCGGCGAGCCCGGCGCACCCGGCGCGCCCGGAGGGCCGGCCGGGGCGAGCCCGTTCGGCCCGGAGATGCTCGGGAGCATCATGCAGATGCTGGCGCCGGCGCTGCTGGGAATGCAGGCCGGATCGATGATCGGATACCTCGCTCAGCACGCGCTCGGGCGCTACGACCTTCCCCTTCCCACGAGTGACGAGCCGAGCCTGTGCTTCGTCGTGCAGAACATCGACGCGTTCGAGGAGGCGTGGTCGCTCGAACGCGCCGATCTTCGCTTCTATCTCGCGCTCCACGAGGTGGTGCATGCGGCCGAGCGATCCAGGCCGTGGGTGCGTGAGCGGTTGGTGCGTCTGTCGACCGAGTACGTCTCCGCGTACGAAGTTGATTCCAGTGCCCTCGAGTCACGCTTCGGTGAGATCGATCCGAACGACCCGTCGTCGTTCGAGAAGATCGCCGAAGAACCGGACGCGCTTCTCGGCGCGATGCGGTCGCCACGTCAAGAAGAGCCGCGCCGGCAGCTGCAACTGCTCACCTCGGTCCTCGAGGGTTACGCCGACTCGGTGTTGGAGCGGGTCGGCGCCCGGCTGATCCCGACGTTCGCGCAGATCCATGAGGCAATGCAGCGGCACCGCGTGGAGCGGGGTGAGGCGGAGCGGTTCATCGAGGACCTGCTCGGGTTGAAGCTCGAGCGTCACCACTACGAGCAGGGCGAGGCATTCTGCCGCGGGGTCATCGAGCGGGCCGGCCCTGAGGGGCTGAATCGACTGTGGGAAGCCGAGCGGATGCTGCCGACCCCGGCGGAGCTCGAGGCCCCTGGGCTGTGGCTGGCGCGCATCGAGCTCCCAGAGGAGCAGTCTTCGTGACGACGGATGCACCCGCGACGACCCAGCGTGTGATCAAGATGGCCGCGCATCCGGTCGGTGCGCTCAAGGACAACGACTTCGAGCTGGTGGACGCGCCGGTGCCCGAGCCTGCTGACGGCGAGGCGCTCGTGCGGACGCTGTACCTGTCGCTCGACCCGGCGATCCGGGTGTGGATGAACGGCGTCGACACGTACGTGCCCGGGATCCACGTCGGCGACGTCATGCGCGCCGGTGGGCTCGGCGAGGTCGTGCGGTCGCGCAATCCTGACTACCAGGAAGGCGATCTCGTGTTGGGTATGATGCGGTGGTCGGACTACTGCATCGCCGGCAAGGACCCCGAGGGAATGATGACGGTTCCCCGCCGGGAGCCGATCACCGCGTTCCTAAGCGTGTTGGGTGTAACGGGACTCACCGCGTACTTCGGCCTGTTCGACGTCGGTCAGGCCCAGGAAGGCGAAACGCTGGTGGTGTCGGGCGCGGCGGGTGCGGTCGGCTCGGTCGCGGGCCAGATCGGCAAGATCATTGGCTGCCGGGTCGTCGGCATCGCCGGCGGCCCCGAGAAGTGCGCGTGGCTCACAGACGAGCTCGGCTTCGACGCCTGGATCGACTACAAGTCCCAGGACGTCAGCGCGCGGCTTCGCGAGACTTGCCCCGACGGCATCGACGTGTTCTTCGACAACGTCGGCGGCGACATCCTCGACGCCGCGCTGGCGCAGATCAGTCTCCATGCGCGCGTTGTGCTGTGCGGCGCGATCTCGCAGTACGACACGGCAGAGTTCGCACCCGGGCCTCGGAACATCGTCAATCTGATCCCGCAGCGGGGCCGCATGGAGGGCTTCATCGTCCTCGACTACCGGGACCGGTTCCTCGATGCGATCCTGCAGTTGGGGCAGTGGGTGCAGGAAGGGCGCATCCGCTACGCGGAGGAC
>Ga0137372_10003305_pt1 | contig 15709 bp, 12 predicted proteins | sample SagtaG_6_FD_104911 | JGI IMG/M metagenome (GOLD analysis project Ga0137372, IMG submission 104911) | Vadose zone soil microbial communities from Sagehorn Ranch, Mendocino, California, USA - Sage1_R_60_16 metaG | ecosystem: Environmental > Terrestrial > Soil > Vadose zone | place: USA...
CATCGTGGAGACAATGAAGCAGCGCAACCATATTGATGGTCTAATCCTCGGTGGCACGGAGCTGTCGTTAATCCTGCGCGAGCCCACTGCTGCTGGTCTCCCGGTTCTCGACACAACGCAGATCCACGTCGAGGCGGCGATCGAGTGGATGTTGCGCGAATGAAGCGTCCACCGCGCAGTTCTTGCCGATGTTATGGGCAAGCTAACGGCCGATTGGAATAAAGCAGACGTGATTTTCGACAAAGCCAGCGAAACCGTGACTGTGTGTGGTTAGCGTTTGCGACAGATGTTTTTGCCTCTCCCTTTGCCAAAAAGGAGAGGATAAAGGTGAGGGATTTCTTCTTCGAGGATTAACTCATTCCAAGAATGGGATCTCGTTTTTCGACTCCTCGCCTTAGTCCTCTCCTCGATCGAGCAGGAGAGGAGGCCGTTTCAGCGCGCCCCCGGTAGCTAAAGAGTACGAAAAACGTCCCCGTGACTCGCCACGGTTTTGTGCCGCTCTATTACCGCACGTCGCGCCGTTATTGTTTCGCGATCTGCGTGCCCTGATCGATCGCGATCTGCCATTTCCCACCGCGTTTAACGAAGACATCGAGCCATCGATACTCGCCGGTGACATCCTTACCTTTATAGGTGCCCTTATCGTTGCTGCGATAGATCACCACAGCCATGTCGGGATCGGAGACCTGGACTTTAATATCGGACAGGTTCGAGGATTCGAGCTTCAACGTCCCGGATTTGATGTCGGACATGAGCTCCGACTTATTCTGTGTAACTCCGTCCGGGCCGATGCCCAGGTAGTCGCTAGTCAGGTATTTTTCGAAAGCTGATGGGTCGGATTTGAGTATGGAGTCGGTTAGTTCCTGCTCGATTTTTTTAACGGTCGCTTCAACGTCGGAGCTCGCGCCTGTTCCTTTCTCCTTCGCTGGTGCGATCATTGGAAGGGCGAGGCTGACGGCCAGAGTGAGAATGAGATGGTGGTATTTCATGCGGTGAGGCTATGGCGGGCGTAACCTTCGAACAAGGCAAAAGTCCATGCTTAACAAGTCGCTCAAACCAACCAGCAGATCGCAATCATATTTTGCACCGGTGTGTGCAATCTCTCGAAACCCCAAACGCCAAAACCCGAATCCCAAGGAAAGTCCAGAGGTCAAAATGGAGAAATTGGGCTAACTGCGCGGCTCGACGGAGTCTCGCCCTACCAATGCGTCGCCGCCAAATTTCACTGGTAGGGCGACGCTCTGCGGAGCCGGTGTAGCGGCTTATGATGTAGTCTGATCTTTGGTGTTTTGCTGCGTGCTCGATTTTTTCGGTCTGGTCGTTATCGTGCCAGCGTGGTTGAGCCAGCGAAGAAGTTGAAATTTTCGACGATCATTATCGCAGCAATTGCCGGTCTGGTCGGTTTCGGCGTGTTTCTTTTCATTGGCGCGTTAATTGCCAGCTTTGCCGCCGAGCCCCTTCACGTCTCACCCATGGAAGGCGGCCGAGGGGTTTTCGCCATGCTCATCGGTATGCTTGTAGGCGTGATCGGATTTGTCGGCGCGGTCTGGCTGGTTTTGCGCCGACGTGGGGTGCGCGGCGTGAGAGTCGTCGTTGGCGGAATCGCGGCGTTCATCCTCATTATTGTCTCCGCAGCATCTGCGGTCGGCATTTGGTATTCGATGCAACCGCACGTGCTCAATCGCAACAGCCCGGAGCCGCTGCTGCGCCTTGAAGTGCGCGCACCGGAAACTGTCGCACCTGATATTTTCGCCGAGGTCACGGTTGAGCTAACGACTGATAGGAATGGCGCTGATGCTGTCCTGGAAAAAGCCGCCGAAACGGACCGGCTGACCCGGCGCGGTTATGTGCCACTTTATTACCGCACGTCGCACCGTTTGCTGGCAGTTAAGTTTCCGGCTGGCGGAGCGCGTCTTTACAACCTTCGACTGCCGGCGAATCCGATGCCAAAGAAGTATCATGCGTGGTCGGAGTGGCAGAAGCCGGATTTTGTCGATGAACCGGGGTCGACAGGACCGAAACGGGCTGGTAGTGGTCCGGACATCGAAGTTCGCTACCACGTCGAGACTGCTGACGATTAGGTCCGAGCCGGACTGGCGGTCCGAGCCGGACTGGCGTTTCAAGAGCAGAAGGCAGGTGCCGGACTCTCCGAAAGGCTTCGCTGGTACTGAAATGATCGCGCGCGAGTAAATCCCAATTCCCAAAGCCCCAGGTTCCAGGTAATCCCCAAGCCCCAGTGACCAACCTCAGCCCCTAAACCGGCTCCACAGAGCGTCGCCCTACCAATGAAATTTTGGCGAGACGCATCGGTAGGGCGAGACTCCGTCGAGCCGCGGCGCCAAGCTAGGCCTTGATCAAAGATTTCGGCGAGTTGTGTGATGCGCTCGCTCTGAATGACAAATCAGCGGTCCAGCGGCCAAAAAATCGGATCAGGCTGCTGTAGCCGCTTTGGCCCGAAGCTTCTCACTCCATTCGTCGCGCAAGACTTTCATTTCCGCGCTGACCGTGGCCATTCGCGATGCGACACCCTTATATTTTTTGATGGCGCCGGTAACGGTTCGCGTGACCGCGCCCTGGCTGACGAGGCTCTGCAACTTCTCATAGGTGCGCAAGCGCAACATCTCTTCGCCGCCACTGGCTGCGTTCCGCTCCCGGAGATTGAGGAAAATGACGTCGAATAGGCCCTTAAATTCAAAGGACGCCTTAGAAGAAAGGACGGCCACAAGTTCTTCGGTGATGTTGTCGGGGGCGCGACGCGAGAAGGTTGGTTTGGACATCAATGACAATAGCCGAAGTCCCGGAAATAGCTATCCAACAGAGGCCAGAGGCCGGAAGTCAGCAGCCAGATTTCATTCTGCGGCTGACACGGTCGCCTTCACAGCATACACAAACCAAATCTGAAATCTAAAATTCGACTACCTAGAGCTCTTATCGCGCTGGCAGGCTTCCTGTTGATCGTCGCGCTTAGCGACTGTTCGAAACATCAAAGCTCCGGTGGATTGGCCAGGCTCAAGCCATGCCGGTTGCCGGGAATCGATGAAAAATTGCTCTGCGGCCAGCTAACCGTTTTTGAAAATCGGGAGACTCGGGCGGGACGGACGATCGAGCTAAACGTGGTGGTGCTGCCTGCATTCGATCAAAAAACGAAGGCAGAACCGTTATTCGATCTCGCGGGCGGTCCCGGCGCGGCCGCGACCGAAGATGCGAGGTTTTATGCGCAGCAAGGCAAAGAATATCGTCGCCGCCGCGACGTGGTGTTAGTCGATCAAAGGGGCACCGGAAGATCGAATCCGCTCTCGATGCCGACAAAGAAAACTCCCCAACATTATCTCAGCGAGATGTATCCGGTGGAGTACGTGAAGAGCTTACGGCAAACTTTGGAGCAGCGCGCCGATCTCACGCAACACACCACCTCCATCGCGATGGATGATCTCGACGATGTGCGCGCCTGGCTCGGCTACGATCGGATCAATCTCATCGGGGTATCCTACGGAACGCGGGCGGCGCTAGTTTACATGCGACAGCGTCCGGAACGTGTGCGCACGGTCACGCTCATTGGTGTGGCGCCGACGTATCTGAAGATGCCGATGTATCACGCCCAAGCGGCGGCGCGCGCCATGGAATTGTTGCTACGGCAATGTGAGCAGGACACGCAGTGTCATGCGGCGTTCCCGCAAATTCGCGACGATTGGACAAACGTCCTCGCGCAATTAGAACGCGAACCAGCACGAGTGAATTATTCGCCACCCGACAAAAGCGGTCCTGTGATGCTGGAAGTCCAACCCGGCGTTTTCGCCGAGAAAATCCGAACGTGGATGTACGGCCGGGAGCAGGCGAGTCGCATCCCAGTGATAATTCATCGGGCTGCGCACGGCGATTTCGGGCCATTCCTGAGCGAGGCAATCGGTCCATCAATCCCCGATTTCATCGCGGACGGGATGTATCTTTCAGTGACTTGCGCGGAAGACGTTCCCTTTATCGATCAGGCAGAAGCCGCGCACCTGAACGACGGCAATCCATTCGGGAACTATCGCGTCTTTCAGCAAACGCGGGCCTGCAGCATGTGGCCACAGGGGAAAATACCGGCCGACTTTCGCGAGCCAATCTCTTCGAACATTTCCGTACTCATTTTTTCCGGCAACATGGATCCCGTCACACCGCCGCAGCGCGGCGAAGAGGTCGCACATTATTTACCTAATAGTAGACACGTCATCATTCCGCAGGGCGGCCATGGCGTGGACGGTCTAACAGAGCCCGAGTGCGTAGACCGCCTCATCATGGAGTTCATGGAGAAGGGCGACGCCAAGGATCTCGATGTTAGCTGCGTCGAGCGAATGGTTCCGCCGCCTTTTGTGACAGAAGCCGGCGGTCAGAAGTCCGACGAATGAAAGCCTCACTGATCCATAAATAACGGCGGTAGCTGGCAGAGGTTTACAACTTGAACGCGTCTTAGCTTTTCGGTTCGTCGGCGATTCGTAGCACAACTTTCCCGCGGGTATGATGCGTGGCGGCCTGTTGTTCCGCCGCGATCGCTTCGCTCAACGGCAGAACTTGCGTCACAACTGGCTTGATTTTCCCGGCGTCGATCAGGTGCGCGATTTCGGCGAGGTCTTTGGCTTTCGGCTGAACCCACACGGTTGCGCCGCGAATCTGGCGTTTTTCGATCTCGACTGGATCGGGGCGCGCAACCAATGAAATGACAATGCCGCCTTTTTTCACTACGCCGTAGGAACCTGCGAGTGTTTCCCTGCCTACTGGATCGAGCACGGCGTCCACATCCTTGGCGGCATCTTCGAATTTGGTCTTGGTGTAATCAATTGGCACGTCGGCCCCAAGTTGCTGGAGCAGGTCCTGGTTTGCAGTCGATGCGGTCGCGATGACCTTGGCGCCGCGCGCTTTCGCGATTTGGACCGCGAAGCTACCAACGCCGCCTGATCCACCGTGAACGAGAATGGTTTGTCCCGCATGCAGCTGGGCCACATCCACCAAGGCCTGCCACGCAGTCAGCGCGCCCATTGGGACCACCGCGGCTTCGGCAAAGTTTAGTGACTTCGGTTTCGCAGCTACTTCCCATTCCTTGACCGTAACGTACTCGGCCCAGCCGCCGCCAAAAGTTGGATAACCGTAAACTGCGTCACCTGCTTTAAGGTTTGTGATCTTGGCGCCGACTTTTTCCACGACGCCGGCGATGTCGTAACCCGGGATTAGTGGAAGGTGCGTGCCCCATTCCCGAGCGTATTTGCCGCTGAGGGTTAGCGGGTCGGCTGGGTTAACTCCGCTAGCGATGACGCGCACGAGCGTTTCATCTTCCTTCGGCTCCGGCCGCGGCACCTCTTCGAACTTTAGCACTTCGGGCGCGCCGTACTCGTGCGCGACTACCGCCTTCATCATTGGTTTTTCGTCAGCGCACGCGGCCTGAACGGACAAAAGTGCGAAGATCGTCAGACTTAGGATCGCAAGGAAACGGGGAGACATAATCACAGGTCAGAGGTGCGACGGGGCAGGCGAGCGGGTGTAAGTGATCTCGATCGTTTTGATCTCGTGGCCGCCATGCTCTTCGTACCATTCAAGGTTGTAATGATTACTATCGATCACTTTGATTACTTCGCGCACTTTCGTTTTCTGACCCGGTTTCGGTTCGGTTTCGCCGGTGTAGGTGAAGGTTCGTGATGCGGGATCATAACTACCTTCGAAGATCGTCGGCCCGGTGCTGGCGTTGTCGATCCAAATAGAGATGAACTTCTCTTTCACGTTGTCGTAGCCTTCGATAGATTTGCCTTTGAAGTTCGCCTTCTCCAGTTTGCCATCGGCGCCAGGAAGCATCTCGACGTCGAAATCGGCAAGAAAGTAGCGGCCGCCCATGATTGGCTGGCGCACCACAACGCCGTTGGTTTCAACCGGCGGTTTGTTCGGTCCCATTGAAATTTTCAATAGATAGTTCCAGGTGCCAGCCAGCTCACCCAGCAGATTGTGATTAGCGTTGGGCCTGGCCAGGTCACTAGTCTTAGAATCGTTAGGCGATGCCGTCGAGGCGGCAGCGACGGGCGAGGTTTCCGTTTCTCCCGCGACAGCGGGGTCGACGGCAAAAGCCGCCGCCATCCCCAAGGAGAGCGCCATGAGAATCTTTGACATGCACCAAAGTTCCTCGCCCGGAGAGAACATGCTCAAGCCTACACCGTCTGACCGGCTGTGCTTCTCCCGTTCTTTAGTTTCTTATTTCCAAACGCCGAGGTTGCGCACGCACACAGGCAGGCAGGCTGTGCACTAGCCAATCCGCTCGAAGTGAGCCGGTCGTGTATTGTCCGCATAGTTCAGCGGGGACTGATCGCGAGTCGGGAGCGTGAACCAAAAGGTGCTTCCTTTTCCGGGTTCGCTCTGAACGCCGATCTTTCCTTGGTGTGCTTCTACAGCAAGCCGGCAAAAAGCGAGCCCCAGGCCAGTCGAATGCCGATGTCGGCGGCCACTGCTTGTTTGTCCAAATTTTTCAAAGATGTGTTCGTGCCGGTCGCGCGGTATCCCCTCGCCGTTGTCGCTGACAGAAATGGTGACATCAGCCTCATTACGCTCAACACTTATCCGGATTGTTCCATCTGATTTTGTGAATTTCAGCGCATTGCTGATGAGGTTCTCCGCAAGAGACTGCCACTGGCTCGGGCGGCATCTCGCAACGGAGGGTGCGACCTCGTAGGACAGGGGTAAATCGATCCGCAGCCTCGCGCGCGATCTTCGCGAGGTCGTGATCTTGTAAGCGGAGTGGCATTTCACCCGCCTCGAGCCGACCGACATCCAGAAGCGTAGTGATCATGTCGCGCATGTCATCCGCGCCCTGTTTTGCCCCAGTGACACACTCTGCTTCATCCGGATTCAGTTTATCGGAAGCCATTTGTTCCAGTATATCGACGTAGCCGGTAACCAAACTCAGGGGCGAGCGCAGATCATGAACGATCATATGGGTAAGGTCATCCCGCGTTCGCAATGTCGACTGAAGTCTGGCTTTCTCGATACGTTCAAAGGTAAAATCCGCAACCAGGCAGAAGAAAACGGTCGAGTTAAGGGCCAGGAGCGGCGCCAGACAGGGAAGATAAAGGTTTTGGTGGTTGTAAAACCAAAGGGCGAAAAATGGTGTAGCGGCGTCAATCCCCCCGAGAGCAAGCAAGCGCAGCCACGGGGACCGGATGCTTAGCCACAGGGCAGATCCGAGGATGGCGGTTAGTATCGTCACAACTCCCCTGGCAAACGGCGAAAGGTCTCTGACCGATTCGCCATGGAGCAGGCCATTGAGAACGTTGAGGTGGACCTCGGCCCCTGGCATCGGGCCAAACGGGGTCATCAATTCATCCTTCTGCCACTTACCTTCCGCCCCGACGACTACGATCTTGTCGCGGACGAGCTCGCCCGAGCGGTAATTGTGTTCCCAGTATTCCGGAACAAAGATTTCGAACAGCGGGCGGGGACGAAAAGCCGTTCGAGGCGGGCCGGTGAACCGGATCAGATGCTCGGCGAGGTCGTTTGGAATCAGTTCCGGGTGCCCAGCTTTTGAAACAACGCGTGCCGACAACGAAAGGTAAGTCGCGATCGAATTCTCGCGCTCACGAAAAGCAACTCGATATTGAGCTCCGCGCACAACTTTGTTTTCATCAGCAAAAAAATTCGTGAACCCGACGCGTTCATCTTGCGTCGGTGTCTTTGGGATCAGCGTTTCGGCCGGCGGCTCGTAGCTGGAAGGAATTCTGGAGGATCGCTCGATGTTGTCAGGAGAAACGAAATTGCTTCCAATAACCGCCTGAGGCTTGAATTGCTCCAGTGCGACACGAAAGGCATCATCACCAGGGGCGGGAGCGGAAAACAGGCAATCGAAAGCGACAACCTTTGCACCAGCGCGGACGAGACGCTCGAGAATCATGGCGTAGATTTCGCGGTTCCAAGGCCATCCTTTGCTCATGATCTCGAGGGCGCGGCGCGATCCGGGATCGCTTGAACTGGACGAGAACAACCCTTGAAGGTCGAGTGTTTCATCCAGGGCTACAGAATCGGAATCAATGGCAAGGAAGAGCAAGTCTGGATTAGCCGGAGTTGTGCGGCCGGATCGGGCGATGGCGTCCCGAACCCGGGATTCGGTCTGCCCGTAATAGCTGGGAGAGGTGAAATCCAGCAAAGCCGCGGCTGCGGCACAAAGCGTTGCAAGGAGAAGAACGACCAGGGTGCGCTTACGGGACATGATGATCGGACGCAGCGGGAAAAATGCCGATAGAGGGCGCGCTTTCGGCTGCGTCCCACGGATAGGATCCACTGGTGGGTCCTGGGGTTTTCGGGCTAAGGCCAAAATTGGTGGATGATTCGATTCTAAATATATAATTTATACCGCAATTGCCACAATATCTATGCTGAGGACTAGGTCTGCTCTAGCCGCCGTTGCCTTCTATTTCGGTGTCTTTGTTCAGCAATCCGTGGCCAGCCCTCTCACCTCCGCCGAGGTCACCAAAATCATCAACCGGGTCAGTGTGATCGAGCCCGCAAAAGGCGATCGTCCCGCTGTCGTGCGCGATGTCATCAAAGATGATCGCGGTCTACAGACGGCCGCCAGATCCCGCTCGGAGTTGCTTTTTCAGGATAACACCCTGACGCGCATCGGTGCGGAGACATTCTTCAGTTTCAAAACCGGCACACGAGATATGACGCTGGAGAAAGGATCCATGCTTCTGCAAGTGCCGAAAGGATTAGGCGGAGCGAAAATTCACACCGCGGCGGTCACGGCAGCCATCACCGGCACGACGATCATGATGGAATATAGCCCTAAGCAATATCTCAAGGTTCTGGTGCTCGAAGGTAGCTTGCGTTTATCGCGGAACGGATCCTTTGGTGATTCAGTAGTTTTGCACCCGGGAAAAATGGTGATCATGCGACCGGACGCAAAAAAGATTCCCGCCCCGATCGACGTTGATCTGGCACAGATCGTTAGGACATCGACTTTGGTAAACTTTCCCGGCAGCAATATTTTGCCCAGCATGCCGCTTATTCAGGCGGCAATCAACGACCAGGCCAAGGAGTTGGCGAAAGGAACCCTTGTTCCGACAAATTTGGTCATCGGTCACGGAACCACGTTGGTTTTAGCGTCAAGCGATCAGCTGAGCAAAACCATCGGCTCACTCGCCGGCTTAGCCACGAGTCACAACGGCACGCCCGTAGCTGCAATCGTTTCCACTACCACCTCGACTGCCGCAAACAATGTTCTTGGCTCTGGCCCTGCAGTTTCGGTCTCCAGCAGCGCTCAACTTGTGTCGCTGCTGGGCAACGCTGCGCCCGGTTCTGGCGGGACCATCAACGTTACTCCGGGGGCCGTTAACGTTGGTGGAAATGTGACCGGGGCAGTCAGCGCCAGCACCGGCGGTGGCAGCGTGAACGCCAACGTCTCGTTAGGTGGCCATCGCCCATAAGCTCCGCTGGGACTCTCGCAACACTCGCCGAACCGCCACCAGTGGTTGGAAGCAATCCAACTGCGCTCAACGGTATCGGATCACTTCCCGTCAGGGTGTAATGGGCCCGCCGCCTGGGCATTAGACCCACGGAGCGATCTACCTCAGTAAAAAATAGTGAGAGATCCTTCGGCTTCTCATTTCCAAACACCCAGGTCGCACAATTGCACGGCGGCAATGCCGGCCCAGTTATTGTTAGAAGCAGGGCACGCCGGGCTCGGATGTAAAATCTGGCCGACGCGCGGCGGCGGATCGGCGATCACGTCACGCGCGCGTTTTCCCGCGAAATCACCCACGCCGATGAGCCATTCGGGTTCCAAGATGCGAACAATTTCCCGCAGATGCTCATCACACGCGGCGAACAGCGCCGTCCGCTCGTTTGCCGGCAGTTTGTCCGGCGTCCGATTGCGCCCGCTCTTTTCACAAAACGCCAGTGGGCAATAATTCATCACCATGTGTTCCTCGAAAAATTCCTCGGCGGCGCCGAAGCGTTTCGCGAACAATCCCCATAAACGTTGGCCGCTGATTTCGCTGCGTGCGCAATCGAATCCCATCACTGGCCGCTTCGGATGCTCATCAGGCCAATGGTCAATTCTGGCTTGAATGCCGAGCCAATCGCGCACGGCAGCGATTTGGCCGAACGGGACACCGGTTTGCGCCATCCCGAAGGGGCCGGGATTCATTCCGAGAAATAGCACCCGCTTCCGCCTATTTCCGTAGCGACGCAGGTAGATCGCATGCGCGCGCCAGGCGTAGATGAGCGGATTGTAAACGTGCGCGACTGGCGCGGCGAATCTCAGCTCGGCAACCGCGTCGCGCAGACGTTTCGCCGCGAGGATTAATAAATCACTCCGTGCCACAATCGATGTTACGTCAAGGAAACCAAGATTCGAGTGACCAGGCGCAGAGGAATGGCACGATGAAATTTCGATGGTCATCCGCCTGCGTCCACTACGGCGAGACAGGTAGACCGCCGCTACAGACAAATCGGACGATCAAAAGATCAGCTCCGAGTAGGGCGCGGAGCGAGGCGGTGACGTAGTTGGAGAAACGGCCGTTCCACTGCTAAAAATAGAATTGTGGCGACGGCGTAAACGCATAGTTCGACCCCCAGAAGAGCGGCCGCCGACGTGAGCGCGATGTTGTGGCTGGAACAGAATTGCGCGACGAAATGGATGACAAGTTTTTGAGTGAGATACGCACTATAGGCGATGCTGGCGATAAAAGCGGCGCCGGGAATTTTTACTCGCCGTAAAATTAACCGTGGGCTGACAGCACAAACAAGTAACGCGGCCATTCCAAGAGCGATCAACGGGAATTGCCAGATGGCGGCGGCGACGGCGACATAATCGCCTTCGCCCAGATATAATGCGTAAACGATGAGGGCGAGCCCGGGCAGCAAGAGCCAGGGGGCAAGATTCATCAGGCGGCGCCACCCCTGCGGACGGAATTTTTCGATTGCGGCCAGGGCAACACCGAAGACGAGAGGATCGAGCCGGGTCCAGGTCGGGTAATAGATCCAGGTTTGAAAGCCGCGGAAGGAGACACCGGTTTCAGCCAAATTCTGCCAGGCAAGAAATGCGCGCAGCACGATTCCGCCAAGAACGATGGCGCATGGAATGATAAATCGGGCGCGACGCCATCGGCTAACGAGAATTAGTATTATCGGCAGCAGGAGATAGAACTGGTCTTCGACCGCGAGCGACCAGGCGTGGGAGAAGGCGGTGCCGCCATGCAGATCAATGTTTTGCACCGAGAAGACAAATTTCCAGAGCGGCGAAATTTCCGGGTACTCCCGCCACGACGGCAAAAAGGCATAAACGGCGAGAATGACGAAGTAGGCTGGGATGATTCGCAAAGCGCGGCGGGCGAAGAAGCGCCGCAGGTCGATCGGCCGACCGTGCGCGAGCGGCGCGAGCAGTTGGCCGCCGATAAGGTAGCCGCTGAGGACAAAGAATAGATCAACCCCGATCCAGCCGAATCGATCCACGCGACCGGGCAATTTGAAGCCGAAAAGGGCGGCGTGGTAAATGACCACCACGACGATGGCGAGAGCACGGAGAAGATCGAGACCCGGCTGACGTTCGCGATCGGTAAAGCGCGGGTCGACTGCGAGCCGGAGTGGCGTGGTAGTTTCGCTCACGAAATTTCGGATACGCGACGCTAGCAGAGGCATGGCCCCCGTCGAGTTTCCCCGAGCACGTTGCAAATTCGACTGCTTTAAGCAGTCGATATTTCGTGGCGCTGATATCTGTGCGGTGCGTGGCCGCCTTCGCCCGCAATTCTCTTACGGCAACGCGGCAAGGATCCGCGCGACCAGGAATTGCGGCGCGATTCCAAGAAACAACACGACGGCTGCGGCGAACACAATTGTGAGTCTGGAAAGTCCGTTCTGTGCCAGGGATGAGCGCGAGCGCGTTTCAGCCCCCTGGGTTTGGAAAATCACCTTTAAAACGATGAGATAATAGTAAAGGGAAATCAGACTGCCGAAGAGCGCGAGCACAACCAGCCAGAGCAGGCCATGATTTGCTCCGGCGCGAAACGCGGCACTGAAGAGATAGAACTTGCCGAAGAATCCGGCGAGCGGCGGGAGGCCGGCCAATGACAACATGAATACCGCCATGCATCCGGCGAGCAATGGTGAGCGCGTACGCAACCCCGCGAAGTTCTGCAAATCGTCGCCGCCGGTTTCGCGGCGCACCAACGCGACGACACCAAACGCGCCGATCAAGGTGAAGGCGTAGATGGTAGTATAGAACAAGGTTGCGCTAAATCCTTCGCGGCCGCCCGCAATTATTCCGAGCAAGGTGTAACCGGCGTGAGCAACAGCAGAGTAGGCGAGCAACCGGCGCAGATTGGTCTGGACCAGGGCGACCAGATTGCCAATCAGAATCGAGAACGCAGCCAACACGGCGAGGACCGGCGACCAACCGGCAACCATGGCGTGCCAGTCGGCGCTGCCGTGCACCGGGCCAAATCCAATGAGCACGATTTTTCCAAGGACGACGAACGACGCCACTTTTGATGCTGATGCAATGAAGGCGGCGCTCGAAACCGGCGCGCCTTGATAGGCGTCAGGGGCCCAGAGATGAAACGGCGCAGCTGCGATTTTGAAGGCGAAGCCGACGAGGGTCATGACAATGCCGGCAAACAAAAGCGGCGAGAGAGATTGCGCAGCAAGGCCTTCCGCAATGGCGGCAAGACTAGTCGTGCCCGCCATGCCATAAATGAAGCTCAGCCCAAAGAGAGTAAAAGCGCTGGCGGTACTGCCAAAGAGAAAATACTTCAGGCCGGCTTCGGCCGATCGGATATCGGTTTTGTCGAATGCCGTCATAAGATAAAGCGACAGACCCGTAAGCTCGAGCCCGATGAAAATCATGAGCAGCTCCTCGCTGCTAACGAGAAGTAGGAGGCCGATAGTAGCGAGCAGAATGATGGCAAGATACTCGCCGTAGTTTGGTGTCTCACGGGACGCGAGAAGGATGGTGAAAAAGGCAAGAACCAAACAGACGATCTGGAAGAGCGAGTTGAGCGGCGAGGTCACAAGCATGCCGTGGAACAAATTCGCGTGTGCTGGAAGCATCAATACGGCTTGAATCGCGATAACGAGTCCAAGCGCCGCGACCAGCGCGCAGAAAGCGGTAGAGGCAGCCGTGCCGGCTGCGGCACGTTGCGGCATTGCCGGCGACACGCCTGCCACCGCCGTTCCGCGACTCGTCGTCACACCAATCACGAGAACGACGAGCGCAGTCAAGGTAACGATCGCTTCCGGGGCGGCGAGTTTGAGGAGATCGAGGTAGGACATGGGAGATCGTTACAATGTTAAAAAGTTACATTGTTAAAATGGGAGAAGCACTGACCCGAGGCTCCGTTGTAACTTTGTAACCATGTAACCTTTTTAACCGCCGGTTTTCAAAAACCTCATTGCTTCAACTGCGGGTTGAATACGATCGAGTAAGAACTTGGGATAGATTCCGATCGCCACGGTTGCGAAGATCAGGAGGCTGGCGCCAAGTTTTTCTGGAACACTAATCGGTTCGAGGTGGATCGGCCGCTCGGCGGGCGATGTCATTAATGGCGGCGAAGCCGCAGGTCCTTTAACATCGCCCGACGAAATGGCCGATCCGCCTTCAAAGAAACTTTTTTTCAGCGCGCGCAGGGTGAATGCGGCTACCAAAACCATGCCCACACCGGTAATCCAGACCGCGATCGGAAAGGTTTTCCACGCGCCGATCAGGATGGTAATTTCGGCGGCGAACCCGCTGAAGCCGGGAATGCCCATCGACGCGGCCGAAGCGATGACAAAGACAAAGGCGGCGAACGGAAGCGCGCGATTGAGTTCCATCAGCGACAGTTCATCGAGATCCCGGGTGTGAGTGCGGCGATAAATCATGCGTCCAGCAACGGCAAAGAGGAGTGCACCGATCACGCCGTGGGAAAACATTTGCAGAACCGCGCCGGAAACGCCGAGGACGTTTGCCGTCGCCAAGCCAAGAAGCACGAAACCCATGTGGCTCACGCTCGAATAACCGATGACGAATTTCAGGTCGCGCTGCCGCAGTGCCACCGCCGCTGCATAGACAACTCCGATCACGGCCAGAATCGCGATCCAACTCCTCCACATTTGGAAACCCTGCGGAAAAAGATTCATCGCGACGCGCAGCCCGCCGTAGGCTCCGAGTTTCATCACAATTCCGGCGAGCAACATTGAGCCCGCGGTCGGCGCGGCCACATGGCCGGTCGGCGCCCAGGTGTGCAATGGCCAGACGCCGGCGAGGACGGCGAAGCCGAGAAACAAAACCGGGAATGCCCAAGCTTGTAATTGCGGGGTGAATCGAAATTGGGCGAGCTGGTTCAAGTCGAGCGAACCGGCGCTGACATACGCGGCGATGATTCCGATGAAAACAAGCGCGCCGCCAAAGAAGGAGTAAAGGGTCAACTTCATCGCGCCGTATTCCTTGTTGGTCGATCCCCAGATCGCGATCAGGAAGTACTTGGGCACGATCACCAGTTCGTAAAAGACAAAGAGCAGGAACAAATCGGTGCTAAGAAAAACGCCGAAGGAGCTGCCTACTACCAGCAGCAGCCAGAAAAAAAACTCGTTCGGCCGTTGATCGTTGGCGACATCCCAGGAAAAAAGGACGGAGCTCACTGCCGTTATCGACGTAACCAGGACGAGCGTAAGACTGATTCCGTCGACCGCGAGATGGTAATTCATGCACAGGGCGGGTACCCAGGGCACGCGCACAATGGTGGTGAAGTGCGCCAGATCGAGATCGTGACAGAAGAACGTCGCCAGACTAATCGCGAAGGTCGCAGTAGTTGTTAGTAACGCGATCCAGCGCGAAAATGTGCGCGGCAAAAAGAGCAACAGTACTGCGCCCGCGAACGTGATGTAAATCGTCCAGGCGATCACTTGGCGATTACGACATCTCCGCTTTGAATTGGTCGCGGCACGTCCGCCCACTGGATCGTGACATTGCTGAAATTCACGGGAATCCCCGCGCTTATCAGCGGATCGTTGCTATCGCAGACATGGAAATGCAGATGCGGCTCGGTTGAATTTCCAGAGGAGCCTAGCTTGCCAACATGGCCACGCCTTGTTCGGTAAATGGGTACGGGCGGCAAGGTCACAATTTGTGACCTTGATCGATGTCCTTGTGGACTGGTCAAAAATTGTGACCTGTTCGATTGTGCGATGCGCGCTATTGGGATGATCTCTTTGTTCATTCGCGGAAATTCAGGCAAACAGCCGCGCCATCTGTGCCACGGTGGAGTTGAAAATGTTGAAAAGGAATTGGGGGACGATGCCGATGGCGAACATGAGAAGTGTGACCGGAACTACCACCCACTTTTCGTTAGATCTGAGATCGGCAAAAGTGGCACCAGTTTCGACGAGCGGACCGCTGAAGAGCGACTGCATCGCGCGCATGAAGACGACGGCGGTGAAGAGGAGACCGAGCACCGCCACCGCGGTGAATGAGGCCGTCAGGGCGAAGGAACCTTTGAAAATGAGAAACTCGCCGATAAATCCATTTAGTCCGGGCAGTCCGAGCGACGAAAACATCGCCACGCTCATCCAACCGCAAAGATGTGGGGTACGTTGCATGAGACCGCCGAAGTCATCGATGCTGCGCAGGCCGCGTCGTTGTTCGAGTAACCCGACAAAATAGAAGAGCGCGGCCGCGGTGATGCCGTGATTGAAGATTTGCATGAAAACGCCGCTCAAGGCCGCC
>Ga0137372_10003319_pt1 | contig 15682 bp, 19 predicted proteins | sample SagtaG_6_FD_104911 | JGI IMG/M metagenome (GOLD analysis project Ga0137372, IMG submission 104911) | Vadose zone soil microbial communities from Sagehorn Ranch, Mendocino, California, USA - Sage1_R_60_16 metaG | ecosystem: Environmental > Terrestrial > Soil > Vadose zone | place: USA...
CGCGAGGAGAGGTTGACGGTGCCGGCATGCACCCGGTCGCCGGGTCCGGCGTCCGTGGGCCGCGACTCTCCGGTGAGGAGCGAGAGGTCGAGAGCGGAGCGGCCCGCGGAGATCACGCCGTCTGCCGGCACGGTATCGCCCGCACGCACTTCGACGCGGGAACCGGGTAGCAGCGCTTCGATGGGTACTTCCCGGACTCCCTCCTCGATGAGCCGCGCGGCGCTGGGCGCCAGCGAAGCCAGGAGCTCGGCCGAGTCCGCGGCCACACGTTGCTGGTGACGCTGGACGTAGCGGCCGGCCAGGAGCAGAAAGATCAATGCCGTGACGGAGTCGAAGTAGACGTCCCCCGCCCCGCGCACGGTGTTGACGGCGCCGTGAACGAAGCCCGCGAGAAGTCCCAGGCTGATCGGCAGATCCATGTGCAACGCGCGCACCTTGAGAGCCGCCCACGCGCCGCGGAAAAAGACGCCGCCGCCCCAGATCATGGCCGGCACCGTCACGGCGAGGCTCGCCCAGCGGAAGAGGGAGGCGTACTCAGGCTCCATTCCGTGAAAGAAGCCTCCGTAGAGCGCGAAGGCGATGGCCATGACATTGGCGGCCGTCACGCCCGCGAGGCCGATCCGCGCCAGCATCCTTCGGTCTTCGCGACGGCGGAGCGCGTGCGCTTCCAGGCCCCGGCTCGGGTGGGCGCGGTAGCCGAGCGCGTCGAGCTGACGCGCGGCGGCGGAGAGCGTCGCGGTCCGCGCGTCCCAGCGCACGAGCGCGCGCGAGCGCGGCAGGTCGAGGCGCACCTCCACCACCCCGGGCACGAGGCCCGGCAGCCGCTCCACGAGCCAGACACACGCGGCGCAGTGGACGCCCTCGAGATAGAGCTCGGTGCACGCGAGGCCGTCCGAGGCCGTCCGGCAGGCGCGGGCCTGGAAGCCCGGGTCGTCGAGCTCGGCGTAGGACCGACCCGTGGGACTGGCGGGCTGCGGCGCCGCTTCCGCCGCGGCGCGGAACGCATAGTAGCGGTCGAGGCCGTGCTCGTGAATCACCGCGTATACGGCGCGACAACCGTGACAGCAGAACTGCCGCTCCGCGCCCTCGTCGACGAGACCCGGCGGCACGTCGAGTGCGCAGTGCGCGCAGGCAAAGCCGGCGGCGCGGGGACGGGCGGCCGTGCTTTCAGCGATGCTCATGCGGCGCGACCGCGTGCGAACGCGCGGGAGGAGCTGGCTCGAAGATCCGGGCCCGCCCCGCGACGGCGAGCAGGCCGACGACGATCATGGCAACCGCGCAGGCGGCCGGCACCCAGCGGCGGATTCTGCCCGCCATGGCCTGAACGGCCACGCCGAGGCCCGCCATGACCGGCAGCGTCCCGACCCAGAACACCGTCATCAGCCCCGCGCCGAGGAGTGGGTTCCCTGTGCCGGCCGCCGTCACGACGAAGGCGTAGAGCCAGCCGCAGGGCAGGAGACCGGTGAGCAGGCCGACCACGAGCGCGCGCGTCGTCGCCGGCTGCCGGGCCACGACGGCCACCCCTCGCGCCACGGCACCACTGAGGATGGCCGGCGGCCGGAGACTCGCCATGCGCACGCCGGCCACCTCGAGAAGCATGCGCAAGCCCCACAGCGTGATGAGGAGCCCGGCCAGCACCGCCGCCGCGCGCTGCATGCCGATGGGCGCCGCCGCGAGGTCGAGCGCCCAGCCGAGCGCGCCCGCCAGGGCGCCGAGCACGGCGTAAGCGGCCAGCCGGCCCAGGTTGTACGCGGCATGGCTCACTCCCGCCCGGCCGTCGCCCGCGCCCGCGTAGAAGGCCACGAAGCCGCCGCACATTCCGGCGCAGTGGAGGCTGCCCATGAGGCTCGCGCCGAGCACGGTCAAGGCCAGCGCGGTCATCGCCCGGCCGGTACGTCGCGCGTCAGCGTCGTGACAAAGACCTCCGGCCCCCGCGTGACGCGCAGCCGAAACTCCCAGAGCCCCGCCCGATCGAGCGGCATCACGGCGGCATATCCCTGCCCGTCGGGAATGAGCGCCGCCGAGAGGATGCGGCTCGCGCGCGCGTTGTGAAAGGCCTCGACAGCGACCCGGGCGCCCTCGATGGGAGCCCCTGCCCTGTCGGCGAGGCCCACCGTCACCACCATCCTGCCGCGCGCGTCTGCCGGATCGACGCGAAGGCCGAGAGACCAGCCGAGAGCATCGCTGCGCGCCTGCCGGGCCATGGTGTCGTCCCACGCCAGCGCCTTCGCGTAATAGTTCGGCTCGACAGCGAACGAGGTGTCGCGCGAGGTGATCACCACCAGCGCGATATTGGCGCCCGCCGAGGCCGCCAAGAGAGCCGCGAGTCCCATGGGCCAGTACCAGCCCCGGCGACTCATGGCTGTGCCGCCTCGGGCCCGAGCAACCGGTAGTCCACAGAGTCGGCGAAGTCCACCCCGTCGCTGATTCTGAAGCGGACCGCGCGTGACCCAATTCGGAACGCGCTGGGGGGTGCGGTTACGAAGACCGTGGCCGTGACGGCATGTCCCGAGGCCACCGCGACCGGGTTATCAGGCGCGATGAGACGGAGGCCATCGCCGGCCGCCAGCTCGATGAGGTAGCGGCGGTCGCCGGCGGTCCGGTTGACGATCTTGATCCGGATCTGATTCGACACCTCCCCCGAGGTCAGGAGGGTGAAGGGACTGCCCACGCCACGCAGCACGGTGACGTCGGCGCTCTGCCGGTGCGCGAGTGACCAGCCGAGCATGCCCCACACCGCCACCAAGAGCAGCGGGTAGAAGATGAGCCGCGGCCGCAGGATGCGGCGGGGCGCCCCGCCCAGCTCATCGCGCGAGCTGTAGCGGATGAGTCCGCGGGGCCGGCCGATGCGATCCATCATCGAGTCGCACGCGTCCATGCACTGTGTGCAGTGGATGCACTCCATCTGCAGCCCGTCGCGGATGTCGATGCCCGTCGGGCACGTCACGACGCAGGCGCCGCAGTCAATGCAATCCCCCCGTGTGTGCGTCGCGGCGTCGTGGCCGCCACCTGAGCGGCGCGCGAGATGCCCGCGTGGCTCGCCGCGGCGGTAATCGTAGCCGACGATGAGGGAGCGCCGGTCGAGCAGCACGGACTGGAGACGGCCATAGGGGCACGCCACCATACAGACCTGCTCGCGGAACCAGCCAAAGTCCAGGAACATCAGGGTGGTGGTGCCTGCCATGACGAGGAAGGCGCTCGGGTGCTCGAAGGGCGAGCGGGTGATCCAGTGCCGGAGCGCCTCGATACCGACGAAGTACGCGAGGAAGGTGTGGGCGAGAAACACGCTGAGCGCGCCGAAGACCGCGTACTTCAGGAGCCGCCGGGGCGCGAAGGGCCGGCCGTCGAGATCGCGTTGCGCCCGCGGTCCGCCTTCGATGAGCCGCTCGATGGGACGGTAGAGAAACTCCATGTACACGGTCTGGGGGCAGGCCCAGCCGCACCAGACACGGCCGTAGACCGCGGTCAGGAGGAAGACGCCGAGGAAGAGGCCGACCATGAGGAGCATCAGCAGCACCGTGTCGGTCGGCAGAAAGGTGGCACCGAAGAGAACAAAGTGCCGGTTCACGACATCGAGTTGGATGATGGGCTTGCCGCCTATCCTGAGATACGGAATCAGCGTGAAGAGCCCGATCAGCGCCCACGCGAGGGCCCGCCGGCGCCGGAGGAATCGCCCCTCGAAGAGCTTGGGGCGAATCCAGCGACGGGAACCGTCCAGATTGAGGGTGGGAAGCACGCGCTCCCGGCTCTCCGGCGGCGATGACGGCGCAGCCATGGGGCCTCTCAACGGAGCGGCGCGCCGTCCGCCGCGACCTTCTGGCCCTCCGGCGGCTTCGGGTTGGGGGGGTTCGTACCGCGCAGCGTGCCGACGTAGGCGGTGACGGCGGCGATCTCCTCTGGAGCGAGCTGGGTCTTCCAGGGCACCATGCCCTTCTCGAGCACGCCCTCCGTGATGGTGTGGGAGATCTCGCTCGGCCGGCCGCCGTGGAGCCAGAAGTCGTCGGTCAGGTTCGGCCCCACGATGCCCTGGCCGCGGTCGCCGTGACAGGGAACGCACTTGCCCGCGAAGATCTCCTTTCCTTTCGCCATGGCGCCCGCATTCTTCTGGAGCGCGAGCAGCGCCTGGTCGGTCACGGCGCCGGGGCTGGCCGGCGCGGGCTGGCGCGCCGCGGCCTCGCGCATCTCGGTCTCGTAGACGGCGACCTCCGATGGTCCGGGGCCGATCTGATAGTAGGCCCAGTACCCGAGCGAAAATACGATGGTGGCCCAGAAGATCCACACCCACCATCCGGGCAGCGGATTGTCGAACTCCCGGATCCCATCGTAGCCGTGCGACATCAGCCGGTCGCGGTCGTCGTCACTCATGGCCGGTCACCTCGCCTTCATGCCGCGCGCCGCCATCTTCCTCGAGCGGGAGGAAGCGAGCGCGCTCGAAATATGTGCGGTTCCGCCGAAGACACATGGTCACCGCAATCACCAGGAAGGCGGCTCCGAACAGCACGAGGCCGGCCTCGGGAAACACCTGCAGCGCGAAGGCGCTCATCACGTCGCTGAGGCTCATGTCAGCGCCTCTCCGCCGGGTCGCGCCCGGCTTCGGCCCCGGCTTCGGCCCGGAGTCCGTCCGTGCCCGCCGCCGCCGAGGTCTTCTTGATGTCCGTGCCGAGACGCTGGAGGTACGCGATGAGCGCGACCAGACGCGTCTCGTCGAGCCCCTTGGGCCCGCCCTGCTCGGTGATCGACTGCGCGATCTGCCGCCCCTGCTCACGGGCAAGCTGCGCTGCCCCCTGGATCTCGTCGGCCGTGTACGGCACGCCGAGCGTGACCTGCGCCGCCACCCCGCGCGCGAGCGCACGGAAGTCGATGGGCCGCTTCGCCAGCCACGGGTACGGGGGCATGATGGATTGGGGCGTGGTGGAGCGCGGATCGTCCATGTGGCGCACGTGCCAGAGGTTGGGGTACTTGCCCCCGATGCGCTGAAGGTCGGGCCCGATGCGGCGCGAGCCCCACAGGAACGGATGGTCGTAGACGAACTCCCCCGGCTTGCTGTATTCGCCATAGCGCACCGTCTCCGAGCGGATGGGCCGGATCATCTGCGAGTGGCAGTTGTTGCACCCCTCCGAGATGTAGACGTCGCGCCCGTGCAGCTCCAGCGGCGTGTAGGGCCTGACGGCGGCGATGGTGGGCACGTTCGAGCGGATGAGGAACATGGGCACGATCTCGAAGAGAGAGGCGCTCGCCACCGCCACCACCACCCAGATGGAGAACGTCAGCGGCATCCCTTCCCAGCGCCGGTGCCAGGCCGCGTGCTTGAATCCGCCGCCGGCGGCCTCTGCGGGATACGCGGGGGCAAGGGCGGGCGCCTCGTGCATGGGCTCCGTGTAGATGGCGGGAGCGCGGCGCCACGTCATCAGCACGTTCCACGCGCAGAGCACCATGCCGGCGATGTAGAGGCCACCGCCCAGCACGCGCACCCAATACATGGGGATGAGCCGCACCGTAGTCTCGATGAAGTCCGGATAGGCGAGCCGGCCGCTTTCGTCGAAGGCGCGGAACATGAGTCCTTGGGTCAGGCCGGCCGCGTAGATGGCCACGATGTAGAGGAGAATCCCGATGGTGGCGATCCAGAAGTGCAGCTCCGCCAGCTTCTTGCTCCACAATTCGGTCTGGAACAGGCGCGGGAGCAGCCAGTAGATCATCCCGAAGACCATGAAGCCGACCCAGCCGAGGGCGCCCGCGTGCACGTGGGCGATCGTCCAGTCCGTGTAGTGCGAGAGGGCGTTGACGCTCTTGATGGACAGGAGCGGCCCCTCGAAGGTGGACATGCCGTAGAAGGTGATGGCCACCACGAAGAACTTGAGCACGGGATCCTCGGTCACCTTCGACCACGCGCCTCGAAGCGTCAGGAGCCCGTTGATCATGCCGCCCCATGACGGCATCCAGAGCATGACCGAGAAGAGCATGCCGAGCGTGGAGGCCCACGCGGGCAGGGCCGTGTAGTGGAGGTGATGCGGCCCCGCCCAGATGTAGATGAAGACGAGGCTCCAGAAATGAAGGATGGAGAGGCGGTAGGAGTACACGGGCCGCTCCGCGGCCTTGGGCAGGAAGTAGTACATCATGCCGAGGAACGGTGTGGTCAGGAAGAAGGCCACCGCGTTGTGCCCGTACCACCACTGCATGAAGGCGTCCTGCACCCCCGCGTAGATCGAGTAGCTCTTGAGCGGTCCCGCCACCACCACGAGGTTGTTGAAGATGTGCAGCACGGCGATGGCGACAATGGTGGCGATGTAGAACCAGAGCGCCACGTAGAGGTGCCGCTCGCGCCGCCGGGCCAGCGTGCCGAAGAAGTTGGCGGCGAACACGACCCAGATGACGGCGATGGCGATGTCGATGGGCCACTCGAGCTCCGCGTACTCCTTCGACTGGCTGTAGCCGAGGGGCAGGGTCACCGCGGCGGCCACGATGATGGCCTGCCATCCCCAGAAGTGCAGTCGGCTCAGCGCATCGCTCCACATGCGCGCCTTGAGGAGGCGCTGGGACGAGTAGTAGACGCCGGCGAAGATCGCGTTGCCCGCGAAGGCGAAGATCACCGCGTTGGTATGGAGCGGACGCAGCCGGCCGAAGGACAGCCACGAGGTCTGGAAATTGAGGACGGGCAGGACGAGCTGGAGGGCGATCACCAGCCCCACGAGCATGCCGACGAGGCCCCACAGCACCGTGACGAGCAGGAACATGCGGACGATCCCATCGTCGTAAACGAAGCGTTCGACGCGTTCATTCATGCGCGCGCTCTCTCCTCTGTCCTGGAATCGCGTCGGTGTGAACGTCCAGAGTCCGCCGTCAGGCGGGCGAACCGCGGCGCCCGGGCCGCTCGGCGGCGAGCTTGTGCTCGAGGGCCTCGGCCCGGATGCGGGTGCGGCACGTCTCGCACACGAGGTCGCTCGACTCGGTGGCGCAGACGATGCAGCCGGAAGCGAGGACGGCCGCACTCCCGACCGGGGTGCCTTCATCCGGGCCGGCAACGCCGAGGGTTACCGGCACGGTCAGGACGAAGCACGGTGAGAGACGCACCACCGCTTCGGCCACGCTGCCGAGGAGGGCCCGGCTGACGCCCGTGCGCCCGTGGGTGCTGATCACGATGAGGTCGATGCTCGTGTCGCGTGCGTACTTCGCAATCTCACGAGCCGCGCGGCCCGAGAGGAGGGCGACCTCGACCACGAGATCCTTGCCGAAGAGGCGGCCCAAGCGCGTGAGCTGCTCCGAGCCCAGCGACGGGTCCGTAGCCGGAGGCACGACGTGCACGAGGTGCAGTCGCGCCCCCGTCTCGCGCGCCAGTTCCGTGGCCACCTTCATGGCCGCTTCAGAGACGGCTGAGAAGTCGGTGGGCAACAGGATCTCTTTCATCTTCATGTCCCGAGAGAAGAGCAAGACGAATGCCACAGCCCGCCGGAACGATGAATGATCGGCAAGTAGCGGAAACTTCTCTCTTCAGTCGCTCGGCGCGATGAGCGGGGGCCGAGGTTTCTGCTGTGGCGTGGGCGCCCACCCCGGGGCGCGGCTGCCCCAGTCGCCGTCCGCGCGCGGGTCAGCGAGTATGCGCGCGCACGGTCAACACGGGGAGACGCGACTCGCGCACGACCCGCTCGGCCACGCTGCCCATGAAGAGCCGCGACACGCCACTACGACCGTGGGTGCCCATGACAACGAGATCGGCGCGAGCGCGTCGCGCTGCCCGCAGGATCTCATCGGCCGGCAGACCCTCGACGAACACTGCGCGGGCCCGGATGCCGTGCCGCCGGGCGCGCGCGAGAAGGGCGGCGAGCCGCTTCGTGGTCGAGCGCCGTGCGAGCAGGAGGAGCTCGGCGTATGTCCGAGGCGGAGTGCCCTCCCCGATGAACGGCGACGGCGGCGTCATCACGTGCACCAGAACCAGCGGCGCGCGGCAAGCCTTGGCCAGCATTACCGCGCGCCGAAAGGCCGGGGCGGACGCCGGCGAGAAGTCGGTCGAGTGAAGGATGCGGCGGAAGGCGCTCATGCCGTCACCGCCCCTCCTCCTTCCTCTGGCAGCGGAGGCAGTGACACGTCCACGGCAGCGCCCGCAGCCGCGAAAGAGGAATCGGACGACGGCAGACTTCACAGGCGCCAAAGGTCCCCGACTCGAGGCGCGCCTGCGCCGCCTGGATCTCGTCGAGCTCGTGCCGCTCGCGTCCCTCGAGGCGGCCGAGGAGGCCTTCCACGGCGCGACGAGCAGAATCCTCGAACAGCCCTCCGGGCTCGGGCGCCGACAGCGAGGCGATCTCTCCGTCTGTCGTGGCCACGGTACGAAGCAGCCGCTCCCGTGCCTCGAGCAGCACCGCGCGAAACTCACTCGTTCTGTCCGGGTCGATGCCGAGTTCCCTGTGGGCTGTCATGGCCGTCCCTCTCGTGGAAAGTGCCGCCGTCTCGAAGAGGAGGGTCCTCGCCCTCGATCCCGCTCACCAGACCCCTCCGAGACGGCGGAAAACGCTCGACTCTTACTCGGCCTTGATCGGAATCGTCGTGCCCTTGGCGGCCGGAGTCTTGGGCAGGGTGACCGTCAGCAACCCATTCTTGAAGGAGGCGCTGACCTTGCTGCCGTCCACCGCCACGGGCAGGCGGACGGTGCGGGTAAAGGTCCCGTAGGTCCGCTCCACGCGGTAGTAACGCTCCTCCTTCTCCTCCTTCTCCATCTGCTTCTCACCCTTGATGGTCAGGAGCTGCTCCTGGAGCGAGATCTGAATGTCCTTGGACTCCATGCCAGGAACTTCCGCCTTGACCATCACGGCGTCCTTCGTCTCGGATACGTCCATGCTCGGTGCCCACTCGCCCGTCGCCGGGAACTCGTCCAGCTTGAAGTCGGCGAAGCGGTCGAAGAGCCTCTCCATCTCGTGCTTGAGGCTCGGCATCCCCGTCCACGGCATCAGCGATCTCATACGCTCCTCCTTCCTACGCACTCCGTTTACTGAGAGTCGGTCGAGGCGAGGGCCTCTGCTGTATCTCACAAGCAACGTCGGTGCCAGACCTTGACGCGAGTTATATCGGTAGTTTGTGTGGCCACCGCGAGGCGCGGTAGGGGCGGCCACGTCCGTACTGGGGCGAGTACGCCCCAGCCGGCCACCGCGGCTTGCTCGCCGACGTGCCGGAGGGCATAGTGGCGCCATGATCGTCGGCGTGCCGAAGGAGATCAAGGTCGCCGAGCAGCGCATCGCCCTCACGCCCGCGGGCGCCCGGGCGTTCTCCGACGAAGGGCACCGTGTGCTGGTTGAGGCGGGGGGCGGCGCGGGCAGCGGCTTCCGCGATGAAGAATACGTGGCGGCGGGCGCCCTGATCACCGACGTGGCCGGCGTGTGGGACAAGGCCGAGCTGGTGCTCAAGGTCAAGGAGCCGCTCGCCGAAGAGGTCCCTCGCATCCGCGAAGAGCAAACGCTCTTCACCTACCTGCATCTCGCGCCCATGCCGGATCTCGTCCGGGCGCTCCAGGCTCGCGGCGTAATTGCCATCGCCTACGAGACCGTCGAGCGGGCCGACGGCAGCCTTCCCCTGCTGACGCCGATGAGCGAGGTCGCGGGGCGGTTGGCCGTCCAGGAGGGCGCTCACTATCTGGGCCGCGCCTACGGCGGTCGCGGAATCCTGCTCTCGGGCGTGCCGGGTGTCCCCCACGGCAACGTCGCGATCCTCGGTGCGGGCACGGTAGGGCTCAACGCTGCGAAGACCGCGCTGGGCTTGGGCGCCGACGTGTCACTGCTCGACGTCAACCTGGACCGGCTGCGCCACGCCGACGATGTCTTCGACGGACGCGTGGTCACCATCGCCTCCAACGCCTTCAATATCGAGCAGGCGGCGCGGCGCGCCGATCTCCTCGTGGGAGGCGTGCTCGTGGCAGGGACCCGAGCCCCACGGCTCGTCAGCGAGGCTCTCGTCCGACGCATGAAGCCCGGGGCCGTCATCGTGGACGTGGCGGTGGACCAGGGCGGGTGCGTCGAAACCATACGCCCGACCACCCTCGTCGAGCCCGTCTACACGCTTCACGGCGTGCTGCACTACGGCGTGACCAATATGCCCGCGCTCGTGCCGCGCACCTCGACCTACGCGCTCACCAATGCCACGCTACCCTACGCGCTCGATCTCGCGCGGAAAGGTCCCGTCCGAGCCCTGCGCGAAAGCGGCGAACTGGCTCGCGGCGTCAATCTCTGGCGTGGGCGCGTCGTGTATCCCGCCGTGGCCGCCGCGGTGGGCGAGAAGCCTCTCCCGCTCGACGACCTCCGTTAGTCGCCGACGCACGGCCTCAGGCGGCCGCCTTCTTGGGGCTCAGGGTGAGCGTGAGGGTGTTGTGGCAGGTAGGGCAGTCGAGCGACCACGTCGGCGTCAAGCGGTTCCCCGCGGCGAAATCCTGCTCGTGCCCACACCGTGGACACACCCCGTGCACCCGTGAGGTGACTTCCGTGTCGCGAAGGTGTCTCATTCCCGCCACGACACCGGCCAAGAGGAAAGTCGGCACGAGGACGAAGTGAAGCCCCGGGAGGAAGACGCAGCCCGCGGCCACAGCCCAAAATATCCCCGCCCCTCTCGCCGCACGCGCGAGACGCTTGCCGGGAGACGGGCGCGTCACCGTGACGAGGATCGGGCTCGGCTCGGCGCCGAAGACGCTCAGCGACGCGGGCAGGTCGATGGATCCCTCCTGAGTCGCTCGAGCTTCCTGCGCGCCGCTCTCGGCCATCGGTGCAGTTCCTCCCTTCGCCAAAGTCACCGGCCCGTCAAGCCTCGTCAGGTTACCAGAGGAGGCTGAGAGAAACAGGAAAGCGGAATTGAGAATCACCGCGCGATACACTCGGGACCGCCATGGCCGAACGCCAAGGTCACCCGATCCACGCCGCCCTTTACGACCGGCTGACGCGTTCGGCCGAGCGAAAATTCCTGGGCGCTCACCGCGCGTGGCTCGCCGCGCGGGCCACCGGACGCGTGCTGGATCTGGGCGCTGGAACAGGCGCCAACTTCCCGTACCTGGGCGCTGGCGTCGAGATCGTCGCGGCGGAGCCCGATCCCTACATGCTCGAGCGTGGCCGGCAGCGTGCCCGCACGCTCGGCCGCACCGTCACGTTCCTGCCCGACGCCGCGGAATCGCTCTCGCTCGGATCGGCGTCAGTGGACGCGGTGCTCGCGACTCTCGTCCTCTGCACCGTCGACGACATGACCCGCGCGCTCGCCCAGATCCGGCAGGTGCTGAAGCCGGGCGGACACCTGCTCTTCCTCGAGCACGTGAGGCTCGATCATCCCCTCTGGGGGCGCGTGCAAGACGCCGTGACGCCCGCGTGGAAGACGCTTCTCGCCGGCTGCCGTCCGAACCGCGACACGGTCAGGGCCATCCGGCGCGCTGGCTTCGCCATCGGCGAGCTCGAGCGATACGCGTTCGGGCCGCTCCCGGGGCCTCTCTTCGTCCGCGGCGTGGGCATCTCCCCCTAGCCTGGACGAGACACGAGCGCACGCCGCGAGCGGTGTACGAGCGGTTAGCACGCCGGCGGCATCAGCGGCGCCGGGAGCGCCAGATGACAACGAGCGCTACCAGCACCGCCACCATCCCGAGAGCGATCAGCCACTGGTCCCGCACGGCCTGCACCATGATCAGCTCCCTCTGAGGCGGACCTCTTGATCGAGCAGCCGTTCCGCAAGCCCGGCGCGCTCCTCGGCACGAAGACGCGCCTCCTCCCGAACACGCGCCACGGCGAGACCGAGCGCATGGAGCTCCAGCTCCGCCTGTTCGGGCGACATCATCGCTGCGCGGCTCCCCTCCGCTCCAGGTTCGCCGATCACGAGGAAAACATCGCCTTCGCTCCGGCCGACATGGACCGCTGTCTCCGCGGTCCGTGTTTCGACCTTGATGGATCCTGAAGAGCAACCTGGGTGCCAGACTCCGGCTGCCACCGCACCTTCCAGAAATCAGGGTCTTAGCCGAATGTGCCAATACGAGGAGAATGCAGGGCGGGGCAACGGCGCCACACTGCGGGCCGCCGAGGCTACACTCCCAGCTCGGCACGCACGCGCATGTAGTGGAGGATGTGCTCGCGGTCGAGCATACCGAGCCAGTGTCCATCGTCCACGACGGGCAGCTGGGCAACTTTCGCATCGTCCATCTTCCCGAGGGCCTTGAGAAGATCCTCCTCCGGCCCCACGACGGAAAGGGCCTGAGCCGGTTGCATGACCTCTTCCACCTTCGCGCGGTCCCACCGCTCACGCGGGACACCCTTCACCTCGTGAAGCGTCAGCAGCCCATGCAGGCGTCCGTTCTCCGCCACGACAAAGCAGCGGCGGCCCGCCCCCAGCACCTCTTCCTGCACCAGCCGCTCGAGGGTCAGGTCGGGAGCGACGGACGTGCAATCGCGGGCCATGGCCTGGCGCACGGTCGCGCCACGGAGCAGCTCGCGAAGCGCAGCCTCCGCCCGGCCGGCGGCCACGGCGCTCTGCAGGAACCAGCCGATGAGCGCGAGCCAAATGCCCCCGGCGACGTCACCGCCAATGGCCCTCAGCACGCCGACCCCGATCAGGAAGAGAGCCAGCACCTCGCCCGCGGCCGCGGCGGCCCGATTGGCGCGATCGAAACTGCCCGTCCACGCCCACACCGCGGCGCGGAGCACGCGACCCCCGTCGAGCGGGGAGCCGGGGAGGAGGTTGAAGAGAGCCACGGCAAAGTTGATGCGGGCGAGCCAGAGTGCGGGTACCGACACGAGCACCAGGCTTCCCCCCACTACGCCAATGGCGGCGAAGAGCGCGGCGAGAGCGAGACTGGTGAGCGGGCCGGCTATGGCGATCCTGAACTCGGCGCGCGGCGAGTCGGGCTCGCGCCCGAGCTGGGCGACGCCTCCGAAAACGAAGAGCGTGATGCCCCGGATCGGGATGCCGTAGCCCAGGGCGACTCGAGAATGCCCCAGCTCATGCACCAGCACGGACGCGAAGAAGGCGAGGCTCGTAAGAGCTCCCAGCACCCACCGGGTCGCGGCCCCCCATCCGGGCTGATGCTCCGGGAAATACCCGGCGGCAAGCGAGCCGGCCACCAGCGCGAAGACGAGGAGCCAGCTCACGTGCACGGAAACGGGAATGCCCCAGATCCGCGCGATGGTGACGCGCCCCGCCGCTCCGGCCACGCCGGTCACTTGACGAGCAGGATGGGGCACCGGCACAGGAGACCTACCTTGTAGCTGGTGGTGCCCCAGCCCGCTCCACGACGCTTCGGATTGACCTTGTGCGAGCCCATCACGATCAGATCGGCTCGGCCGCGGGCCGCCGCCCGCACCACCTCACGCGCCGGCTCGCCGACGCATACCTCACAGTCGACGGGTATCCCTTTCGCAGCGAAAGACTTGGCGGCGCGGGCGAGCTTCTGTCGCGACGCCTTGAGCAGCCGCTCATAGAATGCCCGCATCTCTCCGGGCATCAGGCGGGGCACCTGCTGCACCACGTGAAAGAGCGTCACCCTCGCTCGCGTCTGCCGGGCGAGCGCCAGCGCCACCTTGAGCGGCCGCGCATTTCGATCGCTCAGGTCGATCGGCACGAGAATCCGCGCAAACACTTTCGCCTCCCTGTGTGATCGTCCCGACGTCTCAAAGCGAGGAGCGAGCAGAGCCGCCACGCCCCCGCCGCCCCTCCATCTCCTGATCGGCGGACCTAGGCCTCCTTCCGCCGCCGGGCGCGCTTGGGTTTTCCCGGCCGTTCGAGGACGCCGGTCAGGAGACGCTTGGCGACAAAATACTTCTTGGGACGCCGCTTGATGTCGCGGTCGCGCTCGCGATAGCGTTCCAGCCGCCGCTCGAGGGCGGCGAAGGCGCCGTCGAAGGCGAGCCGGCTCGTCTCCGCGACCTGCTCGACGCGGATGGCGGGACGGAAGGGCAGGCGCACGTCTACCGCGCAGCGCATGCCGAGCCCGCCCTTGGGGCCGTTGTCGTCGAAAAACGTGATCTTCGCCCGCACCGGAGTGAGCCTGATAGGCACGAGCGCCTCCGCAACCAGCTTCACCGCGCGGGCGCGCAGCGTCTTGTTCCTCTCCACTCCCTGGATGTCGATAGCCATGGCCCGTCCTCTCGGAGGCTTCGAGCCTCTCTCGCTGGGTCAGGAGCAACGGGGATGCCAGGTGTCACAGTCAAAAGATTCCGGCGGTTTGGTCGGGGCCCGGGGGTTCAGCATCCCTTGGAGTGGGGCCGTCACGCCCCAATGATACCCGTGATTGGCCGGTCGGGGCAGGGTCGGGGCCTGGTCGACCACGCGCATCGATGGGGGCGCGCTGGGCTAGAATCATGCGCCGTGGGAGACACGCAGTATCCGGGCGACCTCGAGCGTGACATCATCCTCAACGACGGAGCGCGTCTTCGCCTTCGCCCCATCCGCCCCGAGGATGCATCGCGACTCATCGACTTCTATGACCGCCTCAGCCAGCACACTGCCTACCAGCGCTTCTTCACGATCATGAAACGTCTGCCACCGGACTGGGCACGACTCTTGGCCACCGTCGACTACCAGCGCAGACTGGCCATCGTGGCGGAAACCGGGCCTGCCACCGCGCCCGAACTGGTGGCGGTGGCTCGTTACGAGCCCACCGACGAGCCGGAAACGGCGGAGGTTGCCTTCGTCGTCCAGGACGGCTTCCAGGGGCGCGGGCTCGGCGTGCTTCTCCTGCACCACCTTCTCGACGCCGGGCACGCGCGGGGCATCCGCCGCTTTCGCGCCTACGTGCTCGCCGACAACGCACGCATGCTCGATCTCATCGCTCGCTTTACCAGCATCCGCGAGCGAAGCCTCGATGCCGGCGTGGCGAGCATTCTCTTCGAGCGCCGCGCCGGGGATGATTGACTTGGATCCGCCTCCGGCTTAGGGTGCGGCGTGGGAGGGAGCCCCATGCGATTTTCCATTCAGAACCTCTTGTCCCTGCGCGATGGCCAGAGCCACGCGCACGTGTACGCCAATACGCTGGACGAGTGCAGGTTCGCCGAGGAGCTGGGCTTTCACACAGTCTGGCTGGCCGAGCATCATTTCTCCGTCTACGGCATCGCGCCGTCGCTGCCTGTCCTCGCCGCGGCCGTGGCGCGGGAGACCCGGCGCGTGCGCATCGGGACGGCCGTGGTCATCGCCCCCTTTGCCCACCCCGTACGCATCGCCGAGGAATGGGCGATGGTGGACATCCTCTCCAACGGGCGGCTCGAGTTCGGCCTCGGGCGCGGCTATCAGCCCGCGGAGTTCCGCGGCCTCTCCATCTCGATGGAGAAGACGCGCGAGCGCTTCGACGAAAGCCTCGAGGTGATCCGCCGCGCGTGGACTCAGGAGCGCTGCTCCTTCGAGGGCGAGTTCTTCCAGGTGCGCGATCTCTGTGTGCTCCCCAAGCCGGTGCAGAAGCCCCACCCGCCGCTCTGGACCGCCGCGGTCTCCCCCGACACCTACACCCTCGCCGGGAAACGTGGGCTCAAGATCCTGACCTCGCCCGCTTTCACGCCCTTCGACATCCTGCGCAAGAATTACGACGCCTACCGCGAGGCGTGGCGCGAGTCGCAGGGTACGGATCAGGGCGCGGACATCTGCCTCAACAAGATCATCCACGTGGCGGAGTCGTCGAAGCAGGCGCGCGACGACCTGCGCGAGCCCATCCGGTGGTTCTTCCAGACGCAGGCCGGACTCATCGCGGACGAGA
>Ga0137372_10003324_pt1 | contig 15677 bp, 9 predicted proteins | sample SagtaG_6_FD_104911 | JGI IMG/M metagenome (GOLD analysis project Ga0137372, IMG submission 104911) | Vadose zone soil microbial communities from Sagehorn Ranch, Mendocino, California, USA - Sage1_R_60_16 metaG | ecosystem: Environmental > Terrestrial > Soil > Vadose zone | place: USA: California...
GACACTGGATCTTCGTGGCGCTGCTGGTGCTGGCGGCGGCGCTGCGAGGCGTCGTGCTCGCGGCCTACCATCCGGCGCTGATCTTCCCGGACAGCGTGCGGTACCTGCAGTACGCGCACAACTTCGCCCACGGGCGGTGGAGCCCGGACGCGCTGCGGCAGAGCGGGTACTCGGTGCTGATCATCCCGATCGCGGCGCTGCACGAGGAGTGGCTCGTCCCGCTGACGCAGCACCTGGCCGGGCTGGCCACCGCCGTGCTGGTCTACGCGGTGCTGATCCGGTTCGGGGCGCGGACACCGCTGGCGGCGCTGGCCGCGATCCCGGTGCTGTTCGACCCGCTGCACCTCGTGCTCGAGCAGTACGTACTGACTGACGTGTGGACGCTGCTGCTGATCGTGGGGGCGCTGGTCCTGCTGGTGTGGCGGCGGGACGGGCTGACGGTCCGCGCCGCGGCGGCAGCCGGGCTGCTGCTCGGGGTGGCCGTGATGTTCCGCGACCAGGAACTGATCATGATCGTCCCGGCCGCGCTGTACGTGCTGCTGCTCCGCGGGCGGCGGCTGGTCCGGCTGGCCGCGCTGACCGGGTGCTTCCTGGTGCCGGTGGTGGGCTACCTGGGGTGGTTCGCCGCGGCACACGGGCAGTGGAATTTCACCACGTTCGACGGGGCGTTCCTGTACGGGCGGGTGGCGGACTTCGCCGACTGCCAGGGCCTGAACCTTCCCGCCTACGAGCGGCCGCTGTGCCCGGCGGAGCCGCCGTCACAGCGGATCGCGGACTTCTACACCTGGGACCCGTCCTCGCCGCAGTGGACCTTCACGCCCCCGGCCGGCCAGTCCAGGGACGCGGTGGTGCGCGACTTCAGCCTGCGGATCCTGCGGCACCAGCCGGGCGCCTACGCCGAAGCCGTCGTCCGTGACTTCGGCTACGGGTTCTCGCCGGTCCGCGGGGCCGGGCCGGAACGGTACTCGCCGGCCTACCTGCAGTTCCAGACGAAGGTCCGGCCGGACCGGCAGGCGTACGCCTCGATCGGGACGTTCGGCTACCCGCCCCCGGGGATACGCGCCGGGCCGGCCGCGTTCCTGGCCGCGTACGGGCGGTGGTTCTACCTGCCCGGACCGCTGTTCGCGGCCGGGCTCGCGCTCGCCCTGGCCGGCCTGGTCTTCGGCCGGGGCGACCGGAGGGCGCTGCTGCTGTTCACGGTCAGCGCGGTGGCCGTCCTGCTGCCCCCGGCCATGTTCGCCACCTTCGACTGGCGGTACCAGCTGCCGCAGCTCAGCCTCATCCCGGTGGCCGCGGTGCTCGGCGCTAACGCGATTCGCAGCAGGTTTTCAGCCAGCCTGGAGGGGAAGCCGGCCAGCCTTTATCCGTGACGATCACCCAGCGGGAGGCGACCGCGCCGGTCCAGGCTCCTGGGGTGGCATGGGCGGGATGGAGGACCGTTCGGCGCCATTTTTGGTTTCTGCTGGTCCTGACGGCCGGCCTGGCGCTGCGGGTGCTGGCCGAGACCGCCTACCGGCCCGCCCTGCTGTACATCGACTCGGTCAAGTACCTCGAGGGCTCGGTGGCCACCGCGCCGCAGGGATACCAGGCGCTGCTCCGGCTGCTGGAGCCGGCCGGTGGGCTGGCGCTGGTCGCGGCGGTCCAGCACGCGTTCGGGCTGGCCATGGCGGTGGCGCTGTACGCGGTGCTGCTCCGCCGGGGGGCGCCGCGGTGGGTGGCGACGCTGGCCGCCGCGCCGGTGCTGCTCGACGCGTACCAGCTCCAGCTCGAGCAGACGATCATGCCGGACGTGCTGTTCGAGACGATGATCGCGGCGGGGCTCGTGGTGCTGCTGTGGCGGACCGGCCGGTGGCCGGTGGCGGTCGGGGCGCTGCTGCTCGGCGCGGCGGTCACGGTGCGGGAGATCGGCGCGGTGCTGATCGTGCCGGTGGTGGTGTTCGCGGCGCTGACCGTGCGCGGGTGGGCGCGCCGGGTGCGGCGGGCCGCGCTGGCGGCCGGGTGCTTCATGCTGCCGGTGCTCGGCTACCTGGCCGGGACGTTCGGCGTCACCGGGCACTTCGGGATGGCCGGCAACGGGCCGAGCCCGCAGTACGGGCGGGCGGCGGCCGCGGCGGACTGCGCCACGCTCCGGCTGCCCGCCGGCGAGCGGGCGCTGTGCCCGTCACCGGCGCAGACCCTGGCGCTGGGCGGCATCGACGGGCTGCTGCACAACCCGCGCTCCCCCGGGCACACCGTGCCGGTCCCGCCCGGGCTCACCCGGGACGAGTTCCTCGACCGGTTCGCGGTCGCCGTCTTCCGGCAGCAGCCGCTGCGGGCGGCCGCGTCGGCCGCCCGGGACTCGGTCCGGCTGCTCGCGCCGGTCCGGGACGGCGACCCGCAGGTCACGCCCATCGCGCGCTGGCAGTTCCAGGACTTCTACCCGGTCTACCCGCGGCGGTACTCGATGGCCTTCCTCACCCGGCTGGCGCACGCGCACGGCAGCGGCGGCGACCTGGTCGCGGTCCAGCCCGCCGCGTCGTTCCTGCGGGCCTACCAGCTGGGCGGCGGTTACACGCCGGGGCCGCTGTACGCGGTTTTCGGCGTCGCGGGGGTGGCGGGCGCGGTGCGGCGGCGCACCGAGCTGCGCGTGGCCTGCCTGCTGGTGACGCTGGCCGCGGTGGTGCTGCTGGTGAGCTCGGACGCGTTCGAGTTCTCCTGGCGGTACCAGCTGCCCGCCGTGGTGCTGCTGCCGCTCGCCGGGATGCTGGGAGTTACCGCCCTGATCCGGGGCAGAGCGTCCCGCTGCGCGGCACCGTCAGGCTGATCAGGTACGCGTTCACGATCGCGTCCACGCAGGAGCTGCCCTCGCCGTAGGCGGTGTGGCCGTCGCCGTTCCAGCCGAGCAGCACGCCGGAGGACAGGCCGGCGGCCAGCGCCCGCGCCCAGCGGTACGGCGTGGCCGGATCGCGGGTCGTCCCGACCACCAGGATGGGGGCCGCGCCCGCGGCCTTGATCGCGGCCGGCGGCGCGGCCGGCACCGGCCAGTACGCGCACGGCAGGTTGCCCCACACGATCGACGCGCCGAACAGCGGCGCCGCCCGTTCGGCCGCCGACGCCGCCGCCTGCCAGCTGGCCAGCGACCGGGGCCAGGGCCGGTCCACGCAGCTGATCGCGGTGTTGGCGTCCACCAGGTTGGCGTAGGTCCCGTCCGCGTTCCGCTCCAGCAGCAGGTCGGCCAGCTGGACCAGCACGGTGCCGTCGCCGTTGAACGCGTTGACCAGCGCGTCCTTCAGGTCCGGCCAGGTCGACTTGCTGTACAGCGCGGCGGCCACCCCGTTCAGCAGCAGGGCGCCGCTTGCCACCTGGCCGGTGCCAAGCTCCTGCGACAACGGCCGGGAATTGGCCCGAACGATCAGGGCCTCGAGCTGACCAGCGGCATCCTGCCCCAGCGGGCAGCCGGAGCGCGCGCGGCACCACGCGGCGAACGAGCCGAACGCGGTCTGGAACCCTTCGGCCTGGACGGCGTCGGACTGCAGGCCCGGCGTGTCCGGGTCCACCGCGCCGTCCAGGACCAGCGCCCTGACCCGGTGCGGGAACAGCTGGGCGTACCAGGTGCCCAGGTAGGTGCCGTAGGACTTGCCCAGGTAGGTGAGCCGGGACTGGCCGAGCGCGGCGCGGAGCACGTCCAGGTCGCGGGCCGCGTTCTGGGTGCCGACGTAGGGCAGCAGCGCCCGGGAGTTCTGCTCGCACCGGGACGCGTAGAACTTGCCCTGCCGGACCACGGCGGCGAGCTGCGCGGCGTTGTCCGGCATCTCGTCGGTGGACAGGTACTTGTCCAGCTCCGGGCCGGTCATGCAGGACAGCGCGGGCTCGCTGCCGCCCACCCCGCGCGGGTCGAAGCCGACGACGTCGAACCGGGCCCGCACGGCGGACGGGAATTCGCCGCGCGCCGCGAGCGCGTACTGCACGCCCGAGCCGCCCGGGCCGCCCGGGTTGACCACCAGGTCGCCGACGCGGCGGGCGGGGTCGGTGGCCGGGAGCTTGATGACCGGCAGGGAGAAGCGCGGCCCGCCGGGGCGGGCGTAGTCGAAGGGAACCAGCAGGCGGGCGCACTGGAAGCCGTTGTCGCAGGGTTGCCAGGCCAGGTGCTGCGCGTAGTAGGCGGGGGACGTGGAAGGCAGGTCGTTCGGGACCGATGAACTGCTGGAACACCCGGCCAGCAGGATCGCCGCGGCGGCCAGCCAGCTACGGCGCCCGGGTCTCACCCTTTCCCGTGCATGGACTCGTACGCCTTCCGCGACCCGCACACGCTGGCCTTGGGGCAGGGCGCGGCCCGGCCGTCGGCGGCCAGCTTGACCACGACCGTGTCGGAGGGGACGTTGTGGCCGATCACCGTGCCCGGGCCTTCCGGTGAGGTGACGGCCGCGCCCACCGGCGGGGCGTCCTTGCGGAAGTCCTGGTAGAGCGGGTGCTCGTACTTCAGGCAGCACATCAGCCTGCCGCACGCGCCGGCGATCCGCAGCGGGTTCACCGGCAGCTCCTGGTCCTTGGCCATCCGGACCGACACCGGCTCGAAGTCCTTCAGGAACGTGGCGCAGCACAGGTCGCGGCCGCAGGGGCCGATCCCGCCCTGCAACCGCGCCTCGTCCCGCGGGCCGATCTGGCGCAGCTCGACCCGCGCCTTGAGCCGGCCGCCCAGGTCGCGGACCAGCGCGCGGAAGTCCACCCGGTGCGGCGCGCTGAAGTACACCACGAACACGTTCTCCGCGCCGATGAAGTCCACCGCGGTGACCTTCATCGGCAGCCCGTGCTCGCGTATCAGGCGGCGGGAGGCGAGCCGGCCCTCGGCCCGCCGCTTGCGGTTCTCCTCGTCCCGGGCCAGGTCACCGTCGCTGGCCAGGCCCGCGCAGACCGGCAGCCCGTCGATCTCCTCCGACACCCACTGCGGAGCCCAGACGCACTCGGCTACCTCGGGTCCCGAATCGGTGGGCACCAGCACCTTGTCGCCGATGGCCGGCTTATGGGCTCCGGGGTCGAGGTAGTAGAGCCGGCCGTACCGCTCGAAGCTCACCGCCATCATCATGCCCACGGTGCCAGACTACGTTGTCCGGGTTTGCCGCTACCAGGCGCCGACCGGCTGCCCGCCGTTTTGTCGGAGCCCCGGGGGTTAGGCTTCGGTGAGGGAGAGGGCCATTTCTTCGACGGCTAGCAGGGGGGCGACGTTGAGGGTGAGGAGCTCGCGGCAGTGCATGATGGCCTGCAGGCGGCGGAGGGTGGCCTCGGGGGTGGAGGAGGAGGCGAGCTTGCGCAGGCCGGACTCGGGGTTGGCGAGCTCCACCCCGGCGCCTAGCTGCAGCATCAAGATGTCGCGGTAGAACAGGGCCAGCTCGAGCAGGGCCTGGTCCAGGGTGTCGCGCTTGACCCGGGTGGCGCGGGACTTCTGCCGGTCCTCCAGGTCCTTCATGGCGCCGGCCATGCCCCGCATCGCCTTGGCCACGCCCTTGCCCGAGGATCCCTCGCCGAACGCCCGGCGCAGCGCCTCGCGTTCCGGCTCGTCGAGTTCCTCGGTGACCGCCTTGGCTTCCTCCTCGGCGGTGCGGACCAGGGCGGCGGCCGCCGACAGGGCCGGGCCCAGCGAGGTCACCGATGACGGGACGCGAAGCACGTCGGCGCGGCGCTTGGCCGCGGCGGGATCAACCGCGAGACGCCGGGCGCGGCCGATGTGCCCCTGCGCCGCACGCGCCGCGGCCAGCGCGCGAGCGGGCTCGATGCCGTCCCGCTCGGTCAGCGCCTGAGCCACGGCCGCCGACGACGGCACGACGAGCGTGACCACCCGGCAGCGCGACCTGATCGTGGGCACCAGGTCCTCGGCCGAGGGCGCGCAGAGCAGCCAGACGGTCCGCGGGGCGGGCTCCTCGATCGCCTTGAGCAGGGCGTTGGCGGCCTGTTCCGTGCACCGGTCGGCGTCCTCGAACAGGACGATCTGCCAGCGCCCGCCGGTCGGCTTGCCCGCCGCGCGCAGCACCAGGTCGCGGGTCTGCTTCACCCCGTAGGACAGGCCCTCGGGGCGGATCAGCAGCAGGTCGGCGTGGGTGCCGGCGAAGACCTGGCGGCAGCTGTTGCACTGGTTACAGCCACCCTCGTCGCACAGCAGCGCGGCGGCGAAGGCCCGGGCCGCCACCGACCGGCCTGACCCGGGCGGGCCGGTGAACAGCCAGGCGTGGGTCATCGCCCCGCCAGTCCGCTGGCCGGCCAGCAGGGCGGCGGCCCCGGCGGCGGCCCGGCGGAGCTGGGCGACGACCGCGTCCTGGCCGGGGAGGTCGGTGAAAACCCCGGTCACGGGCGGTGCCGGTCGCCCGGCTGCGGGGTGGGGGTCAGGACCTCGGCCCGGATCGCGGGGAAGTCACCGGTGCTGGCCTCGGCGGCCGAGGGCACCGGGTCGGGGAGCAGCTCGCGGATCCGCTCCTGGATGTCGCGGGTGATCTCGGCGGGCGGCCGGTCGGCATCGAGCACCAGGTAGCGGTCGGGTTCGGCGCGGGCCAGGGCCAGGAAGCCGGCCCGGACCCGGAGGTGGAAGTCGGCGGGCTCGGCCTCGAGCCGGTCGGCCGAACGGGCCCGGCGGCTCAGCCCCGCCATCGGGTCCATGTCCAGCAGGATCGTGAGGTCCGGGGTGCGCCCGCCGGTCGCCCACCGGTTGAACCCGGCGATCTCGTCGACCGGCAGGTTCCGGCCCGCGCCCTGGTAGGCCAGGGAAGAGTCGACGTACCGGTCGGTGATGACGATCGCGCCGCGGGCCAGCGCGGGCGCGATGACCGAGGCGACGTGCTCGGCCCGGTCGGCCGCGTACATCAGCGCCTCGGCACGCGGCGACATGCCGGTGTGCGAGGTGTCCAGGAGCAGCGCGCGCAGCCGCATGCCGATCTTGGTCGCGCCGGGCTCGTGCGTATTCTCCACGTCGTAGCCGAGCTCGCGCAGCCAGATGGCGACCAGCCGGGCCTGCGTGGTCTTGCCCGAGCCCTCGCCGCCCTCGAACGCGATCAGCCGCCCCGGCGGCGGTCCGGGCGGGGTGCTGCCGTTGACATGGCCGGGCTCGCCGATCGGCGGGGGCGACTCGCTGCGGATCGCCGCCATCAGGTCCTCGCGCAGCGGCACGCCCTTGCGGTCGTCCATCTGCCGGTAGGCCCGGATCCCGAGCAGGAACGCCACCAGGGCGGCCAGCAGGATCACCGCGTTCTGCCCGGCCGAGACGTAGGTGACCGTGCCGATCTTCACGTCCCCGGTGCCGTTCAGGCTGACGATCAGCCTGGTGAACAGGGCCGACAGGAACGGGACGGCGGCGATGACGGTGAGCAGGATGATCTGGATGGAGGACTGGAAGAAGGCGAAGACCCGGCCGCGGGTGGCGTCGTCCACCTCCAGGCCGACGATGGTGAAGCCGGTGGAGTAGGCGATCCCGGACAGCGCACCGAGCAGCACCACGAACAGGACGACGGCGCCCAGGTTCGGGATCAGCCCGATGAGCGCGAGCGGCACCGCCCCGGCCGCGATCGTGATGCCGAACAGCCGTCGGCGGCTGAAGCTGCCGAGCACCTTGGTGCCGACGACCATGCCGAGCGCCATGCCGACGAAGATCGCGGCGAAGACCAGGCCCCAGCCGGCGCTGCCGCCGTGCAGGGTGAAGGTGATGTAGAAGTAGCCCAGGCCGATCACCACGCCGGCCGCGGCGAACGCGCCCACCATGCCGATCACCAGGCCGCGCACCACCGGGGTCCTGCCGATGAACCGCCAGCCCTCCCAGATGGATTTGGCCGCGGACGGCGCCGAGATCTTCTCGCTGTCGTTCCGCTTGGGAATCTCGCGGATGAAGTAGACGGTGAGCGCGGAGATGAAGTAGGAGGCGGCGTTGAAGTACAGGGCCAGGTCCACGTTGCTGGCGTGGAACAGCGGCGTGACCCGGCTGATCCCGTCGCTGACCAGGGCGAGCACGCTGAACACGCCGGCCGCGAGCGGTGCGGTGCCGTACGTGCTCAGGATGCTGAGCTGGTTGGCCCGTTCCAGCTTGTCCTTGGGCACCAGGTTGGGGATCGACGCGGAGGTCGCCGGAGCCCAGAACTGGGTCGCGATGCCGGCCAGGAACTTGGCGACGTAGATCCAGGTCAGGTTCGGGAAGATGGGGATGGACACGAACAGCAGGCCGCGGATCACGTCGCCGGCGATCATCATGGTCCGGCGGTCCATCCGGTCCGCCAGCGCCCCGGCCAGCGGGCCGAACAGCAATGCGGGCAGCAGCGTGGCCAGCCAGACGCCGCCGACGGCCGAACCCTTCGCCACCGCGCCGCCGCTGGCCAGCGAGGGCGCCAGCGCGGTGAGCGCGACGATGCTCAGCCAGTCGCCCAGGCTGGACAGGGACAGCGCGATCCAAAGCCGGCGGAACGGCTTGATCGACAGGACCCCTTGACCCCCCTGACGCCGGGCATGGTGGCGCCGCGCGGCGCCGTTTCCGGTCTTCCCCCGGTCGGCGTCGCCCTCCTGCGGTGCGGCGCGGAAGTTCACGGCGTTAGCGTATCGGCAGTGCTGGCCGCATAACGGCTTAGTCCCCGATCCTCATGGTGCGGGCGAAGGTCACGATCTTTTTGATCCCGAACGGGCGGGCGTGGCGGCCTTCTTCCTGGTGGTAGTGGTCTTGCGGCGGGTCGTCGGCGGAGCCGCGCGCCGGTCGGCGAGGAGCTCTGCCGCCCGCTGATCGGTGATCGCGGCGACCTCGTCCCCCTTGCGCAGCGACGCGTTGGTCTCCCCGTCGGTCACGTACGGGCCGAACCGGCCGTCCTTGACCACCATCGGCTTGCCGGTGGCCGGGTCCTGGCCGAGCTCGCGCAGCGGCGGGGAACCGTAGCCCGCGGCGCCGGTGCGGCGGCCGCGGGTCTTCGGCTGGGCGAACAGCTCCTTGGCCTCGGCCAGGGTCAGCGTGAACAGCTGCTCCTCCGACTCGAGCGACCGGCTGTCCGTGCCCTTCTTCACGTACGGCCCGTACCGGCCGTTCTGCACGGTGACCTGCTCGCCGTCCAGCTCGCCGAGGGTACGGGGCAGGCTGAGCAGCTTCAGCGCGTCGTCCAGCGTCACTGTGTCCAGCGCCATCGACTTCAGCAGCGAAGCCGTCCTCGGCTTGGCCGACGAGGGGGCATCCTCCGGCAGCAGCTCGGTCACGTAGGGGCCGAACCGCCCGGCCTTGGCGACCACCTCGCGGCCGCTGTCCGGGTCGGTGCCGAGAGAGGTGTCCCCGTTCGGCTGGTTAAAGAGCTCCTCGGCCTTCTCCACGGTCAGCTCGTCCGGCGCGATGTCCTCGGGGACGTTCACCCGCTGCCCGTCCCGCTCCAGGTACGGGCCGTACCGGCCGACCCGGACCACGATGTCGGAGCCGGCCAGCGGGAACGAGCTGACCTCCCGCGCGTCGATGTCGCTGATGTCGCCCACCAGGGACTTCAGGCCCCGGTCTTCGCTGGCGCGGTCGGCGCTTGCGCCGACGCCGTCGCCGTCGGGGGTGCCGAAGTAGAACCGGCGCAGCCACGGCACCCGTTCGGCTTCACCGCGGGCGATCTCGTCCAGCACGTCTTCCATGTGCGCGGTGAACTCGTAGTCGACCAGCTGGCCGAAGTGCCGTTCCAGCAGGGTGACGACGGCGAAGGCGAGGAACGACGGGACCAGCGCGGTGCCCTTCTTGAACACGTAGCCGCGGTCCAGGATCGTGCCGATGATGGTCGCGTAGGTAGACGGCCGGCCGATCTCCCGGTCTTCCAGCTCCTTGACCAGCGACGCCTCGGTGTAGCGGGCGGGCGGCCTGGTGGAGTGCTCGGCCGGGGCGAGCCGCAGCACGTCGAGCGGGTCGCTCTCGGCCAGCGGCGGCAGCCTGCGCTCCCGGTCGTCCCGGTCGGCGCTGGGGTCGTCGGCGTCCTCGACGTAGGCCTTGAGGAAGCCGTAGAAGTTGATGACCTTGCCGGTCGCGCCGAACTCGGCCCGCTCGTTGCTGGTGGAGGTGCCCGCCACCCGGACCGAGATCGACTCGCCGGTGGCGTCCTTCATCTGCGAGGCGACGGTGCGCTGCCAGATCAGCTCGTACAGGCGGCGCTCGTCGGAGGAGAGCCGGTCGCCGGCCAGCTGGCGCGGGGTGCGGAAGCTGTCCCCGGCCGGGCGGATGGCCTCGTGCGCCTCCTGCGCGTTCTTCACCTTGCTGGCGTAGGTGCGCGGGGCGTCCGGCACGTAGTTCGCGCCGTACAGCTCGGCGGCCTGCTTGCGGGCCGCGCTGATCGCGGTCTGGGACAGCGTCACCGAGTCGGTGCGCATATAGGTGATGTAGCCGTTCTCGTACAGCCGCTGCGCGATCGACATCGTGTGCTTGGCCGAGAAGCCCAGCTTGCGCGAGGCCTCCTGCTGCAGCGTGGTGGTGCGGAACGGCGCGTACGGCGAGCGCCGGTACGGCTTGCGCTCCACGCTGGACACGGCGAAGGCGGCGTTCTGCAGGCGCCGCGCCAGGGCGGCGGCGGCTTCGGCGTCCAGGTGCAGGACGTCCTCGGTGCGTAGCTGGCCGGCCGAGGTGAAGTCGCGGCCCTGGGCGACCCGGCGGCCGTCCACGGTGACCAGGTTCGCGGTGAAGCTGGTCGGGTCGGAGATGTCGGGCTTGCCGTGGTCCTTCGTCGCGAACTCGGCCTCGAGGTCGGAGTAGGCGGCCGGGCGGAACGCGATCCGCTCCCGCTCCCGGTCCACCACCAGCCGGGTGGCGACCGACTGCACCCGCCCGGCGGACAGCTTGGGCATGACCTTCTTCCACAGCACGGGCGAGACCTCGTACCCGTACAGCCGGTCCAGCACCCGGCGCGCCTGGTACGCGTCGACCAGGCCGTCGTCCACCTGGCGCGGGTTGGCGATGGCCCGGGCGATCGCCTCCGGGGTGATCTCGTGGAAGACCATCCGGCTGTGCGGCACCTTGGGCTTGAGCTCCTCCAGCAGGTGCCAGGCGATGGCCTCGCCCTCGCGGTCTTCATCGGTGGCGAGCAGGAGTTCGTCGGCGTCCTTGAGCAGGCTCTTGAGCTTGGAGACCTGCTGGCGCTTGTCGCTGTGCACGACGAACAGCGGCTCGAAGTTGTGGTCGACGTCGACGCCGAGCCGGGCCCACGGCTCGCCCCGGTACCTGGCCGGGATCTCGGCCGCGCTGTCCGGCATGTCGCGGATGTGGCCGACGCTGGACTCGACCACGTAGCCCTGGCCGAGGTATCCGGCGATCGTCCTGGCCTTGGACGGGGACTCGACGATGACCAGCTTGGTACCGTGGCCGTTTCCGGGCGCAGCCTTACCCCGTGCGGCCGTGGTGCTCTTGCCCTTGGTGGCCTTGGCGGTGGTTCCCGCCTTCGTCTTCGTCGTCTGTGTCCTTGCTGGCACGCTCTTCCCGTCCTCGTATCCGCGTCGTGACCGCCCTCACGCTACCCGTGGTCACACGCCGCCCCACAGCTGAAACCACCGGGCCGGTTCGGTGTGTTCCCTCGGGCTCGCCGTAATACACGGCAGATTTCACTACCGCAGGTTGAATCACCGGTGAACTCAAGCACAATAGGACCGATGGCCGAGTACGCCTACCTCGTCGTCTACCTGCCACGCGGTATGTCCCGAGATGCTCGTGACGCCGCGCGAAGGATCCTGACCGACCACGCCGAGTACGGGGACTGGGAACTGTCCAGGCTCTCGCTCAACGCCGACGGCAGCAGGAAGGCTACCCTCCGAAGGCGAATCATACGCCCAGTCCGCACATTCTGAGCCTGCACAGTAGCAACCAAGGAAACAGGGCGTGTATGCCGCTGGCACACACGCCCCGTTCGTAACCGGCTCGTGCGCGGCTTCCCCCGGAAGGGGAATACGAGGGGAAGCCGCGCACGGTGTCGGTCTGCCGCCTCGGGAGGCAGGCGGGTTCTGCTTAGACCTCGCCGTTCCGGCGACGCCGGGCGACGGCGACGGCACCCGCGCCGACGCCGATGCTGCCGAGGGCCGCGACGCCGAGCAGGAGCAGGTCGGCGCCGGTGGTCGGCAGACTGCCAGGCGAGGTCCCGGTGCTCACCGTGGTGGTGGTGCCGGGGCCGGTGCCCGGCGGGGTGCCGCCGCAGTTGGCCGTGCAGCCCGGCGGGGTGCCGCCGCAGTTGGCCGTGCAGCCCGGCGGGGTACCGCCGCAGTTGGCCGTGCAGCCCGGCGGATTGCAGCCGTTGCCGTGGCAGGGGTGGCACTGCGGACCGTGGCAGTCGTGGCACTGGCCCTGGCAGTCGGGATGGTTGCAGTTGCTGCCGATGCAGGAGGTCGAGCCGCCCTTGCAGTTGGCGTTGGCGTAGCCCGCCGCCGCGACGGCGTTGCCGCAGACGTTCACCGGCGCGCTGATCGGCGCGGTGACCGTGTTGCCCGAGCCCACCGGGATGTTGAAGTTACCGGTGACGTTGCCGTTGTGGCTGTGGCCGCCCACCCCGGAAATGGCCGAGGCAGCCCCGCCGACGCAGCCGGCGTTGGAGAAGCCGAGCAGCGCCAGCGAGATGCCGCATACGTTGCCCGCCGCGCTGACCGGCGCGGTGACCGTGTTACCCGAGACGATCGGGATGTTGAAGTTACCGGTCGTGTTGCCGTTGTGGCTGTCGCCGCCCACCCCGGAAATGGCCGAGCTGGACCCGCCCTTGCAACCCGAGTTCGAGAAACCGCCAACCGCGCCGGATACGCCGCACACGTTCACCGGCGCGCTGACCGGCGCGGTGACCGTGTTACCCGAACCGAGCGAGATGTTGCGGTTGCCGGTCGTGTTGCCGTTGTGGCTGTCGCCGCCCACCCCGGAAATGGCCGAGCTGGACCCGCCCTCACAGCCGGCGTTAGAGAAACCGGCCGCCGCGAGCGAGATGCCGCACAGGTTGACCGGCACGCTGATCGGCGCCGTGATCGAGTTGCCGGACAGGACCGAGACGTTGCCGTTCCCGGTCGTGTTGCCGTTATCCGAGGCGTAGGCCGCGCCCGCGCCGGGCAGCGCGAACATGGCGGCGACAAGCGCCGCGCCGGCCGTAGCCGACACCCACCTGACCTTCTTCATATCATTGCTCCAAATCCCGCCTTGCGGTCGCGCGCTCGGCGCCCGGCGATTTTCAGCGCGGATGCACCAGCCAGCAAGGCGCCGGCGGCGAGGGCCGCAAAGGAATCACTGCTCATAGCCGACGTGCTCGCCGCGGACAGCGCGGTCCCCGGCATGGGTATGCCGCCCCCCGTCACACCGTTCAGGGCAGGCATGTTGGCCAGACCGGCCAGTGAGGGCAGGTCCGCGAGGCCCGGCAGGGCCCCGAGTCCGGCCAGCTGGGATGCTGCCGGGACGTTCGAGTCGCCCGCGCCGCTGGCGCCGGGCGGGTTACCGAAGGTGCGCCTCACGCGTTCCCCGGTGAGCCCGCGGGGCGCAGGCGCGGTCACGCCCAGGACCGACGTGACCGGGGCCACGGCCCGCTGGATCAGGCCCGCGCCGGTGCCGCCGGACCCGGTTCCGGAAGCGGGCCGTGGCTGCGTGACGCCGGCCACCGCGCCGCTCACGCAGCCCGCGGTGGAGTCGCCGAGCACGGCGGCCGTGCTGCCGCAAAGGCTGGCCGGGGACTGACCGCTCCCGGCCGGCGGCGTGTCCGCGGTACCCGGGCCCGTCTGGCCGGGGGCGGCCGGGGAAAGGACGGCCGTGCCGACCCGGCAGGCGGCACCGACCACGCCGAGCAGGGCACCGGCGTCGTCGCAGGCGCCGGCCGGCGCGACGAGCAGGCCGAGGCCGAGCCCCGGGCCGGCATCGGAGCCAGCGCTGCCGCCCGCGGCGAGGGCCACGCCGGACAGGCCGGACAGGCCGCCGGCGACGGCTGCGAAGCCGGCCGCGAGCAGGGCCGTCTTCGCTGTCCACTGTGCCCATGAACCCATGGGTGCTCCTAGGTGGGACAACGATGTGAGGGATCGCCGTACGCAGGTGACAGAGGGCCGCCATCCCGAGTACAGGGCGTAACCTTAACATCACAAGGAGTACTCACGGTGCGTAAAACGCGGATTTAAGCAACGCGCAGGAAACTGAGTCCAGGCCGTTACGGCGCTGACCTCAGTTTAGGCACTAACAGCAGCTGAGGAACCCGTCCAGGACGCGGGTTCCGAAACGCAGGCCTTCGACCGGAACGCGCTCGTCTATCCCGTGAAACATTCCGGAAAAGTCCAGATCTGGCGATAGCCGCAAGGGGGTGAACCCGAAGCAGCGCACGCCGAGCCGGCTGAACAACTTGGCGTCCGTGCCGGCCGACAGGCAGTAGGGGATCACCCGGGCGCCCGGGTCCTCGGCAAGAAGTGCGCTGGTCATCGCGTCGTACAGGGCACCGTCGGGGGTGGTCTCGAGCGCGATGTCGTGGTGGATGAACTCCCGGGTGACGCCGGGGCCGAGTACCCGGTCGAGTTCGGCCAGGAACTCCTCCTCGTAGCCGGGCAGGAAGCGGCCGTCTACTTCCGCGGTCGCGGTCTGCGGCACGACATTCACTTTGTACCCGGCCCGCAAAACTGTCGGATTTACCGTGTTGTGCAGCGTTGCGCCGATAATACGAGAGAGAGAACCTATTTTGCTGAGCAATTGACCCGGGTCGTTCGGGGCAAATTCGGTGCCAAGTGCCTGAGCTGCACCTTCCAGGAAAGCCTGGACGGATGGGATGAGCCGGACCGGCCACTCGTGCCGGCCCAGCCGGCCGATCGCCTCGGCCAGTTCGGTGACCGCGTTGTCGGGGTTTACCATCGAGCCGTGGCCGGCCGTGCCACGCGCGGTCAGCCGCAGCCAGGCCATCCCCTTTTCCGCGGTCTGCAGCAGGTAGAGGCGCTGGCCGGCGAGGGTCAGGCTGAACCCGCCGACCTCGCCGACCGCCTCGGTGACCCCTTCGAACAGCTCCGGGTGCTTGTTCACCAGGAAGCTCGCGCCCCAGGTGCCGCCGGCCTCCTCGTCGGCGGTGAAGGTGAGCACGACGTCGCGGGCCGGCTTGCGCTGCTCGCGCAGGCGCTGGCGGACGACCGCCAGCATCATCGCGTCCATGTCCTTCATGTCGATCGCGCCGCGGCCCCAGACGCAGTCGTCGGCGATCTCGCCGGAGAAGGGGTCGTACTGCCAGTCTTCCGCGTTGGCGGGAACAACGTCGAGGTGACCGTGGACGAGCAGGGCGGGCCTGGTGCGGTCCTGGCCTTCTATCCTCGCGACCACGCTGGTGCGCTTGGGATGCGACTCCAGGACCGTAGGCTCCAGGCCGGCCTCGGAGAGCTTGGCGGCGACGTATTCGGCGGCCTGGCGCTCGCCGGGGCCAGAATGGTCCCCTGGGTTGGAGGTGTCGATCCTGATCAGGTCGCGGCAGATGTCGACGACCTCGTCCTGCGCGGTCACGGTGTCAGCGGTCACGTTCCTATCGTTGCACCGAGGCGGGCCCGGTTGGGCTGGGGGTGCGGGCTCGGGCTGCGGAGGACGCGCGGCGTCGGGTGGCAAGATTCAGTGGCCTGGGCACTCGCCTGGGAGCGTTCGGTTTGCTAAGGTAACTCAGCCGATGCGTACCCCGCGCATCGCGAGTCCGGGTGGCGGAATAGGCAGACGCGCTAGCTTGAGGTGCTAGTGCCCGTAAAGGGCATGGGGGTTCAAGTCCCCCCTCGGACAC
>Ga0137372_10003326_pt1 | contig 15673 bp, 10 predicted proteins | sample SagtaG_6_FD_104911 | JGI IMG/M metagenome (GOLD analysis project Ga0137372, IMG submission 104911) | Vadose zone soil microbial communities from Sagehorn Ranch, Mendocino, California, USA - Sage1_R_60_16 metaG | ecosystem: Environmental > Terrestrial > Soil > Vadose zone | place: USA...
CCTTCTTTGCGATATGCATCTGTTTCCTCGTTTATTGGCTCACATTGTCCCGTGAACAGATGGAGCATCTCCCATCTTACTGATGAGTTTTGTGGAAGGGTTTTTCAACAGGCTGCTTCCTTTTTGATACCGAAGATGGCACGATATCCGGCTGGAACCCCACTTTCCCCGACCGCAGCCATGCCGTCCTGGCCGTGGATCGATCGAACGTAGGGAAGGGTGCGGTCTACAAGGGACTGGCTATTGGCACCAATTCCTCTGGAACGTTCCTCTTTGCCACCAATTTCCGCTTCGGAACCATCGAGATGTTCGACTCGAATTTTCATCTCGTCCGCTCCTTCACCGATCACCGTCTGCCGCAAAGTTATGCACCCTTCGGCATCCAGAACATCGGAGGCGATCTCTATGTCACGTTTGCCAAGCAGGATGCGAAGAAGCACGACGATGTAGCGGGCCCGGGTCATGGCTTCGTCGATGTCTTCGACACCAATGGGCATTTGATTCGTCGCCTCATTGCACGCGGTAGCCTCAACTCTCCCTGGGGCCTGGCCCTGGCACCTGCTAGCTTTGGCCAATTCAGCAATGACTTGTTGGTCGGTAACTTCGGCGATGGGCGCATCAATGTCTTCGATCCAACTACCGGTGCTGCCCTTGGCTCACTTCAAAATAGTGCAGGCGTCCCAATACAGATCGATGGCCTGTGGTCCTTGCAGTTCGGGAATGATGCAGCCGCGGGCGCATCCAACGAACTCTTCTTCACTGCCGGTATCGATGGGGAAGCACACGGCCTCTTCGGGGATATTCAGTCTGAAAGCTGAAGCATGATCGGTAAGCAATCGAGCGAGAAGGTCACATAACAGGTCAGCTTGTGGGGCTTCCGTTGATGAGGGATGTCCCACAAGCTGACTTCATGGCAACGTGATCAATTAACTGTTACGCCACATGCAGCGGGAAGGAGCCCGGTATGGATGCTTCAGCTTCAGATGGAGACGGTCGCAAGTAATTCATAACTGACTGAAAAGGCTCTACCACTGACAGAAGAACTATTGCAACTACTCAGGGGACTGGCGAGTAACCTCCTAGATCGTAGGTATGCTTCAAGGTATTCGCGAGCCATGCTCGATACCACAGAAGCGTAATCATTCTCGTGCTTGACACGAAAAGGAAATGGAAATGTCATATACGTATCTCTTTAAGAGACGGTCGTTCCAGGTATTGCTCAGCTTTCTTGGTCTTAGTGTGATCGTCTTCGCCCTACTAGCAGCGGCACCTTTCAGCTCAGGCCTTGGGCTAAGCCAGGGAGGATTGGATCCCAGAATCCAGAAGATCATGAACGAGTCAATCTATCAGCATGGCGAATGGAGTCTGCTTGAGACCGATCCTGCAACAGGCCGCACCGTACAATCGGTGGCTCCAGCACAGCGTCTCTTCGTCCAGGGATCAACGACCAAGATCTTCACTGTCTCAGCAGCGCTCGATGATCTCGGCTTTACCCACCATTTCACGACGCCAGTCTTTGCTTTGGGGCAAACGAGCGGCGGCTCGCTGAGTGGCAAGCTCGTGCTGCTCGCCCAGGGCGATCTCACTATGGGAGGTCGCACCACGCCTGATGGCAGCGTGGACTTCACCAATCTCGACCATGGCGATGCCAGTAACTTCGTGCCAGGGGTGACGCTTACACCTGAAAATCCGCTGGCTGGCATCAACCAGCTTGCGCAGCAGATACATGCATCGGGAATCACGCATGTGAACGGCGATGTCGTCATCGATGATCGTCTCTTCCAGCCCGACCCCGACCTCGATCCCAGGACGAACCCGATGATCATTAATGACAACCTGTTCGATGTCGTGGTCACACCCGGTCACGTCGGTGCGGGTCCAGGCTCGGTGACCTGGCGTCCTCAAGTAGCTCCTTTCCACCTCGTCGTGCAGGTCACGACCGTCGCCGCCGGGCAACCAACCGCTCTATCGGTCCAGCCGTTCCCTGATGGTCGTCTCCTGGTCAGCGGCACGATCGCTGCCGGTGCAGGCCAGCAAGTGCGCGTCGCTGATATCCCCGACCCTGCGTCTTTTGCGCGCACCGCGCTCATTGAAGCCTTGAGCCGTGTCGGAGTATCCGTGAGCGCCGTTGCGACTGGCCCCAACCCGATCAGCAAGCTTCCCCCCACCAGCAACTATCAGGGCGATCCGCGCGTGGCCGCGTATGTCTCGCCGCCGTTCAGTGAGTACACCAAGTTGATCTTCAAGATCAGCTCCAACGTGGGTGCGGACCTGATGCTTTGCCTGATGGCGGTCAAAGCAGGGAGTACGAATTGCGAAGATGGCTTTCCCGTACTCGCCTCCTTCCTCACCAGGGCGCATGTCGATACGAACCAGATTGTGCTCACGGATGGTCACGGCGGGCCAAACGACCGCTTCACACCACAGGCTTTGACCGAACTGTTGCACTACTGGATGGGACAGCCAGAATTCGCCCAATTCCGCCAGATGCTGCCCATTCTCGGTGAGCATGGCAACTTGGCAGGCATCTGTACCAGCTGTCCGGCCATGGGTAAGGTCTTCGCTAAACCTGGCACGGCAGCGGCTCTCGACTCGTTCAATACTCGGTTGTTCCTGAGTGAGGCTCTGGGCGGTTACCTGGAGGTGAAACCAGGCAAGTTCTACATCTTCGATCTGGCGATCAATAATGCTCTCATTCCATTCACTGGTGCCCAACAGGTGTTCAACGACCTGGCCAACATCTCTGCTTTCCTGCAAGAGGATGCCGCAAAGTAACGCAGCTGTAACCATCCAACAGGCCGATGAATGGCCTGTTGGATGGTTCAGGAACTAGCTCTGAATGAAGAATGAGAGATGATTTCCCAGTAGCCATGGAGCGATGCTACGCTATGTTGATTGTCGAAGCCGCAGATGAAGGATGGTCTCCTGTTTGTAACTGAGCAATGGGACAATGGTTGAGCAAGATGTCAGCCCGATGTGTCGAGTCTCGTAAAGTCGTCCCGATCAAGCCATTGGCATACTCAAGTTGTCTCCAAGCCTCTTGTGAAAAGGGGAGGGCTCATTGATAGCTAGGCAAGGTGTGCATCAGCGCCAACTCCCCCATCAGGTCCGCTTTGGTTAACCCTTGAGCTGGCACCCGAACAATTTCTTCATTTCCTTCAAATTGGCAGAGAAACGCGAGAGGATCAGCATCAAAGCGAATAGCCACCCCGAGATGGGCAACCTGCTTGCCAAGGTAGTAGGAATAGCCTCCTAAGCAAAAGAATCCATTGCTGCGAATACGACGGAACCAGCGGCACGCTTGAAGATAGGTCCACACCCTCTCCAGACACAGCAAGTCTTCTTCCCATTCCGGTCGATACAAGCGTCCCGAATGCATGGCGTGAGGGTAGGCTTCCAAAGGAGCTTGATGGGAAAGTGTTCGACTCGGTACGTGCTGATTGAGGGCTGCTCGACGCTCATCCAGACCAGCCCACAAGTCAGTATGAGACGCGTAGGTTTGTCCCAGGAGTGCTTGGGCGGTCATTGTCTGATGTGTCCGCTCAATAATGGCATGATCGGTGGGGCATCGCTTGCGCGTAAAGCGCACTTGCACGCCAAGGGCAAGTAACCAAAGATGTAATCGGGTGGGAAATGGGGACGGAGTCGTATTGTCGTAGAAGACGGTGCCATGATCGAGCGTCAGAACTTGAGGTAACCCATAGGTGAGGAAGGCGCGCAGTATCGGTCAATTGGTAGTCTGGCAGCCCTGGATTGGTCGTTTCTAGGCTGGGATAACTTTCGGCCTTCAGTCGACTGACCACATCCACAATCGTGATCAAACTGACTTTGCCCACCCCTTCGACCCGCATAATGCCTTGCGCGTCCATCTGCCATTCTTGATGGGGAGTGTTCGGTGACATCCGAGGTGGTTGGAGCAAGACGTGATGTGGTTGATAGCGACGTGTCAGAGCAGCTTGTTTGAGGAGTCTCGCAATGCATGCTCGACTTGGCAGTGGCTGATTGCCCCAGTAGACATCCCTCTTGAGTTCAGCTAACAGGGTGTTGGGTCCCCAGCCGGGATGAAGCTTACGTAGATGAAGGATGGTCTCCTGTAATTTCTTAGGAAAGGGACGAGAGACGGACCGCTGATTGGACGACCCATCTGCGATTTGAAGCCGACACAGCCCTGGTGAATGGATCGTCGTCGCCATTTGCGTACCGTCCAGATTGAGCACCCAACTCTCTCTGCAATTCGGGCGTCGTTGAGACCAGCAGCAGCATACTCGCTGATCTCTAGGCATGTCTGAAACGTGGTTGTTTGTCCTCGTAGATGCATATGGCTTCCCTCCCGGCTTTCATGTTCTTCTTCTGAAGAAGATCATAGCGCGTAAGGGAGGCAGACGAGGTACGACTTTACGAGACTTCACCAAAAAGAGGTAGGTACGACTTTCTGAGACTCGACATGTGGATTCTAGGAACCACCCCTTGCTATCTCATGCCTAAACCTCTACTATTAAGGTACAATATAACGCGGCGCGAAGCGCATTATTAGGAACCGGTTTTTCTAAAATTTCTTGCTTTCGAAACGCGCTAGGAACGGGTATTGTAGACCCATGACACAAAATTGGACAACACGTGTCATTTATCGGTAATCCTGCGCTGGTTTCTCATTTAACTTGCCACGCTCCCAGGCTCGTTTAGAGGATGAGCTTTCTCACGTAATCTGGCGCTGCATCAGAAAGAACCTTTTTTCCTTTTTCCCTTCTCTTTTTCATCAAGCCCCTTGATTCTTTCGCCAGGATATGTGGAGAATGCGCCAAGAAATGCCTGAAAATAGTCGCATTTCTGATGAATCTCAGGTATACTTGCTCTTGAGAGAGAAAAAGACACGCGATTCCAGTACGACTCAAGGGAAGACGGTTATAAAAATGACGCCCGAAGCATTTCATATCTGGAGCCAGCGCCTTCAGTTGAGTACCGAAACCGAGGCGCTCATCGCGTCTATTCGCTCGTCGCCTCCAGTTCGCCGGGTGAGTGGGCGTGCTGGTAACATTACCGGACGCTACCCGAGTCCCAAAATGGAGGTCTCCATCCAGTTTGAAAGCGACCGTGTGGAGTTCTGGGCGATTTACGGAATGGAACGAGATGAAGATGTCCTAGAATATTACGACCAATCCTCTCGTATCCCGCTCAGCTACCGCGCAAAATCGGGCTACCGAACCACCCAATGGCACACCCCAGATTTCTTTGTGCTACGCCGCGAGTCGGTGGGTTGGGAGGAGTGGAAGCAGGCCTCCTCACTCGATGTCCTGGCCGCTGAGAAGCCTGCTCGCTATCAGCAAGCAGGAACTGGACAGTGGCACTGTCCTCCGGGAGAGACCTATGCAGAGCAATTGGGCTTGACCTATCGATTGCGTTCTTCCTCAGAGTTCCATCCCCTAGAGATTCAAAATCTGAAGTTTTTGCAGGACTTCTGGGCACACGAGGTTCCTCCACAGCCGGAGCAAGAAGCATTGGCGCTGACTCATATCCAGGCCCATCCTGGCATTTCTCTCAACGAGTTGCTTGTGCTCTATCCCAGTTTGGCCGTCGATGTCATCTGGATATTACTTTCCACCTGCCGTGTTTTCACGGACCTTTCCGCGACCCTGCTCATGCGTCATGAGCAGGTCGCCCTTTATGCAGAGAAAAGGCAGGTTCCGAAGGTTCATCAGGGGGAGCTTGCTCGTCTTTCGACTCCCTTACCCGATGCACCTGTCGCCTGGGATGGACGGCTCTGGCGGATCGAAGGGTGGGGAGAGTTGGTCCATTTGCGCCCAGAAGTTGGCGAACTCACCGCCATATCGCAGGCCGAGTTCGAACACCTGAAGCAGGAAGGCTCTCTCTGGGTGGTAGGGGCAGCATCCCCCTCACCCATGACTCCAGAGGTGCGAGAGCTTCTCACCCAGGCAGGTTCGAAAGCACAGCAGGCGGCCAACCAGCGCATGATTCATATGCTGGCTTACGCACGCGGGGAACCAACTACTGCCCCAAGACGTTCTGTCCAACGCTGGTGGAAAGCGTACCAGCAGGCCGTTGACCAGTATGGATGTGGCTATCTGGGATTGCTTGATCGCGTTGCTGCGCGAGGAAACCGAAACCAGCGCATCGAACCCGCCTCCTTACAACTGCTGGAAGCAGTATTGCAAACCCACTACGCTGCCCCTCAACGCAAAAACGCAGCAGCCGTCTATCGGCTGTACCGCGAACAGTGCCTCAAACTCGGGCTCCCTCCCGTGAGCCAGCAAACGTTTTACCGGGTTCGCGCTCGCTTTACCACCAACGAGGTGGTGGCCCGCCGCCGTGGTACGCGTGCAGCCTACGCATCTGCCCCCTTTGCGTGGCTCGACCAGACGACTCCTCGCCACGGAGACCGCCCCTTTGCCCTTGCCCACCTGGATCATACAGAGCTGGATATCGTCCTGGTTTCCTCGCTCACCGGCAAACCGTTGGGCAAGCCCTGGGCAACCTTTCTGACTGATGCCTACAGCCGACGTATTCTGGCCTGCTACCTGACGTACGATCCTCCCAGTTATCGCTCAGTAATGATGGCGCTGCGGATCTGCGTGCAGCGCCATCAGCGCTTACCACAAGAGTGCTTTGTCGATCGCGGCCCCGAGTTCGGGAGCGTCTACTTTGAGACGTTGCTCACGCGGTATTTTGTGACCAAAAAAGACCGCCCGACGGCGCAACCACGCATGGGTTCAGTGATTGAGCGACTCTTCGGGACGGCCACAACACAACTCTTGCACCAATTGTCTGGGAATACCCAGGCGAGTCAGCACCCACGTCAGATGACGCGAGAGGTTGATCCCAGGCGTCTGGCGGTCTGGACCCTGGCACGGTTTTCCGCACGCCTGTGCCAATATGTCTACGACGTGTATGATCAGACGGATCATCCGGCTTTAGGGCAGAGTCCCCGCGAAGCGTTTGTTCAGGGCATACAACTGGCGGGCATGCGCACCCATCGTCTGGTCCCCTATTCAGAAGAATTTCTCATTCTCACCTGCCCCACGACACGCACGAAATACGCGAAGCTCGATGCTGCGCGTGGGGTAGTGGTCAATGGGTTGCGCTACTATCACCCCCTGATGCGTTCCTCAAGAGAAGCAGGCCAACGCGTCGAGGTGCGGTACGATCCATTCAACATTGGCCTGGCCTATGCCTTTGTGGATGGGCAATGGTTGACCTGTACGGCTGATGCCTTTCTGGTAGTGCAGGGACGCTCGGAGCGGGAATGGGAACTCATCCTCTCTGAATGGCGCGAACAGCAACGGGCCCATCACCGCAAGCGGGTGACCATTGACAGTTCGAGGCTGGCGGCGTTTCTGGAAGAGGTTCTGACCGAAGAAGCGCTGCTCTCCCAACAACAGCGCGATCTGGAGGGCGTGTCCATTCGCGAAGCAATTGTTGGCCAATCGAAGACGACTCGGCTCGAACTGGGCAACGCCGAGAGCGAGATGGACGATGAGCTTGATTTGACCACCCTTCCAGTGTTAGAGGAGTATCGCTAACATGGCAAAGCTCGAACCCGAGGACAGAGCACGACTGGATGCCTTTAAGGACGTTATCGTAAAGCATGCCCACCTCCAAGAGGTTGATGACCAACTGTCCTTATGGGTCGAAGAGCATACCGATGCGACACATGTGTTGCTCTGTGGACCAGGTGGCGTTGGGAAGTCCAAAGCCTTGAGCGTTGTGGCTGACCGATTCGCCAGAGAGGAGGCCGACCGCTTTGTCGTTCCCATCCTCCTGTTGGAGCCGATTCCGCCAGATCAGGGACCCTACCTTCGGCTCGATTACTACTGGCAAATCATCGATGCCCTCAAAGAGCACCTGCTGGTCAAAGAACTTCTGGGAAGTGTGGCCCACATCATGGCCGCACCCAAAGCGACCCGCTCCAAACTGGGCGCCATCGATTGGCTCAAGATGCGCCAGGTGGCAGAGCAAGCTCTGATCCGGGCGCGTGTCAAGGCGGTATTCGCCGATGAAGGACATCGCCTGATGCAAGGAGATGGGAGTCACAGTGTGGATGAGCAACTGGAATGGTTGAAGTCGTTAAGTAATCGCACGAAGGCGTTACATGTTCTGGCAGGTCCCTATGCCTTATTCGGGTTTCGCAATACCAGTGGACAACTCGCCCGTCGTGGTCGAGATATTCATTTTGCCCGCTATCACGTTGAGAACAAAGACGAACGCACCGACTTTGTGGCGGCTTTGAAATATTTGCTGGAACGGGTTCCGCTTGATGTCGATCTGAACGCGAATCTCGCGCGCTGGCGGTGGTGGGCCTCCGGTTGTGTTGGGTCTATTGGAGTCTTGAAAGACTGGCTGGTTGATGCAATAGCGGCAACCCTGGTTCAAAAAGGGACCAGCTTGACAGAGGCGATCCTCACGCGAACCATGCCTCATCCGGCCAGACGACTCAGCCTGGAGATGGAAGCACGCGCAGGCGAATACAAAGTGGCGCTCCACGATAGCGAGAGCGCGAAGCAGTTTCAGGCGCTGTTGAAAAAGCCTACAAAGACGGCAAACGGGAAGACAGCACCGACGCCTGGAAGCATGCCTGGTTCGCCTACAGCGCTCCAGGCAGACGAGAGAGCTTCATCCGTCTCTGCATCTTTCCCCATGCCACAAGTGTCTCCCAAACCCACGCCACCTCGTGTGGGTCAGCGTGCGATAGCCCGTGATCCTGTTGGAGAAACAACGGTTTCCCCAATGCGCAAAGCCATTGGATGTTCTTTTACCGAAGTCATTCTGGTGTCGCTCGCTCAGGTGGAAGAAGCCGGAGTTTCACACTTTGAGTGTCCAACCTGTCTGGCAGTGAGAGATATTCCACCGAAAGGGGGGCGTGTCAAATTTCCCTGGCACCCGAAACGCACAACCACTACTCCTAATCAGGGGCGACGCTGGATGAAACGCGAAATCGCTTGGGGACTTTCGGAATGAAGAGGGAACGTGAGAAAACAGGATCGAGAACGCGTTGTTCTCGGCACAACACCCCATGGAGGTGGGTATGACATTTGAACGTTCCACCGGCAAGCACAACTTGCCTGCTCCCGTGTCGAGCTTCATTGGGCGCGAGCAGGAGTTACGCGAGATTGGGCAGCGCTTGACTGAACACCGCCTGCTCCCGCTGACAGGAGCGGGGGGCACTGGCAAGACCCGCCTGGCGCTCCAGGTGGCGACCGCCGAACGAGAGCGCTTCGCCGATGGGGTCTGGCTGGTGGAACTGGCCGAGCTTCGCCGACCAGAGCTGGTAGGGGAAACCCTCGCCACCGTGCTGGCCGTGCCTGAGACCGCTGAACCGCCACTGGAGGAGCGGCTGTGCGCCGCGCTCTCAGCCAAATACCCGCTCCTGGTGCTCGACAATTGCGAACACCTCCTGGACGCCTGTGCCCGGCTCGTGGCCCGGCTCCTGGCGCGCTGTCCGGGTCTTCCAAGCCTCCCTCCTGATACTGTCTTCCTGTTCCCATCTGGCAAAACGAAAAATGCTCTAGCTGAACGTGCCCTGGGCTATATCGTCAAAACATATGCCAGCGAGGCCTCGCTCCCTGATGTCAGTCCGCACGATTTGCGACACCGCTTTGGCTATCGCATGGCAGAGTCGGTTCCACTCCACCGATTGGCCCAAATTATGGGGCATGACTCATTGGACACGACCAAATTGTATATTCAAGGCACCAAGCACGATTTGCAACAGGCCGTCGAGACGATCGCCTGGACATGAGGGAGGAGAGACAGCCTATGCAGGACAACATCATCGTCTTTCCGGAGCCACCTCCAGGGAACAGAGAGCATCGCGCCATCCAGAATCTGCCTCCCTCACTTACTCCGCTCATTGGTCGTGAGCAAGAGGTAGAGGCGGCCTGCGCGCTACTTCGACGTCCGGAAGTGCATCTGCTGACCCTCGTCGGAACGGGAGGAGTGGGCAAAACGCGCCTGGGGCTGGCGGTGGCGCAGGCACTGCTAGACGACTTTGCCGATGGGGCCCTCTTCGTGCCGCTCGCCCCGGTCAGCGATCCCGCCCGGGTCCTGGCGGCGATCGCCAAGGCGCTCGGCCTGTGGGAAGTTGGAGATCTCCCCCTAGAGGAACAGGTGCGAGTTGTGCTGCGCGACCGGCACCTGCTGCTGCTGCTGGACAACTTCGAGCACCTGCTCGAGGCGGCACCCCAGCTTCTTGTGTTGCTCGCCTCCTGTCCTCGTCTCAGCATGCTCGTCACCAGCCGAGCTGCCCTCCACCTCTCGGGAGAACAGGAGTTCCCGGTTCCCCCGCTCGCGCTCCCCGATCTCGCACATCTGCCAGAGCCACAAGCCCTCGCGCAACTAGCGGCGGTACGTCTCTTTGTCCTGCGTGCGCAAGCCGTCCAGCCTGCCTTTCAGCTGACCGAGGCCAATGCGCACACCATCGCAGAGATCTGCGTGCGCCTGGATGGCCTGCCGCTGGCGATCGAACTGGCCGCTGCCCGCAGCAAGCTGCTGCCGCCGCAGGCTCTGCTCAAACGACTGGAGCATCGGCTCTCCGTGTTGACCGGTGGCGCACGCGATCTGCCCATCCGTCAGCAGGCGCTGCGCAACACGCTGCAGTGGTCGTATTCCCTGCTGAGCCAGGAAGAGCAGCACCTCTTCCGCTGGCTCGCCATCTTCGTGGGCGGCTGTACGCTCGAGGCCGCCGAAGTGGTATGCCAGCAGGACAGCACCCAGGCCTTCCGTGTACTTGAGGGGGTCGCGTCCCTCCTCGATAAGAGCCTGCTGCAGCAAACGGCGCACGAGGGGGAAGAACCGCGCCTCCTCATGCTGGAGACCATCCGCGAGTTCGGACTGGAACAACTGCACCGGCAGGGCGAACTCGAAGCAGCCCGCCGGGCGCACGCACGCTACTACCTGCGGCTTTCCGAGACAGCCGAGCCGCACCTGCTGGGTCCCGACCAGCTGCTGTGGCTCGCTCGGCTCGAACAGGACCTGGACAACCTGCGAGCCATCCTCCAGGCAGGAATGTCTGGGGGAGCGGAGGAGGTGGAGCTAGCCCTGCGCCTTGCGGGTGCCTTGCGGGTGTTCTGGATCTCACAGGGGTATCTGCGCGAGGGGCGCGAGGTGCTGGAGCGGCTCCTGGCAGACACCAGGGCGATCGCGGTTCCCATGCGCCTCAAGGCGCTCAACACACTCGGAGTGATCCTGTGGTCACAGAACGACACGCGCGGATTAGCGCAGGTCGCTGATGAAGCTCTGGTGCTCGCACGGGAGCAAGGGGACCACGTGCCTCTGACCATCGCCATGATCCAGCGCGGAACAGCCATAATGCTGGGCAGAGGCGACTATGCCGCCGCGCAGGCATGCCTGGAGGAGGCGCTGACCGAGGCCCGTGCTCTCGGGGATCTCTTTACCCTCGTCTCTGCGCTCATGAGCCTGGGCCGCCTGGCGGAGTACCAGCAAGATTCTCGGCGGGCGGTTCCCTGGTTCGAGGAGGGCGTGGCACTGTGCAGAGCTGTGGGTGAGAAGGTGCTGATGGCTACCGTCCAGATTCTGTTCGCCCAAACCGAACTGAGTCTGAGTCATGCAGCACGTGCTCAGACGCTGCTGGAAGAGGCCCGGAGCATCTATCAAGAGTTTGGCAATATCCCAGCGATCGCCCTGATCTTCAACATGCTGGGACGGCAGGCCCTCCAGCAAGGAGAGCTGCACCAGGCGGAGGAGTTCCTGACAGACAGTGATCGGCTGGCTTGTGAGGTCGGAGATCAACACAACCTTGCGTTGCGGTCGCGCCTGCTGCTGGCAGGGCTGGCCGCGCTCCAGGGGGACTATGCAACGGCCCGCCTGCGGTATGAAGAAGGTCTCGCTACCGCCCTGGCGCTCGGCCACACAAACTTGATCGCGTCCGGTCTGAAAGGGCTGGGCTGTGTGGCTGCCGCACAGGGGTTGTATGCCTGGGCCGCCGTGCTCTGGGGAACGGCGGAGCCCCTGCGCGAGTCCCGCAGCGTGGCCATTGCGCCGGTGTTCTATGAGCGTATGGTGGTCGTAGCCCGCAGCCAACTGGGCGAGCCAGCCTTCGAAGAGGCGAAGGCCCAGGGACATGCTCTGACGGCGGCACAGGCACTCGCTTCTCGTGAGGCCTTCACTCCACAGGTCCCACAGCCACCGCAGCCGGCCCAGACAGCGCCAGGTTCCTTGCCGACCGCTCCCACTCGTCCTGCGACCTCACCGGCAGGGTTGACCCCACGCGAGCACGAGGTGCTTCGTCTGCTGGCAACAGGTCTCACGAGCGCCCAGATCGCTGAGCGACTGATCATCAGTGTGCTCACGGTCAATGGCCATATTCGCTCAATCTACAGCAAATTGGGCGTCACCTCGCGCAGTGCCGCCACCCGCTACGCGATCGAGCACAAACTCGTTTGACACGTGAGGCTCTCTTTGTGGGTCTAGCCAGGCGCGCGTAGCTCATCCCGGCAAGGTTGATGCGTCGTCATCTCCTGCTATCGGTACCCCCCATCTCTTTGTGAAGAACAGGTGCTCTAGTTAGTTCTAGGGGGATGACCCTCACCCTCCCCTCTCCGACACGTACAAGAAACACTTCGTTCTGGGGATGTGCTTTCCATCTTTACATGTTAAGCTGTGAGTAGGAGTGAAGCAACAGCATTGTCTCACTTCGACGCTGAGATAGAGGGATTAAGCCAAATCTGCTATTCCACTCACTCAGGAGCAGAAATTCTCGTCAGGGAGGAAGAGCCTCCTCCAGGAGGAAGATTATGGGTATGACCACTGACGGCCTGTCCTACTGGCAGGCCGAAAGCGAGGGGATCGCTCTCCTCGACATGACGATTGGTGACCTCTTAGATCGTCGAGCCGATGAACTTGCGGCACAAGCAGCGATTGTCTATTCCTGTTACCCTGAATTCGGCGACACGCTCACTATCCGGTGGACCTACCAGGAGTATCGAGAACGGGCCAATGCGGTTGCCAAAGGGCTGCTCGCCCTGGGGCTGCACAAGGGCGACCACATCGCCATCTGGGCAGCCAATCTCCCCGAATGGCCCTTGCTCATGCTGGGTGCTGCCAAAGCGGGGCTCGTCCTGGTGACCATCAATCCGCTGCTGCAAGCTGCTGAGGTGGAGTACATCCTCAAGCAGGGGGATGTACGTGCACTGTTCTTCATGGCGCGGGTACGCGATTACGATCACCTGACAACTCTCCGCGCACTCACCACGCCCGGTCCACACAACGGCGAGGTGACGAGCGAGCGGCTTCCCAGGCTTAGCTATGTCAGTCTGATGGGCATGCCTCCGTCCGGCTTGCTCGAGCAGGAGGGCTGGCGACCCACGCTGCTGCGTGAGGTGAGCGCGGCTGGCACACCGGTAAGCAATGCTGCGTTAGCCGAGCGGCAAGCTTCGGTCACGCCATCAGATCCGGCCATTCTGATGTATACCTCTGGCACGACAGGCTTTCCGAAAGGGGCAGTGCTGACACATGAGAGCCTGGTGAACAGCGCTGTGGTCTATGGAAAGCGTTTGGAACCTTTCGCACAGCGTGAAGGATTGGAAATGAAGGACTTTCACAGCAATGTGGTGATACCGTTCTTTCATATTGCAGGCCTCGTGGTCGGTCTTCTCACCCCGCTCTCCTTCGGCTATACGATCTATCCTCTGCTGACCTTTGATCCCGTCAAAGCCCTGCAGGTGATTAGCCGCGAACGCTGTCATCTCTCTGGTGGTGCCCCGACCATGCTACTGGCGATGCTCCAGCATCCTGACTTTGAGCAGTATGATCTCTCGTCGCTCAAGGTGGTAGGGGCTGCTGGCGCCCCGGTTCCCGTCGTTCTGATGGAGCAGGTGAAAGCACGCATGGCAGCGGATGTCTTCATCATCTTCGGTCAAACCGAAGGAGGGTGTGGGATTACAGCGACGTTAGCGGATGATTCGTTCGAGTTGAAAGCGGCGACCGTGGGCAAACCGCTGCCCCATATCACGGTCAAAATCATCGATCCGGCGACGGGCCAGGTGGTTCCAGTCGGAGCGCGCGGCGAGCTGTGCTATCGTAGCTTCATGGTCATGGCTGGCTACTACAAGATGGAAGACGCGACTGCCGAGACGATTGATGCAGACGGCTGGCTGCATTCGGGTGACCTGGCCACCATGAACGCGCAGGGCTATGTCAACATTGTGGGTCGCCTCAAAGACATGGTCATTCGCGGTGGCGAAAACCTCTTCCCTCGCGAGGTCGAAGAGTTCCTGATCCGCCATCCCAAAGTCGCCGATGTGCAGGTCGTCGGGGTACCCGATGCCTTCTTCGGTGAGGAGTTGCTGGCGGTGGTCATCCCCAAAGTGGGCGAGCCGCCCAGCGAGCAAGAACTGCGCGATTACTGCCGAGGTCAGATCAGCCACCAAAAGACTCCGCGCTACTTCCAGTTCGTGGATGCCTACCCCATAACAGCCAGTGGCAAGGTGCAGAAGTTCGTGCTGCGCGAGCGGGCCATCAGCATGCTGGGTCTGGAAGAGGTAGTACAAACGAAAACAGCCTGAGGTTCGCAACTGCGTCAGCAGGCAAGCCCATCGGGGAATCCAGTTGCTTTCTCGCTCGCCTATCTCATCTATCACTGTGGACTGGACCCTGCGGCAATGGTCTGATGCGCTTCTTCGCGCATCAAAGCTAAGGAGTGATGACTATGTCAGCAACCAAGGTTTCTCCCACTGGCACGGGTACGACCACGCCCCGGAGCGTCCGCTCCGTCCTGGATAGAGTGATGCTGGTGGGACTCTTCATCGTCGTTGTGGCCGATGGGGTGGTCCAGCTCCAAGCAGGCCACATCGTCCCGCCCGTGCTGGTCTTCCAGGCCCTCTATCTGCTCTGCGGTATCGTCGTGGCGACCGGCTGGCGCTGGGCCATGCTCCTGCCACTGGTGATCTGCCCGCTCGGCATCGCGGGGGACTTCGCCTCGGGGTTTCCGGAGTATACCCTGACCCATCCCAGCAGCAATGCGGTCGCGTTCGACCTCTTCGTGCTGGAGTACCCGCTCCTGGCGCTGGTCATTGGCGGCAGCGTCATCAAGCTCGTGCAAACGCTGCGGCGTGAGCCGTTCCACGCGCCGCGTGGGCTCTCACCCGCGGTGGGTGCGGTGGCTGGGCTCATCCTCGGCGCGTTCCTGATCGGAACCATCGCCCAGGCACCGGCTGCGGGTGGCTCGGCCACGGGCCAGGCAGGGAGCGTCACCGTCCACCTGACGGCTAATCAGTTTGCTCCGGATATCGTCGCCCTCCATAAGGGCGACCGGCTGATCATCGTGGATGATGGCCCGGTCCCGCATACCCTCACGAATGGGTCCTGGAGCGCCGACAATCGGCCCGTGCCAGGTGTGGAGCCGGGAGCGCCCCTGGTCAACAACGTCGCGCTCAACAACAACACGGTCACGATTGGCCCGTTCACCACGCCAGGCACCTATCACCTCTATTGCACGATCCATCCCGGCATGAACCTGACCGTTGTCGTCCAGTAAGGGATGAGATCACCAGGACGGTCTGGATTGTTCCAAACCCAGCCAGATGATGCTTGACGCGGGTGGGCAGGATCGTCTGGAAGAAACAGCAGTCTTTGCAAAGGAGGACCCCATGAGCACCTACCTCTTTGACCATGCGGCACAGCAAGCGAGCCAACGGTTCGCCAG
>Ga0137372_10003329_pt1 | contig 15670 bp, 15 predicted proteins | sample SagtaG_6_FD_104911 | JGI IMG/M metagenome (GOLD analysis project Ga0137372, IMG submission 104911) | Vadose zone soil microbial communities from Sagehorn Ranch, Mendocino, California, USA - Sage1_R_60_16 metaG | ecosystem: Environmental > Terrestrial > Soil > Vadose zone | place: USA...
GAGCAAATCCGCCACGTAGGTCGAGAAGTCGTCGGAGGTTAACATGAACCGATACTACCAAAACCGGCTGTTTGCCGACAGGCAAACCTCTTTTTCCCAGCGGAGTCTGGGAAAAAGCGTGTATTGCTATAGTTGAAAGTTTTCGCGCCTTGCGCAAATTTTCCGGTGGCCCGTGGCTATCCAAAACGGGGAATTTGCTCGCGCCAAGCCTGTCTTGAGCGAAGTCGAAAGGACGCCAAGAACGCCAAGTCCGGAAGTTTATTTTCTTTGCGGCCTTTGCGCCTTTGCGCGAGATATTCCGAGTTCTAGTTGCGGCCCCGCCGGGCTGTATTGTGTGTGCTTAACTCCATTACGGTTTAGCGCTGAACGCTCTCACGAGGCCCGGCCTGGTTTTCCAGCCGGGCTTTTGTGCGCTTGACGTATCTTGAGCAGCTGGAATAGTTTGAGTTGCCGCGATTTTTGCGAAGTCAAAGAGGGGCAAGCAGATGAAAAATCCTCGATACGATTATCTTCCCATCATTAAGCGCAAGAAGATTGTCTGGCCCAACGACGGGCGGATTGCACTGTGGGTGGCGCCTAATATCGAGTATTTCCATTTCGACATGCCGATCCGCGGCTCGGGAAGCAATCATGCGCCGGACGTGCCCGGCTACACACTGCGCGACTATGGATCGCGGGTCGGCGTTTTTCGCATTATGGAGGCGCTCGACAAATATGGCATTCGAGCCAGCGCTTCTTAACGCCGAGGTTTGCGAGCAACATCCCCCGATCATCGAAGAAGGCAACAAGCGGCAGTGGGAATGGCTGGGCCACGGCATGACCAATAGCATTTCCATGCTCGATTACCCGGTGGAAGAAGAGCGAAGCATCATTCGGAAGGTTAAAGAAATTATTACCTCGGCGACGGGCAAAGCGCCGAAAGGTTGGCTCGGGCCCGGCTTGGGCGAGACCTTTAACACTCCGGATCACCTCGCGGCAGAAGGCTTCGAGTATGTTTGCGATTGGGGTGGAGATGAGCAGCCGGTGCCGCTGCGTGTGAAAAGCGGTCGCATGATCGTCGTCCCTTACGAGTTAGGCGTAAACGATATCCGTGTCTTCATCCGCGAGAGCCACACGCCGGAGGATTATTATCGAATGGTTTGTGACCATTTCGATACACTCTATCGGGACAGCGCAACGGGCGGCAGGGTGCTTTGTCTTCCGCTTCATCCGTTCGTGATCGGCATGCCCTATCGGATCAAGTATCTGGAGAAGGCTCTGGATTACATCTGTTCCCACGATGGCGTATGGCGGACGACGGGTTGGGAAATTGCAGAGTGGTACTATCGACACTATTATGTGGATCCGGGGCGAATGGAGGGGTGAAAGAAAGGGAAATGGAATATTGGAATGTTGGAGTAATGGGCGTAGAAACCAAAGAAAAAAAATCAATACTCCATTGTTCCACTATTCCAAGAGCCCAAGTTCATGGTCCGACCTCTGCAGTGAGGGTTACCGATGATCGCACTTCGATCGTGCCGGCCTCCACGGGTGTCGGCGCTGCGGCCGGGGCGTCCATTTGCGTCACCCGCGGCTGAGGCATAATGATCGGTCGGACTCCGCGTTCACCTTCGGTAACGGAAAGCACCTTGATGATTTTGAGGCCGAGGGCATTGGCCATTTCCTCGGCTTTGGCTTTGGCTTTGGTCGACGCGAGATGCAACGCTTGGAGTTGGGCGCTGTGTTCGTCCTTGAGAGTAAAGAGCAGGCGTTGAATCGTATTTGCGCCAGACTGCATGGCGGCGTCGATGAGCTTGCCGACGTTTTCCAGGGCGCCGGTTTTTATGTGAAGCACGTTGGTTGCCGTGTAACCGACGATCTCCGGTTTACCGCCCTGAGGATAACGATAATTGGGACTGAGTGAGTAATTAGCGGTTTTGATCTCGTCGCCTTTACCGAGAAGCTTTTTAACTTCACTCATCACGCGCGCTAATTTCTCGGCGTTTTCTTTGGCCGCTTCGGGGGCATTCCTCGCCTGGGTAACGACCCCGATATCGATCTGCGCCTGGTCCGGTTCCACGGTAATGACGGCTTCGCCATTGGCCGTGACTGACGGCAGGCTGGGGCGTCTTTCGGCTCGCTGGGCTGAAGCGATACTCGGCAAAATGACCAGCATGACCAACAACGCAATCGATTTCCTCATATGGCCTCCACTGCTAGACTGACTCTCATGTAAAAAAGCTACAGCAAAAGGGTGACCGTCGCCAGTCTTGACGGCTTTCTTCCATAGCTATAATAACACATTCAAAATTTGTCCTATGAAACCGTTTGCTTTTGCGCTGCTGCTAGCGATTCTAGCCGGTTGCTCGACGTCAAAAGGTGATGTCAGCTGGCGCGTGCGAGAGATGGCTTTGGCGCCTACCTCCACCGTCGTGCTTTATGGCCCCGGCGAGACAGTTCTTCTAACCATGAAAAGGCAGACGGTTCAGAAGCTGCTTCTGGCACACTTTCGCATCACTCGCAGTGCCGGCATACAGGCTGAACTGTTTATTGTCGAAGGGGACGATCCGAACGCTTTCGCGGGATTCATAAACGGCCGGCGCATGATCGCCATCAATATCGCGATGGTTAACCTCATCGGCGAGAACGTTGACGAGTTCGCTGCCCTGCTGGGCCATGAAGCGGCGCACTGGGCAAAGGGACACGTGGATTCGAGCAAAACACGGTCAAGCACGATTCAAGGAATCGGCACTCTGGTCGGAGTCGGTCTTGGCGTGGCTGGCATTCCGGCTGCAGGCGTGATCACCGGACTGGGCGCCGATTTGATCGAAGCCTCCTATAGTCGGGACGACGAACGCGAAGCCGATGCGACGAGCATCGATTATATGTTAGCGAACGGATTTGATCCTCAGGGCGCGGTTCGGCTTCAAGAAAAGATGCTTCGGCTGCCAGGCGGGCTAAAGGTACCTTTCTTGACCACCCATCCAAGCGGGCAGGAGAGGGTCGAGAATCTCAAGAAGCTGATTGCGGCAAAGCAGTCCAAGGAGAGACTGGAATAGTGGAGTAATGGAGTGGTGCATTTAAAACCCAATACTCCAATACTCCATCACTCCAACGATCTCTTTCGCTCACACTCCTCGACTCAGCCTGCAACGAGAGTTTATCGCGTTTCGACCCGATTCAATTGCGCGCTAAGATCATTCCCTGATACATCAGTGCTGTGGCATCACTGAACGCGGCAGCATTGAGCTCAAGCAAGCGAAAGTTCTTTTATGGCTGGTACATTGTCGGAACTGGTTTTCTCACCAACATCGCATCGGCATTCGCTCTCGCCAGCACGCTGAGTATCTTCCTTAAACCCTTAACCGCTGAACTGGGCATCTCGCGGGGTGTTTTCTCCCTGCTCCGGTCCGGCGAGGGAATCATCGGTGCCCTTATCGCACCCTTTATCGGCACCTTGGTGGATCGCCACGGCGGTCGTGGGCTGATCGCCATCGGCACCGCGATCGTTGCCGTCGGCTATCTTCTGCTCGGCCATGTAGAGACCTTCACGCAATTCGCCTTGGTTCGCTTGAGCCTCGTGACCGTCGGTGACGCGATGATGGGTTCTATGGTGGTCAACATCGTCATCGCCCAGTGGTTTTTAAGACGACGGGGTCGTGCCCTGGCTATTTCAAGCATGGGAGTCGGTTTCGCGAAGGTTTGTATGCCAATCGTGGCGGCCTCGCTTATCGTATGGTTCGGCTGGCGTCAAACTTGGATGGTTTTCGGGTTAGTCACTTTAGTGCTCGGGGTTGTGCCGGCGCTTTTGTTCATGCGGCGCTCGCCGGAGGAAATGGGCCTATTACCTGATGGGATTGAGCAGCCAATCCTTTCTGATGACACGCGGTTGAAGCAAAATAAGGCCGGAACGGATGCAACAACAAATCAAGATCTGGAATGGACCCGTGGCGAAGCGATGCGGACAGGAACCTTTTGGTTGCTGGTCATCACTTTCGGCATCGCCAGTGTCGGTGTGACCGGTTTGAATTTGCATGTTTACCCGTATGTCACCGATCTCGGCCATCCGCTGGTGGTTGCCGCCACCGTGATGAGCGTCATCGCGTCCATGCAGCTTTTTTCACCGCTGGCGTGGGGACTTTTTGCCGAGCGGGTCGATGTTCGGATAGCCGCCATGCTTAGATTCGTTATTCAAGGGATCGGTCTTGGGTTAGCTATCTTGACGACGAATCTTTTTTGCCTCTACGTCGGATTTTTTTTATACGGCATCGGTCTCGGCGGCAACATGGTTCTTCCGGAAGTCTTGTGGGCAAATTATTTCGGTCGGCGCTCCCTCGGTAGAGTGCGCGGGTTGGGCTTGTTGATCTCCCAAGTGATGGCCGCTTTGGGACCGCCTTTCTTCGGATTTCTGTTTGACATTACAAACGGCTACGGTCTCTCTTTTGCCATTTTTGGCTGTGCATTGATTACATCGGCTTTTCTGAGTCTCATGCTAAAGCCCCCGACGAAAGTCGGGAGGGAATAATGGAACGCTGGAATTGTTGGAATGCTGTGAAATCCAATATTCCATTATTCCACGATTCCAGTATTCCAAGATGCGCTTCCGCTTGACAGACTGAGGCGGGTTTCTTATAGGTTCGGGTCAGTCCAAAGAGAAAGGATGCGATCATGATTATCGATATTCACAACCATATCGTCGCCGGCGAGCAACTCCAAACGTTCCAAGCGGGTTTGATCAATAGCGCTGGTTTCCATCGCCCTAGCGGCACCGTTGTGACAGAGGAACATATTCAACGAGCGAAATGGCGTGGCCACAAACATTCGGAAGTCCTTGATCAAGTCGGGACGGATTTTGCATTTATCTCACCGCGACCCTACACGATGATGCACTCGGCCAAGCCGGAGAAGATCGTTCATTGGTATTGCCAAGCGGTCAATGACGCGCTGGCGTTGCAGGTGAAGATGGAACCGAAAAAATTCCGCGCCATCGGTGGCTTGCCGCAAAACGCCAACGTAGGCGTAAAAAATACCTTTGACGAGATCGATCGATGCATCAACGATCTCGGCTTCGTCGGCATCATGATCAATCCTGATCCGGGCGAAGGGGATGGCCAAACCCCGGCGATGGGCAATGAATACTGGTATCCGCTTTACGAGAAGATGGTGAAGGTGGATATTCCGGGACTTATTCACTCGGCAAGCTGCAAAAATCCCCGCGAGTCTTTTCACGGTCACTTTATCACCGAGGAAAGCATCGCGATCCTGTCACTGTTGGACTCGAAAGTGTTTCAAGACTTTCCCAAGCTAAAAATCATTGTCTCTCACGGCGGTGGCTCGGTCCCGTACCAGGTCGGCAGGTGGCGCTCGCAACTCCGCGGTCCCAACGATACGGAGGACTTCGATCAGCGGTTGCAGCAACTGTATTTCGATACGGCGCTCTATAATGTCGAGTCGTTGAAGCTGCTTTTCAGGCTAGTCGGCCCGGCTCGCTGTCTGTTCGGCACGGAGCGTCCGGGCGCGGGTTCAAAGACCGATCCTCGCACCGGCAAGTGGTACGATGACGTGCGGCCGAACATTGAAAGCATCCCGTGGTTGACAGCGGAACAGAAAGAGCAGATTTTTCACAAGAATGCTGAACAGGTCTTCACGCGGTTCAAGCAGTAGAGTGAATGAGTATTGGAGTAATGGAGTACTGAATAATCCAGGAGTGGAATGTGGAATAATTTGAGTAGCAATACTCTCGCTTCCCTTTCCCCAACACTCCATTACTCCAATATTCCGATCCTCCACTGTGAAAAAGACTCCCGCGCTCGAACTTCGCAACGTTTCCTACGTTGGCAACGGTAAAACTATCCTCCATTCCATTAATTGGACGGTGCAGCAGGGCGATCATTGGGCCTTATTGGGTCCCAACGGCTCCGGCAAGACCACGCTGTTGAAGATCGCTTGCGGTTACCTTTGGCCCAACGCAGGCGGTGAGGTCCGCCGCAAAGGGAGAGCGTTGATCAATCTCCCTGAGCTGCGAAAAAGCATTGGTTGGGTGACCTCGACGTTGCCGCCACAGATTCCATTTCGGGAGAAAGTCATTCGCACCGTAGTCTCCGGAAAATTCGCCCAGATCGGTTATTTGGAACAATTCGGCGGCGAAGCGAGCGGAAGAGATTACTCTCAGGCGGAGAAATACTTGGCGCAAATGGGCTGCGACGATCTGCGCAATGAGGAATTTGGCGTGTTGTCCCAGGGGGAACAGCAAAAAGTTCTGATTGCCCGGGCGCGGATGACCAAGCCTTATCTCATTGTGCTGGACGAACCTTGCGCCGGGATGGATCCGGGCGCAAGGGAGAATTTTCTCGCGACATTGCAGGCAGTGGGAAAGCAGAAAAATATTCCTTCGCTGATCTACGTAACCCACCACGTCGAAGAAATCCTGCCGTTGTTTGGCAAGACGTTGATTCTTAAAGAAGGCAGAATGCTCTACTCCGGCGCCACCCGCGCTGTGCTGAAACCAGATGTCTTGCGGGAGCTGTACGGGGTGTCTCTGAATATCATCAAGAGAAAAGGGCGCCGCTGGCCTATAATCAAATAGAGAGTTCAAAGCTCAACGTTCAAGGTTCAAGGTGTAAAGAGCGCAGAGGCGCACGACCGCATTAACCTTGAACCGCCACCCCATGACTTTGTCGCAAGACGAATCTCCATCGCCCCGCGGCAAACGTTGGTTGTCGCTGTCCGTCGCGTCCCTCGCTACGCTGCTGGTTACCGCCGATACCGGACAGCTGAGCATCGCGCTGCCGGTAATCATCACCGAATTCAATGCAGATTTGACCTTAGCGAGTTGGATAGCCCTCGTTTATGCGCTGATTACGGCCTCTCTTTATTTACCCTGCGGGAGATTGTCGGATCTCGTCGGAATCGGAAAAGTATTCAGTGCCGGATTTCTTCTCTATGCGGCCAGTGCTTTGGCCGCGGGATGGTCTCAGAGCGCAGAGCAATTGATCTTGTTTCGTGCGCTCCAGGCCGCCGGCAGCGCACTGATCATGGCCAACAATTTCGCCCTGGTGACGGCTTTGTTTCCGCCGAAAGAGCGGGGGCGAGCCATGGGTATATCAGGCGGAACGGTGTCGGCACTTGGCTATACATTGGGGCCGGTGCTCGGCGGATTGCTTACCTACGCCTTCGGGTGGCGTTCAAATTTGTATCTATCGGCGATGCTTGCGTTCGTTGGTTTGGGTGTTGCCCGTTATTTACTGCCGCCGGAAAGCTTCAAAGGCTCATCGATGAGAAAAGAGCCTTTCGACCTTCGCGGCACGATCACTTTCGCGTTGAGTATCTCTTTGCTTCTGCTTGCACTGGCTACCGCACAAAAAGGGACCTGGCGAAGCTCTCTCGTCGCCGTTGAATTTCTCGGCGGAATTGTTGTTCTGGTTTTGTTTGTTTGGCTGGAACACCGTGCGCCCTTTCCACTTCTGGATCTGACGCTCTTTCGTATCCCGGCCTTTACGTTAGGAAACGCTGCCAGATGGATTAGCTTTGTCACCATGAGCATCAACGTTTTGCTGATGCCATTTTTTCTTCAACTGGGGATGAGATTGGATCCACTGCAGGCTGGTTTTCTCGTGGTACCGACGCCTTTTGCGATGGCGGTCCTGGCTCCACTGACTGGCTGGATGTCGGAAAGGCGCATTCCCGAGCGTCTCTGTAGCCTGGGGTTGATCATCAACGCTGTGGCCTTTTTCGTCTTAAGCTTTCTTTCGGTGGAAACGACCTCGGTTACGGTCATTTTATGGCTCAGTGTTCTCGGTTTTGGCATGGGGCTTTTTCAAACGCCAAACAACAACTTATTGATGAGCTCAGTTCCACGCCAACGCTTGGGAGTCGGATCGTCTTTCTTGTCGATTGTCCGCAGCCTGGGCAACTCGGTTGGAGCGGCGTTAGCGGCGACCATCGTCAGCGCTCAACTCGTAGCGGTCACGGGGCGCACATCGCTGCAAAATCTTGGAGGACATCTGGGAACGGAAGAGGGAGCACCGGTGCTCGCTTTCCTGCAGGGCTATCATTACACTTATCTGTTGGCAGCGGTGCTTTGTTTGGTGGGCGCTGCGCTCAGCGCCATTCGCGTGTCTGAAAGATAGCGCTAAAGAGATGCGCTAGGTCTGACTAACGCCCAAGCGACCGATGAACGGGAGTTTCAGGGCCGGCCGCAAGAAATCGATTCCGAAACTTAAACCGAGCAGGTTCATTTCTATTCCTTCCTCACGCGCCATCGTTAGGCCGAGCACACCGAGCATCGAAAATTGATATCCGGTACCGCTGGGCGTCCGATCCACTAGGGATCCATTGATCGGGTAGTCCTTGCCGATAGCCGTGACTGGGAGATCCATTCTCAGCTCTGGAACCTGTCGTCCGACATAGGCGGTAAAGGTGTTGCTATTGGGGCCGGGCCAGAGTGTGTATTCGTTAGGGTAGGGATAACTCCCAACCGCTTCGATGATTTTCGGAATGGCTTTTGCCGCAGCCTCGCCACGCAATTCACCGACAAGCTCCGGTTCATTGCCGAACCACCTCCCGTCCGGAATCCCAGGGGCGGAAACCACGGCCGGTAGACCGCGGAAGGTGCGCCAGCCGATGACCTGATGCAATGTGTACTCGGTTGCATTCTCAGGTTTGGTGGCGATCCAAGTGTGCACGCCGAAAATACCGCGCCAGTTTAAAGCGCGGGCGGCATAGACTTGAACCACGGCTTCCGGGGTCGTTTCAGCGGGCGGCGCGATACCCGCGCTGGAGCGGTCCGCTCTGCGGTAATCCCTTCCCAATTGCGCTTGGCCGGAAACGACCATGAACAAAGGTATCGCTACGAGAAGGAGCAGAGATAACAGAAGCATTCGGGTCAACTGGATTCTCCTACTTCGGAGGGATTATAGCGCACGGATGAGCGCAACTCCAGATAGCGGACTTGCAAAGTGATTCGCGGCGTTATTGATTGTTCCTTCGAATCAAGTGATGATGCCACTGTGAACACCGTCGCACGACCCGTTTGTCAAGACAACATAAAGACGCTTGTCTCCGCTGCAGGAATGCAGAGCTCTCGTATGATGCGTTCGCTGTTGCCAGCCCAAGGGCCGATGGGGCGCACGGAAGTGCCCGAGGTTCCGCTAAACCATCCGGACTCACTCGAATCTAAACGGGCTTTCTGAAAATGGCTCGAGAATTTCGCGTCGGACATGGCTTCGACGTTCATCGATTTCGCCGCGGGCGAAAGCTCATTCTCGGCGGCGTGGAGATTCCCTATCGGATGGGTCTGGCGGGTCACTCAGACGCGGATGTGCTGTGCCATGCTGTGATCAATGCGGTTCTCGGGGCGATGTCGGAAGGGGATATTGGCGTGCATTTTCCAGACACAGATCCTCGATACCGGGGAATCGCCAGCACAGCGATGCTGGAGACCGTCTTGCGCATCATGCGGCGCAGGCACTTTAAACTGGTCAATGTGGATGTTACTTTGGTGGCACAGGAGCCCAAGCTGGCGCCTTACTATGCTGCCATGAAAAAAAATATCGCCGGCCGATTCGGAGTGGCGGAAAACAAGATCAGTATCAAGGCGACGACTACCGAGAAGCTCGGATGGGTGGGTCAAGGCAAAGGAATGGCCGCCACCGCGGTCGTTTTATTAGGTACGTAAATGAGTGTTACGCAGTGAAATGGTTGACAACAAATAATTTCTATAATAATCAACCATTCTAATCTCAGGTGACATCCGATCCTCCCAATGGCGCGCCGGAAGCGCGTGAACAAGAGATCGAGCAATTAGCTCAAGAGATCGGCCGTCTCATCCAGGGAGCGAACCCGGAACGGCGGGAAGATCTCAAAGAGTTGGCTTTTGCCCTTATCCGCGAGGAGTTGATCCACAAGGTGGAGGGTGAAGAAAGCGGTGGAGGGTCAACTCCGGCCCCATTCAATCCGCTGGGAACGGGAATTTTGATATTTGTTTTAGGGGCTGGTTTGTCTTTTATTTTTGGACCGGTGGGGTTGGTATTGATGTTTGGAGGGTTGATTTTCGTTGTTTGGGGCGCCTTGATCAGTTGGTTTAAAGGATAGAGTGCTCATGGCAGAAGCAGAAAAGAAAAGAAAAGGTATCTGGTCGCGCAGGGATTTTTTTACCCGGCTCGGGTGGGGGGGCTTCGGCATTTTCGGTGGTTTAACTCTCCTGGGCTTTCTTAGGTCGGCATTTCCACGAGTTCTTTTTCAGCCCCCGTCGACCTTCAAGGCAGGCTTGCCGTCTGATTATGCAATGGGTGAAGTCAGCGAGAAGTACAAGCAGGATCAGCGCGTCTGGATCATTCGGGAAGAAGCCGGCATCTACGCCATCTTCGCCAAATGTACCCATCTGGGTTGCACACCGCGTTGGCTTGCCGCCGAGAACAAATTCAAATGTCCTTGTCACGGCAGCGGGTTCTTTAAGTCGGGCTTGAATTTCGAAGGGCCGGCACCGCGGCCGCTGGACCGCTTTAAAGTCACCGTTGGTGACGATGGTCAGCTCGTTGTCGATAAAGGCAAAGTCTTCAAAATGGGTCCGGGGGCTGAGCCTGAGGAGCAATATACGGACACGGTCCTGAAAGTTTAACGGATAGGAATCATGAGCCTTTTAGATAAAATCAAAAGCGATATCGTCGAAAGCCACGTTTGGAAGGCGATTTTCCGCCACGGCTACGAAGACACGCCGCGGAACCGCGTTATGATGGTTACGGCCAATGTTTTCCTGCACCTCCACCCTGCCAAGGTCAGGCGCCATGCCGTCCGCATGCGCTTTACCTGGTGCATGGGCGGACTGACTTTCCTGATGTTCCTGGTCACGGTGGTAACCGGCATTTACCTCATGTTCTACTACCGGCCGGTAGCCGAGTATGCCTACGCCGACATGAAGTATCTCGAGTTCGACATGCCCTTCGGCATGCTCATGCGCAACATGCATCGCTGGTCGGCCCACGCCATGATCGTCTTTGTGTGGCTGCACATGTTCCGCGTCTTTCTCACCGGCTCGTACAAACCGCCACGGGAATTCAACTGGATCGTCGGCGTATTGCTGCTCGTTCTCACTCTGTTGCTGAGCTTTACGGGTTATCTCTTGCCGTGGGACCAACTCTCCATCTGGGCGGTCACCGTCGGCTCCAACATGGCCCGCGCTACTCCTCTGCTAGGTTACGAGGGGCCCTTCGCCGATTTCGTCGGCGCCAATCCGATCTACGATGCCCGCGCCTTTTTGTTCGGTGGCGGCGAGATCGGGCCCCATACGTTGCTGAGATTTTACATTCTCCACTGTATTTTTATCCCGCTGGTTGCCAGTATTCTCATGGCGGTTCATTTCTGGCGTATCCGTAGGGACGGATTCTCCGGGCCCTCACTCTAATTATTAAAAGGCTTAAGATATTGAAGGGTTCAAGGGTTAAGGCACAAGAGGTTTCAGGACAAACTAAAATCGCAAATGATAGGGATAAAGGGATAGTTTTATGGCAGAGGCAGCTCGGGCAAAGAATTTACCGGTAGACGACAAGATCCACACTTGGCCGCACCTGGTGCGGGGCGAGTTCCTGGTGGCGCTTTTTGTGGTCGTGGTTCTAACTTTGTGGTCGATTACGATCGATGCCCCGCTGGAAGAGCCGGCGAACCCCACCCGCACTCCGAATCCGTCCAAGGCGCCGTGGTATTTTCTCGGTTTGCAGGAGATGCTCGTCTATTTCGATCCCTGGAACGCAGGTGTAGTTCTACCCAGCCTGATCATTGTTGGGCTTATGGTTATCCCCTTCGTCGACATCAATCCGAAAGGCAATGGCTACTATTGTTTCAAAGACCGGAAGTACGAAATATTAACTTTCTTCCTGGGATTTCATGTTCTTTGGGTGAGCATGATCATCATTGGGACCTTTTTCCGCGGGCCGGGATGGAACCTATTTTGGCCCTGGCAGCGGTGGGATCCTCACAAAGTTGTGGCGTTGACCAACGTTGATTTGCCCTATCTTTTTGGTTTTAGAGACTATTGGTGGTCCGCGGCTTTTGGCCTGATCGTGATCGGGGCCTATTTTGTTTTCGGGCTCGCGGCTTTTTATTTTTGGGTTCTCAAAGTGAAAGGCAGAGAGTTTCTCGAGCGTTGGGGGATGGTGCGGTTTATGATTACCGCTTTGCTTTTCGTCTTGATGCTTTCACTTCCCGCCAAAATGTTTCTCAGGCTCGTTTTCAATGTCAAATATATCCTGGTTACCCCCTGGATTAATGTCTGATGTTTTACGTGGCTAAGATTCTCCAGGCATTGGGGCTTGCCGACGTGGGTTACTCCCTGTTTGTGGGAATCACCAAAAACTTTTCAATGGCGGAAGAAATCGTGCTGGCGCTTATTGGTCTTGGGGTCTTTTCTTTGGGCCGCGTGCTTGAGCGCAAAGTTGCGTGAGGTAAGACGGGATGGCGGAACGAGGTATTGACCAGAACGAAGAGAAAAAATCTTACAGTAGTATCTTTGTCATAGCAATCGGCTTGCTGGTGGCGTTCTCGCTTTGGGCGTTCTGGGACGACAACATTACCCGTCGTCCTTGGAAAGCTTTCCAATCCCGGTTCTATCGTCTCGATTACACAAAAGCGCAGGCGGCCTATGACGAGGAAAATAAGAAACTCCAGGCGGACGCTAAGTATCAAGAGCTGGCCAAGAAGCTTGCGGCGGCGCAAGCGAGCGTGACGCGTGGGGAACTAGGCCAGAAATTGGCCGCCCTCGAAAAACAAGAAGTGCAGGCGACGGTTCGCTTTAAGGAGTTGGACCAAGAGGTCAAGTTTATCAAGAGTGAGCTGGAAGAAACGTGGTACGAATATGACCATGCAGTCCAGCAAAAGCGGAATCCAAAGCCCTACCAGGACGAGATCCAGCAGCTGGAAAATGCAAGAGCCAAGCTCGATCCGGAGCTCGAAGCTGCGCGCGTCAAACGCGACCAGATCAAAGAGGAAATCAAGAAGATCCGCGCCAGTGTCAAGGATCTGGAGGACGAGTTAGGCAAACTCACGGCGGAACGCGATAAATGGGTTCGGGTAAAGGAAAATGCCACCTTCAAACTCGGACCGTTCTCGTTCTACAAGATTCCCAAGATCCAGCAGGTGTCCTTAGAGGAGTTCGACCGCAATCGTTTCGATCAGCCGATTGCCCGTGTGGATCGCTGTCAGACTTGCCATATGGCGATCAATCGAGCTGGTTTCGAGAAAGAGGAGCACCCCTTCAAAACTCATCCGCGACGCGAGGTGCTGCTCGCCGACAATGCCCACCCACCCGATAAGCTTGGCTGTACGGCGTGTCATGACGGCCAGGGTGTGGCGGTTAGCAGCGTGAAGCAGGCCCACGGTGAAGTGCAATATTGGGAACACCCGCTGTTGCGCGGCGCTAAGGTCCAGTCGAGCTGCACCACGTGCCACCTCGACGTGCAAAAGTTCGAGGCTGTTCCTCTTTTGACCGAGGGACAGATCCTGTTCGAGCAGATCGGCTGTACGGGATGTCACCTGGTTAAAGGCTACGAAAATATCCCCAAGATTGCTCCGAGCTTGAGGAAGATCAGTGCTAAGGTCGATCCGAGCTGGATGGTGCGGTGGATCGAAAATCCACACAAGTTCCGCCCGCGCACGCGAATGCCCAATTTTGATCTGCGGCAAGAGGACGCCGTGGCGATCGCGGCTTACCTGTGGTCGCTTTCCAAAGAGGAAGGTGACCAATGGACGCAGGCGCATCCCCTGCCGGCCGGTTTTCGCGAAGGCGATGCGAATCAAGTAGGCAAGGGCAAAAAGCTGGTGGAGACGATCGGCTGCAAGGGTTGTCACGGTTTTGCCGAAGGCGAATTCACCACCGTGCTCGGCAAAGCAAAGGATCTGGTTCCCAACCTGAAAGATATCGCGTCAAAGGTCGGCCCTCAGTGGGTTTATCATTGGATCAAAAATCCACGTGGCTTTGCCCCGGATACCCGTATGCCAAGCCTTCGTCTCGCTGATGACGAGGCCACGGCGATTACCGCCTATTTGATGACTTTGGGAGGCAAGCCTGAGCCGATGCCCGGCATTCAAGAGAAGTTTGCCGATGCCAACAATATCAAGCGCGGCGAATCGCTGGTTCGAAAATGGGGTTGTTTCGGTTGTCACGATATCAAGGGAATGGAAAAGGAATCCCGCGTCGGTGTCGAATTGACGACCTTCGGCTCGAAGACTCTCGAAGAGCTCTTTTTCGGCAATCGAACGGATATCAAAGAAAGCTGGGACGACTGGACGTATAACAAACTGAAAACTCCACGGATCTACGCCACCGAACGGGTGGAACAGTTGATGCCGCAGTTCGATCTCGCGGACGAGGATATCAAGGACTTACGTCTTCTTCTCGCCGGTTTCCGCGAACGCAAGGTGGCGCAGCGGTACCAGGCGAATCAAGGCGATCGCGTCGTTCAGGTGGTGGAGGGACGGCGGCTGATGCATCAGTACAACTGCATCGGCTGTCATGAAATCGAGAGCCGGGGCGGGTTTATCCGAAAATACTATCAGGAGAATCCGACTCTCGCGCCCCCCGTTCTCAATGGCGAAGGTGAGAAAGTGAAATCGAATTGGTTCTTTAGTTTCTTGAAGGCGCCTATCCCGATCCGGCCATGGCTGGAGCTCAGGATGCCGACGTTCGGGTTGTCGGATGAGCACACAGGCCAGCTCGTCGGCTATTTCAACGGTCTTTCGAAGGTCGAGATTCCTTACGCCTACTTTGATGAGAGGAAAGTGCCCCCGGATTATTTGGATGCAGCCAAGAAGCTAGTTTCGAAGGATTACTTCAACTGTTTCAGTTGTCATCAGCAGGGCGAAAGAAAGCCCGAAGGACCGGTGGACGGCTGGGCGCCTGACCTCACTTTGGCACGGCAGCGGCTCAACCCTAGCTGGATTATCAAGTGGTTACACGATCCGCAGAAGGTTCAGCCCGGCACGAAAATGCCGTCGTTCTATCCCGGCGGACCCGACGATGTCCTTGGCGGTAAAGAAGACATTCAGATCGAAGCCCTGCGTGATTATATAATGAGCCTCGGTCGTAACGGCGGACCTGCCGCTCCGTCTGCTCCCGCTGCCGTCACCAAGGCGAAAGTGGCAGGTCGGTGAATATCAAATGTTGTTGAACGTCCAATAGTTAAACGTTATTGTATTTTGAAGGAGGCATTATGAATAGATTGAGTTCAATGGTTTTGTCTGCTGTATTGATCGCGCTGCCGGTAAGCGCCATGGCTGCCTACGAAGGCGGCGATGTAAAGGACGGTGGCACCATCTCTGGGACCGTCAAGTTCAAGGGAACCGCTCCTGCTCCCAAAAAATTGGACGTGAGCAAGGACAAGGAAGTTTGCGCCAAATCGCCTAAGGTGGACCAGAGTTTAATCGTTAACAACGGTAATCTTATGTACGCGGTAGTGACGATCACCGACATCAAGAAGGGCAAGAAGATAGATACGAAGAAGGTCACGCTGGACCAGAAGGAGTGCGAATACCATCCTCATGTTCTGGCCTTTCCCGCCGGCACGACGGTTGAGATCCTAAACCCGGACGGCATACTCCACAACATCCATTCCTATAGCAAGGTCAATAGCCCGTTTAACCAGGCTCAGCCGAAGTTCAAAAAGACCTTGGACGTGAAGATCGACAAGCCCGAAGTCATTGA
>Ga0137372_10003330_pt1 | contig 15663 bp, 9 predicted proteins | sample SagtaG_6_FD_104911 | JGI IMG/M metagenome (GOLD analysis project Ga0137372, IMG submission 104911) | Vadose zone soil microbial communities from Sagehorn Ranch, Mendocino, California, USA - Sage1_R_60_16 metaG | ecosystem: Environmental > Terrestrial > Soil > Vadose zone | place: USA: California...
ACCAAAACAAACCGCGCTTTCAGTTATAAGTTCTGATTTTGAGTTCTCGTTTTTGATGCCCCACACCTTACCGAGGACGCGAGAAATAAAACAGCGATACTGCCTTGCTCACCCCGACCCCCTCAACTACGTCTAAGTGTTCGGTTAAGTGTGGGCGGTGCACCCCGCCCAGAATTCGGGCTAATTAAAACAGTTCCTACCCTGAGGAGGGCATTCCCCATGTCCAGAAAAACTTCGCATGGATTCATGTTGTGTCTGCTGATCGTGATCTTGTCGGGCATGAGCTTGGCGCAGTCGTTCGTGCTTGACTTGCCTGACCAGAGCCAACGCGCTGAGATTTCACAAAAAATTGGAATCACCAACATCGACATCAAATATCACCGGCCGCTGGTGAAAGACCGGAAGATTTGGGGCGGCCTAGTCCCCTACGGCTCTGTCTGGCGGGCGGGTGCAAACGAGAACACAACGATTTCCTTCAGCGATCCTGTAATGATCGAAAACCAGCCGCTGGCGGCGGGAACGTACGGGCTGCACATGATTCCGAACGCGGATGAGTGGACGATCATTTTTTCCAAAAATTCGACCTCGTGGGGATCGTTTACCTACGATCAAGCGGAAGACGCGCTCCGCGTCAACGTGAAGCCGGTGGCCGCGGACATGCACAACGCGTTGACCTACGATTTTGACCAACTGACTCCAGACTCAACGGTGGTTGAACTCGAGTGGGAAAAGGTTGCTGTGCCGTTCAAGGTTGGCGTGGATGTTCACTCGGCGGTTCAAGCCAGTTTAAAGAAGCAGCTGCGAAATCTTTCGCAATACACGTGGATGAGTTGGGACGACGCCGCTACGTATCTGGTCACGGAGAAAATTGCTTTTGATGATGCGCTGACTTATTCCAACAAATCCATTCAGACCGAAGACCGTTATGACAACGAGATGACCAAGGCCAATGTTCTGAAAGCGCTCAACCGGAGTGATGAGTCTGAGACGGCCAAGAAGAAAGCGCTGGACCTGGCAAATCCGCTCCAGACGCATCTCTATGCCCGCCAGTTGCAAGCGGAGAAACATCAGGACGAGGCGTTTGCGATCTTCCGCGACAACGCGAAGAAGCATCCAGACCAATGGTTCGTCCATACAGGTATGGCACGTATCTACTCGTCACAGGCCAAATGGGACGACGCGGCGAAGGAGATGAAGCTGGCAGTGGCTGCGGCTCCGGATAGCCAGAAGGTTTATCTAGGTGGGCTGATGAAGCGACTCGAGGCGAAAGAGGACATTAACCAGTAACGGATGTAAATACTGAAGTTAGGGTGATATTGGGTGATGTCAGAATGCTGACATCACCCATGCACCCTCGGAAGAGGAATATTCGGGACCGCTGCATCCGCAGGCCGGATTGTATGAGATGACTCCCGACCATCATCCAGCCATCAGAAAATCCGCGCATTGTCGAGGCCGCGAACTGATTGGTATAGTCATATTTCATGTACCGCGACTTTCACGCCTACGACCGCTGGACCAAGAAGCAGGTGCACTGTATCTATCAGGCGTTGATTGTGGCCGTTTCAACGCGCCACGCTGACGCCACCGATATCAAGTTTCTAGTAGATGGCCGCCCGGTCTGGGTTGCTCTACCGCTGCCTGCGTGGGACGAATACAAAAAGCGCGCTGGCAAAACGATTACAGATCCCCTGGCGATTGCGATTGCGGGCCACTACTTGAAAACGGCTCTTGAATCCGGCGAAGGCGTCGGCCGCGAGATGTATTCGCTCACTGTGCCGCAGACATTGGAGCACCTCGAAGCGCTGGTGAAAGAACCTAATGTGGCTGTTGTTTAACGGTTGACGAGAACGCCCGTTTTGACCTGCGAATGAGCTGAAAACGCGAGGGTTGAGGTGCTTGCCGCGTCCTTGCTAAATTTTCGTTCGTTGCAAAAACGGAACTAGGCGCCTTCATCACGAACAACAACTTTCCGAGATACTGATACCCTCCGCACTCCGTTAAACTGCGCCCCTAATTCCTACCGCTGCCAACATCCTTCCCGTCACCCCGTTCTCCGCGCGATGCGAGAAGAACAGTTCTGTATGGCAGGAGGTGCAGAGTCCAACGTCAGTGATGTTTTTCGCCGGAATGCCAGCATCGATGAGCTGTTGGCGGTTGGCCTTCCCCAGGTCGAGGAATATTTTTTTGGGCAACTCGCTGTGTCCTGGCGCTCGTGCAGTCAGGAACAAGAGCGGGTATTTTTCGTGGATATCATCTGTCTCTTTGGTCTCCCGAAAGAGCGAATGCGCATAACCAAACTGCGATTCAAACTTGGACCTCACCTCCGCACCCACCTGATAGCAGCAACCGCGAATCCCCGGACCAATCGCCGCCTTTAAGTCGTGTGGCCTGGTGCCGAACCAGCGGTGCATCTCGCCAACGCCTTTCTCAACTATTCGCTTGACCGTCCCCCGCCATCCTGCGTGAAACACTCCTACCGCACGTGTCTTCGTATCAACCAGAATCACTGGCAAGCAATCTGCGGTAAGCATCGCCAGCAGAATCCCGGGAGTGTTCGTAATGAGCCCATCTCCACTCATCTGCTCGCGCGGAGTCCCACAAACGCAGTGAATCAGGTCGGAGTGTATTTGCCTTATGGTCACGATTGGCCAGATGCTTTTCGATGACCGAGCCGAGCCCGGGCGCTTCGTAACCGCGGTCGCGAATGCCCGTCGGTTCTTCTCCACCGCGGCCGTCGTGTCTTGGGCAGTAAAACCCAGATTGAGCGCATTCCTACCGTAAACTCTCGATGATCCGCCGGTTCTAGTGCTGAAGCCGTGCACCAGCCACGGAATTCGCGCTAACGAACCGGCGCGCCGTACGTCAATCACTGTTTTGCCTTTTGACAGAGATGCGGCCTTCACCAAACCATCTTAGCAATTGGCTTCGTCGTATAATTTGCCGTTTGCCTCAATCACGAATTCGGAGATGAGCATGCGTTCATTGTTTGCCTTGATTCTTGCGGCCATGCTGGCCATATCCGTAGTTGCCCAACAGCAACAAACACCGGCCAACGAGCCGCCTCAGCAGCAAAGCCAGCCGCCAAAGAAACCAGCCAAGCAGCCACAGCAGCCGAAGCCGGAAGAGCCGGCCGCGAAGCCAACTGAATCTGCTCCATCCCAGCCGGAACCCAAGCAAGGCGACGACAAGAAAGAAGAGCACTTCGACATGACCGAGGTCGCTCCGGTCGTGACTCACCATCAAATGTCACTCGATGGCAAGACGGTGAAGTACACCGCCACGGCTGGTCGGCTACCCATCAAGCGCGGCGACGGAAAAATCGAAGCCGAAATGTTCTTTGTCTCCTACTCGCTGGACGGGCAGGACGCTTCCAAACGCCCGTTGACCTTCGCCTTCAACGGTGGCCCTGGGTCCGCGACTATCTGGCTGCACATGGGCGCTCTGGGTCCGCGCCATGTCGCCCTGTCGGCCGACGGCTTTCTCCCTGCGGCTCCATACCGGGTTGAAGACAATCCGTACACGTTGCTGGACAAGAGTGACCTAGTGATGGTGGACGCAATCGGCACCGGTTTCAGCCGCGCTGAAAATATGGATATGTCCAAAAAATTCTGGGGTGTCAAAGGCGACATTCAGGCGTTCGGCGAGTTCATTCGCATGTATCTCTCGCGATATGAGCGCTGGAGTTCGCCGCTGTTCCTGCTCGGCGAAAGCTACGGTACGACTCGCGCCGCCGGCATAGCTGGGCATCTGGCCGAACAGGGCATCAATTTCAACGGCATCACTCTGCTCTCGATGGTGCTCAACTTTCAAACCCTCGAAGACACCAGAACTAACGACGAGCCTTACATCTATTTGATTCCGTCGTACACCATGATCGCCGGGTATCACCATAAGCTTCCGGCGGATCTGCAGCAGGATGTCAACAAAGCACGGCAGGAGGCAGAGCAGTGGGCGTCTGGCGAGTATGCGCAGGCGCTGGCGAAGGCCGACGCGATGTCTGCCGCGGAGCGAGACAAAGTAATCACCAACATGGTCCGCTACACCGGGCTGACCAAAGAAGTCGTTGATCAGGCGAACTTGCGCATTGACGTTCCCAAGTTCACCCATTATTTGCTGCTCGATCAGAAGGTGCGAGTTGGCCGCCTCGACGGACGCTATACCGGCCCCGATCCTGATGGCCTCCTTGACACGCGGTTCTACGATCCTACAGAAGCGAACATCATTGCCCCATACAACACCGTGTTCAATCACTACGTTCGTACTGAACTCGGCTACAAGACCGATATGCCTTACTACGTTTTTGCGCAGCAGGCGGGATTCGATGAAAAGTGGGACTGGGGATCGGCGGGCGAGGGATTTCCCGATACCGCCAGCGCGCTGCGGCGTGCTGTTGTTAAGGACCCTTTTCTTAAAGTGCTGGTCATGGAAGGATATTACGATCTGGCTTGTCCTTACTACGCAGCCAATTACACCGTTGACCACTTGAACCTACCGGAGAAATACCGGGCTCAAATTTCCTATGCGACGTACGAATCTGGGCACATGGTCTATTTGCCGACAGCGAGCCTTAAAAAGATGAAGAGTGACGAGGCGGGGTTTATCGAGAAGGCGATGGCTAGTCAGTGACGCTCGACGGGCGAGGACGCCCGTCGCTCCAAACTGAAATTGTGGAGGCACGGAAGCCCCGCGAATCCGATCAAGCGACGCTCGTTACTTGCATCTAGCTCCACAATACGGTACAAACGGCGCAGTATATATGCTGCGCCGTCTCGTTCTTGTCCTTCCTCTAATTACCTGCGCCGTGCTAGCGCAAACACCTGCACCTGGTCAGTTGCCAGTTGCGCCGCCGGTTAAGCCGGAGCTAGCTGCGCCTGCGCCAGATCATTCGCAGGAAGCTTTTGTCGTCGAAAAGCTCAGGTACGCCTATCGCTTTGAGAACGATGGCACGGGCCGCCGCGAAGTCACCGCTCGGATCAAGGTCCAGAGCGAAGCCGGAGTCGAACAGTGGGGCCAACTCGTGGTCGGATACAACTCCGCCAACGAGCGGGTAGAAATCCCGTACGTCCGCGTGCACAAAGCTGATGGCTCAACCGTGACCGCACCTGCCGACTCGGTTCAGGACCTCAGCATTCCACTTGAGCGGGAAGCGCCCGTTTATACCGACTTCCGCCAGAAGCACATCACCGTACCAGGCCTTAGGCCAGGCGAAGAACTGGAGTACAACTTCGTAACTATCACGCAGACGCCGTTAGCTCCCGGACAGTTCTGGATGGAGCATGACTTCGTCAAAAGCGGCACAGTTCTCGACGAGCAGCTGGAACTGAACGTTCCCAAGGAACGGACAATCAAGCTGAAGACTAAACCTGGCAACGATCCAAAAATTACTGAAGAGAACGGCCGTCGCATCTATGCCTGGAGCAGCTCGCACATAGACGAAGACGAAAAGAACAAGGACAAAGATAAAGACAAGAAAAAGAAGAAGACGCCCAAGGAGCCCGAAGGCGCCGCCGTACAAATGACTACCTTTGCCAATTGGGAGCAGTTGGGCCGGTGGTATGCCGCGCTCGAGAAAGACCGCCGCCAACCGACGGCGGAAATTCGCGCGCGTGCCGCCGAACTGACAAAAGGGAAGACCACCGACCTCGAGAAAATTGGGGCGCTTTACGATTTCGTTGGCCCGAATTTCCGCTACGTAAGTCTTTCCCTGGGAGTCGGCCGCTTTCAACCGCACGCTGCCAGCGAGGTTTTGCACAACGAATACGGTGACTGCAAGGACAAGCACACTCTGCTCGCATCATTACTCGAAGCTTCCGGCTATCACGCATCGTCAGTGCTGATTAATTCTGGTCGCAAGCTCGATCCAGAGATCCCGTCGCCTTCACAGTTTGACCACGTGTTTACGCTGGTTCCGCTCGGCCAGGACAGCAAGGACGAAGTATGGATGGACAGTACCACCGAAGTCGCGCCCTTCCGGCTGCTCTCATCGCAATTGCGCAAAAAGCAGGTACTCATCATTCCGCAGGACGGCGCGCCTCATCTCGAAGAAACCCCAGCCGATCCGCCGATGGTCAACCGCCAGATTTCAGAGATAGACGGCAAAGTAAATGAACTCGGGAAATTGACCGCTACCATTCGCTACGAGCTCCGCGGAGACAGTGAGCTCTACATGCGAATGCTTTTTCGCCACGTCCCGCGCAATAAATGGAACGAGTGGGTCAAGAACATGAGTTCCTATACCGGAGTGAGCGGGGAAGTTTCAGACCTCAACGTCAGCGATCCGGCGGACACGCACACCCCTTTCAAAATTGCGTACAAACTTGATGCGCCCAGCTTCTATGACTGGTCGAAGAAGAAGGCAGACCTGGTGCTGCCGTTTTCTCAGATTGCTATGTCAGATGCAGATGAAGACGATCCGGATCCGGTCAAGGTCGGCTCTCCGGTGGAGTATGTCTATCGCTTGCGTCTCGAATTCCCTCCGAAATACGCAGAAAGAGCGCCGCTTCCCTTCAACATGAAGCGTGACTATGGCCGCTATGAGGCCAGCTACAAGGCCGAGGGAAATATCTTCAGCGCCGACCGCACACTCGTCACCACCATGAACGAGCTCCCTTCGGCCCGCGCCAGCGACTACATCTCTTTCCGTCGCGCCGTCATGGCGGATGCCGAACAACATCTTTCCATAGACAGCAGCGCGGCGGGTGCCCCCACGTTGGCGGCTGATCTGAAAGGTGATGAGCTTTACGACGCCGCCAAAGCTTCGTATGAACGCGGCAACTTCAAATCTGCTGCAGATCTGTTCAAGCGCGTAGTGGACGCCGATCCTAAGCACAAGACCGCCTGGATGGATCTGGGACGCACCTACATGATCTTGCGCCAGAACGAAGACGCCGTTGCGGCCTTCAAGAAGCAGGCCGAACTGAACCCTTACGATGAATACGCCTACGGAGCAATCGGCTGGGCTTACACCACGGCGCGAAAGTACGACCAGGCTGCTGAAGCCTTCAACAAAGCCATCGAAATCAATCCGCTTAGCCAATACGCGCATGCCGCGCTCGGCGGCATGTACCAGGAAGCGCATCAGTACGACAAAGCCGCACCCGAGCTTGAAAAAGCCGTCTCGCTCAAGTCCGATGATTCGTCCTTGCAGATTAGCTTGGGTGACGCTTACTTAAACCTCGGCCAGGACGATAAGGCGCTCGCGGCCTTCGATCGTGCCATCCAGATTTCCGCAACCCCAGCCATCTGGAACAACATTGCTTATCAGCTTTCTCTGAAGGGGGCCCATCTTGACCGCGCCCAGCAGTATGCCGAGTCGGCAGTAACTGCCGTTGCTAACTCGCTGCGTAACCTTTCACTCGATCAGGTTTCTGACCGTGATCTCGCGATGGTTTCGGAACTCGACGCCAACTGGGACACCCTTGGCTGGGTCTATTTCGCGCGTGGAAACTTCGACAAAGCAGAAAAATACGTAAACGCCGCTTGGTCCTTGGGCGAGCATGGCGAAGTTGGCGACCATCTTGGCCAGATCTACGAAAAACGTGGCCGCAAACAGGAAGCGGTGCGCACTTATGCGATGTCACTCTCGGGGCTTCGGCCTGCCCTTGAGACTCGTGGCCGGCTGGCTGCGCTCGTCGGTGGAGATTCAAAAGTCACGACGGCAATCGATCAACACAAGCAAGACCTGCAAAAGCTGCAGACGATCAGCCTGGGTAAGATTGCCGCAGCGGACGGCATCGCTGACTTCTTTGTACTAATGACTTCGTCCTCCGCGGGCACCAAGGTCCAAGGCGCTAAGTTCATCAACGGTGAAGAAAAGCTGAAGCCTCTCACGGAAAACCTGCGCGCAGCGAAAATTGATTTCGTGTTTCCCGACGACGTACCAACCAAAATTCTGCGACGCGGCGTCCTCACCTGCAAGTCCGGCGAATGTAACTTCGCGATGACACTGCCGGAAGACGTGCACTCAGTGGATTGATTTTTTTTCGTTGCTTACGTGGGACAGGCGGCTCGCCTGTCCTGACAGAGCGAAGCTCGGGAGATCCGTCCCGGACTTCGCCCGGGCTGCACGGGCGAGCCGCCTGTGCCACGTAAGTCACGTGGGCGCTTTGCGTCCTTCGCGTTCTTTGCGATTAAACACTTTTGACTTTAGCCGCCTGCTGCTCGTAAACGTAAGCTGCCTGGAGCACCTTCACGTCACCCAGATGCGGCCCAATAATTTGCAGCCCGATCGGCAATCCTGCGGAAGTGAAGCCGCACGGAACGGAAATCGCTGGTAATCCCCACACATTGACCGGCCGGGTATTCCGCAAAAGTAGAAGCTCTGCGGGGCGAAGCAAGGCTTGATTCGAGATTAGATCGGAGATCCGCGGTGCAGGAACCGGAGTAGTTGGTGTCAGCAGAACGTCCATCTCGCGAAAGTTGTCCGCAATTTCGGCTCGACTTTTCTGCAATTCTCCCAACGCGGTCTCATACTGGGCCTCGGTGACTCTCTCGCCAGACTTGATGCGGCGCAGAGTCTCCGGCTGATAGAGCTCCGGAGTGCTTGCGACCGTTGCCCGATGGTACGCATACGACTCGTAACTCTGTAGCGTGCGGTCAGTGCTCACTGGCAATTCAAGATGACGCACCGTCGCGCCAATGCGCCGAAAGTCCTCAATTGCTTGTTCAACACTTTGGGCAACGTCAGCGCTCAGGTCATCGAAGAAGAATCTTCGCGGAACTCCAATGACGAACCCCGATATGTTGGATTTGAGACCGTCGCGGTAGTTTGTCTTCCTGTCCGCAATATTGTCCAGCAGAATTGCCGCGTCCTCCACGCATCTCGTGATCGGCCCGGCATGGTCAAGAGAGTTAGAAAGCGGAATAATCCCGCGCGTGCTCACGAGATCGTACGTAGGCTTAAGTCCGACCACTCCACAGAGCGCAGCGGGCTCGCGGATTGAGCCAGCAGTATCAGTTCCGATCGCGGCATAGCACATGCCGGAAGCAACCGCAGCAGCAGATCCGCCCGAGGAACCACCCGCAACGAACTCAGGGTTGACTGGATTTCGTACTAGACCGAAATGGCTTACCAGCGAACTGCCGCCATAAGCGAACTCGTGCAGGTTGTGTTTGCCGACGATGACGGCACCCGCGGCTTTTAGCCTCTTCACCACGTCGGCGTCTTCGGTCGGAACGCGATATTCGAATACCGCGCTCCCAGCCGTGGTGCGCACGCCGGTGGTGTCAATCAGATCCTTGAGTCCGATTGGCACGCCGTGTAGCGGTCCGCGCCAGCTGCCGGACTGAATCTCCTTTTCCGCTCGTTCTGCCGCAGTGAGCGCCGACTCAGCCATCACCGTGATGAACGCATTGAGTATTGGATTCAGCCGTTCGATACACTCAAGGCATTCGCGAACTAATTCGACGGGCGAGACCTCTCGCCGCCGGATCGGTTCAGAAAGTTCCGCAATGGAACGCAAACTCATTTCGCGCCATCTTATCGTGCCGAGCGCATAGTTTCTCGCGCTTCCCTATAATCAAGATCGTCGGAGGGCGCGATGGCTCAATTGACGGCAACTCCGGTTCGCACGCAAGGCTTCTATCTGCAGGGGAAGTGGGTCGAGGAAGGCACCCCGGTTGAGATCCGCGGGCCGTACGATGGGACTCCACTAGCACAGGTGTTTCAGGGCACGCGCGATCACGCAGAGCGCGCCATCCAAGGGGCAGTGCGCGCCTTCGGAAGCACGCGCCGCCTGCCTGCGTTTGAGCGCCAACGCGTGTTGCGCTCCATCGCTCAGTACATTACATCAAGAAAAGAAGAATTCGCCCGCACGCTGGCGCAAGAATCCGGCAAGCCGCTGAAACAAGCGCGCACGGAGGTCGAACGCGGAATTTTCACATTTACTGTTGCTGCTGAAGAAACGACGCGTATTCCCGGCGAATACCTTTCTCTCGATTGGCAACAGTTCACCTCCGGACGTTGGGGAATTGTTCGCCGATTTCCCATCGGGCCGATCGCCGGAATCACTCCGTTCAATTTTCCGTTGAATTTGGTTGCCCACAAAGTTGCGCCGGCTATCGCCAGCGGTTGCCCCATTATCTTGAAGCCCGCGCCGCAAACTCCGCTTACAGCGTTTCTTCTTGCCGAGGCAGTTGAGCAAGCCGGGCTTCCCGACGGTGCGTTTAACGTGCTGCCGCTCTCCAACGAAGACGCCGGCATGCTGGTCACCGACGATCGCATCAAGCTGATCAGCTTCACCGGCAGCGCGGCGGTTGGCTGGGAGATCAAGCGCCGCGCCGGCAAGAAGAAAGTTGTGCTCGAGCTTGGAGGTAATGCTGGAGTGGTCGTTCATGGTGACGCCGATATTGCTTGGGCCGCCGAACGCTGCGTGACTGGAGGTTTCAGCTACGCTGGCCAAACCTGCATTTCTGTCCAGCGCATTCTGGTTGAGCGCCCGGCATTTATGAAATTTCGCGACCTGTTCCTTGCCGGAGTAAGCAAGTTGCAAGTCGGCGATCCCATGGATGAAATCACTGACCTTGGCCCGCTCATTCGTGAAAGCGACGCCATCCGCGCCACGGCATGGGTGCAAGAGGCCGTGCAGGATGGCGCGACGCTCCTATGCGGCGGCAAACGGCGCGGCTCGGTGATGGAACCGACCGTCTTGACCGGTACTCGTCCCGACATGAAAGTCAATTGCCAGGAAATTTTTGGCCCGGTGGTTACGCTGGAAGCCTACGACGATTTTGCTCAGGCGCTGCAGCTGATCAATGAATCGCCGTACGGATTACAGGCCGGCGTCTTCACGCGTGATGCGACACGAATTTTCCAGGCATTCGAGGAATTAGAAGTTGGTGGTGTGATTGCGGGAGATGTTCCGAGCTTCCGCATTGATCACATGCCCTACGGTGGCGTGAAAGACTCAGGCCTAGGACGCGAAGGCTTACGTTATGCCATTGAAGACATGACCGAGCCGAGGTTGCTAGTGATGAATTTGCGGTGAGCAGTCGTTGGTCGTCGGCCATTACCCACCACGCGACGACAGTTTCTTTGCGACCTTTGCGTTCTTTGCGGTCAAAATCTTTTGGGAATTTGATCGCAGACAGTTCCGGATTCCGTTGGCTGGTGGCCACCAGCTGGAACCTAGCAACTCGGATTTTGCTAACGACCAACGACTAATGACCGACGACGAGTTTTCCGCATTCCCCAAATCGCGCAAGCTGCTATAATTTCCAGTTTTATAAAACAAGCAGCATTTCTTTCAACTTAATTTCGTCTTAGGTTGGACAATCGGGTTGAACAACGGATCCCGCGGTAGAGAAAAATTCTGACCGATGCAGATTTTCCATCGCAGCGCTAATGTAATCTCCCGTGCCTCGATCTACGCGGGCATTTTTACTGCTGCCTTTGCGCTGTGGACCTGCATTCAAATTCAGCGTTCGCCTTACGTGACATATGCCGGAATCGCGAGACCTCAGCCAGCGCCCTTCAGTCACCAGCACCATGTGGCTGCGATCGGGATTGATTGCCGCTATTGCCACACTTCGGTTGAAACCTCGAGCTTCGCCGGAATTCCTCCCACCAAGACCTGCATGAACTGCCACTCGCAAATCTGGACCAATGCGGCGCTGCTGGAACCGGTGCGCGAAAGCTTTCGCAGTGGCAAGTCTCTGGTATGGAACCGCGTCAATGATTTACCTGACTTTGTTTATTTTGACCACAGCATTCACGTTAACAAAGGCGTAGGCTGCAACACCTGCCATGGCCCAGTGGACCGCATGCCGCTGATGTACAACTATGCATCACTGCAAATGGAATGGTGCATCGAGTGCCACCGGGCTCCGGAAAAGAACCTGCGTCCGCGGGAGCAGGTATTCAATATGCGCTATCAGCAGCCGACGAAAGACTTGCCAGTCGCAATGGACGGCGCAACGTTTACGGACCAGCTTTCGTTAGGCAAGCATTTAGTTGATAAGTACAAGTTGCGCTCAGTGATGGACATTACGAGTTGCTCGACGTGTCATAGGTAAAGCAGCTTTTAGCTATTAGCTCTTAGCTTGTAGCTAGGCGCCCAAGGGTTTTTTGGGGATGCTCGGACAGATTGCAGCAGATGTGCTCCAGCCCCGAAGGGGCGAGATGTGAAAGCCCGGCACGGAAGTGCCGGGAGCGTAACAGAAATGACGCGAGTCCCGTAAGGGACGGAACAACATAGATGAGCGAAGAAAAGCAAAACGGCAAGCTCGAGGCGGTTTGTCCCGGCAAGAAGGACAAACTGGATCTCGTTCAGGTACAGGCCGACATCGAAAAGAAGAACTCGCCTGAATTCTGGCGCAGCCTGGAAGAACTCGCTGGCAAACCTGAATTTCGGGAAATGATGCACCGCGAATTCCCTAAGGGCGCTTCCGAATGGATTGACGCCGTCTCGCGCCGCGGCTTCCTCAAGCTGATGGGGTCGTCGCTCGCTCTAGCCGGCATGAGCGCATGCACGCGCCAGCCCTTCGAGCCGATCGTCCCCTATGTTCGCCAGCCGGAAGATATCGTTCCCGGGCGCCCGCTTTTCTACGCCACCGCTTTCACGCTCGGCGGATATGCGACTCCGCTGCTGGTCGAAAGCCATATGTATCGTCCGACCAAGATCGAGGGCAACGATAAGCATCCGGCGAGCCAGGGCGGCACCGACGTCTTTGCGCAGGCTTCCATCCTCGACATGTACGACCCCGACCGCTCGCAGAACATCATCCATCTGGGCAATATCAGCAGTTGGGGTACGCTGGTCGCCGAACTGAAAGGCGCGCTCAATTCGCAGAACGCGGTCAAGGGCTCCGGCATCCGTATTCTTTCGAAATCCTTCTCATCTCCGACGCTTGCCGACCAGATGCAGCAGTTTCAGAAGGCCTTTCCGGAAGCCAAGTGGCACTTCTACGAGCCGGTCAATCGCGACAATGTTTATGAAGGCGCGCGAATGGCCTTCGGCCAGCCGGTCGAGACAATCTACAAACTCGACGCTGCGGATGTAATCGTGTCGCTCGATGCTGATTTCCTTTCTGCGGGATTCCCCGGAACGACGCGCTACGCACGCGATTTCGCCAAGCGCCGCGATCCCGATTCCGAGAAGATGAGCCGGCTGTATGCGATCGAGAGCACTCCAAGTGCGACGGGTGCGAAGGCGGACCATCGTCTGGGCGTGAGAGCAAGTGAGATTGAGGGATTCGCCGACACGATTGGAATGCTCGGCGCGAAAACGGACGCGTCCGTGGTTGATCTGAAGTATTCGAACTTTCTTTCAGGCTTAATTGACGACCTGAGGTCAAATCGCGGCTCAAGCGTGGCTATAGTAGGGGATCATCAGCCCCCACAAGTGCACGCCATTGTTCACGGTATAAACCGCGAGCTCGGCAACGTTGGCAAGACCGTCTTCTACTCCGATCCGGTCCTCGCCAGCACCGCCAACCAGAACGATTCGCTGAAGGATCTTGTTGCCGATATGCGTGCCGGCAAGGTTGACATACTGATCCTTCTCGGCGGCAATCCCGTGTACGATGCGCCTGCTGATTTCGGCTTTGCCGACGCGCTCAAGAACAGCAACATCCCAATTCGCGTTCACCTCGGCCTGTACAACGACGAGACGGCCGAACTCTGCCAGTGGCACGTAAACGAGGCGCACTATCTCGAGGCTTGGGGAGACACGCGCGCTTACGATGGAACTGTCAGCATCGTGCAACCGCTGATTGCGCCGCTGTATGACGGAAAGACTGCGAGCGAACTGGTTGCGCTTCTAGCAGGACAACCCGCTGCTACCGCTCACGATCTTGTCCAAAATTACTGGAAGACAAAGCACACCGGCGCTGACTTCGATTCGTGGTGGCGCAAATCGCTTGAACAAGGCTGGATTGATGGAACCACATCGCAGCCGAAGCAAGTTTCAGTTAAGAACACGAGCTTCCCCGCTCCAGCCCAAGGAAGCACCCAAGGCGTCGAGCTCAACTTCCGCCGCGATCCTTCCGTCTACGACGGCCAGTTTGCCAACAACGCCTGGCTTCAAGAGCTGCCGAAGCCGTTGAGCAAGATGACCTGGGACAATCCGCTGCTCATGTCGCCGAAGATGGCTGAGCAACTGAAAGTTCAAAGCAAAGACATGGTCAGGGTCGAGTTGAACGGCAAGTGGGCGGAGCTTCCAGTTTGGATCCAAACTGGCCACCCGGACAATTCCGTCACTGTTTCTCTTGGCTACGGTCGCAAGCGTGTCGGCCGCGTTGGCAACGACGTTGGCTTCGATACCTACCAATTGCGATATAGCGCGACGCCGTGGATTGCATCTGGAGTCCAAGTCACAAAAGCCGCGGGTACGTACGTCCTCGCCAGCACACAGGGCTATCAAACGATGGATGTAGGCGACGAGCACCGCGATGTCGTCCGCACTGCGACGCTTGAGGAATACAAGAAAGAAGCGAACTTCAACGAGGGCAAGCCGCAGGAAAACGAGACGCTGTATCCCCCGTATGACTATAAGTCTGAGCCGTATGCGTGGGGCATGGCGATTGATCTGAATTCCTGCGTGGGTTGCAACAACTGCATCATCGCCTGCCAGTCGGAGAACAACATTCCTGTAGTCGGCAAGTATCAGGTCAATAAGGGCCGCCACATGCATTGGCTGCGCGTGGACGCGTACTACCAGGGCGATCGCGACAATCCGAAAGCCTATTTCCAGCCGGTACCGTGCATGCAGTGCGAGAACGCGCCCTGCGAGCTGGTTTGCCCGGTCGGCGCGACCACGCATTCGACCGAAGGCCTGAACGACATGATTTACAACCGCTGCGTGGGGACGCGGTATTGCTCGAACAACTGCCCCTACAAAGTGCGGCGGTTCAACTTCTTGCTGTTCCAGGATTGGGACACGCCACAATTCAAGATGATGCGCAATCCTGATGTCACCGTGCGCAGCCGCGGTGTCATGGAAAAGTGCACGTACTGCATCCAGCGCATCAATCACAAACGAATTGATTCGGAACGCGAAAACCGGCAAATCGCCGACGGCGAGTTGCAGACTGCCTGCCAGCAATCGTGTCCGGCGAACGCAATCGTCTTCGGCAACATCAACGATCCGAACAGCCTGGTTTCGAAGTGGAAAGCAAAAAATCGGAATTACGGTTTGCTGGACGATCTGAACACGCGTCCACGGACCACGTATTTGGCTGAGATTAGAAATCCGAATCCGGAAATCAAAGAAAGCTCTTAGATGTTAGCTCTTAAGCTTTTAGCTTGAACCAAGAGGCTCAGGCCAACGCCGAGGGTGAAAGTCGAGAGAGGGCAGGAACAGATAGCAATTGCGATTGGGATTGTAGCTAAGAGCTAAAAGCTAATAGCTGGTTTTTAGAGCTGATTTTCATGGCAAAACCAACTGAAGTCGAAGTCGGCGAACAGAAAGCACCGGTCATCCAGCCGGGGCATACGTTTGCCTCGCTCACCGAGAAGATCGGCGGAATTGTGCTGAAGCGCCCGATCATGGGCGGCTGGATCTTCGGCATGTTCATCTGCTTCATGATTCTGCAGTGGTTCCTGCTTGCGGTCTGCTGGCTCTTCTACAAGGGGGTGGGCGTCTGGGGCGTGAACATTCCCGTCGGCTGGGGATTCGCCATTGTCAACTTCGTCTGGTGGATCGGAATCGGTCACGCTGGAAC
>Ga0137372_10003334_pt1 | contig 15649 bp, 11 predicted proteins | sample SagtaG_6_FD_104911 | JGI IMG/M metagenome (GOLD analysis project Ga0137372, IMG submission 104911) | Vadose zone soil microbial communities from Sagehorn Ranch, Mendocino, California, USA - Sage1_R_60_16 metaG | ecosystem: Environmental > Terrestrial > Soil > Vadose zone | place: USA...
CGGGCGCGCGCGCCGGCCGGACCAGGCGCCCGCGAGCTGAACGCGCTCTTCCTCGATGGTCCCATCGCCGCGGCGGTGGCGGAGGGCGACCGCATCCTTCGCGTGAACCGCCTGTTTGCGCGGGCGCTCGGGCGCGCGTCGGCGGCGTGCGAGGGGCGCAGCGTCGCGGAGCTGCTGCCGCCCGACGGCAGCGCGCTCCCGGAGCCCGCCCCGGGCGAGTCGAGCAGCTACCGCACGCGCCTCGACGGCGTCGCGGCGCGCGTCGACCTCGCCGCGACGCGCGTCGGGAAGCGGCGCCTCGTCTCGATCGCGCTCCGGCCCGTCCTCGACGACCACGACCGGGCGCAGAGCCGCGCCCTGCTCGCCCTCACGCGCGAGCTCGCGGCCGCGCGCGACGAGGAGGAGCTCTCCGCGGCGCTGGCGCGGGCGCTCGACGTCCTCTTCCCCGCCCGGAGCTTCTGCATCCGCCTCATGGACGCGAAGACGCTCTCGCTCACCGCCCTCTACGCTCGCGGCCGCTTTCGCCCGAGCGCGCGCGACCGCATCGCGCTGCGCCAGGGCGCCGTCAAGAAGACGGGGCTCTCGGCGGGCGCGCTCGAGGCGGGCGGCCTCCAGGTCACCGAGGCGGACGAGCCCGTGTTCGAGGGCTGCGACCGCGCCACGGCGGTGCCGCTCACCGTCTCGGGCACGCTCTTCGGCGTCGTGAACCTCGAGTACGGCGAGGGCGCGCCGGGGGATCCGGAGGAGGACGAGCCGCTCCTCCTGCAGGTCGCGAACCAGGCAGGCCTCGCGGTGCGCAACCTGCGCTCGCTCGAGGAGGTCACCTACCTCAAGGGCTTCCTCGAGGACCTCATCGAGAACGCGAACGCGCTCATCATGGTGGTGAACCGGGACCGCGAGGTGATCGTCTTCAACCGCGCGCTCTCACGGCTCACCTGCCGGCCACGCGAGGAGGTGCTCGGCGAGGAGCTGGCGACCCTCGTCCCCGGCGCCGACCGCGACCGGGTGGCGGCGCTCCTCGACCGCGCCTTCGAGGGCGTAGCGGCGACGGGCATCGAGCTCCGCCTCGCGCTGCCGGCGGGCGACGCGGCCCGGGTCGCGGCCAACACGTCCGCCATCTACGGCGCCTCCGGCGAGGTGGAGGGTGTGATGGTGATCGGCCAGGACCAGACGCTGCTGCACGCGCTGCAGGACCGCGCCGAGCAGGCGCAGAAGCTGGCCGAGATCGGGCGGCTCGCGGCCGGCATCGTGCACGAGCTCAACAACCCGCTCACGGCGGTCACCGCGTACGCCGACGCCCTCGTCACGAAGCTCTCGGCGGCGGGGCACGACCCGGGCGACGTGGAGAAGCTGCGGCGCATCCTCGAGGCGGGCCAGCGCATCCACCGCTTCTCGCGCGACCTCATCGCCTACGCGCGCCCCGCCCGCGACGAGATGGAGCTCGTGGACCTCACCCGCCTCGTGCAGCAGGCCGCGCAGATGTGCGAGCCCGCCCTGCGCTCGGCGAGCGCGAAGGTGGAGCAGAAGCTCGACCCGGTGCCGCCGGTGTGGGGCGTGCGCGGGAGCCTGCTCCAGGTGTTCGTGAACCTCGTCACGAACGCGGCCCACGCGCTCGAGCCGGACGGCGGGACGGTCACGCTCGAGCTCGCGCCGGCGGGCGACCACGTGGCGGCGCGCGTGAAGGACGACGGCCGCGGCATGCCGCCCGAGGTGAAGCGCCGCGCCTTCGAGCCCTTCTTCACGACGAAGCCGGACGGCAAGGGCTCCGGGCTCGGCCTCTCGATCGTCCAGGGCATCGTGTCGCGCCACCGCGGGGCGATCACCGTCGAGAGCGCGCCCGGCCAGGGGACGACGTTCACCGTCATGCTGCCGGTGAAGCCGGCGACGGCGTAGGTCCCGAGGACCCGCCGAGGGGCTGGACTCACGCCCCGATCGTCAGCACCGCGTACCCCTGGAACGCGGGCAGCACGGTCGAGATCGAGTAGCCGGACGGGTTCATCACGATCTTCTCGTCGCGCCCGTTCGCCGACTGGAAGCGGGCGCGCCGCACGGTGCCGGCGACGTGCAGGCCGAGGAAGAGCGTCACGCCCTGTGCGGCGGCGGGACCGAGCGAGACGAGGTGCGCGTCGAGCCGCTCGTCGTTCCGGTAGAGCGCGACGAAGAGGGGCGTGCGCCCCGCCACGCTCGCGGCGCGGCGACCCTTGCCGACCAGGATCGAGAGCGCCCGCGCGAGCGGCTCGAGCTGCGCCGGCTCGAGGAGCGCGCCCGGGCGCGGGGCGGCGAGCGCCGGGAGCGCCAGGAGCGTGCCCTTCCCGATCTTGACGCCCCCCGGCTTCCCCGCCGGGAGCGGCGAGGGCGCCTCGCGCCCCGCCTCGTCGATCGCGCCGAGCTCGCCGAAGACGAGCGCGCTTCCGCCCGCCTCGACCCGGCGCTTCAGCTCGAGGGTGTCGAGCGGCTGCAGGGCCGCGGCGCCGGCGAGGACGATGGTGGCCGAGGGTGGCACGTCCGCCATCTTCATGACGACCGGCGCCTGGACGTGCAGCGCCGCGAGCGCATCGCCGACCCGCTCCACCTGCTCCCGGTGGTCGCCGCCGGTCCAGAGATCGGACTGCGGCGAATAGAGGATGGCGCATTCGCTGACGGGCTCGGCGATCCCGGGCGCGTGGCGCTGGGCCGACACGTCGCGCGCGAAGCGGCGCAGCGCGGCAAGCCCGCCCTCCGCCTCGCCCGGCTCGATGCCGATGACCTCGATGCCGCTCGCGGCGGCGACGCCCGCGAGCCGCTGCGCGAGCGCGGGTGGGGTGGACCCGGCGAGCGCCGCCGCGCAGGGGCGCCGGCCCATGGCGGCGCGCAGGAGCCGGAAGAATCCGGCGCCCGTGGTCTGGTTCTCGCCCTTCACCGGGAAGATCGCGGCGTCGAGGTGGCGCGCGCACGCGAGCTGCGCCGGGCCGACCGCCTCGAGCTGCGCGGTCACCTCGAAGGGCCGGCCGGCGACGCGCGCCGCGTCACGGGCCGCGCGCGCGTAGGCCGAGACCGCGCGGTCGAGCGACGCCACGCGGAAGCGCCAGAAGTCGCGCCCGAAGGGCAGCTGCGCGTAGCTCACCGCCCCCGACGCCTGCGCCAGCGCCTCGCGCGCGAGCGCGAGGTAATCGAGCGGCATGAAGTGGTCGCCGTACTCGCGCGAGAGCTCCTTCGAGAAGGCGCGCTGGCAGTCCGGGCAGAAGCCCGAGCCGAGGAAGCCCTGCGCCACGGGCGCGTCGGGCCGGTCGAGGCAGACGCCGGCGAAGCCGGCCGCGAGGGCGCTCGCGACCGCCTGCTCGACGCGGGCGCGGTGGCGCTGAGAGACGAGGCACGCGCGGAGCTGTCCGGGCGATCCCGAGGGGCTGCCGTCCGCGGCGCGGCACGCCTCCTCCGCCGCGAAGGCGTGGCCCGCAGCGACATCCGCGAGCGCTTGCCCCACCATCGCGCCCGGGAGGGGCTCGTCGAGCCGCACCACGAGGGGCTCTGCTGCCACCGCGTTGGCGAGCTTCGACGCCTCCTCGGGCAAGGCGCCCGGGGGGAGCCGGTACGGGGCAAACGCGGTCTGAACGGCCATGGGGGTGGGTTGCGCCGGCACCGTACAACGCGCGTCGCCCAGCGGGCAATTGCGACCGGCCCCCGCCATGCTGAACATCCGGTGCGGCGGAGCGACCCCCCGCACCAAGGGTGATCCAAAGTGCGTAAACCGCCGCGTTGACTCGATTTCCGGCGCCATGGTAGGGGAACTACATGGCGTCGTGCGCGCGAGGGACAAACGGGGTGTCCCGCTACCCCCGCGTGGCGCAAGATATCCCGGAGGACGCACCGCGATGGGTGACCTGATCGGCAGCATGTTCAAGGCGTTCGACAGCGGCGGGATCGGCATGTACCCGATCTCGGTCGCGCTCATCTTCGCCATCGCGATCGTGATCGAGCGCGTCACCGTGCTCTACTTCCGATCGTCCGTCGACAAGGAGGCCTTCCTGCGCGGCCTCAAGAAGCACATCTACGCGGGCGACCTCGACAAGGCGATCAGCTACTGCGCCGGCCAGAAGCGCACGCCCCTCGTCTCGGTGATCAAGGCCGGGCTCATCAACGTCCCGAAGGGCGAGGAGGACGTGCAGGCGGCGATGGACGAGGCGACGCTGCGCGAGTCGCCCAAGATCGAGCGCCGCACCGGCTACCTGGCGATGATCTCGAACGTCGCCACGCTGCTCGGCCTGCTCGGCACGATCATCGGCCTCATCCACTGCTTCGGCGCCGTCGCGAACGCGAACCCCGCCGACAAGGCCACCATCCTCTCGCAGGGCATCTCCGAGGCGATGTTCTGCACCGCCTTCGGCCTCTCCGTGGCCATCCCGGCGCTCGTCCTCTACTCGGTCCTGCAGGGCCGCACGCAGACCATGGTCGACGACATCAACGAGTCCGCCGTCGGCGTCCTCAACCTGATCGTCGCCAACAAGGACAAGATGAAGATGCCGGCCGGCGTGGCGATGGAAGAGGCCGTCGAGTAGCGGAGCCCCACCCTCTCCCCGATCCCCTCCCCTGCCGGGAGAGGCGGGCGAAACCCGAGCGAGCGAGGACGAGCCATGGGCGGCGGCGCGATGCCGGAGGCCGGCGGCAAGAGGAAGAAGCGGGCGCTCGACGTGACCGTCAACGTCGTCCCCGCCATCGACCTCCTGTCCTGCTGCATCTCGTTCCTCCTCTTCACCGCGGTCTGGACCCAGATCTCGCGCCTGCAGACGACGCCCATGGGCAGCGGCGCGCCGCAGGAGATGGTGCAGCCGACCAAGTCGCTCACGGTGACCATCACGATTGGTGAACGAGGCTACGTGCTCGCCACCAGCGCCGGCGCGCAGATCGAGATCCCGCTCACCGGCCGCGCCTCGGACGGATCGGCCCTCTACGACCTGAAGGGCCTCGGCGAGCGCCTGAAGAAGCTCAAGTCCGAGTTCCCCGACCAGGCCGCCATCACCGTCGCCGCCGACGACGCCGTCGTCTACGCCGATCTCGTCCACACCATCGACGCGTGCGTGGGCGCGGGGCTCGCCAACGTGTCGGTCATGGGAGCGGGGTAGCCGTGCCGATCGTCCAGCCCGGAAAGCGCCCCGCGCGCCGGTTCGCCGCCTCGAAGGTCCTCGGCGGCAAGATGATGCATGGCCGGCGCTCGACCAACGCCGAGCTCAACGTCGTGCCGATGGTGGACATGATGACGATGCTCGTCATCTTCCTGCTCCAGCAGTTCTCCGCCACGGGCGAAGTGCTCTACATGCAGAAGGACATCCACCTCCCGGACGCGCGGCACGGGCAGCAGATCGAGGTCGCGCCGGTGGTCGCCATCAGCGCGGCGCAGGTGGTCGTCTCCGGGCAGAAGGTGGCCGACGTGGCGGAGCTCGACAAGGACCCGAGCTCCATCATCGCGCCCCTCGTCGAGAAGCTGCGCGACGAGAAGAAGCGGTGGGACTACATCCACCAGAACGATCGGGATCGCGAGAAGAACTGGAAGGGCGACGTGAACGTCCAGGCCGACGTGAAGGTCCCGTTCCGGGTCGTGCGGCGCGTCATGGCGTCCGCCTCGGAGGCCGGCTACGGCAACGTGAACCTCGCGGCCATGGAAGAGGCCACCGCCGCCGCGGCCGCGGCCAAGGTCACGAAGTAGCGCGGCCGACGCGCGCCCGGCCGCAGGGCGCCAGGCGTCCCCCCTGCCTCTTGCCACCCCGACCCGGCCTCGCTAGTATCGCAACCCTCCAAATTTCGGGCCTTTGGCCCTCTGCATCACGCTCGCAACACCTCACGCACTCCCGACGGGAAGCGCTCAACTCATGAACCTCTCGACTCTCGTGTCGTCCCTCTCGCTCTCGGCCGCGGGGCACTCCGGCGGCGAGGCGAACCTCGTCCTGCCGGACCTCTCGTCGGTCACCTTCCTCGGCCTCTCCGGCAAGGGCCTGCTCGCGATCGGCATCCTCGTGTCGCTCGCGGGCCTCGCGTTCGGGCTCACGATCTCGAACCAGCTCAAGAACCTGCCGGTCCACAGGTCGATGCTCGAGATCTCCGAGCTCATCTACGAGACCTGCAAGACCTACCTCGTCACGCAGGCGAAGTTCATCGCCGTGCTCTGGGCGTTCATCGCCGTCATCATCGTCCTCTACTTCGGCGTGCTGACGGAGGGCTTCACGGCGGCGAAGGTCGCGATCATCCTCGCCTTCAGCCTCGTCGGCATCATCGGCAGCACGGGCGTCGCCTGGTTCGGCATCCGGGTGAACACCTACGCGAACTCGCGCGCCGCGTTCGCCTCGCTTCGCGGCAAGCCCTTCCCCACCTACGCCATCCCGCTCAAGGCGGGCATGTCGATCGGCACCATGCTGATCAGCACCGAGCTGCTGATCATGCTCTTCATCCTGCTCGTCATCCCGGTCGACCTCGCCGGCCCCTGCTTCATCGGGTTCGCCATCGGCGAGTCGCTCGGCGCGTCAGCGCTGCGCATCGCCGGCGGCATCTTCACGAAGATCGCCGACATCGGCTCGGACCTCATGAAGATCGTCTTCAAGATCAAGGAGGACGACGCGCGCAACCCCGGCGTCATCGCCGACTGCACGGGCGACAACGCGGGCGACTCGGTCGGTCCCTCCGCCGACGGTTTCGAGACCTACGGCGTCACGGGCGTGGCGCTCATCTCCTTCATCCTCCTCGCGGTGAAGGACCCGTCGACGCAGGTGAAGCTCCTCGTCTGGATCTTCGCGATGCGCATCATGATGGTCATCGCGTCGGTGCTCTCGTACTTCATCAACGAGGCCTGGGCGAAGGCGAAGTACGCGGCCGCCGACCTCATGAACTTCGAGGCGCCGCTCACCTCGCTCGTGTGGCTCACCTCGATCATCTCGATCGTGCTCACCTACGCGCTCTCCGCCGCGCTCATCTACGACCTCGGCGACGGCACGCTCTGGTGGAAGCTCTCGACCATCATCACCTGCGGCACGCTCGCGGGCGCGGTCATCCCCGAGATCGTGAAGGTCTTCACCTCGACCAGCTCCGGCCACGTGAAGGAGATCGTGACGGCGTCGCGCGAGGGCGGCGCGTCGCTGAACGTCCTCGCCGGCCTCACCGCGGGCAACTTCTCGGCCTTCTGGATGGGCCTCGTCATCGCCACGCTCATGGGCGGCGCCTACGCCGTCTCCACCCTGGGCCTCTCGGCGCTCATGCTCGCGCCGGCCGTGTTCGCCTTCGGCCTCGTCGCCTTCGGCTTCCTCGGGATGGGCCCCGTCACCATCGCGGTCGACTCCTACGGCCCGGTGACGGACAACGCTCAGTCGGTCTACGAGCTCTCGCTCATCGAGAACGTGCCCAACGTCAAGGCCGAGGTGAGGAAGGACTTCGGGTTCGACCTCAACTTCGACAAGGCGAAGCACTTCCTCGAGGAGAACGACGGCGCCGGCAACACCTTCAAGGCGACCGCGAAGCCCGTGCTCATCGGCACCGCCGTGGTCGGCGCGACCACCATGATCTTCTCCATCATCATGGTGCTCACGGCCGGCCTCACGACCGACCTCCAGAAGCTCTCCATCATGAACCCGCTCTTCCTCCTCGGGCTCATCCTGGGCGGCTCCGTCATCTACTGGTTCACCGGCGCCTCGACGCAGGCCGTCTCCACCGGCGCCTACCGCGCGGTCGAGTTCATCAAGGCCAACATCAAGCTCGAGGGCGTCGAGAAGGCGTCCGTCGCCGACTCGAAGAAGGTGGTCTCCATCTGCACGCAGTACGCGCAGAAGGGCATGTTCAACATCTTCCTCACCATCTTCTTCGCGACGCTCGCCTTCGCCTTCCTCGACCCGTTCTTCTTCATCGGCTACCTCATCTCCATCGCGCTCTTCGGCCTCTTCCAGGCGATCTTCATGGCGAACGCCGGTGGCGCCTGGGACAACGCGAAGAAGGTGGTCGAGGTGGAGCTGAAGGCGAAGGGCACCGACCTCCACGCCGCGACGGTCGTGGGCGACACGGTCGGCGACCCCTTCAAGGACACCTCGTCGGTGGCCATGAACCCGGTCATCAAGTTCACGACGCTCTTTGGCTTGCTCGCGGTGGAGCTGGCGCTGCGCGTGGACGGCACGATCCGGGCGGTCCTCTTCATCGCCTTCCTGGCGGTGGCCCTCGTCTTCGTGTGGCGCTCGTTCTACTCGATGCGTATCAAGAGCGGCGCGCAGGAGGCCGTGGAGGCGGCCGCGCCCGAGGCGACGTCGGCGCACGGCTGACCGAGGCGCCCGGGCCGCCCGAGCCCGAAGGCGAAGGGCTCAGGGTGAGCGGATCCATCATGAGCGAGCACCTGGCAGGCTCGGATCTTGGAGAGCTCCGGACGCTGCTCGCCCGGTCCTGCCGCGCCCTCAAGGTGTTTCCTCTTCCAGGCGTGGTCGTCCTCCCGGGGACGCCCACGCCTTTTCACATCTTCGAGCCGCGCTACCGAGCCATGACCGCGGACGCCCTCGCGGGCGACCGCATGCTGGCGGTCGCGACGCTCGCCTCGGAGGAGGGCGCGACGCAGGATCGCGCCCCCGTCCACCCCATCGCCGGCGCCGGCTTTCTCGAGTCGGAGGAGCGGCACGCCGACGGGCGCTACCACTTCGTGCTGCGCGGGGTCGCGCGGGTGCGGCTCGTGGCCGAGCTCGAGAACGGCAAGCCGTACCGCGAGTTCCGGGCGGAGCTCCTCGAGGACGTCTACCCGCCCGGCGGCCCGGCCGCGCTGGCGCGGCAGCGCACCGCGCTCGAGGCGTGCGTCCTGCAGCTCGCCGACGTGCTGCCGCCCGAGTCGGGCGCGCCGCGGCTCGCCGAGGTGGCGGCGCGGACCACCTCGCCCTCGATCCTCGCCGATCTCGTCGCGGCGGCGGTGGTGAGCGAGCCCGTCCAGCGCCTCGCCGTCATCGAGGAGCTCGACGTCGCGAAGCGCCTCGACCTCGTCACCGGCGAGGTGGCGAGCGTCATCCTGATGCTGTCGCGCGGGCGGACGCCGAGCGCGTGAGCGGCGCTCACCCCCCCCGGCCGACCGCGTGGTAGACGAACCCGGCGGCGCGCGCCTTCGCGGCGTCCCACACGTTCCGCCCGTCGAAGAGCACGTTCCCGCGCATGGTCCGCCGCAGGCGGTCGTAGTCGGGCGCTCGGAACTCGTTCCACTCCGTCACGAGGAAGAGCGCGTCGGCGCCCTCCACCGCCGCGTACGGCTCGTCGGCGATCCGCACGTGGGGGCCGACGAGCGCGCTCGCCACCTCCGCCGCGACCGGATCGTGGGCCGTCACCTCGGCGCCGGCGCCGGCGAGGAGCTGGATGAGCGTGAGCGACGGCGCCTCGCGCATGTCGTCCGTCTTGGGCTTGAAGGCGAGCCCCCACACGCCGAAGCGCTTCCCGGCGAGCGAGCCGAAATGCTTCGCCGCCTTGTCGAACATGAGCCGCTTCTGGCGCTCGTTCACCCGCTCGACCGCGCGCAGGAGGTCGAAGTCGAGCCCGAGCTGGCGCGCCATCGTCATCACCGCGCGCACGTCCTTCGGGAAGCACGAGCCGCCGAACCCGATGCCGGGGAAGAGGAACGGGTAGCCGATGCGCTTGTCCGAGCCCATGCCGCGCCGGACCTGGTCCACGTCGCAGCCGAGCCGGTCGCACAGCGCCGCGACGTCGTTCATGAACGAGATGCGCGTCGCGAGCATGGCGTTGGCGGCGTACTTGGTGAGCTCGGCCGAGCGTGGGTCCATGAAGAGGATGGGCTGCTCGGTCCGGACGAAGGGCGCGTACAGCTCCGCCATGATGGCGCGGGCGCGCTCCGAGGCGACGCCGACGACCACGCGGTCCGGCCGCATGAAGTCGTCGATGGCCGAGCCTTCCTTGAGGAACTCGGGGTTCGACACGACGTCGATCGGCGCCTGCGCCACCTTGCCGACCACCTCGGCGACCTTCTCCGCGCTCCCCACCGGCACCGTGCTCTTGTTCACGATGACGGTGTAGCGCCGGACGCTCTTGCCGATCTCGGTGGCGGCGGCGAGCACGTACGAGAGATCCGCCTCCCCCGTCTCGCCGGGCGGCGTCCCCACCGCGATGAAGGCGACGTCCGTCTCCTCCATCGCCTCGGGCAGTGACGTCGTGAAGGCGAGCCGCTTCTCGCGCATATTGCGCTTCACGAGCTCCTCGAGCCCGGGCTCGTAGATCGGGATCCCGCCCGCGACGAGCATGGCGATCTTGCGCGGGTCCACGTCCACGCAGGTGACGGCGTTCCCCGACTCGGCGAGGCAGGTCCCGGTGACGAGACCCACGTAGCCCGTTCCGACGACCGTGATCTTCAAGGCGAAACCCCTTTCAGAGCCGGGAAAGTAGCACACGAGCCGGGGGGCTCGTCACGGGGCGACCACGAGGCGCGCGGCGATCTCGGCGCCCCGCGGGAGGCGCAGGCGAGCGGGGTCCTTCGCGCTCTCCACGATCGCGTCCACGGCCGCCCGCTCGGCGTGCCCGAGCCCGGGCGAGAGGTTGGCGGCGGGCCCGGCGACGTCTGGGAAGAAGTGCGCCGCCAGCGCGCACGCGCCGTGCAGGGCGCGCGAGAGGCCGGCTCGGGCGGCGCGCGCGCGAACCGCCTCGACTTGCGCGGCGTCTCCGAGGGCCGGCTGGCACAGGAGCTCGCGCAGATCCAGGAGGACGAGGAGCGGCGCGTGCAGGCCCGCCAGCGCGAGGTCGGCCACGGTGACGAGGAGCGCGTCCTCGGCGGCAGGCCGGGACACGGTGCGCCCGACCGCCGCGAACGGCTCCCGCCGATCGAAGAGGCCGTGGTCGTCGCCGTGTCCCGCGACGAGCCCCTCCTGGATCCGGATCTCGATGCGCCCATCGCCGAGGACGGCGGTGTGGCCGCCCGGCCCCGCGGTCGCGCTCGCGAAGCCCGCCTCCGCGAGCTGCGCGGCGAAGCGCGCGCCGTCCGCGCCCCGCACGGCGAGCCTCGGCTCGCCGATGGGGCGGAAGGCGAGGTGCGGATAGAGCCAGTCGACGTACGCGGCGCCCTCGAGCAGCACCACCGGCACGTCCACCTCGCGCAGGGCACCCTTCAGCGTCACGAGCTTGAAGACGTTGTCGTTGACCGTCCCCTGGTAGAGCGGCAGCAGGCGCTCGCGCAGCCAGCGCGGGACGCCCGCGCCGATGCGGCGCGTCTCGAGCTGGTACGAGGCGAGCGGGGCGAGCCCGTGCGCGTCGAGGACGTCGGCCAGCTCCTCGAGGTCGCATGGCGGGAGCGTGTCCGGCGGGTGGAAGGCGGTGAGCGCGCGCAGGGCGTCGAGCAGGGCCACGGCCGCCGGTTTAACCCGCCGGGGCGCCAGGTGCCAGCGCCCGGTCGCGGTGCCCGACCGGCGGCGCCGTGCGCACCTTGATCATAAATGACCGATCACGAACTGAGGCGCGCCTTCGCGGAGCTGGCCGAGCTGCGAAGCGACACGGAGCCCGTCGTCACCCTGTACCTCGACACCCACTGGAGCGACGAGAAGCAGCGAGAGCGTGCCCGCGTGTACGTCCAGGAGGCGGTCAAGCGGGCGATCGACCATCACATCGCCCACCCTCAGCTCGACGCGCTGCGGCGGACGCTCGGCCGCGTCGCGAAGGCCGCCGCGGAGCGGATCGAGCAGGAGGAGGTGGAGGTCGATCGCGGGCTCGCCGTCTTCGCCTGCGAGACGCTCGGCCTGTGGCGCGTCCTGATGTCGCCGCGGCCGTTCAAGAGCGAGCTGTGCCTGGATGGACGGCCGCACCTGCTGCAGCTCGCGCGCCTCGCGGACGACATCGAGCCGGCGATCGTGGCGCTCGTCCAGGCCGACGGTGCGCAGCTCTTCGAGGTCGCGCTCGGCGCCGTCGTCAACGAGGCCAAGATCGTGGGCGTCCTCCCTCGCCCGCGCGGACATGGCCAGGAGGGTGGCCGCGTGCGCGGTGGCGCGAGGCTCACGGGGGGCGGCACGTCCGCGGGCGGCACCTACTTCGAGCGCGAGCAGAAGAACGATCGCCACTTCGAGGAGCACGTGGAGCGGGTGCGGCGCGAGGCGGTCGAGGTCCTGGTCCAGCTCTGGGACCGCGACGCGCGCGCCCACGTCGTGCTGGTCGGCACGGCCGGGGCGGTCGCGTCGTTCGAGCGGCACCTCCCGGAGCGCGTCCGCCAGCGCGTGCTGGCGCGGCTGCCGCGGCCGCCGAGCCAGGAGCTGTCGGGCGGCACGCTGCGGCGCGACCTCGTGCGCGAGGTGGTGGAGAGGGTCTTCGAGCACGAGCGCGCGGCGGAGGCGGGAGAGGTGGAGCACGCCATCGGCGAGGCGCTGCGCGGCGGTCTCGCGGTGCTCGGGCCGGAGGACGTCGTGCTCGCCGTGAACGAGCGCCGCGTGCACCGGCTCATCCTGGAGGAGGACTTCGAGCGCTCCGGGTGGCGCTGCCGCAACTGCGGCGCGCTCGGCACGACTCACGATGAGGTGTGCTCGTTCTGCCGGGGGCCGCTCGCGTTCGTCGAGGCGCTCGGCGAGGAGCTCGCCGGGCGCGTCCTCGCGGAGGACGGCGAGGTCGAGGTGGTGACGCACACGAACCGCCTCCATTCGTACGCGGGCGTGGCGGCGCTCCTGCGCCAGGCGCACGCGAACGGGCTCAGCGGGACGCCGCAGCCCCGTTGAGCGGGACTCCCCCAGCGGAGGACCAACCTTCCGTTCGTGCTGAGCGTAGGCCTGCGCAGCAGGCGCGAAGTCGAAGCACGAACGCTACCCGGCGTCTTCTACGCCCGATCGACCGACAGCGGCCCCGGACCGTGGCTCGCGACGAAGAGCATCCCGCCGGCGATCCCCGCGTTCTTGAGGAGCTGCAGCATCTGCGCGTGGTCGCCGCGGAGCGCGGGGTGCCAGTGGAAGAGCAACGAGACGGCGGCGAGGTACACGACGACCGAGAGCGCCGTGAGGCGCGCCTTGAGGCCGAGCGCGAGCAGGAGCGCGGTCGCGAGCTCGAAGATGGCGGCCCCGTAGGCGCCGGCGGTCGCGTACGGGAGCCCGTGCCCGGCGATGCTCGACGCGGCGCGGCCTGGGAGCGCGAGCTTCTGGTACCCCGAGTAGAAGAAGACGAGCGAGAGGAGGACGCGGCCGAGGAGCGGCCCGACGCTCGCGAGCGTCCCCATCTAGCGGCCCCCCGCGAGCGTCTCTCCGTCCGCCTGGAGCAGGGAGGGCTTCGGAGGCACCCCGTGCGCCGCGCCGGCGCCCGCGGGCTCGAGCACCGCGATGAGCGAGAGCGGCGCGAACGGGAGCGAGCCGTCGATGAGGCGGAAGAGCGGCGTCAGCGCGTTCAGCGCGACGACCTGGAGGAGCCCGAAGTCGCGGCGCTTCAGGAGCTTGCCGTTGAGCCACCACGCCGGCGTGCCCACGCGGTTGAAGCGAACGACCTCGCGCACCGTGTACCCCGCCTCCTCCGCCAGCCGTCGCAGCCCGCGCTCCGAGTAGCGCCGCTTGTGCCCGAGCACCTCGTCGAGCGTCCCGAAGAGCGCCTCGCCCTGCGGGACGAGCACGATGGCGCGGCCGTCCGGCGCGAGCACCGACCGGATGTTGGCGAGCGCCTCGCGGTCGCCCTCCACGTGCTCGATGACGTTGAGCGCGATGACCGTGTCGAAGCCGCCCTCGACGCGCGGGAACGAGGCGAGGTCGGTCACGTCGCAGAACTGCGCGTCGAGGTAGGGGCGGTCCGACGTGAGCGTGCCGAGCGTGTGGAGGTAGAGCGGGTTGATGTCGCTCGCGACGTAGCGCCTGCGCGGGATGAGACGGCGGGTCAGGTTGCCGGTGCCGCTGCCGATCTCGAGGATGCGCGTCCCGCAGAAGGGGCGGATGGTGTCGGCCATCCAGGCGTTGAAGCGCGGGGCACGCGCCAGCCGTCCCAGGATCTGGCTCCCGTGCTCGTCGCGCACGTAGACCTCGTCCGAGAGCGAGAAGCGGACGATGGCGGCGAGCGCCTTCACGCCGTCGCGCCAGTTGATCTTCTTCCCCTCCTGGTAGGTCCGGCCGGCGTAGCTGATGGGGACCTCGAAGATGCGCGCCTCGCGCTTCGCGAGCTTGATGGTGAGCTCGGGCTCGAGGCGGAAGTCGTTCGAGACGATGGGGATGGACTTGAGGAGGTCCGTCCTCACCGCCTTGTAGCAGGTCTCCATGTCGGTGAGGTTGAGGTTGGTCGCGACGTTGGTGAGGAACGTGAGCAGCCGGTTCCCCAGCTCGTGCCGGAAGAGGAGCACGCGCCGCGCCGCGCCGCCCGCGAACCGCGAGCCGAAGACGGCGTCCGCGCCCTCCTCCTCGAACACGCGCACGATCTCGAGCAGGTCCTTCGGGTTGTACTCGAGGTCCGCGTCGTGGATGACGGAGAGCTCGCACTCCGCCCGCGCCAGCGCCGTCTGGATGGCCTTCCCCTTCCCGCCGTTCTTCTCGTGGCGGAGGAAGAGCCAGTCGATCTTCGAGGCGCGCCCCTCCCGCTCGCGCTGGAAGCGCTCCAGCACCTGGGGCGTGCCGTCGCGCGAGCAGTCGTCCACCACGACGACCTGGACGCGCGAGAGGACCGGGCTCTTCTCGAGCACGTCGAGCCGGGCGAGGGACGCCGCGACGAGGTGCTCCTCGTTGTAGACGGGGACAAGGACCGAGAGCGACGTCATGGGGCGATAGTCTACCCGCGACCCGCGCCCGAACGAAAACTCCCTCTCCCCGCGCGCGCGGAGAGAGGGAGAGGTGAGGCGCCGGGTCGGCGGAGGAGGCCGCGCTCAGCGCACGCGCTGCTTCACGCCCGCGACCGCGCCCTCTTCCGGCGGGCGCACCGCGCGCCACGTGGTGAAGAAGTCCACGCGGCGGTTGCGGCGCCGGCCGGCGGCGGTGAGGTTCGTCGTGACCGGGCGATCCGGGCCGAAGCCCTTCGCGACGAGGCGCTGGGGGTCGATGCCCTTCTCGACGAGGTAGCTCCGGACCGCGTTGGCGCGCTTCCGGGAGAGCTTGCGGTTCACCGCCGCGTCGCCGCTGTTGTCGCTGTGCCCCTCGACGCGGACGAGCTTGATCTCGGGGTGCGCCTTGATGACCGCCACGACGTCGTCGAGGAGCCCGTGCGACCGCTCCTGGACCGCCGCGTCGCCCCACTTGAAGTAGATCGCCTCCGCGATCTCGATCTTCGGGCCCTTCAGCTCGGCGACCTTGGGCGCCGGGCAGCCGTCGTACTCGGCGACCCCCGCCACCTTGGGGCAGCGGTCGAGGTGGTCGGCGATGCCGTCGCCGTCCGAGTCCACCGGCGCGCAGCCCTGCAGCTCCTTGATGCCGGCCACGAGCGGGCAGGAGTCGAGGCCGTTCGGGATGCCGTCGGCGTCGTCGTCGAGGAACGGGCACTGCGCCGGGGTGTGCGCCTCGCCGGGCGAGCACGGGTCGGGCGGCCGGATCGCGACCGCCGCGGGCGGCGGCGGGGGCGGCGGCTCGGGGAGCGGCGCCGGAGCGACGGCGGGCGCCGGCGCGGGCAGCACGGCGGCCACGTGCACGGGCCGCTCGGCGGTGTTCGCGCCCATGGCGAAGCCGATCATGCCGAGCCAGTTCGGCGTGCCGGCGAGGTGCCCGAGGCCGGGGCCGCCGAGCGCGAACAGCTCGTACCGGCCGAAGGC
>Ga0137372_10003342_pt1 | contig 15629 bp, 15 predicted proteins | sample SagtaG_6_FD_104911 | JGI IMG/M metagenome (GOLD analysis project Ga0137372, IMG submission 104911) | Vadose zone soil microbial communities from Sagehorn Ranch, Mendocino, California, USA - Sage1_R_60_16 metaG | ecosystem: Environmental > Terrestrial > Soil > Vadose zone | place: USA...
ATACGACAAGCCGAGCCCAATCCCGGACCAGGTCGCCTGGCTCGAACAGGCGGGGTTTCGGGCTCGCGTCACCTGGACCGAGGCGGACCTGGCCGTGATGGTGGGTGACTTGAGTCGGGACCGATGAGTTTTGCGTCGGGACGTGGTCTCGCAACCATGAAGCTGATCGTGCAGCAGTTCCTCACACTCGATGGCGTCGTGCAGGGCCCGGGCGTGCCCGACGAGGACCGCAGCGGCGGGTTCGACCACGGCGGGTGGTCGGTCCCGTACGCCGACGACGTGTTCGGACAGACAGTGGAAGACTCGATCGCCGCCGCGGACGGGCTCCTGCTCGGGCGCAAGACGTACGAGATCTTCGCCGCGTACTGGCCCCGCGTCACCGACCCGGACAACCGGGTCGCCGCGATGCTGAATCGGATGCCGAAACACGTCGCGTCGAGGACGCTCGACACGGTCGAGTGGAACAACTCGACGCTCATCAAGGGCGACGTCGCCGAGGGGGTCGCCAGGTTGAAGGCCGACCCCGGGCGGGAGCTCCAGGTGCACGGCAGTGCTGACCTCGCGCAGACGCTCATGCGCCACGATCTCGTCGACGAGTACCGGCTGTACTTCTACCCGGTCGTCCTCGGAACAGGGAAGCGTCTGTTCCGAGAGGGTGCTGTGCCGGCCGCAATGCGACTCACCGAGACCAACAGGACGAGCACCGGCGTCGTCGCGCACACCTACGAGCGAGCCGGGAAGCCTGAATATGGGTCGTTCGCCCTCGACGAGTAGCGCACCACCGGGCAGCCACGCCATCCGACTTGGCCCGGGAGCGACCGGCGACGCACAATGGAAGGTCCCCGGACGCCGGAGAGGTCGTGGCCGACAACGCCGACAACGCTGACAACACGCTGATCGCCGAGCCTCGGACTGGCACCGGCAGCCGTCCCGCGGGGCGGCTGCGCCGTCAGGGCAAGGTGCCCGCGGTCATGTACGGGCTCGAGACCGGTACCTCGAACCTGGCGGTGGGGCACCGCGAGCTGGCGCACATCCTCGCCGGCGAGTCGGGCGCCAACACGCTGATCACCGTCAAGGTGGACGGCGAGGAGCACCTGACCCTCGCCCGTCAGATCCAGCGCCACCCGACCCGTGGCGACGTCCTGCACGTCGACTTCATCCGGGTGCGGCGCGACGTCGCCGTGGCCGCCGAGGTCCCGGTGCACCTCGAGGGGGAGCCCGAAGGCGTGCGCGACGGCGGCGTCCTCGAGCAGCTCGTGTTCACGTTGAGCGTCGAGGCCAAGCCCGAGGACATCCCTCCGGGCGTCGAGGTCGACGTGTCCGCGCTCAACATCGGCGACCAGCTCCGCATCGCGGACCTGCCCCTCCCGGCGGGCGTCGCCGTGCAGCAGGAAGCGGACGAGCTGGTCGTGCAGATCGTGATGCCGCGCGTGGTCGAGGAGCCCGAGCCGGAAGAGGGCGAAGAGGTCGAGGGCGAGGTGCCGGAGGGCGAGGAAGGCGAGGCTGCTCCCTCCGCCGAAGGCGGCGAGGGCGCCGAGGGCGGCGACGCCGGCTCCTCCGGCGAGTCCTCCGAGAGCTAACCGGTGCGGCTCCGGCCGCGCCGCGGCACACCGGCCGACCTGCTGGTCGTCGGGCTCGGCAATCCCGGCGACGAGTACCGGGGATCGCGCCACAACCTCGGCGCCGAGGTCGTCGAGCTGCTGGCGCAGCGTCACGGCGCCCGGCTACGCAAGCGCAAGGAGCACGCGCTCGTCGACGAGGTCACGCTCGACGGCCGGCGCATCGCGCTCGCGGTTCCGCTCACGTACGTGAACGACTCGGGCAACGCGGTGGGCGCGCTCGTCCGCCGGTTCGGGGTGACGCCGGAGCAGGTCGTGGTCGTGCACGACGAGCTCGATCTCCCGGTCGCCGAGCTCAAGGTGAAGTCGGGCGGTGGGCTCGCCGGCCACAACGGGCTGCGCTCGATCGTCTCGCACCTGCACAGCCAGGACTTCCAGCGGGTGCGTATCGGCGTCGGCAAGCCCGACTCCAAGGAGCGCGGCGCCGACCACGTGCTCAACCGGTTCGGCAAGCGCGAGCGAGCCGAGGTCGACGTGACCGTCGAGCAGGCTGCCGACGCCGTCGAGACGATCGCCCGCGACGGCGTCGACGTCGCCATGAACCGCTTCAACTGAGCCGCTGTGGCGAACGTCCGCCTGCCGAACAAGACGCTCGCGTCGCTCGCGGTGGGAGCGGTGGCAGTGCGACTGGTGTACCTCGTGGCGTTCGCACGCGATTATTCGCCGCGCCGAGACGCGCACCACTACCAGGCCATCGCGTCGGCCGTTGCGAACGGCGACGGGAACGCAGCGGTGTTCCCGTTCACGTACCTGCATCCGACGGCGTTCCGTCCGCCCCTGTACCCAGCGCTGCTCGGTGCTCTCTACTGGATCACCGGCGCTCACGTCGGCGCCGGACAACTTCTCAACGTCGCGCTCGGCGCGGCCGTGGTCGTCCTGGCTGCGCTGCTCGGCGCTCACATCGCCGGGTACCTGGGTGGCGTCGCCGCCGGGATCGCGGTGGCCGTATATCCGCCGATCCTCGCGAACGACGTCGTCCTCCTCAGCGAGCCGCTGTCGCTGGTGCTGCTGCTGGCGATGATCCTGCTCCTCGTACGCGATCGCGCGGCGTGGGCCGGTGTGGCGTGCGGACTGCTGGTGCTCACCCGACCGAGCGCGCAGCTCCTCGTGGTGGTGGTTGCGGCGTGGCTGATCTGGCGGGCCGGCTGGCGGAGCGCCGTTCGCTTCGGCGCGGTGTCGGTCGTCGTCGTGGCGCCGTGGATCGTGCGCAACTGGGTCGTCGTCGGGACGCCCGCGGTGGTCACGTCCAACGGCTTCAACTTCGTGTCCACGTACTCCGCCGAGGCGCAAGCCTCAGGCGGGTTCGCGGACGCGGTCTTCGACAGCCGTTTCACCCGAATCAACCTGGCCAACCGAAGTGAGGTCGACCTCGAGGATGCCTACCGTGACCACGCGCTCGACAGCATCCGCGAGGATCCGTCGATTCCGTTGCGCGTCCTCGGTCACAACGCCGCGAACTACTTCGAGTTTCGCCCGGACAAGAACGAGAACGCCGAGCGGGACGACGGCCGTAACCTCACGTTCCGCAACGTCGCCCTCCCGGCCTTCTACGTGGTGACGGCGGCGGGACTGGTCGGGCTGTGGCGGGCTCGCCGCCGGCGAGGGGCCGAGCTGTTGCTCCTAGAGGCCGGGTACTTCACCGTTGCCAGCCTTCTCAGCATCTCGGTTCCCCGACTGCGTGTCCCGTCGGACCTCGCCGCCGCGATCGGCGTCGGCCTCCTCGCGGCCCAGCTCATCGGACGACGCACGCCCGAAGAACCGGCGCCGATCCGCGCCGTCGGCGCCGCGTGGTCACGGCGCACGAAGATCCTCGTGACGCTGAGTGTGATCGTCGCGGTCACGTTCGCGGCTGGTGGGGTCGCCCTGGCGCGGAACCGGGTCGAGGACAACGCCGAGTCGCAGCTCCACCGCAAGATCGACGACGACAGCCCCGCCGTGCAGCGCCTGGCCCGGTTCGACGCCGACAGCCTGGTCGCAGGGAGCGCGGCCCCGTCCAAGCGGGACTACAAGGAGGCGGACGCCCTCGCCGACAAGCTCTGGCTCCTGTCGCCCCGCTTCTCCGGCAAGCTTCGGAGCGAGAGCCGGGACGCCGCCCGCACACTCGACCAGGCGATCTTCGAGCTCAAGGTTCTCGACCTCGTGACGAGCGGCAATCGCAGCCCGGGAACGCCGCCGCCGGCGGCGCTCGACGCTTCCCGAGCGACATACGACACCCAGGCACGACCCAGCGACGCCCGGCTGCCAGCGTGGAACACGATCAGCGCGAACCCGGCCATGCGCCGGGTGGCAACGGACCTCGACCGGCTCGAGCACCAGCTGAGCCGGACGTGACCCGCGTCGTCGAGCAGTAGTCTCGACTGCGAGCACGCGACCCCCGGTCGGCACCGATCGGGGGCTGCTTGCGCGCGTCCATCACGATGACGACGACCGAGACCGAGACCCCCACACCGCTCGCCGAGCTCCCGGCGCTGCTCGCCGAGGAGCCGGCGGTGCGCGCCGTCATCGACCGCGAGCCGGTCGTGGCCGTCCCCGAACCGGCCCGGGCCCTGTTCCTCGCCGCCCTGACCCGCGTCACGACCCGCCGGCCGGTCCTGGTCGCGGTGCCGACGGCCGCCGAGGCCGAGCGCGTTGCCCACGACCTCGCCCAGTACCTCGGCCCCGACGCGGCCGTCGAGCTCTTCCCGGCGTGGGAGACGCTGCCGTTCGAGCGGGTGTCGCCGTCGCTCGACACGATGGGCCGCCGCCTTCGGGTGATCTGGAAGCTGCGCGCCGGCGGTGAGGACCTCCCGGCCGTCGTCGTCGCTCCGGTGCGCGCCCTGGTGCAGCGGCTCGGGCCGCACGTGGAGGACGTCGAGCCGATCCGCATCCGGACCGGCGAGCAGGTCGACCGCGACGGCCTCGTCGAGCGACTCGTGGCGTATGGGTACCGGCGCGAGTACCAGGTCGAGGCGCGCGGCGAGGTCGCCGTGCGCGGTTCGATCGTCGACGTGTACCCGGCGACCGACGACCATCCGGTCCGCGTCGACCTGTGGGGCGACGAGGTCGACCGGCTCTCGCGCTTCTCCGTGGCCGACCAGCGTTCCACGGGCGAGATCGACGAGGCGTGGCTCTTTCCGGCTCGTGAGCTGCTTCCCACGCCGGAGGTACGCGAGCGGGCCACCGGTCTCGTCGGGCGAGAGCGATGGGGGCGCGAGCAGTGGGAGCGCCTGGCCGACGGCCAGGTGTTCGACGGCATGGAGTCGTGGCTTCCGTGGTTGTCGGACCGCGAGCACCTCCTGCCCGATCTCCTTCCCGACGACGCGCTCGTGCTCCTCGTCGAGCCGAAGCGCACGCGCGACCGTGCTCAGGAGCTGCTCGACGACGAGGCGGCGCTCGGCTCGACCCTCGCCGCCACCTGGGGTGCAGCCGGGCGCGACTTCCCGCGGCTTTCGTTGCCGTTCGACCGGCTCCTCGCGCACACGAGAGCGGGCGCGACCGCGTTGCTGGCGGCGCCCGAGTCGCCGGCAACCCCGAACCTCGCCGCCACCGGCTTCGATCCCGTCGTCGGCGACACCGAAGGGCTCACCCGCCGCCTGCGCGGTCTACGCGACGACGGCACGAGCGTGGTGCTGGCCGCCGACGGGGAAGGCTCCGCCGGCCGTCTCCACGATGTCCTCGCCGGCGAGGGCATCCCCACAATCCGCGGCGTCGCACCCGGCGCGATCGGCATCGTCGTCGCACCACTCGAGCGCGGGGTCGTCGCGCCGTCAGCGTCCATTGCGGTCATCGCCGAAGCCGACCTGACCGGCCGCCGCCGGGTGCACCGCCGTCCGCGCGGCGCCCGCCGCGGCGCGGACTTCTACGACGCGCTGGAGCCCGGCGACTTCGTCGTGCATTACCAGCACGGCGTCGGCCGCTACAAGGAGATGACGACACGCGCCATCGGGGGCGTCGAACGCGACTATCTGCTGCTCGAGTACCGCGGTGGCGACAAGCTCTACGTGCCCACCGACCAGGTCGGCGCCGTCCGCCGCTACACCGGCGGCGACACGCCCAGCCTCAACCGGATGGGCGGCAGCGACTGGGAGAAGACCCGCTCCCGCGTCCGCGCCGCCGTGCGCGAGATCGCACAGGAGCTCGTCGTGCTCTACCGGCGCCGGCTCGCCACGCCCGGCCACGCCTTCGGATCCGACACGCCGTGGCAGCACGAGATCGAGGAGGCGTTCCCGTACGAGGAGACGCCCGACCAGGCCCAGGCCATCGACGAGGTGAAGGCCGACATGGAGCAGCCGGTTCCCATGGACCGTCTCGTCTGCGGCGACGTCGGCTACGGCAAGACCGAGGTGGCCATCCGCGCCGCGTTCAAGGCGGTACAGGACGGCAAGCAGGTCGCGGTGCTGGTCCCGACGACGCTGCTCGCCAACCAGCACGGGCAGACGTTCCGCGAGCGGTTCGCGAACTACCCGGTGCGCGTCGAGGTGCTCTCGCGGTTCCTCACCGCCAAGGAGCAGGCCGGGGTGGTGGCCGGACTCGCCGACGGGTCGGTCGACGTCGTGATCGCGACACACCGCCTCCTGTCCGGTGACATCAAGTTCAAGGACCTCGGTCTGCTCGTCGTCGACGAGGAGCAGCGCTTTGGCGTCCAGCACAAGGAGCTCATCAAGCAGCTTCGCTCCGACGTCGACGTCCTGACCCTGACGGCGACGCCCATCCCGCGCACGCTCGAGATGTCGCTCACCGGGATCCGCGACCTGTCGTTGGTCAACACGCCGCCCGAGGACCGCCAGCCCATCCTCACCTACGTCGGCGAGTACGACGAGCGGCCGGCGGCCGAGGCGATCCGCCGCGAGCTCCTCCGCGAAGGGCAGGTGTTCTTCGTCCACAACCGGGTACAGGACATCGACTACGTCTCCGAGCAGCTCCGCGAGCTCGTGCCGGAAGCCCGCATCGGCGTGGCGCACGGGCAGATGGACGAGGGTCGGCTCGAACGCGTCGTCCTGGATTTCTGGGAGCGTGAGTACGACGTCCTCGTGTGCACGACGATCGTCGAGAGCGGTCTCGACATCCCCACCGTCAACACGCTCGTCGTCGACCGCTCCGATCTCCTCGGTCTGGCGCAGCTGTACCAGCTGCGCGGGCGAGTGGGCCGACGCGGCCAGCGCGCTTACGCGTACCTGTTCCACCCGCGCGACCGCTCGCTCACCGAGGAGGCGTACGAGCGGCTCAAGACGATCGGCGAGTTCACCGACCTCGGCTCCGGGTTCAAGATCGCCATGCGTGACCTCGAGATCCGCGGCGCGGGCAACATGCTCGGCGCCGAGCAGTCGGGCCACATCGCCGCCGTCGGCTTCGATCTCTACTGCCAGCTCGTCACGGAGGCCGTGGGGGAGTTGAAGGGCGAACCGGTGCCCGAGCCCGTCGAGGTCACGATCGACGTCCCCGTCGACGCCTACCTGCCCACCGACTACGTGTCCCGTGACGACGTGCGCATGGAGGCGTACCGGCGCCTCGCCGCCGTCACCAGCCCGGCAGATGTGGACGACATCCGGGAGGAGTGGAACGACCGATACGGACCGCCGCCGGCGCCGGCGGCGGCGCTGCTCGACGTGGCGCGCCTTCGAGCCGAGTGCGTACGCACCGGGGCGCGCAGCGTGTCCGTGCAGCGCGGCATCGCGCGCATCACGGGCCTCGAGCTGCGCGAGTCGCAAAAGATCCGCTTGCGGCGACTCGTGTCCGGCGCGGTCGCCAAGCTCGACGGGGAGGTCGCGATCCCCGTCCCGGGTTCTGGATCGGCGGTGTGCACGACGCTCGTGGAGCTCCTCGCCGAGCTGATTCCCGCCGATACCGGCGCGCCGATAGCATCCGCCGCGCCGTGAGAACCCTCGTGCGCTCCTCCGTCGCGCTCGTCGCCGTCCTCGTGATCGCCGCCGTCGCCGCCGGCTGCAGCAGCGTGCGCCCGGCTGCGCTGACCGTGAACGGCGACGACGTCTCGCGCGACTCGGTCGACCGAGAGCTGCGCGCGATCGCCGACAACCCCGATCTGAGAAAGCAGATCGCGGCGACCGAGGGCACGATCAAGTCGAGCGGCAGCACCATCTGGCTCACGCACGTCGTCACGCAAGACGTCGTCGACCGCGAGGTGCGCCGCCGCCACATCCGGGTGACGACCGCGGACCGCGCCGCGGGGCAGGCCGAGGCCGGGAACTTCTTCGGGACGCAGGCGCTCGCCGCGTTCCCGAAGTGGTTCCACGACCAGACCGTCGCCGAGTTCTCGCGACAGCAGGCGCTGTACCGCTCGATCGGCACCCCGGCGACCAGCGCCGACCTGGTTGCCGCGTACGACACGACGATCGCCCAGCTGAAAGCGCAGTGCCCCTCGGGTCGTTTCGTGTCACACATCCTCGTTGCAAGCCGCGACCGGGCGGACACGCTCGCCGCCCAAATCCGCGCCGGCGCCAGCTTCGAGCAGCTCGCCCGCCAGCAGTCGACCGACAAGGCGTCGGCGCCGGACGGCGGTGAGCTGGGCTGTGTCGACGAGCAGCGGCTCGTCGAGCCGTTCGGCTCGACCGCGGCGTCGCTCCCGCTGAACCAGGTGTCCGCCCCCGTGCAGACCCAGTTCGGATGGCACCTCATCCTCGTGCGCGACACGATCCCGTTCGAGCTGCTCGAACCGGCCCTGCGACAGCGCCTTGGTCAGCAGTCGCCCGACGCCGAGCGCCGGCTGAACGCGCTGGTGGCGCGGTCCACGGTGGACGTCGACCCGCGGTACGGCCGGTGGGTCGTGCGCGATGGCCTCGGGACCGTCGTGCCGCCGCGCGGCGCGCCCCGCCAGCCGACGACCCCCGCGCCCACGACTCCCGCGCCCACGGCTCCGTAGCCATGGCGGGCCGCGTCGTCGTCGTGGGGCTCGGACCGGCGGGCGCGGACCTCCTCCTCCCGGCCGCGCGCCGCGCGCTCGAGCACGTCCCGAACCGGTACGTCCGCACCGCGCGCCATCCCGCCGTCGACGAGCTCGCCACCGCCGGGATCGAGCTCCGCAGCTTCGACGACGACTACGACGCGGCCGACGACGTCGGCGACGTGTACGAGCGCATCGCGGCCGAGCTCCTCGACCGGGCCGCGGCACTAGGGGAGATCGCCTACGCGGTGCCCGGCAACCCCGCCGTCGCCGAGCGCACCGTCGAGCTCTTGCGGGAGGCGGCCGTTCGGGGCGACATCACCCTCGAGGTCGTGCCCGGGCTCTCCTTTGCCGAGCTGACGTGGGCCCGGCTCGGTGTCGACCCGATGGCCGGTGCAAGAGTCGCCGACGCGCGCACGCTGACCGCCGACGCCGTCGTCGGAGACGGGCCCCTCCTGATCGCGCAATGCGACACGCGCCTGCTGCTCTCGGACGTGAAGCTCGTCCTGCTCGAGGTGCTGCCCGCCGACGCGTCGGTGACCGTGCTCCAGCGCCTCGGCCTGGACGACGAACGGGTGCGCACCGTCGCGCTGGCCGACCTCGACCGCGAGGTCGAGCCCGACCACCTGACCGCGTTGCTCGTCGAAAGCGGCGTCTCCGCTGCCGTGCGCGAGCTCGCGCGCCTGCTCGGGTTGGCGGAGCGGTTGCGGCGACCGGGCGGCTGCCCGTGGGACGCCGACCAGACGCACCACTCGCTCACGCGCTACCTGCTCGAGGAGTCGTACGAGGTCGTCGAGGCGGTCGAGGCGCTCCCGCCCATCGCGCCCGAGGGCGAGGTTCCCGCCGAGGCCTACCGCGCGCTCGAGGACGAGCTCGGCGACCTGCTGTACCAGGTGATCTTCCACGCCGTGCTCGCCGAGGAGGCCGGTGCCTTCGACATGGCCGACGTCGCCCGCGGGATCCACGACAAGCTCGTGCGTCGCCACCCGCACGTGTTCGGTGACACGGACGGCGAAGCTCTGACCGACACGTCGTCGGACGTGATGCGCAACTGGGAGCAGATCAAGAAGGACGAGAAGGGCGTCGATTCGATCGTCGCCGGCATCACGTCCGGGCTGCCGTCGCTCCTGTACGCGCACAAGCTGATGCGCAAGGCGGCGTCGGTCGGCCTCGACCCGGGCGGGCGCGACGACGCGCTCCGCCGCCTCGACGCCGTGCTCGCCGAGATGCGCCACGGCGACGGTCGGGACCTCGAGACCCAGCTCGGCGACCTCCTCGCGGCGGCGATCGTCCTCGCCCGTTCGGGCGGCGTCGACGCCGAGTCGGCGGTGCGCGGCTGGGCGGTACGGTTTCGGCGCCGGTTCGAGGCGATGGAGCGCCTGGCCCAGGCGAGGGAGTTGGAGCTGCCGGCGCTTCCGCCCGGTGCAGTGGCGGCGCTGTGGATCGAGTCGGGAGGTGAGCGGTGAGCCGGACGTCGCGCTACACGATCCAGGGCCAGGAGATCACGATCCCGGTCGAGGTCCGCGACGCCAGCGCGCACATGGCGTCGTTCCTCGTGCCCGCGCCCGCGGCGCAGGACCTCATCGGCTCCTCGGGGCTCGAGGTGGCCGAGCCGCTCCCGGGCCGGGCCGCGTGCTCGATCGCGTTCATGCGCTACCTCGACAGTGACCTCGGTCCGTACCACGAGCTGGCGGTGGCGTTCCTCGTTCGCCACAAGGGAATGGAACCGGCATCGGCCTTCACGAAGTCGGCCGAGGTCGTACGCGGGTTCCTGGGGGCGTTCATCCACCAGCTGCCGGTGAACCAGGAGTTCACGCTCGAAGCCGGGCGTGGCATCTGGGGCTTCCCGAAGTTCCTCGCCGATATCGACATCGACCTCACCGGCCCGGTTGCCCGCTGCACACTGCGCCACGACGGTGACTTCGTGCTGTCGCTGGCCGTCCGGCCCGGCGTCCGCATGCCGACGCGGGGTTCCAGCGTCGACGCCTACTCGCACGCCGACGGCGTCCTCCGCCGCACGGCATGGTCGATGGAGCCCGTGGGGGTGCGCGGTCGCCCGGGCGGCGCCGCGCTCGTGCTCGGCGACCATCCGATCGCCAAGGAGCTGCGCAGCCTCGGTCTGCCGAAGCGGGCGGCGTTCACCAGCACGATGGATCACGTCCGCATGCGCTTCCAGGCTCCGGACGAGATCTGATCGTGTCGTCACCGGCGGTCGCGGTCGTCACGGGCGGAGGAAGCGGCATGGGTCAGCTCGCGGCTCGCCGCCTCGCCGCGGCCGGCGCATCGGTCGCCGCCGTCGACGTGGACGAGGACGGCCTTGCCGCGACCGTCGCCCGCGCCCCGTCGATGCGCTCATGGGTGTGCGACGTGACGGATGCGGCCGCCGTCGAGCGGATGGTGAAAGAGGTGGAGGCCGGGTTCGGGCCGGTCGACCGGCTCGTCCACGCGGCCGGCATCTGCCTGCCCGCACCCCTCGCCGAGCAGCCGATCGACGAGATCGAGCGCACGATGAAGGTCAACTACCTCGGAACCGCGTCCGTGGTGAAGGCGGTGCTGCCGGGCATGCTTGACCGGCGGCGCGGCGAGGTCGTCGCGTTCGCGTCGCTCGCCGGGTGGCTCCCGAGCCCGCACCTCGGTGCGTACGCGGCGTCGAAGCACGCGGTGGTCGCGTTCATGGAGGTGGTAGCGCACGAGAACCGGGGGAGGGGCGTGCGCTTCGCGTGCGTCTGCCCGCCCGTGGTCGCAACGCCGATGGTGGACGGCATCCGCGCCCGCGACGCGGTCGCGCTCGGCGGTCAGCGCGGTATCGATCCTTCAATCGTGCTCGACGCGATCGAACGCGGCCTCGACGCCGGCGAGCTGTTCGTGCTGCCCGGGAAGGGCACGAAGACCGCGTGGCGCACCCGCCGTTTCGCGCCCGGCCTCATCTGGCGCCAGATCGAACGGGCAACACGAGGGACCTGAGCACGCTACGACGCGCGTTGTCGTCGCGGTTGTCCCGTTCAGGCAGTCTGAGCAGTTTGCCGCGGTGGACTGCGCCTTCGAGTTGCCTAGGCTTCCGCGCAACGCAGGTGCGCCCGTGATCGAAGGCGGCCATGAGCGATCAATCGCGCGTCTTGCTCGTCGACGACCACGTGATGTTGCGCGACGCGATTCGCGTCGCGCTGGAGCTCGCGGGGCACGAGGTCGTGGGCGAGACCGGGAACGGGAACGAGGCGCTCCAGCTCGTCGAAGAGCTGGTGCCGGACGTGGTGGTGATGGACGTCACGCTGCCCGGCATGGACGGGCTCGAAGCCACTCGGCGCGTGTGCGAGACGTGGCCGGCCGTGCGAGTGGTCGTCCTGACCATGCACGACGATCCGTCGCTCGTGGTGCGCGCGGTACGAGGCGGCGCGTCCGCGTACCTCACCAAGACCTTCTCCATGCAGGAGGTCGTCGACGCGGTCGAGAAGGTCGGAAGCGGCGAGGTCATGCTCTCGTCGAGCCTGGCCAGCTCGATGCTCCGGGAGCTCACCGCCCGGCGTGACGTTCGGCGCGCGCTGATCACGAAACGCGAGGAAGAGGCGCTCCACCTGGTCGCGGACGGGTACTCCACCCACGAGGTCGCCTCGCGTCTGCTCGTGAGCGATCGGGCGGTGCGCCGGGACCTGTCGTCCGCGTACGGCAAGCTCGATGCCCGCGCCGCCCAGGCCGCGTTCGACGGTGTCCGGTGGGGAATCATCGCCCGCGAGTTGTCGGCGCACTCGGCGCGGGACGTCTAAGGCGTAGCCTGCTGGTCCCGCACCGTTTGCGGCGTCCGGAGGTGGCCATGAGCAAGCAGGTCGTCCGCGTCGACGACGTCCTCCAATACGAGCCGTTCGGGTTCACGAACTGTGTCCGTCACGACGACGTCCTCTGGCTCTCCGGTATCTCGGCCCTCGGCAAGGACGGACAAGTCCTCGGCGGCGACATCGAGTCGCAGACGAGGTACACGTTCGAGAACATCGAACGCGTCCTTCGTGCCTGTGGGGCCGGTCTCTCGGATCTCCTGCAGATGACGAGCTTCGTCGTCGATATGCCGAAGAACGGCCAGGGCTATGTCGACACGAGGAAGAAGATGCTCCCGGAGCCGACCTACACGAGCGCCACGATCGGCGTCTCGGCGCTCATGATCCCCGGGCTCCTGCTCGAGGTGCAGTGCCGCGCCGCCGTGGGCGCGTAGACGTCCAGAGGTTCACATGACCGACGGGAAGCCGATCCTCGACCAGGTCAATCTCGTCGTGCACGACATGGAGGCGGCGCTGGCGTTCTACCGGCGGCTCGGACTCGATATCCCCGACACCGCGGTCTGGCGGACAGAAAGCGGCGCGCACCATGTGACGGTGACGATGCCCAACGGCGTCGATCTGGAGTTCGACAGCGTCGAGCTCGCCAAGCGCTACAACGCCGGCTGGCGCGCACCGGGAGCCGGCGGAAGCAGGGGCGTCCTCGGCTTCAAGCTGCCGTCCCGTGACGCCGTCGACGTGCGCTACGCCGAGCTGACCGGCGCGGGATACGCGAGCCGCCAGCCGCCGTACGACACGTTCTGGGGTGCCCGCTACGCGGTCGTCGAGGATCCCGACGGCAACGAGGTCGGTCTCATGAGCCCGTCGGATCCGGCGCGGCGATCGGCGCCACCCGCGGTCTAGAAGCCGTCGGCGCGGTCCCGGGCCCGGTCGGCGGCGCGGCGCTCGGCTCGCTTTTGCTTCTTGGCCGCGCGCTTCTCCTGGAGCGTCTTGCCGCGCTTCTTGTCGTTCGCTCGATGTGGCGACTTGTCGGTCATCAGTCCTCCCGGCCCAGTTCGAAGCTGCCGCTCCAACAGTCTGTGGCAAACCCACCCCGAGGTCCATCACCGCGCGAACGCAAGCTGGATGAAGAGGACCACGGCAACCGCAGTGACGCAGGCCAGGTGGTCCCGGAAGATCGCTCGAGCGAGCCGCGTCTGGCCTTCGGCCGTGTCGGACCGGGTTCCGAGCCGCACCGCGCTCGGGACCGTGTGCACCGCGGCGGTGACGATCGCCGATGCCGCAAGGACGAGCGACAGCGCGGCCGCCCAACGCGGGGCGTCGCCCTGTACGAGCTGCACGACGATGGTGGCGATCGTTCCGAGCATCAACGCCGCGACGAGCCGGTTCATCGGCCGAGCCGCGGTCGTCACTCGCCGGTAGTACGTCGCGATCGAGGACAGCACGTCGTCGGGAAGCTCGCTACCACGGTGGCCGAGCTCCTGGACGTCGAACATCAGGTCGAACCAAAGGACCGCGAGCAGGAAGCCCGCGCCGCCGGTCACGAACGGGGTCACGGCTGGGAGTATGTCAGCAGCAACCCCGATAAGTTCAGAGTGTGGAGCGTTGCGGCGAGTGCGGGTTCGTGTACGAGGACGTCGCTCGCGGCGATCTCGCACGCTCCCTTCTGGCGCTGGCCGCGCGATACGACAACGTGCTGACCGACCACGACGACGACACGCTTCGCGCGCACCCTCTCCCGGACGTGTGGTCGGCGCTCGAATACGCCTGCCACATGCGCGACGTGTACCGCGGCCAGCGCGAGCGTGTCGTGCTCGCGCTTGCCGAGGAACAGCCCCCGTTTGCCTCGATGCGGCGAGAGGAGCGCGTCATCGAGGAGCGCTACAACGAGCAGCAACCGGCGCAGGTCGCCCGAGAGATTCGCGACGCGGCCGAGTCTCTCGCCGCGACGTTGGCATCCCTGGACGACGGCGGATGGAACCGGACCGGGATCTACAGCTACCCCGAACGCCGCGTCCGCACCGTCGAGTGGATCGGCCGGCACACGGTCCACGAAGGCGAGCATCACCTCCAGGACATCGACCGGTTGGTGCGTTTCAAGCGGTGAAGCAGACCGGGAGCGTGTCGGGCGATCGGAAGACGGTGCCGACGATCCTTGGGCGGGGCGCTTCGGGATCGAGGCGAAGGTCGTGGAGGCGTTCGAGTATTGCGTTGAGCGCGACCCGGGTCTCCATGCGGGCGAGGTGCATGCCGAGACACATGTGCGGTCCCGACCCGAACGATATGTGCGGTGCCGGCGTGCGGTGGATGTCGAAGCGGTCGGGCTCTGCGTAGTGCCGCTCGTCGCGGTTCGCGGATCCGAGGAAAACGTTCAGTTCTCGGCCGGCCGGGATGTCGATGCCGCCCAAGCGCGCATCCCGGACGCTTTGACGCGGAACCATGAGTAACGGCGTCTCCCAGCGCAGGCCCTCCTCGATCGCGGGACCGCGCAACTCGGGCTGCCGCACGACTTCGTCGAGCTGGTCGGGGTGTGTGAGCAAGGCGAACAGCAGGTTGCCGAGCGACCGATAGGTCGTCTCGATGCCGGCGGGGAGAAGCAGGATCAGGAAGGCGAAGATGTCCTCGTCGGTGAGACCCCGACTGTCGACCTCGGTCTGCACGAGCTCGCTGATGAGATCGTCTCGTGGCCGCATCCGACGTTCGGCAACGCGCTCGGCGAAGTAGTCGCGCAGCGCGTTCCAGGCGGCGATGCCTCGGTCCCAGTTGACGATCATGCTGATCAGCTCGATCGACCAGCGTTGGAACTGCTGGGCGTCGCGTTCCGGGAGTCCCAGGATGCGGGCGATCACGCGCACCGGGAACGCGAACGTCAGTCGGCGGACGAGATCGGCACGACCGAGCGGCGCGAACGAGTCGATCAGCTCGTCGACGACACGTCGGACGAGCTCGTGCTCCCATCGCGCAAGAAGCTTGGGACGGAACGCCGGGGCCAGGAGTGCCCGATGGGCCCGGTGTTCGGGTTCGTCCATCGCGATCATCGCGTGCTCGAGCACCGGACCCATGACGTCGACGAGCACCTTGGACGAGTAGGTCTCGTGGTCGCGCAGCACGGCCATGACCTCGTCGTGCCCGAGCACATTGAACGACGGGTCGCGGTCTACATCGACGGTCCCCACCTCGTCGGAGAGTGGCCAGTCGAGCTGCACCGAGCCTTTGCGGCGGGCGGCCGCAAGGTGCGGATAGGGATCCTCCGCCGTGCCGCGCTGGATCGTGTCGGGCAGCTCGAACGGATCAAAACCGCGGGCTCCGGCATCGACCTGGGCCGTCACTTCAACCTGCTCATTCGACCGGTACGCGCGCAACGGTCTG
>Ga0137372_10003346_pt1 | contig 15618 bp, 17 predicted proteins | sample SagtaG_6_FD_104911 | JGI IMG/M metagenome (GOLD analysis project Ga0137372, IMG submission 104911) | Vadose zone soil microbial communities from Sagehorn Ranch, Mendocino, California, USA - Sage1_R_60_16 metaG | ecosystem: Environmental > Terrestrial > Soil > Vadose zone | place: USA...
AAATCCCTGGCAATCTTACATAACTTCCCCGTACGCTTATACAACGACAGGGAACAATTACCGTAACAATTCGAGTAGCGCTCGTAGTACCCTCCTGAGCAATTGAGAAAGAGGAGGTAGAGATTATGCAGCTTTCAATTTGACAAGCTAAAAGTCCAGTCCTGGGACTCGCGCAAAGTCACTGTCTGTTGTGAGAATAGTAAGGTGGCGCTCTAATGCAGTCGCCGCAATGAGCGTTTCAATATGGGGTAGTAGCATGTCACGAGAGAATTAGGCCCAGCGACAACGTTACTGTCACCAGACAGCACTTACCATTTACTATGGGGAAACGGTATTAAGCGATATCTAACATATAGGTACACTTTATACTACATTTTCCTTCTCAAACGCTCTTCCCATTAATTTTCCTGCTTTCTCGTCTTCATCCGTTGGAGCATCAGACACCATGCTCTGCTGTTTCGTCATATGGATAGGCGTGCCCAACCAAGCGTCTATGTCTTTACACAATATTCGGGATAGTGTCTCAGCTTCATCTCAGTTTTATCACAGGTTCAACTCAGAGAGCCAAACTATACTTGCGTGCAGTACAGCAAAACAGTGGCTTTGGCAATTGCTTCCTGAAAGTGCTCAGTCCACGTTGGTTACTGAACGGGAGAGAGATCAGCTCGTTTGGTGCTGATACGAAGTTGCGAAAAGAGAGACGATCCTGACTTCATGGATGTATCTTGAGCGTATAGGAGAGAAGGAGTATTATTCTCAGGGATTTTTCCCTATGCCTGTTCTGCACAACTTCTTCCAGCGCTCTCCGCCTTGTTGTAGTGTTCGCGTTTGGTAGTGCGTGCTTCTCAATCGTATTCTCGTAATGAGCGAGAACCTTCGTTGCTTGTAGTGCTTCCATGTTGAAATAACCAGTAGTGTGCATGTGCGCACTTTTTGACTGTGTTTGCATTGTATTTTGAAAGGAGACTAACCATGCGTCGATTCACGATTGCGGCGTTGCTTGCGATGCTGATGCTCGTTCTTTCGGTCTCAGCGGCTTTCGCCAGCAGCCCGCACTTCATTAGCGCCAGCGCCAGTGTTAATAGCTCTGGCAGCCTCGTAGCAACCTTCAAAGAGGCGGGGCTAGGCACCACCGTGACCACCGAGTCAATCACCCTCAACGCAACTGCGTCTGCCCTGTACGCCTGCATTAACGGAGGCGGTAAACATCCCAGTGCTGCGAACAAGGAGACGGTGACAGCACCGGTGAGTAATACCGGTGCGTTCCCAGTGAGGAATGGACAGACCACAGGGAGCATCTCGGTGGGGCCGCCTGGGCCAGGGTCCTTCTCCTGCCCGTCGGGTCAGAAGTTGGTGCTCATATCTGTCAGCTACACAGACGTCACGCTTACAGGATTGGCGGGCGACACGGCAAACATCCCCGGAACGTTCTCGAGGTGTATCAACAATGTAGCAGGATTATGTTCCTGATACCGCGAGGTCACTGAGAGCATTCCCGGAAGGTTCTCAAGAACCTTCTTCAATGCCTGACGGTTGCCCCAGATGCGTCTGCTGGATGCAGACGCGGTGCCAGGCTTCCCATCAGCCTGGCACCAGGGCAGCCAGACACTGCAACTTCGTCGCCCCTTTCCTCTAGATCGGAGGAGCCTCTGCTGAGAGAAGCTCCTCCTTTCATGTGTATCTCAGGTCCCTTGTGAAGAGCCGCTAGCACTAGAGGAGCATGAATGCGAGCGCTCCTGGCAGAAGCGCCAGTGCGATACGTCGAGGCAGAGCCATTCCCTCACATGTAAAGTGGGGAGTCTTTGACCTTCCAACAGCCCTGGCATTCAACCGAGCGTTCTCTGCGCTATCGCGCCTATGCCAGTGACTGCAATGCCTGCGCGCTCAAAGCACAGTGTACCACCAGCACACAAGGACGTAGCCTCTGTCGAAGTGTCGATGAAGAGGTGCTGAATCGCGTCAGAGGCTATCACGAGAAGGAAGCGTACAAGAAGGCCTATCGCAAACGCACCGTCTGGGTCGAACCGTTATTCGCTGAGGGCAAAGACTGGCAGGGTATGCGGCGTTTTCGCTTGCGACGGCTCTGGCGTGTGAACTGTGAAGCACTCATGCGAGCAGCGGAAAAAATCTCAAGCGCCTGCTGAAAAAAGTGGCTGGGGATGGCGTCCATGTCCAGCAGAGGCCATGTGTGGCTTCTTTTTGGGTGGTTGACTCGTCTTTATTCGGAGTATCGGTCTTTTCCCTCACCGATAGGCTCATATTACTCAACACGTATGAAGGAATGCACTGCTCTTTACTGATGAGCTTTGTAAGAGTATTTTTCAACAGGCTGGTTTTTTGTCAGACGCATAAAAGAAGAGCTTCATTGCGTCATGCAATCAAGCTCTTGAAATAAGTTGTAACTGGGCTGTCGGTTGACCTACCAGCTTATCCCATTGAGGGAATAACGCCCAGTTGTTGCATCAGACTCATCTGGTCAGGGCCGCCCCAATGCTCAACCAGCTTGCCGTCTGCGTAACGGGCCATATCCAGTGCTGGTACTGCCACTTGCTTGCCCGTCGGAGGAATGCCCATAAAATCCCCCGTGTGTGTCCCACGAAACGTGAGACGAGTGGCGACCGTCTCCCCCTCGGCGATCATCTGATCAATACTGAGGTGTCCATCAGGGAAGGCAGCATGGAAAGCACTGACAAAGGCTTTGAGACCCTCGCGACCAGGAGGGAGTCCAGGGGGAAAAGAGTGGCTGACGTAATTGGTACCTGCCACCTCATCGAGGACAGCCAAATGCTTCTGGTTGATGACCTCTTCATAGAAGCGGCGGTTAGTGGCCTTGTTGTCTTCTGCTGACATAGAAGAAGCTCCTTTCGTATGGCTTAAGGTATATCTGACGACTTCGACGTATTCTCGCGGAAAGTTACCTCTTGTACTCTACACCCTCTGTCAATATGCCACACGAGAGTTGGGTCGCACAATGAAACAGCCTGTTGAAAGCTGTATGCCGCATCAGCAGGCGTTCTGAACGGATATCCTCAAAAAAACATGACCAATTGGAGTTTGAAGAACACAATGGGATCAATCGAGGGTCGACCATCACCTGCATAGGTTTTCTGCACGAACTCACGCACAAACGAGAGGTCGAGGGAGCGTTCCAGGTGACGGTAGAAATGATCTTGCGGGACTCATTCTTCCAATGAAACATGGACGAGTGGAGCAAAGCTTCGTGGTTTGGTTCCCATCATGGTGATCATCTCTCTTCCTCACCCAGGCGGGGGAGCACCCGAGTGGTCTGTTTCTCTTGCCATTGCTGCGGTCGCAGCCACAGTGAGACATGCATCGGCTGCATTGTCTCTTGCACTACCGTGAGCAGTCGTTCGCTCAACTGGCTCAAGTCCACTTCATTGTGCAGGGTTGCCGCAAAAGTCGCCAGGGTCTTCGCCGCATCGTACTTGCGCCGGTAGAATCGACGGTCAATGATTGCCTGGATGCGATGGCGGAGCGGCTGAAACAACCCTGCAATTGCCAGGGTTGAGACGACAAGAACCAATGGGGACTGCGAGACTTGCCCTGTTAACCCACGCACGAGGGATTGGAGAGCGAGAACGAGGCCAAAGTAGACCAGGGCCAACATTGCTGTCAGTATAGCATAGACCAGAGTGCGCTTAATAATGACGTCAATCTCCCACAGTCGGTAGCGCAGAATGGCAAAGCCAAAGGAGAGGGGAATGAGGATGGGGACAGCATTCCCAAGCGGGGTGAGGATCAAGTCACCCAGGGACCCGTTTGGCAGGGGTGATGAGAAGAAGGCATACCCGACGGTAATGCCTAACTCGATCAGGTAGGTCCCGGTCACGCCGAAGACGATCCACTTGGTCTGCTGCCGCTCGACTGCATTGGAGACCGAGTGGTAGCGGTAGAGTTGAGAGGTAACGAAGATGCCCAGAAAGCCGTACCAGACCAGAATATACAGAAGAACGGAGCCATCAGGCAAGAGGTCCCAGCTCCACACGACCTGCCATCCAAGAAATAGCACAGCACACCAGCTGATCCAGCGCGGCACAAACCGCCCGGTGGGGAAGAGGGAGAAAACCAGGAACAGCAAGACGAAGGCAAGCACGCCCTCGATCTTGGCTGGCATCTGCCAGATGGAGGGGATCGTATCCAACGGGCTGATCGTGCTATTGGCACCTTGTGTGACCAACACAAAGGCGACCAGCAAGGCCATCCAATCGTTGGATTTGCGCCAGAAGATCAGCAGAGCGACGAGGAACCAGATCAAGGCAATAACGACCCCCAAGGCGAGTAAGAAGATAGCATAGCCCACGGGGTACGAGGTCTGCTGACCCGCAAAGTACACCGGTAGGCTCGCAATGAAAACACTGAAGGTGAGCAGGCTCAGGAGTACCCAGGCGAGGCGGAGAAGCGGAAGCCAGGGCCTCTGCAAGCGCGTATTGGATGCATGGGGCAAGGCAGCACTCATGTCTGCCTGGGTCGATCGAGACGGAAGGTTCATCGGTGGACTCCTTTTGTTCCTCTTCAAGCACTGGGCCGATGCTCACCACAAAGCGCGAACGTGACAACTCCCAGGAGAGATGGTCATCTTGCTAGCATCATACCATACCTCTGTTTTGATGTCGTTACGGTGAGGGTGACCTACTGCTCGTTTCAGTGACTTTCGCGGGTGATCTGATCCTCTAGGCCTCTGCCATTGCGACTTTTTCAACACGCTGGTGCATTCTGGTACGCCAGCCTCAAAAAAATTCAAAATCACTATAAACCCGCTCAAAATTTACCCCATAGCATTAATTGTCAGGTACAAAAAAACAACCTTCCAAAAACTGGCTTATAGTGCTGTAAGGCTCTCCCCGTGTTTGTCGGGTTTTACCCTAAGACTTGTTTTTTTAGGAGCGACAGACCATACTTATGGGAAAGGAGGTCAATGATGCAACAGGACACCGTTTCAGACTTGGTACGCACGTGTTTTGCTGCTTTTTTAGCACAAGATAGGAAGACGTTAGAAGAGGGCTTGAGTGATGACTTCACGTTTACCAGTCCGCGCGATGACCACATTAACAAGGCGACTTTTTTTGAGAGATGTTTTCCAGGGAGTATGCACTTTCACACTCATCAGATCGAGAAGTTATTTGTACAAGGGAACGAAGCCTTTGTACGTTACCAAGCTGAGCTAAAGGATGGTATTACATTTCGGAACACGGAATACATTAGAATTGAAGGAAACAAGATCAGAGAAGTTGAAGTGTATTTTGCGTCTCTATAGGATAGTTCTTACATTTTCACCCCGAATGTTACTTTGTTGCGCTTAGGTTCTCATAAGCGCAACAGGCTGTTGAAAAACGTCAGACAGAATGATATAACATAAGTGCTCGTAACTCAGTTTTTCAGGAGATGAGAAAGAATAAGTCTCGAAGGAGGCGAGATGGAGACAGAGGTTCAAGCATTTTTAGCATCCTACCCTCCTGAGGTGCGCGATCTCGCGTGGAAACTTCGCGCACTGGTGTTTGAGGTCATACCAAATGTGCTGGAACTAGTCGATGCATCTGACAAGATGATTGGCTATGGTCTCAGTCCCAAATGGGCAGACATCATGTGTGTCATCGCCCCCTATACATCGCATGTGATCTTGATGTTTGGGAAAGGGAGAGAGTTGCGTGATCCAGAAGGGATGCTGAAAGGCACTGAGAAACATGTCCGCTATATCAAGATCATGGAAGCGAGCGATATTGAAGCTCCTGACTTACGAACACTGCTTGAAAATGCTGTTGCTGCACAGCAATCGTGATCTGGGGTGGACGTGTACGAAACAGCGAGGAAACGATGTATATTTACTACATATTGCGCGGACACAGGCAGGGAAAACTCGTAGAGTACGAGGGAGATATCGACGCGGAACATTTCCCAGGCGTAGACCTCGACAACGGCCCTGCAATCATCAACCACCTCGTACAGACATTGAGACAGGAAACGGGCGAAACCGACATCTGGGAAGAATGCGACCTCACAGACTCCTTCTTCAATCGTGAGGACAACTTCGTAAACTTCAACGGTCGCTGGATGCGCCGCTCAGACACACCATGGCGCAAAGATCGAAACAACTAGTAGAAAGGGTGAATGGAGGGGCGACCTCCTCCCGCATTATATCTTATCAATCAGTATGTCGTAAGTGCCAAACCTTTCCTGTCAGAAGCCCTGCTCTCTCATGCTCGTTTGCTGGGTCAATGGAATCTGAACCCATTTTTGGGACTTTTCAACAGGCTGATGTATTGTTAGGACGCAGCGCGAAGCCAGGGCACACCATCCCCCATCACTTCTATTCTATAGCACATTTTCACATCCGTGGGAAAGCGAAAAATGCGGCCTTCAAAAGATATTTCTACAGGACGAAGATGAGCCTGTTGGGCCATATTCGCATTGCTTTGATATACATATGCTTCAAATAGTCCATCCTGTGCTTTGCCAGATATAACGTTCTTCCTTCTAACACATAAGCCTTCTAACGGTTGGCTTGAGAGGCTGTTTCATAACAAGCAGATGGCGCAATGAAAACTCTATAGTTCTACTGCGCTTTCCGATTACGACTTCACTCGACGACAAAGATGGGTAATCTTGCGCATGGTATGGCGCTTGAGAATGAGTACACTTGCCTGTAAGAAAGAAGCAGAGCATCTTCTTACTCTCGCTTCAGCTCATTCTGGCTTGCAGGTGAACTAAGCAAAGAAAAGTCTTACAGTTTTCCTGCATCACCTGCTCATAATCTTGATCTTGACAAGAGAGGGAACAATTACTATGGCAAATGTTACACAAACAACAAACTTCAGTTACAATTATGCTGATGGTCTTAATGCAGCCGATAAAGCAGCCGCGATCGCGCATGCCAATGCCCTTGCCGCAACCTGTGAAGATGATCTTGTGGTTTTGGAGAGCATGTTTGGCGTTTCCGGAGGATTTGGTCCAACGAATCGTGTCACGATAGTGATCGACACGATTGCTGGTCTGGGAGATAACTTTGGATATCGGGGCGACAATAAGATCAATATTGTCCCATTTACCGGTGCATCCGACGGAGATGCTGCAACGAGGGCCGTCTTTGTTGCCGAGATGGCCGAAATATTGATGGACTACCGTAATCAGAAAACTGGGGTTACTACCTGGGTGGCAGGCAATAGCATGGGGGAGGCACTCTCAACTGTTTGCGAAGCTACTTTGCACCCTGAGGGGTATTATACAGCTACCGTCAATGGCGGTTATGGCGTAAGAATTGACCAGTGGCTCAACTCACCAAGGGCCGACTGGGTCAATCATAATGAGAACACCGATAGAAACTTCGTGAGCTTTGGTTGCGGTATTCTTTTCATCTACTATCTGCAATCACAACTGGGATTCTCTTTGCACGATATCATAACAAAGGCCGGTAATACACTTGCCAAAACGTATACAAACCTGACCGGGAACGCGGATGGCTGGACTCCCTTTATCACCTCCCTGAACTCGCATTTCCCAGTAGGAACACCTTTCAATCCTGTCAGCGACAACCTTTATCCTTTCCCCAATCTTGCTACGTTCTATTCTCCAAACAAGATAACATGTGGCTATAGCTCAATGACACTCATATCAATCGATAAGCCCGCAAAGGCTGAGGTGATCATTCAGTTAGCCAGTGATGATCCCGCATTGGTTACTGTCCCTTTCACAGTCACTATTCCCATTGGTTCCATGGTAACGAGTGTCCTCGTGCAAACAACGGCCATCCCTCTTCCCTTTTCACCCAAATTTGTGAACATCCATGCTAGCTATGCAGGCAAATCCCTTCCTACCTCTGTTGAGGTGGTGCCACCGGCTGTCTCCAAAGTCGTCTTATCCCCTGACACGGTCGTGAGCGGGGATAGCTCCATTGCGATCGTTACCTTGGATCACCCTTCCAAATCTGGCCCGGTTCTGGTGGACCTGATGAGTGCCGCTCCAGGCTTTGCAACTGTTCCAGCTCAACTGACTATCCCTGAGAATCACCCGTCATGGTTCGTGATCATATCGACCCCCCAAATTCAGGTACCTTTTATAACTGCTCATGCCGAGATCTGGGCCAGCTATTCTGGAACATCAGCGTACGCGACATTGACAGTAGAGCCAAAGATTATCGCGGGCATCCTCCACAGTCTTTCCGTCTTACCTGCCACGGTCCAAGGAGGGAGTGTAAGCCATGGGACGGTCATCCTGGTGCAGGCTGTACCAACAGATACCGTAGTGGGCCTTGCAGCGGTAGAGCCAGGGACACATTTTCCCTTGCCCGGTAGTGAGTCATCTGTAGCAACCGTACCACCTTCGGTTACTATTCCTGCGGGACAAATCAGCGCCGGGTTTCTGATAACTACCAAGCGCCTCTTGCCGTCAACAAGTCGTAAGGCAACCATTATTGCTGGTGCGGTTGTTACAAAATATGTAGAGTTGACCGTGACCGGCTAAGAGATCACCAGCATGACATTCCCTCTCAAAGCGATGCCACCCTGCCTGCTTCCCCACTCTGGGAACAAGCAGTGAATTGGTGTACTCAGGCCTTCCAACGGGTTAGGGTGGAGTCGCGGATGGGGATGAAACTTTCCAGCGCGTTTCTGGCTGCCGGGTTTCCTCCTCCGCATCTGCGCTACGAGGCAGCCATTGGTGCTGGTTCAAAGTGGGCAGGCTACGAAGTGTTGGCAGGGGTCGTGCGTGATCTCCTACCCGTGCTTCAGAAGTTTGGCATCGCCACCTCAGAGGACATCAGGATCGAGACCCTGGCTGCACGCTTGCGTGAGGAGGTCACAAGCACAGGAGGAGTCGCACGACTCCCCGCGCTCGTCTCGGCCTGGATACGCAATAGGGAGTCGTAAAGGAGTTGATCGCGCGGGAGGGAACAACAGAACATGCCATATTGCTCCAAATGGCGCTTCATAGAAATGGCATACTTGCCAGAAAGAAGACACGGATTGAGAGGTAAAAATAGTGTATGCTTGGTGTTAAAATACAAAGTCGGGGATGAAATTACATTGAGTGAAACAGAATTTTTACTCCTATTCAAGGCTTTTTTTGCTGAAATTGAAAGGAAATATGTGTAAACAAGTTGTTGATGCTTTGAGTTCCGACTTCCTCCTAATCTTCCTCTCGAAATGCTGCTTCCAGTCCGACAATGGTACGTTCCCGTCCTACACTTTTCATACCAGTCAACTTCTTGTTGCTCTCTGGATGAGAATGCATAATGCCAGAAGCAGACCGTGGAATAACCAAAAATACTGTGAGAAATAGGTACTACAAAGTGCTTGAGTGAGAAATATATACTGTTTATTGTGATATTCTGAAAAATTCGAGATATTATTAAACTTGATCCACTGTAAAGCGCAGTCATTTGTGTACCCTTCAGAACTAAAGATTATGAGGTGTTTTTGTGATGAAAGGAATTCACAATGGACAATCGACTGATACATCACCCCGGAAGAGGAGACTCATCGCCACGGCAGTGTTTGTAGTGCTTGCAATACTTGTCGGTGGGACGTTTTATGTGGCTTCCCTGTTCACACTCTTTGCACATCCTTCTCCGATCACTCAGACCCCTGCGCCAAAGAAGCAATCTGGAGCGATCATAACAAAATCCATCAACCGTCTTCCGCTCATGCATACTAGCCAGGCAATGACTGCTGCAACTCCCTGGGGAATTGCCATTGATTCGCTACACGAAGTTGTGTGGGTTGCAGAACCAGGGGCAGGATGTGAACCATTGCCTACGTGTAACACGACAACTGCTGGATTACTTGGCGAATATGATCTTTTGGATGGGAAGTTCATCCAGCATTTCCAGGAGCCGCCGGGGTATACGAACCCCGTTTTCGTGGCTGTAGATGCACAAGGTCATGTCTGGTTCACCGAGCCCAACAGCGATGCGATCGGTGAACTTGATCCGCAGAACACGATCTGGAGCCAGTGGAATGTGCTGAAAGGTAGTGCTCCCTTTGACTTGACCTTTGATGCTTCTGGAAATCTCTGGTTTACCGAGTTCGAGGCAAACTGCATCGGCTTTTTTAACCCTCACACGCACACCTTCGTTGTGAATCCGATTCCGACGCTTAACAGTGATCCCTATGGAATTACCAGGGATCCTCGAGGGAACATCTGGTTTACTGAGAATAGCGAGGGGGTAGGACGCATTGGAAGCTTGATACCCACGCCTTCTGGAAGGATTAGGATTACGGAACATAAGGTAACTACTGCACAGCCCCATCTGATTACGGCTGACCAGGCGGGCAATATCTGGTACAGTGAAGCCTTTAGTGGAAGTGTTGGCGAATACAGCCCTGCATCTGGACGCAGTAAATCGTATTCGCTCTCTACTGACATTTGCACGAATTGTGGAACACATATCTCTGGTATCGCTGTCGATACACAGGGAGATATCTGGTTCGATGATACGCTGAGTCAACGTGTTGGCTACCTGAACCCGAAAACTGGACACGTAGTGGATAAGACTCTTGGTGATGAGAATAGTAGTGCATATGATGGACTCGTGGTGGATGGGTATAACAGAGTCTGGTTTACGGAGTTATATAGTTCATTAATGATCATGTGGCCAAAAGAAACATTGAAGTCAACTTGAGCCACTATCGAGGTAAGAAAAAAGCGTGGCCTGGTGAGAGTAAATTTACTCACAGTGGGTAGAAAACCGTGCTTAAAACGCACTACACAGTTAAATGAACTCTGCTTTCCCTTCTGTGACACTCAGAAACAGACAGTGATCCCACGACTTTTCAAAGCCATAGAGATGCACCTCACAAGCTGTCCAGTGGTGCAGCACACTTTCAATATGTCGAGCAACTTCCTGTTCCGGTATGGTTTCAGGAAAGGGGAACACGACCGTGATATGCGGGTCGATGAAGCTGATCGTCGGATCAAAGAGGAGCAGCTTGCCTAGACCAGAAGCTGGTCAATGGCCCTCACGAGTGCCTCTACCTTGATGGGTTTTTCTAGTCCAATGAGTTGGTAGTGCGCTAGCTCTTCCTGGAGCAGAGGGCTGAAACAGGCGCTCATGATGACGGTTGGAAGAGCTTCCAGTCCTTTCATGAAATGCAGGTGGTGGTACAGCTCAATGCCAGGAAGCGGGGTCAATCCGTCGTCCAGTACCAGCAAGTCAATGTGTACGTTTTGCAGCAGACAAAGCACCTGAATACTATCAGCGGCCAGGAAAACGCGATGAGCACTTGTTTGTTGCACGCTTTCCCTCAGAAAAGCGGCGTCCTTTTCATTGCCTTCCCCAAGCAGGATGGTTTTTCGTATGAGCGGTCGACCTGCTTGTATTCGGCTGTTTTGGTTGCCTCGATAGCTCCTTGTGATGGTGAGGTGTTTGTGCAACGTTCGTCGAAATTGCTGGATCAATCGCCGGTGCTCTTGTTGGGATTGGCGATAGTCTTGCAGCGTTTGGCGATACGCTGCTGTGCCCGAATGTTGCCCCTGCCTGATAGGAGAGCATTCGAGTAATGCTTGATGTTGCTCGTACAAGGTCTGGTAGTGCTTTCTGAGCACTAGGCATTCTGTCTGTATCACTTGATTCTGATCTTGCAAGGTCTGATTGTCGTACTCTAAGGCTTTGGCTTGAGTGTCGTTGGTCTTTTCCGTCAGCATCAAAAACTCCTCCATACTTGGAATTCACTGGCCAAAGCGCGCGTCAAGCGAGATTGGCTCTCGTGGGGTTCGGTGATACGTGTTTCAATACGCTTTTCCTATTATATTCCATACTGAGCATGAATGGAACAAGCAAAGCTCACATTGCAGGCAATCAGTCAGTCGTGGTGAGAGAGAAAGAGGCGAGGCGTCATCAGAGGCTATCACGAGACGGAAGCCTTCTTGTAGGCTTCGCTTTCTAACGTGTTGCAGAGAATAGGAAAATTTGATATAAACAATGAAATAGTATGGAGGACAGAGTTTCTATAAGCAGAGGAATAGTATGAAAGGTGACAGACAATGGCGGCTCGCATTCTCGTGGTGAATGACACGCAAGAAATCCTCGAATTGTTCCGTATGTTTCTGGAAGAAGAAGAGGGATATGAGGTTGTATTGGCGGGCACTCCAATGCAGCGCATCAAAGAAGTCGAACAAATCAACCCCGATCTTATAATCTTGGATTTGGTCTTTGGTGATGAAAAGACTGGTCTACAGATGCTCCAAATGCTCAAAATGCAGCAATCGACGGCCACTATTCCTGTCATCGTCTGCACCGCCGCTCTTGATCTTGTGCGCGAGCAGGAGGGCTATCTCGTCTCCCAGGGCGTTCACGTGATCTACAAGCCATTCGACCTCGACCACTTGAGAGCCAGCGTGAAGCAACTCCTGGCATCTCACGAGCATGTCTCCTCAGTCATCGAGGAGAAGGAGCGGAAGAAGAACACGTAAGTCCATATATCCATAAGCATCCGCAAAAGAATCTGGAGAGAACGTGAAGACGCTGCCGTTGGTAGCTCAAGACTATCCAGACCCTCTCTTCTCCATAAGTGACTCAGCCCGTTCCAGGAGACCTGCCTGCTCCATCCAGAACACATGCTGCAACCAAAGCGCGGCTTGAAAAAACGATAGGCATTACTCTAGCAATACTTGTATTGCTGAGTATCCTTCACGAGTGAAAATACGTGTTGTAAGAGTGTGGGAACGTTTAGCCGATCAGCCCAGGAAACAATTCATCATCTGCTCGGAAGGAGGAATCCACAGAAATGGCAAAGCAGATCATGATCGTCGATGATGACACAAACATTTTGGAGTTCATGCACCTGGCACTCGCGTTCGAGGGATACGATGTTCGAGTCAGTACGACCGGGAGAGATCTTCAGGAGGTACAACCAGACAATCTTCCCGATCTCATTCTTCTTGACGTGAAGCTAGTAGAGGAAGATGGACGGGCCATCTGCAAACAATTGAAAACAAACGAGCAGACCAAAGACGTTCCCATCATCATGCTCTCCGCGCATGCCACTGAAAGACAGATCCGACAAGTATGCCCCGCTGATGATTTCCTCGCCAAGCCGTTTGGATTGGATACCCTCCTCGAAAAAGTGGAAAAACAGCTTCCTTAGCACAACTACATGATTACTCTTCAATTTACTTGAGAAGCTTTCTCAAAAGAACAATCAGACTCATACCTGTTACGAGACCCGCAAGAAATAAGTTGACACAGAGCTTTTTTCAGTCGTAGATTTCGTTTCTGCTTCATTTTCAAGTATACTACGATTTTATATTTGCTTGTTTGTTGTATATACTCTTTGAGAGATACCTCGATTTCTGCGCAACCCGTCGCGTCTCTAGTCTAATACGAACATTCCCATGAGCAAGAAAACAAGCTACCCAGATCAGATGCTCTCTATGGTTACCCTTTCGCGAGCAGTTGCTTGACAACCTCACGCGTCTTTTCAAGCGTAACACCTGAGTTGAGTAAGACCTGGCTGGCAAGCCCCTCTTCTTCACACAACAGGCCCAGCAGCAGATGCTCTGTTCCTAGATAGTGATGGCCAAGAGCTTGCGCTTCCTGTACGGCCAGCTCAAAGGCTTTGTTTGCCTTGCTGTGTCATCCCAAGCTGGCCTTCACCAATTGGCTGTTCCCCCGCCGGGTGAAACATTTCGATCTGTGCTCGCACTTCACCTGGCTGTACCTGTAAGCGGTTCAACGCTCTGGCTCCGATCCCCTCACCCTCGCTCATGATTGCCAGTAACATATGCTCTGTTCCAACTCCGTCATGATTATAGTGAGATGCTTCCTCACTCGCCAGCGACAATACTTTGATGGCTCGCTCAGTGAATTTAGCCAATGGGTGCTTTGGCCCTGGTTTCATGTTGACTTTAATCCGTTGGCTCTCAACGAAGCTTTCCACACCCGCTGGAGTGAATCGGTATTCGCCAGCAATACGATACGCGATCAATTCTCCGCGCGTCGCCAGTCGTCTTACAGTTACTGCATCAATCCGCAGTAGTTCTGCGACTTCTTCCGTCGTCATCATGCGTTCCATGGATACCTTCTTAGTATTAGAAATAAATTAGATGTAATTGAGAGTATTATAGATCATTTAGGAGTAATTTGCAATCGTTATAGTGTCATGCTTCGCTGCGCTCAGCATCTCGACCCATCGAACCAGATGCTTCGCTGCGCTCAGCATGACAAGGAGGATCTTCTAGAATTGGGTGAATGCTATACACGATTCTATTGCGGCGTGATCCATTGAAGGAGCTAGAGGGTCGCATTGCGATTCTCCGGTTTTGTTTGTATGCACTATCAACGTTTATAGAGATTGTATCGTGCTTAGAGTATGTGAAAGGTATGCGAAGATACCAAACAACTTAGAGGATGTGATATCGTAGATATTATAGGTTACCTGTCAGGTATGCGTTAACTAACCCTATTGCCGGGTGTTACATTCGTTCATTTCGTTTTGATGTGTTGATGAAGGTAGATGGGAAGATCAGTTATGTCAGAATAGTCGAACAAAAGGAAGAACTATATGCTTAGTAGAGACGCAAAAGCTCCCAGGCGCAGACTCTGGATAAGCCTGATTGCTACGCTTGCAGCATTCTGTCTGCTGCTTCTTACAACGCCAGGAGCCCTGGCCGATACAGTAAACATTTCCGATAAGGCGGGTGTGCTGAATACAAGTCAGGTGCAAAGTGAGGCAGCGAATCTGCCGTACCCCGTCAACATTTACACCATGAACAACTTCACGGGTTCAGAATCGGTATTCAATCAAGAAGCTGTTCGGACCCTTAATGACGCGCACAATCCGCGTTTGATCATTATTGCTATCGATACACACAATAAGTTTTTGGCGATAGTTGGCGGCAAAGATGTGTCAACTGCAAATAGTGTGTATAACGATGCGGTAAACGCTTTCAAGAGTAATTACCATGGTGGGGACTATACAGGTGCGACCATCGCTGCTCTTCACTCATTGCAAAGTTCGCTGGGTGGGTCAACTGGTTCGGGAAATGGTTCAGGCGTTTCAAACACTGCTGGTGGTTTTAGTTTCCTGCCGCTCTGTTTAGTGGGTTTTCTGGTATTGGGGCTTATCGTGATCGCCGGTATGTTGTTTATGAGGAGTGCACGAAGGCGAATTCCTCCTTATCCAATGGGGAACCCATATCAGCAGCCATACAACCAGGGTTATCCGCCCAACAATTATGGCCCCGGGTATTATCAACAAGGACCTGGTATGAATCCCTGGGCTGCAGGTGGTTTAGGTGCAGCGGCAGGAGGTTTGATTGGCTACGAGTTAGGGAAACATGAAGGCGAAGAGCAAGGGAATGCAGGCAGTGGAGACTTTGGTGGTGGAGCAGGTGGAACCTTCGGTGGAGACGGTGGTGGGGATTTCGGTGGTGGAGCGGGTGGAGATTTTGGCGGCGGTGGAGACTTTGGTGGTGGGGGAGGCGGAGATTTTGGCGGCGGCGGTGGTAGCAGCTTCTAGTAGGTCAAGCTACAAATTTGTTACTCTTGCTGACGGTGCCCATTTATACGGTAAATGGGCACCGTTTTTTTGCTACTCATTTGGAGGCGGGTTTGTGAAACTGTAACGGATTACGTCTATGTATAGAGAGGGAGATGTGAAAGGAGGC
>Ga0137372_10003350_pt1 | contig 15606 bp, 14 predicted proteins | sample SagtaG_6_FD_104911 | JGI IMG/M metagenome (GOLD analysis project Ga0137372, IMG submission 104911) | Vadose zone soil microbial communities from Sagehorn Ranch, Mendocino, California, USA - Sage1_R_60_16 metaG | ecosystem: Environmental > Terrestrial > Soil > Vadose zone | place: USA...
AACTATTTGCAGTTCTTCAATCACTTTCAGCGGAACAATTTCAATGCAGGCATCGAAATGCAGGTGCCGATCTTCAGCGCGCACACAAAGGCGGCGATTTCGCTGGCCCAGGTGAATCTGGACGCGGCGAAGGCCAGCCTGACGAACAAGAAGAGCGAGGTGACCGCGGAGGTTCGCCAGAGGACGCGGCGGGTTCGCGAGAGAGATGCAGCGAAAGAAGTGGCGCGGCTGGAATTGCAGCTCGCGCAACAGAACGTGGCGGTGCTGCAAGCGCGATTTGACGAGGGGAAGCTGAATCTGCGCGAAATGGAGAAGGCGCGGCTGGAGGAGAATGAAAAGTGGATGGCCTATCTGGACGCCAACTTTCAGAAACAACAGGCGCAGCTCGAGTTACTAAAGACGGCGGGGCAGCTGGATAAGGTGTGGCAGTGAGGAATTGAATCCTGACCCTTCCACTCCGCCCAGGGCAGGCTGGTGACTCGTGATTGGTGACCGGGAATGCTCGATCAAAAGAGTTTGAGCGCGCTTGTCGAGGCGGTGAAAAGGTTGGAGGATGGATTTGACAAACTGCCGGATTACGAGAGCGGCGCACCTGGAATCGGAGGCCTTCCTGAAGTACTCAATGCGACGGCGGAGCGCCTGAGGGACAACTATCCCTACTTTCATCCGCTTTATGCGGGCCAGATGCTGAAGCCGCCGCATGCGGTAGCGCGGCTGGCCTACGCGCTGGCCATGTGGATCAATCCAAACAATCACGCACTGGACGGCGGGCGTGCGACATCCGCAATGGAAAAGGAAGCGGTTGCGGAGATCGCCGACATGTTCGGATGGAAGAATTTTCTTGGCCACTTATGCGGCGGCGGGACGATGGCGAACCTCGAAGCCTTGTGGGCGGCGGGGCAATTGAACCCGGGGAAGAAGATTCTGGCGAGCGAACAAGCTCATTACACTCATGGACGAATCAGCAGCGTGCTGCAGTTGCCGTTCGAATCGCTGCCGTGCGACGCGCGCGGCCGGATGGACGTGCATGCGCTGACCAAACGGATGGAACGCGGCGGCGTTGGGACGGTGGTAGCGACAATGGGTACGACGGCGACGGGGTCGGTGGACCCACTGCCGGAGATTCTCGCCTTGCGCGCGAAACATGGATTCCGAATTCACGCGGATGCGGCGTATGGCGGATACTTCGTGCTCGCCGAGAACCTTGACGAAGATGCCGGGCGAGCCTTTGCACGGATCGGAGAAGCGGATTCGATTGTAATTGATCCACACAAGCACGGATTGCAACCGTACGGATGCGGCTGCGTCTTATTTCGCGATCCGGGAGTGGGGCGCTTGTATAAACATGATTCGCCCTACACGTACTTCAGTTCCGCGGAATTGCACTTGGGAGAGATCAGCCTGGAATGCTCGCGGCCTGGGGCGGCTGCGGCAGCCTTGTGGGCGACACAGAGATTACTGCCGTTGAAAAAGGGCGAGGAATTTGCGCGAGGGTTGGAGCTGGGGAGAAAGGCTGCACTAAAGCTCTTTGAAAAACTGCGCGCCGATCCGCGATTCGTAACGGCCTTCCCTCCGGAATTGGACATCGTCGTGTTCGCACCCAGAGCCGAGAGCATCAGCGAGACCTCCGCATTGAGTCGCAGAGTATTTGAGTCGGCGGCCCGGCACGAACTGCATTTGGCGGTGGCGGAACTCCCAGTTTCTTTTTGGAAAGAAAACTTGGGGGCGATGAACCGTGATCGGGAAACGGTCACTTGTCTGCGGTCTGTGCTCATGAAGCCGGAGCATCTCGATTGGGTAGAACGCATTTGGGAATTGCTCTGCAAGTCAGCTGAAGAGATCCTTAAGGCCAGTAACTGATTCAACTTCGGCCGGAAGCCCGCAAAGCCCACTTAACGCGGTATTTAGCGTTTCGAGGAAAGATAACACCCACTGAGAGAAAGGTTTGACGAGAATGCAACGAAGTCGGGTAGACTAGTAACTATATTGTGGGACTCGCGCTGGTGTGCGGCCGTGGCGACGATTAGCCGCGCGCGTGATGCGCGAGAAGAAAAGTTTTGCATGGCCAAATTCGTATTTGGAAGGCTGAGGGTGACGAATGCCGGATGTCATGAAGACGTTGCTGTTGAATCCGCCGAGTTTCGAGAATTTCGACGGCGGCGCAAGTTCGCGATGGCCCGCGACGCGCGAGATTGAATCCTACTGGTACCCGGTCTGGCTGACGTATCCCGCGGGGATGATTCCCGGAAGCCGCCTGCTCGATGCCTCGCCTCATAAAGTCAATTGGCAGCAGACGGTTGAAATCTGCAAAGACTACGAATTTCTGATCCTCTTCACGTCCACGGTCGGGCTCGAGAGCGACATCAAGCTCATCCGCAAAATCAAAGAAGCCAATCCGAGCATGAAAATTGCCTTTGTCGGGCCGCACGGGCACATCAAGCCGGACGAGACGCTGATGGCCAGCGAGGACATCGATTTTGTGACGCGCGGAGAGTTCGACCATTCCGTGGTGGAATACGCGCACGGGAAGCCGCTCAGCGAGATCTTGGGGGTCAGCTATCGCAAGGACGGTCGGATCGTGCACAACGCGGAACGCCCGCAGCTGCACACGGAAGAATTGGATGCACTGCCGTTCGCGACGGATATTTACAAGCGCGACCTGGAAATCGAGCGCTACAACGTGCCATTCCTGTTGCACCCTTACGTGTCGTTCTACACGACGCGAGGGTGCCCGGCGCTATGCACGTTCTGCATGTGGCCGCAGACGATTTCGGGTCATGCATGGCGGACGCGATCGACGGGGAACGTGGCGCGGGAAGTCAAACAAGCGCTGGAATACTTCCCACAGATGAAAGAGATTTTCTTCGACGACGATACCTTCAACATCCGCAAGGACCGCGTGCTCGACCTTTGCAGCAAATTCAAGCCGTTGAAGTTTCAGTGGTCGTCGACGGCGCGCGTGCACAGCGATTACGAGACAGTGAAGGCGATGGCCGACGCGGGCGCGCGACTGTTTATCGTAGGCTTCGAGTCCGGGGACGCGCAAATCCTGAAAAATATAAAGAAGGGCGCGACGATCGAGATGGCGCGCACGTTCATGAAGAATTGCCGCAAAGTGGGAATCAAGGTCCACGGCGACTTTATCATCGGACTGCCCGGCGAGACCAGGGAGACCATTCAAAGGACGATCGACTTTGCCAAGGAATTGGATCCAGAGACAATTCAGGTTTCGCTGGCCCATGCCATGCCGGGAACAGAGCTGCACGACACGATGGCGGCCCAGGGGTTCCTGAAGGTGGAAGCTCTGGCGGATTCCAGCGGCCATCAATTGCCGCACATCGAGTACCCGCATCTGTCGAAGACAGAGATGATGACCGGTGTGAACCGTTTCTACGATGAGTATTACTTCCGCCCGAAAGTGGTGTGGCGCATCGTGAAGGAAGCACTGTGGGACAGCAACGAGCGGAAGCGCCTGTATTACGAAGCAAAGGAGTTCCTGAAACTGCGCGCGGAGCGCTTGAAGTGGGCACGCAAGGGCGGCGAGGATTATAACAAGCCCATTATTTCGGTGCCGGGAACGTCTTCGGCTTCCGGGAACGACTAACCCCCGCAAAATGGCAAGTGAGAGAAGACTGCGAGTCAAGACGCTGGTTATGGTCTTGGTCATGGTGGTGTGCGCCAACGCGGGGGATCTGCTGCTGAAACGTGGAATGTCGCAGATTGGCGCGGTTCAGCTCACGGTTTCTGGATTTTGGCACGCCTTCCTGCTGACGGTGACGAACGGGACGATCTGGGGCGGCATCTTCTTTTTGACAGGTTTCATGGTGAGCTATATGACCGTGCTGAGCTGGGCGGACTACAGCTACGTGATGCCCGCTGGCGCATTTGGCTATGCGTTGCTCACCTTGATGGCGGTTGTTTTTTTGCACGAAACAGTATCGGCGCGGCGCTGGATTGGCGTGGTGCTAATCTGCGTTGGAGTGTTGCTGGTGGGGCAAACGAAGCCGCGGACAACTGCAGTGGCGAGCGAGGCAGCGGCCTGATGCGCGTGATTCTTGCACTGGCGTTGTTGATTCTGGGAAGCACGGGAGGCGAGATCGCCATCACGCATGGAATGAAGGCGACCGGTGAACCGGCACGTTTGCGGCCGCGGGCGCTGCTTCAGTTTTTGGGGCGCGCGTTTCGCAACGGCTGGTTCTGGACGGGCGTGCCGTTGATGGCGCTGTCATTTTATTCGCTGTTGGTATTGCTCTCCTGGGAGCCAATCAGCTTTGTGATTCCGGCATCGGCGTTGAGCTATGTGGTAGGGACGCTTGGCGCAAGATACATTCTGGGTGAAGAGGTGAGCGCCGCGCGGTGGGCAGGTGTGGTGCTGGTGTGCGCAGGCGTGGCGCTCGTCGCAGCGGGTTAAGGACCGAGAGCGCTTTGAACAAAAATATTCGCACCTAAGACAGACAAGTAGTGATAAGGTGTCGGAAACAGGTAGTTGCAGGCGGGTGCTTCCAACATATGCCTGCGGCAACCCATTGAATTCTCGAAGCATCCGACTCGAAAGTGCAGCTGGCGGTCCCGGATTCCTGCGTGACGGACAGGATCCCGTTGCATCGGACGTGGCGATGCAATGGGGACTTGGGGCGAAAGGAATGTTCCTGCACATCTTCTATTGGATCGTGTTAGCTCTGGCGGCCGCGCCGCTGGCCTATTATCTTCTGTCGCTTTATTGCGTCATAGGCTATTTCCACGAGCTGCGGAAATCGCATCCCTTGACATCCACATTCGCGCCGCCCGCGAGTATTCTGAAACCCGTGCGGGGTGTGGACCACGAAGCCTACGAGAATTTCGCAAGTTACTGCCGGCTCGATTATCCCGAATACGAAATCATTTTTGCAGTGGCAGAGCCAGATGACCCCGTCGTGCCCGTCATCGAGAGATTGCAAGCCGATTTTCCAGACCGCTCCATCCGGCTGGTCAAAGGTGTGGCAAGAGTAGGGGCCAATCGCAAGGTAAATAGCCTATGCCGGCTTGTTCATGAGGCAAAATACGACCTCGTAGTCATGAGCGACAGCGATGTGCGCGTGGAACCTGACTATTTGAGGGTCGCGACCGCACCGCTCTCCAATTCGGAAGTGGGTGCGGTAACCGCCTTTTACCGGTGCAGGACCAATGGCGGGGTCGCGGCGGATTTGGATGCGCTGGGGATGTGTCTGGACTCCGCCCCTGGCGCGCTCGTGGCGCGATGGCTTGAAGAGAAAATGCAGTTCGCCTACGGCTGGACGATGGCGACCACCAAGAAACACCTTGCGGAGATCGGCGGGTGGGAAGGGATGGCAAATTTTCATTCCGACGATTTCGAGCTTGGGAACAGGATTGCGCGCCGCGGGTATCGTGTCGAGCTGATGCGGAAGCCGGTGTGGATGGTGTTTCCACGCGAGACGATCAGACAGCTTGTTGGTCATGAATTGCGGTGGTCCATCGGTTTGAAGAACGTGCGGCCCACGGGATATCGGGGTCTAATACTGACGCATGGGTTGCCCTGGGCTATGTTGGCCGCGGGGGTAGCTGTTGGAGCCGGATGGATCGGAGTTGCCGCAGCGTATTTATTGGCGTACGTAGTCTTGCGCTTGGGGTTGGCTTGGATCACGGGAGTTTGGGGGCTGGGTGATAGCGGCGTGTCGAAGAAGCTGTGGCTCGTTCCGCTGCGGGACGCCATCAGCTTTTTCGTTTGGGTCGGGGGATTTTTTTCAGAAGAAATCATGTGGCGCGGCCTGGCCTACCGCGTGCAAAACGGACAACTTTATCCAGTGCCGAGTGCGAGTCTCAGGAAGGAAAGCGGGCCGCGTGGCGTGGGCGCCAGCATCACGAGTCCAGAAAATATTTCTTGAAAACAAACTGTGCTGATTTTGCGAGGGCCGTCACCGCCCAGCACGGGTCCTGGTGCGCGTATCCATCTAGGCGCGCGTGGCTGGTCTCCCCCTGTGACCGAAAGAAAACTCTCCGAATAAACTGCCCATTGTAAGACAAGCTGCTAGAGTTTTGATTAAAGTCAGCATGAATGGTGACTTTCACGAATGGAAAGCAAGCCAGCATGATGCCGTTCTCCGCAATGTGGCGTGACGCATTGCTGATCCTGGCGGCGACCCCGCTGGTTTACTACGCTCTGGCCATCTTGGTAGCGGTGCAGTTTTTCCGGAAACAGCGGGCACGACCCCTGCCAGAATATTCTCCACCCGTAAGCCTGTTGAAACCGGTGCGTGGAGTCGACTTCGGTTCCTACGAGAATTTCGTGAGCTTTTGCCAGCAGGACTATCTCGAATATGAAATCTTGTTTGCCGTGAATGATGACCGGGATCCGGCGGTGCCGCTGATCCAACGCATCGTCGAGGAATTTCCGGAGCGGCGGATTCGCCTGCTCGTCGGCGCGGAGCATCTCGGCGCGAATCGCAAGGTGAACAAGCTGGCGCGGCTCGCTCGGGAGGCGCGACACGATGTGTTGGTGTTGGCAGATGGCGATGTGCGCGTGGTGCCGAGGTATTTGCGGGAAGTTGTGGCGCCGTTGGCGGATCGAAAGATTGGGGCGGTAACGTCGTTTTACCGTGCAATCGCCGAGAAGAGTCTCTGGGCGGAGCTCGAAGCTGTTGGCGCTTCCAGTGATTTTTTCGCCGGAGTGCTGATGGCCGGGTGGACGGAAGGGATCCGCTTCGCTCTTGGGGCGTCTGTCGCAACGACAAAGGAATGGCTCGGGAGAATTGGGGGCTTTGAGGTTTTTGCCGATGCGCTTGCGGATGACTACGAGGTGGGCCAGCGGATCGCCAAAGCCGGAGGCGAGGTCGTGCTTTCTCGGGAGGCCGTTTGGACGATGTATCCCGCGCAGACCCTCGGCAGCTTTTGGAATCATCAAGTGCGGTGGGCACGCACCGTGCGATTGTGCAGGCCACTGTCCTATGTAGGACTGCTTTTTACGCAAGGGCTGCCGTGGGCTCTGCTCGCGGCTATAGTGGCGCCAGTGAAATGGATTGCGGGCGTCTATCTCGTCGCGTATTTGATCTTGCGTTTCGCGATGGCGTGGACGGTCGGAATCTGGGGTGTGAGGGATGAAGTGCTGCGCAGAAAGGTTTGGCTGGTGCCGCTGCGCGACGCGATTCATTTCGTGGTCTGGCTGGCGAGCTTTGGCTCGAATCACATTCGATGGGGCAATGTTGAATATGTGATTCGGAAAGGGCGGATGGTGCCCATCCGTGGACGAGACAGAACCGAGGAATAGTCCGTGGAAGATGCTTCGCGGATATGAGAGAGAACGGCCCGCGCCCCGACGTGCGGTTGACGGCTCCGGGAATCCCGATTAAATTAGATAGGTAGAATCGCGGCTGTCCCGATCCACGGGAATGTGCAGCGATTCGTTTTTGTTCCCTTCGAATGTGACGGCTGAGTGGTCTGTCCACGTGCGGCGGCCGAGCAGCCGGCCCAACGGATGGGAGGTCGTCCAATCGGTAGGACTCCAGACTCTGGATCTGGCTATCCTGGTTCGAGTCCAGGCCTCCCAGCCAACGCTTTGCTCCCCCAGGTACTGTGGTTGTGCTTCCGATTGACCTAGGCTAATCCACCTCCAATCCAGATTGCCGGTCACCCTCGATTTAGCGCTTTTGTACGCGCAGCATGGCAGGCAGAACAAACGTCACCGCAGGAATCAAACAACTAGGGAATCCAATTCACTGAGCCGAGTATGGCGAAGGCGGACAGCTTGGGGTCCGTCGGCTCGAAGGCTCCCCTCTTGATTCCGCCGCAGATGATGCGCCGAATCCCCCGGTCAACGCGGTCCCGTTTTGCAATCAGCCTCTCATTGGTGCCGCGTCAAAAGCAAATTCACAGGCCGCATGTCATCGCCGCGCAGTTCCCGCAGGGCATAGGTCACAAACTCAGCGGTCACTCGCTTACGCCACGTCATGTCGAAATCCGTATTATCGAGGGGCTTGGCGATGCGAGCGGCGACTGTGGCGGCCTCCGCGATTGTTTCCTGATTCAACGAACGCCCCTGCAAGTACTCTCCGGCTTCCGCAGCAATCAGCGGACGACAAGCTGAGGAACCTATGGCAATGCGAGCATCTTCAACTACACCGTTCTTGGAGAAGCGCGCTGCGGCAGCCACGGACAGCACCGGAAAGTCAAACGATCCCCGCCGCCTTAGTTTCCAATATGTGCTCTTCCAACCCTGCAGCGAATCCAGCACCACTTCCGCCAGAATTTCATCAGGCCTGCGTTTGATGTAGTCGATGCCATCATTATTGTAGAGATCGGAAAGCGGCACTTCGCGTTCTCCCGAGCGCGACACCAGGCGGACACGGGCACCGAGGGCCATCAGTGCCGGCGCCGTGTCCGTCGAGGACACCGCCATGCACTTTGAACTTCCCGGTGCGACCCAGCACGTTGTTCCGTCTTTCTTTAGGCAGAAGTTGATCGACTTCCTCCACTCGTAGCTTTGATCGTAGTAATTGCACCGGGTATCCAGGCAGATGTTTCCCCCGAGCGTTGCCATATTGCGGATCTGCGGCGTAGCCACTACGGACGCCGCTTGCGCCAGCGCCATCAATCCATTTCGGAAACGCGGATCTCTGGCGATATCGTCGAGTGTGAGGCATGCGCCCAGTCGCGCGCCCGAATGGCCCAGTTCAACGTGGCTCAAACTCTGAATGTGACGCAGACTCATCAGCATCCGCGGCACTTGTTGCCGCCGTTTCATGTTCGGAAGCAAGTCCGTGCCACCGGCGAGAGGCATCGCGTTCGTCCTCTCGCCGTCCAGGATACGCGCGGCTTCTTCCAGCGTGCGTGGCGCGCGGAACTCGAATAGAGGCAGCCGCATCATGACGCGAGTACCTTCTCTTTTTCTGGTCGAGGTTTCGCCCGCCGGGGAACATCGTTCACCGCGTTTCCATCTCCTCCCTCCCACGGAGGCGGGACGCGCAGGGGTTCTGGCCAGTTGACATGCGGAAAATGGCTCGGTCCAAATCGCGGTTCACGTCCAGCTTTCTTTTCGGCCAGCGCCTTCATGATTTTTTCCGGTGTTATGGGAACTTCATCGATCCTTACTCCGACGGCATCGTAGACAGCGTTAGCCACCGCTGGCATGATTGGCAGAAGGGGCCCCTGCCCAACTTCCTTTGCGCCAAAGGGCCCGCGCGGATCAGGTTCCTCGATCAGCTCGGTGATCACATCGGGCATATCGAGCGACGTCGGGCTCTTGTATTCAAGGATTGAAGGGAACTTATGCACCAGCGCATGAGAAAGCCTCTTCGGAAGGCGGCGGAACTCCTGCTCCTCCATTAGCGCCTCGCCAAGCCCCATGTACACGCTGCCTTCGACTTGACCTCGCGCAAGCGTTGGGTTCAGCGCCCGCCCGATGTCATGCGCGATCCATATTTTTGGAACAGTGATCCAGCCTGTTGTGGCGTTCACTTCAACTTCGACTATTGCTGCGGAATATGAATAAGTTGGGGACGGTCCGACGCCGCCGCCTTTGTACAGTGCGGGAGACTTCGGCGGAGTGTAGGAGCCCACGGTTCCAATCGTGCCGAAACGAGCTTCGGCAAGGCAAATCGCTTCCTGGAAGGTGACGCCCTTTTGCGGCGCAGTGGAATCGAACACACGCCTGTCAGCAAACCGCAACCTTTCTCTGGGCACTGCGAGTTTTTCCGCGACCGCTTCTGCGAGCAAAGCTTTACCGCGTTCGGCCGCCTGCAAGGCCGCGTTGCCGGCCATCAGCGTGACGCGGCTGGAGTACGAGCCAAGGTCGACTGGTCCGAGGTCCGTATCGCCCGTGAACAAGCGGACGTCAAACGTGTCGATACCGAGAACTTCGGCGACAATTCCGGCGAGAACATCGTCCGATCCCTGACCGATTTCTGTCGCGCCGCAGAAAATCGTGACGCCGCCACTGCGGTCGAATTTCAATTGAACGCCGGAGTGAGGCATATTGTTCCAATAAATCGGAAGCCCGGCTCCAGTCAGATAGGCGGAGCAAGCCAGACCCACGCCGCGGCCCTCAGGGAGCTTCCGAAATTTCTCTTTCCAACCGGAGAGCTGGACAACGCGGCGAATACACTCCGCGAGATTGACGGTTCCCAGCCGGAAGAAATTGGCTGTCACGGCATTCGAAGCTCCAACGATGCGGAGCCGGAGATCAGCTGGGTGCATCTTGAGTTTCTCTGCGATCTTATCGAGCTGTACCTCTTGGCCGACACGCGGCTGAGGAGTGCCATGCCCGCGCTTGGGTCCGCAGGGCGGTTTGTTGGTGAAGGTGCGGCAGCCCTCGTAACGATAGCGCGGGATGTGGTACGTGGTCGTTTGCAATGCACCACAGTAAAAAGTGCTGGCGACCCCGTACGAGCCGTACGCGCCACCGTCGATCAACGTCTGGAGATGCATTCCGGTAATCGCGCCATCCTTCTTGACGCCGGTTTTGAATTTCATCAGGACGGGGTGCCGCCCCCGGTGGCAATAAAAGACCTCTTCACGCGTCAAGCAAATCTTGATCGGTCGGTCCAGCACGAACGCCGCCTTGGCCACAACGATCTCGTGATTGAAAGGATCGCTCTTGCCTCCAAAACCTCCGCCGTTGGGCGTGGCAATCACACGAATATGTGCCGCAGGCATTTCCAGAACCTTGGCAAGAGCGCGGTGAAGGTAGTGCGGCGTCTGCGTGCTTGACCAGATTGTCAGCTTTCCATCGGGATCCTTGATGGCCACCGCCGCGTGCTGCTCGATCGGAAGATGCGTATTCCCTTGATAGAAAAAAGTGTCTTCGAAGATTTCATCCGCTTCGGCAAAGCCTTCTTCCACATTGCCGAACTCCAGCGCTACCAGCTTGTGAATGTTGCCTTCTTCCCCGTATTCGTGGATTCGCGGCTCCCGAGTCGCCAGAGCTTCCTCGGGGTTCGATATCGTCTTCAAAACTTCATACTCGACGTCGATCAAGTCCAAAGCTTCAAATGCAGTGAGTTCCTCTCGCGCGATGACCGCAGCGACCGGATCTCCAACATGCCGCACATGATCGACGCAGAGGGCTTGCTCGTCTTGGCTCACTGGAAGAATTCCGTACTGGATTGGCAGGTCTTTGCCCGTCAGCAGCAGATATACTCCCGGGCAAGCGAGCGCGCGTGACGCATCGATTTTTCGAATGCGCGCGTGAGGATGTGGAGACCGCAGCAGCTTGCAGTGCGCCATTCGGGGTAGGAAAATGTCGTCGGCGAAGCGGGTCTGGCCGGTCACTTTTGCGCGGGCGTCGACGCGGCGGCGGGGGACGCCAATCACACGAAATTTGTGCCCATTTGCTTTTGAATGGCTGTCCGTTGACTTCGTCGAATCCTTTTCCTCCGGCATTCACCCTCCTTGTTCCCTGTCCGATCGCAACGGTAGCGCGGAAACTAAGTCTCAGAGTTGTTTTGCCCTGCGATCTTGACTATTGCGGCTTCGACAGCCTCAAAAATTTGGAGATAGCCCGTGCACCGGCACAAGTTGCCCGAAAGCGCTTCTCGGATTTGATCGCGATTGGGATGCGGATTCTGATCCAGCAAGGCTTTCGCCGTCACCAGGATTGCCGGCGTGCAATATCCGCACTGTGCCGCTCCAAGATCGGCAAAGGCATCCTGCAATGGATGAAGTTTGCCTTCTTCTCCGAGCCCTTCCACGGTCAGGACTCGCCTTCCGTCGCACTCGAGCGCCAGCACGAGACAAGAAAGCACGGCCTTGCCATCCAGAAGAACCGCGCAAGCCCCGCATTCCCCCAGTTCACATCCATGCTTCGTGCCGGTATGACCGAGATCCTCACGGAGGACCTCCAGCAACGTCTTATACGGTGCGAAGGAGACGTCAACCTCTTCGCCGTTCAACGTGAATCGTATCTGTGAGGTCTTCTGGGATTCGATGGGCAGTGTGGCCACGCTCAATCACCTCTCGAAAACATTACCTTGCCGTTGCACGCTTTCTTACTTCTTGCCGAGCCTGTTCGTGCATGCTCTCATGAAGCTCTCTGCCAGATGAAAGTCGCTCAAGAGCATTCGGTTTAGCCAGCAACCCGCGGATCAGATAATCTGCGAATCCGTCCGCGATCTCCGCCGCCGTTAACGGGCCTTCCGGGCTGAACCACTGCACGCTCCAATTCAAGGCTCCAAGAATGGCCCGCGCAGCCAGCGCCGGATCGCAGGGGACGAATTCTCCCGATCGGGCGCCACTGGCGATCAAATTGCGTAAGCCTTCTTCATAACGGTCGCGTTTGGCCAGAAGATGACGCTGCTGGCGGCTTGGCAGCGCCGTCAAGAGATGCGCCGTGGAACCCTCGACTTCGTCGAGTACGCACCGCAAATGGGACGCAATCATCAGGCGCAATTTCGATGCCGCGCCTGTTCGCATCTTGCGGGCTTTGTCGAGCGCAGCAATCATACGATCCAGGGAATTGTCCTGGCAGAAGTACAGAATCTCGTGCTTCCCCGCGAAGTAGTTGTAGAGATTTGCAGGCGAAAGGGCGGCCGCGGCTGCGATGTCGCGCATACCGGTCTCCGCGAACCCACGGACACGAAACTCTTTTCCCGCGGCGCGCAGGATCTCCAGGCGCCGCGCAAGATAGCGCCGCCTCAAATGGCCATTGCGCTGGCTCTTGGCTTGGCTGTTTGACAATCTATATCTCCAGAGTGTGCATGATGCGCGGCCGCCAGGGTGCAACCTCATTACAGTTAACACCTCGGCCCGCCCGGTGTCAAGAAATTCTGAACGACCGTTCAGGAAGAGAACGGCTGTTCAGATACCCGGAACATTGATGTCAAACCTGCATCAAGGGGCATCTTGCTCGGAGATTATATGGGTAGAGAAACGGCTCGATTAGGACTGCTGATTTTCGTAAGTTCGCTGCGGGCGCTGGAAGCGCCGGGCCTTCAGCTCAAAATGCGCGAGCGCGCCCGCTTTCGCCACGGTGCCTGTCGGTCGCGACGAAAGCGCGCGGCAAATCGCTTGTTCGACTTGCGTTCGCACGTGCTCTGCATCATTGCCGGAAACGACTTCGATTTGCACTTCGAGGTGATCCATCTCATGCAAAGTTGTCAGCGTTATCTGAAACTCATCGACTCTTCCAAACTCGCGAATCAGCGCCGCTTGAAAATGGATTTCAACGTGGAAAGAGCCGAGCCGCATTGTCGTACAAAATCTTACGCTTTGCGGCATCTCCAATGGGCAGCGCATTGAACTTCTCAATGTTTCCCTTGATCTCCGGCACGCCAGGTCCGGGCCAGTCCGTGCCCCACAGCACTTTATCCGCGATGTCTTCCATCCGCGGAAAGTATTCCAGCAGCTTCTGCGGTGGGATGCCCGATATGTCCATATACATATTTTTGTGCCGGCGGACGAGAAAGAAAGCCTCGTTCATCCACAGCGGTCTGCCCCCGTGTGCCAGAATGACGACCAGATTGGGATAGTCGATGCAAACATCATCGCAAAGCATCGGTTGCGCATGTAGGTTCCGGGCCCCCGGAAATATGGAAGTTCCGGTGTGAATCATTACCGGTAAACCGTTCGCCTGGGCGCGCTCGTAGACGGCGGCCAGACCACGATTGCCATCCATATAATTATTCGGCGATAACACCTGGTGCGAAGGATGCATCTTGATGGCGCGAATCCCGAGCCTTGTGATGCGGTCCACCTCCGCACCTGGATCAGGAACCGTCCCGGGAAGTACTCCACCGAACGGGATCAGGCGGTCAGGCGCTGCTTTGCAGTACTTTGCGCTCCAATCATTTACTTCGGGCGTGAATCCGATTATTTGTGGCGCGACATAATTGATCAGCCCCGCTCGCTCAACGCCGAGACTGTCCATGAAAGCAAGAAATGCTTTTGGATCGGCCGAATAGCGCTCCACTTCGGCGTAGTCCTTGCGCCCGCGTTTCATCAAATCGAGCGCTGAAGGTTTCATCATGCCGTAGGGCATGATATGGACGTGAATATCGATGATCGGTTGCACGAAGGTTCTGTCCCTGGGGAACTGACGCCGTCACGCCCGCGCATCAATTGAAACGGACATATTCAAAGTCCAGCGGTTGATTGTTAATTCCACGCACCGGCGGGGCGATCCAATTCGCAAATTTGCCCGGCTCGGTCACGCGCCCGCTCATGAGGGACTGTACGTAGGCATAATCCTTCGCACTTGGCAGCCACTGGATTTCATGTTTCTTCCAGGCTTCCTGAGCTAAAGCTTCTCCCTCTGGGCTGATGAAATGACCGGCGAAGTTGCCGATTTCGCGGTGGAAGCCCTTGTGCGGCAAAGTCAAGCGGAATGAGATGCCCGCATTATCGATTACCCGCTGCCAGCGGCCAACTCCATCGGCAATCTCATCGACGTAATCATCGCGTAAGCGTTCGTTCAAGGCCGTTAGCGCTGGCACTTTCTTGGTAACGATCTTGTCTCCAATGACCTCGGAAACGGGATATTCGGATTCACCAAGCACATGATCGTCGTCGAGCTTGGTTTCGCGGAAGCGTCCCTTGAGGCCACTCGTAAAATAATTCGCAGCGTTGGAAGAAACGTCCGAGCCGTAGAGGTCCAGCGTGACGCTGTAGTGGAAGTTCAAGTATCTCTGAATCGTCTGGAGATCAATGACTCCCAGGGCCCGCACGTCCGACGGGTCTTCGACATTGTTTTCTTTCATCACCTCGCAAGTACGTTGAATAATGCGGGCAACGCCTGTCTCCCCGACGAACATGTGGTGCGCTTCCTCCGTCAACATGAAGCGGCAGGTGCGTGAGAGCGGATCGAAGCCCGATTCCGCCAGGGCGCAAAGCTGGAACTTGCCGTCCCGGTCGGTAAAAAACGTAAACATATAGAACGCAAGCCAGTCCGGCGTGGGCTCGTTGAACGCGCCGAGAATGCGCGGATTATCGGTATCTCCGGAACGGCGCGCGAGCAATGCTTCAGCTTCCTCGCGGCCGTCCCGGCCGAAATAGCGGTGCAGCAAGTAGACCATGGCCCACAAGTGACGCCCTTCTTCCACGTTCACCTGAAAAATGTTCCGCAGATCGTACAAGGAAGGACACGACATCCCCAGCATCTTCTGCTGTTCGACCGAAGCGGGTTCCGTGTCGCCCTGTGTAACGATGATTCGCCGCAGGATCGAGCGATATTCACCCGGGACTTCTTGCCAGGCTGGCTGACCCATGTGAATGCCGAAATTCACCTGGCGCTTTTCGTCGCGCGGCTGCAGGAAAATGCCCCAGCGGTATTCCGGCATTTTCACATAGTCAAACTGCGCCCAGCCGTCGGGTTCCACACTGACCGCTGTACGCAGGTACACATCATAATTGTGACTCTCATTCGGACCCATGTCGTACCACCAGCTCATGTACGCCGGCTGCCAATGTTCGAGCGCGCGCTGCAGAACGCGGTCTCTCCCCAAATCGACGTTGTTCGGAATCTTCTCGGTGTAATTGATCATCTCGATCCCCTCAGAAGATCAGGCAGAGGCCCTTCTCCTAAGCTCTTTCCCAGTTGAACTTCACGGGCGCGCCGCTGCCGTACACCTTGAGTGCGCCACTCGCGCCAACTGCGTTCGGACGAACGAAAATCCAGTTTTGCCA
>Ga0137372_10003356_pt1 | contig 15597 bp, 14 predicted proteins | sample SagtaG_6_FD_104911 | JGI IMG/M metagenome (GOLD analysis project Ga0137372, IMG submission 104911) | Vadose zone soil microbial communities from Sagehorn Ranch, Mendocino, California, USA - Sage1_R_60_16 metaG | ecosystem: Environmental > Terrestrial > Soil > Vadose zone | place: USA...
ATACAGTGGACCTTCTAACAATAAGGATTCTGTATTGGCTGCAATTCTACATGAACGCAGGATTGAGTTATTTTCTGAATTCGGCCACCGCTGGCTGGACTTAAAAAGGACGGGTACTGTCGATGCAGTAATGAGTGTAAATACACCAATGAAGACGAATGGGCTGCCCTGGAAATCCTATCAGCAATTGTATCCGATTCCGATCGGTGAAATACAGAAGGATCCCAACCTGGTACAAAATCCAGGTTATCCACAATAATAACCGGGCTCCTATTATAAGCACTGGTGAAACCTGTCGCAAGGCTGTCATTCTTTTCATCAAACTTTCAGACGGGAGTTGTTGTGAAACTGAATGCTATTAATCATTTATTTAAACAAAATCATTCATTAACAAATGAAAAAGGCATTGTGTTTATTGATCTTCTGTTTACCCCCCATTTTATTACATGCCCAGAGTGATACTTCGAATGGCATTCATTGGTGTGAAGATTTAAGTTGGGATCAGGCGAAAGCCAAGGCAAAAAAGGAAAATAAATACCTGTTTGTTGATTGCTATGCTACCTGGTGCCAGCCCTGTAAACAAATGGATAAAGATGTCTATACTTCTGAGTCAGTCGGTAATTATATCAATGAAAAGTTTGTCGCGATCAAAGTACAAATGGATAAAACCCAAAGTGATAATGAGCAAGTCAAACGTTGGTACCCGGATGCCGCAATGATTGCATCAAATTTTAATGTTCAGGCATTTCCGACTTTCATTTTTTTTGATACAAATGGAACACCCGTTCACAAAGCTGTCGGATATCATAATGTGGATAATTTTATTTCACTTCTCAAAGATGCTTTTAACTCGACAAAGCAGTACTATACATTGCTGAGGGATTTTGTACCCGGAACAATTGATACAGGCGAGCTAAAAGGCCTGGCACGAGCATTTGAGTTTATAGATCCTGATTTATCTGGAAAAATGGCGGAAGATTATTTCATGCGAATCCCCAGCCAGGAATTGGGAAACTATGATAACATCAGTCTAATGGCAGAACTTCAGAACAGCCGCCTTGTCGAAAAAATTGCCTTCGATTATATTGTCGGTTTAGATAAGAAGAATTTAATATCGCCAAATAATATACAATTAATTTGTTGGTTAAATAAACAATCCGACATTCAAAATTTTGTAGACAAGTTTATTATTAAATTAAATAGGTCAGAAATTGGGAAGCCAGAAATAATAAAATTAATGATCGCATTCAAAGATAATCCAAATGTTATATCAATCGCCAAGGATTATATCGAGAAGCTGGTTAAAAGGGAGATGTTGTTAAAGAAGAATATTGAGCTATTGGGCGAATTCACCAATAGCTCAAATGATAAAGGATTTAATTTCTTTTATTATAATGCCAATGAAATAGACTCTTTAATGTGGAAAAATTATACACAAAGTGTAATCGATAAGGTTGTTGACAAAGAAGAGATATTTCCTGTCGTCAAGGCAAGTCTGAAAAATAAAGTTGAGCCGAATTGGGATAGCCTTGTTTTAGCAATCGAAAAAAAGTATCCCAACCCTATTTATGGTGAACGGAACGTGCTTTGGGCGAAATTGAACTGGTATAGGGTAAAAGGCAGTACTTCGCAATATATAAAATTCACGATTGTTTTTTTTGATAAATACATGAATGATACGACAAACTGGTTGAATGATAATCAAAGAAATAATTTTGCCTGGGATTATATTTTTCTGAAAAGCAAAGACCCGGAACACTTAAACGCAGGAATTCGTTGGATGAAGGAAATTGTCAGGAGAGATGCAGGTAAACATCCAACTTATATGGATACCTATGCCAATTTACTTTATAAGGCAGGTCGAAAGGAAGATGCAATAACAGTTGAATGGCATGCGTGTCAATTGGATGCAAAGGATAATAGTTTTCGGGAAAATTTAAAGAGAATGGAAAATGGAGAGCCTACTTGGGTCGATCCTCACTGACATTATGTTGAGTTAACCTGAATTTGATGTTTGCGGCAACAAAATTGATATTTTTAATATTTTTTTTGTAACTTAATAATGGGGATTGGAAAAAATATTCACCCCTTTTTTATAAAAATTACAGCTTATAAAGTTCCATATAACTATATAATTTTCATATATGGGTAAAAGATAAAACTAGTCTCCCTAGGAAAATCAAATTCTGAAATTTTCAATCCAAACACCTGTCATAAACCAGGTGACTTTATTCGAATAATTTATGTCAAAAATTGTTAGTATCATTGCCTTATTCCTAATTACCAACACTGCAGTTAGTCAAAATTCTATTAAAACTTCAAACCAATGGAATTTGGAAAAATACCTTTGGAGCTATGCGCGCCATCAAAGCAAAAAGGACGAAAAGTCTTTAATAGATTTTAATGCCATTGATAACTGGCAAGGGTTGGGACGTTATTTATCTATCAGCAACGACGGACAATACTTTGCGTATAACATTGATAGAGGAGTTGGACTTAATCTTAATTATAGAAGGTTAGATAGCTTAATTATTCAATCTACCAGGAATTCCTGGAGTAGATTATTTGCTGGAGGTAAACCAGGCTTTTTTACTTGTAATAATGATCAGTATATTTTTCAGAATAAGGATACTATTTATTTTGTTCAGTTGGGAATGAAAAAATGCAATATCGTCAATAATGTTGAATCTTATATAAGTAATAAAATCGATTGGATAGCATATAAATTAAAAAATAATGATAGACCAGTAATATTGCAGAACCTTTTGACGGAAAATAAAAAACAATTCGTAGATGTGGCTTCTTATTCTTTTGACAATTCCAGGCAATGGTTCACCTATGTGTTGAATACTTCACAAAAAGAATTAACACTTTTAAATCTTAAAAGTGGCAAAGAAAAAAAATATTCTTTTGAGAAATCATACCTTTTTTCACCAGATGGGAATGCGTTATTAATTAATAACGGAAGCGACCTGAAATATATTGACCTAACTAAACAAACTTCAAATTCAATTTGGGAGACCACAGATAACTCGAAAACTGTATCCGATTATCAATTTGATCAATTGGGAAAGCAAATAGTTTTTATAGTACAAGATATTTCAAAGAAAACAATTTCAAACTCCATTTGGTATTATGGAGCAGGCATGGATAAAGCTAAAATAAAAGTGGACGATAGCACATTGGGAATTGGGGATAGTTTAGAAATACAGGAAGGGGCCTCTTTTACAGATAATAGCAGTTATATCCAATTTACTTTGAGGCACAAGCAAAAATCGCTTCAAGCTATGAGTAATGAAGTGCATTTGGACGTATTTAGTTACAAAGATTTAATGCTACATTCCGACAAAGCAGATCTATCAAGACAAACTAAAATATACAAAGCCATTATAAGTGTGAAGAACAATCAGGTAGTATCATTGGAGAATGATGGTCGGACTCTTTATTTGTTGCAGGGAGATTTTGCAATTATTAAAAAATACAGTAAAGAAACGCATGGAGATCGATTTTGGGAAGTGGGTTTTGATAATAATGAAGATAGTAACTGGCTGGTTTCTTTAAAAGATGGCGACAGACGCTTATTACCTACTACAAGTGGCAACGGTGCCTTGTGGTTTTCTCCCAGCGGAAATTACCTGGTCTATTTTGATGCACAGAAGGATTGCCATTATTTTAGCTATGATTTGCGTACTGGAAAGATAAAGGATATTTCTGCCAATGTTTCAGATGGACAGTTGGGAAAGGTTGAGACGATTTATCGGACTGATGAAAAGCCTAAATATCCTTTCTGTCCTGCAGCTTGGTTGAAAGACGATGCTAGTCTATTAGTTTATGATACTCATGATATTTGGAAATTGGATCTTGCTGGTGAGAAACCAGCGGTTAATATTACTAACGGTTTTGGACGGTCTCATGATATTATATTTAGTTTATTTTACGGTGGGCGAATTAGATTTGACACACCTATTTTAAATGAAGAGGAAACCTTGACGCTAAGAGCTTTTAATATCAAAAATAAATGCAACGGATTTTACCGAAGAGCTGCTAGCGCAGTTGGCGATCCAAAACTTTTGTCCATGGGACAGTACTTTATGAATATCATAGCCGGCTGTCAGGATCTAAATTTATCAAATGAAGGTATGCCACCATTAAAGGCCGCAAATGCTGGTGTTTGGATTGTACAGCGACAATCAAGTGTGGATGCGCCTAATTATTATAAAACAAACGATTTTAAGACATTTGAACGATTAAGCAATTTTCAGCCTCGGAAGGAGTTTAATTGGATTTCTGAAGAACTTCACTCCTTTAAACACCTTGGTGGTGGAGATGGACAAGGAATTCTAATCAAACCCGAGAATTTTGATCCTTTTAAAAAATATCCAGTATTAATTATATTTTACGGCAATTATTCTGCCAATTTTCAGCAGTTTCCGATACCTTCCTATAATGAAAATGCCATATCTCCTGGGATGTCGCCCAATTGGATTCTGAATAATGGTTGCTTAGTATTCACTCCGGATATCTATGTGGCACCACTTAAATATGGTCCGGAGGCATTTAATGTAATTGAAGGAGCTGTCAGCTATTTAAAGCATCTACCATATATTGACTCAAATAAAATAGGTTGCGCTGCGCACAGTTGGTCAGCAAAGTTAGGTTCTTATTTATTTACACATTCCAAATCATTTGCTGCCATGGCTATTAGTGAAGGTTATTTGTACGCGGACCCCATTAGCGTGGCTTTATCGCCGAGTGAAAAAGGGTTAAGCCAGCTAGCCGAGGTGGAACGAGGTTTCCAATATGGAAATTTTTGGCAACATAAAGAATCATGGTTGGATCAAACAACGGTAGTAAATGTCGATAAATCTAATTCGCCTTTACTATTATTATGTAATAAGCAAAGCAGCCAGGAATATCAAAATCAAACCTTTGAATTATTCAGTGCTTTAAGAAGATTGGAGAAAAGTGTATGGTGGTTAAGATATGACAAAGAGGGGCATATTTTATACGATTTAAATGATCAAAAAGATTATACGATTCGCTATACACAATACTTTGATCATTATTTAAGCAATGCGCCCCCTCCGAAATGGATGACACAAGGCATTCCAAATGCTCTGAAAGGAATCGAAAGTAGGTATGAACTAGATCCTGAAGGCAGTTGCAGTAAAGATTGTCCAATTTGCAGAAAATGGAATGAGCAGTACAGAAAACATGCCGAAATGTTTCATAATAAAATTAGCGAATGGAATGTTGACGATAATTAAATATATATTTTCCTGCAATTGTGTAACAGTATGAAATAATTTGAAAATATTAGGCTATGAAAGCAACGTTTTCATAGCTTAAATTTTAAGGTACTCACTAATAGTCAATCCGAAGAAAAATGAGTGGTTGATTACAAGTTTTTGATGTCCAAGGGGTTCTATCTCAGTAGTAGTCCAGTATGATTTGTCACCGCCTATGGTGGCATCAAGAAATGATAAAGTACATGTACCATGTAGCGTTGTACCATCTTTTTAAGCCTACGGGCCGACGTCATGATGGACAGATTGACAGCCGGATCACATCGTATTGAACTGAAAGGTGAATCCAGAAGAAGGAAAAAATAACACACTACTCCCTCAAATCATATCTTTGAAATCCTCGAATAGTTCTTTCTCCTTAAAGCCTTCTTTGCAAAGGGGGTACTTTGATCGGAACGAGGGGTTACCATCACCGGAATTTAAAAATGAAGAAAAGAAATTTAATATCTTAGGCCATAAAAGAGATTGCTTTTATGGCCTAATTTAATTTTCAAATTGTGATTAACTCCTTAGTCATGTGTTAGAGCAATGCGAGTTTGACTGCAATTTTTTGACGTGCAAGAAGTTCCATCATCAGTAGTAGTCCAATATGTTACATTACCAGATATGGCGCTATTAGCAAATAGGGCAGTGCAAGTGTTAATTATCAGCCATCAGCCAAAAATTATCAGCCACCTATTTTTCTGAAACGCAGTCGAGGTAAGGCTTAAAAAAATTTTCCACAGCCATTTTTCCAATTCTGTGTATAATCACGATTCCAGCCACATTTCAGCCAGTTTCGGCCATTTAAGAGTTTTCAACCGGCTGAAATACTGTCTGCCGACATGTCCAGTGAGTCTGCTTTGAATGAATAATCTAAAATGGGTTTATAGCCGGTAGTTTGGTTTTTACCGGCCGAAGTTCTATAAGAATTTAGCAGCATACTCTATGTTATTTTTGTCTTAACTTGTGGTTAAGACAATGAGTGTGTTATCCACCTATAATGATGAACAGTTGTTAAGGCTTCTGGAGGACGGTAACGAGCAGGCATTTTCGGAAATTTATGAGCGCTATTGGGAGCGTCTCTTTAATTCTGCCGAAAAAATTCTGCAACACCGTGCCGCCGCACAGGATGCCGTTCAGGAAGTATTTATTTACCTCTGGAAGCGTCGTATGTCTCTCCATATCGAATCCTTGCAGAGCTATCTTTTCCAGGCAGTGCGTTTCCAGGTTTTCAAAGCCATCCGGTCGGAAAAAACGGGCAAGGATTTTTTTAAACGCCTGGCCGCTGTATCCACTGAATTAATTACAGAAGATCCTGCTATTTTTAAAGAGCTTAAAAATCTATTTGAAAATGTAATCGCCAGTCTTCCCGAAGATCAAAGAGCCATCTTTAAAATGAACAGGGATCAGGGACTTACCTATAAACAAATTGCTGCTGAAAAAAATATTTCGGTAAAAACAGTTGAAAAGAAAATATCCCAGGCTTTGCGCCAAATCCGTCGTAATATGGATGATGCACTTACCATTGTATTGATTCTGCATTTTCTCCATTAATTATTAATGCAAATTTCTTCTTTACCCCATAGGGTAAAAGCTCTTTCAGGGTACATTATAGCATATGGGTGAATCATGGAATTTTCAATAAAATTCATGATACGTTTCCCTTTTACCAATAAAAAAAGTCTTCCTACAGATGTCAATAGAAAATTGCCTGCTTTCAGCTATAGTCATGTACATGCCATTTATTGCCGCCGCTCAATCACCGGTGAAATGGACATGTTCTGCTAAAAAGACCGGTGACAAAACCTATGAAATTCACGTGGTATCAACTATTGATCATCCCTGGCATATTTATTCTCAATTTACGCCGGAAGACGGCCCTTCGCTTCCCACCAAGATTTTTTTTAATAAAAATCCATTGGTTACATTATCAGGAAAAGTAAAAGAAATAGGAAATCTTGTAACAAAACATGAAGAAATATTGGATGTTGATTTAAAATATTATAATGACAACGTGGATTTTGTTCAGGTGGTGAATTTAAAAAATAATGTGAAAACAGATATTTCAGGAACTATTGAATTCACGGTTTGTACGGATGAACGATGCTTAATGCCCCAAACAATTCCATTCACTGTTACTTTACAATGAGACCTGACTATCCAAATAAAATCTTTGGTGATAAACGCAGTAACTACATACTGCTTGTAAAAACGCTTGCAGAAGATCGCCCCCTTCCGATCCCGCCCAAGGCGGGACCATTCGCTGTTTATCTGTTGCCGTAACTTTTCCTACCATCATCTATTTTATTTAGAACAATTTTCTTTTTTGCCTGATGAAGATGTCCTTGCTCATATTTCTTTCCTTTTTTTCTTTGAGCATTTAGCAAAGATGAATTTACGGCAAAGTCTATTCAATTATCAGTTATGACTTTTTACAGTTCCTATAAAACAAAAAGATTGAAAGCAGAATAAAAAATAAAAAGGCATGCTTAATTTCTTCTTCATCCGAACCGATAACAAATACGTGAAAGTAAACTTTCATGAGATCAATTATGTTGAGGCATGTGGCAATTATGTGCGTATCGTTACGCCTAATAAATCTTTCATTGTTTTACTTTCCATGAAGCAGATGGAAAAGGTATTGCCATGCAAATTATTTTGCCGCGTGCACCGCTCTTATATCGTTGCGCTAAACAGCATTACCGCATTCGATCATGAATTGGTTTACCTGGATAATAAACATATTCCTCTCAGTGATTTTTATAAAAACCGTTTGCAAGAAAAAGTGATCATTGTTTTGAGCGACGTAAGGAATCAGCCAAAATTATCGAATGTACCTGTGACAAGTTTGATTGATGAATAAGACCTGCCACGGATTCTTGTGTATCTAAATTCCATTTTCAAATCTGTAAAAACCCGGTTCGTGTATTTCGTCAAGTGGCGAGTTTATTTTTCAATTATTTTACTCCGCCGGAATTCCAAAATACTGAAACGTTATATGCGTTTCGATTGAAAAATAATCATACCCAAGAATAGAATTGAGAATAATCGCATTGCGGTAAGGACCCATGCCAAGATCGGCGGCATTAAAACCATGCGTATGGAGCTCGGCATTCTGAACAAATAATCTGTCCCCTTTTTTATCAATGGAATAGTTATGCTTAATATCATATAAGCCATCTTCTGTCCATTGTATAAGTTCTTTGACAGGTTCCAAAAAGGAAGGAATGTGATAAGTGTATCCTGTTGCAAGAATAACTGCATCACCAATATGTTTGAATGTTTTTTCCTCTTCATCATGATAGAAGTAAAGCAATAAATTATCGGTATCACTCAGTTCTATCTTTTTTAATTCAGCGTTGCAATAGATACGAATATTGTCAGAAGGTTGTTCAAGATTTTTAAGATAAAGCGTATCATAAATCTCACTCAAAAGAGAAAAATTGATGCCTTTATAAAGTGTATTTTGTTTTTGCAATACTTCTTTCTTTTTATAAGAATTAAGTTGAAAGAAATAATCAATGTAATCGGGAGATGTCATTTCCAATGTAAGTTTGGAATAATCCATCGGGTGGAATCTTTCAGAACGTGTGAACCAACTTAGTGATTCAAATTGTTCTGAATGTTGCAACAGGTCAAAAAAAATTTCTGCAGCGCTTTGACCTGAACCTGCGATACAAACGTTTTTTTTGTTTTGCAGGGAAGGCTTGCGAAACAAATACTCGGAAGAATGAAAGACAAAGGGATGTGTAAATTCATTGAAGCATACAGGAATATAAGGTATAGTGCCTACACCGATAACAATGTGTTTTGCATAAACAATAGTGATATTATCTGAAACAACATCTCTTACAGAAACAATAAACACATCCTGCACGCTGTTATAATAAATTGCTTCACAGCGTTTGCCAAAATAAAGATTCGATAAATTACTTACTACCCAGTTACAATATTGATTGTATTCTTTTCGTGTTGGAAAATTGTTTTCATGTATTCCAAAGCGCAGCAATCTTTTATGGCTCTTAAGAAAATTAAAATAATTGAAGCGATTGCACGGATCAGCAAGTGTTACAAGATCGGCATAAAAAGGGACTTGCATTCTTGCATGATCAAGCATTAAACCGGGATGCCAGTTGAAAGAAGGTTGCTGATCAAGGAAAATACAATTTAAATCCTTTATCTCACTTGCCAGTGCTGCAAGCCCGAGATTGAAAGGACCAATGCCAATACCGATAATGTCATAAGTGTGGTGTTGTTTCATAGAAACATTATTTTAAGATGAATGATTAAGATGTTAGCTAATGCTTAAACAGGTTTTCTTTTGCCGTATACATTCAGGCAAAAAGAAAGAAAGTAAGTAATAATGGTGGTTAGTATAATGCAAAACAGTGATGGAATCAAATCAAGCTGCTGGTATCCAAACAATGGAAGCAACCAAAATATCAATATCCATTGTATGCAATAGATCTGCGTGATATGAAGACTTGAGTAGCTCAGAAGTTTAAAAAAGTAATTAGGCTTTACATACCGCTCAACCAATTCCCATAAATCTAAAGTAATGAGAACAATACCGATATGTTGTATGGTGTCTGCGGGATAAGTTCTGTAAAAGGAGCTTGCAGGGTCATTTAAAAAATAATGTTGCAATACATATCCTCCGGCTACAAGCAAACAACCAATTATTCCCAGCTTTAAAAATATTTCTTTTGTTTCCGTTTGAAAAAAATATCCGATTGATAGACCAACCAATGGATAAACAAGCCACGGTAACAAAGGAAAGTAAACACGAGGTGGTTGCCCTCCTGTTAATTGCAGAATATAGTTGATTGCAGGATTTGTGCAGTAGGCATCCCAAAAAAATGGAGAAGTAAAACAGATAAAGATGGCGACATACAAAGCATAATGATAATAATGCTGCAGCCGGCTTACGAAAAATAAAATCAGTAAAGTAAGTGCAGCAAAATGTAATATATCTCCCAGCAAAAACATTTGCATCCGTCCTTCAAAATCGTTATTCACCTGTAATTCTTTCAATAACTCGATTGGCATTGGATAGAGAAATGAAGGAAGTATGAATTTAAAAATATTCAAAGCATAAGCCGCTAATAATAAAATAAAAGCTCTTTGTAAAACGGACTGAATAGTGTGCTTTGAAAATGTAAAGCATATACCCATTATCAACATGAATAATTGTGCTCCGGGGCCTTCCGCAATAAAAGCAAGCAGCTTACCAGGCAAAGTATCATAAACATAAGGTTTGCTGTAAAGCAGAATAGTGTGAACCGGTGCCATCATAAGTACAGTAAAGCCTCTGGCTAAGTCCAGTGATTTAACTCTTTGCATAAGTTAGTTTTGAATGAGGAAATGGAATCAGAAGTTTTTTTGAGAAAGAAAATCTTCGCGCATGATACAATAGAGATGTGCAGTTTTGTAAGACATGTTTATGGTTTTTAGTTTTTTAAAACCAGCATCTTCAAGCAGGCGGATGGATTTAATATTATTTATGTCGGGTTCAGCAAACATTCTTTCAGCTTCAGGAAAGAAAAAGTAATAATTGAGAAATGCAGCGATCACGCAATTTGTAAGACCATGTACCGGTTGCTTATTCGGAGCCATTAATAAATGAAATCCGCAATCGTTTTCCGAATGTTCAATATGACCTGCTATTTCGTCTGCTGCTATTCTATATACATCAAACTGGCAAATCATCTGATCATTATAAAATCCAACAAAGGAATGTGCATCAGGATTTTGCAAAATGCATTGGTAGCAGCTTCTGAATAATCCAATGGAACCACTCATTTGCCAGAACTCGGTGGTGTACTGCATGTTGACCCATTCGTGCATAACGGACAAATGCTGTAGAAGATTAAAGGATTTAAAACTGATAGTTCCGTGAATTAAAGAAAAACATTCCTGGTGGAGGTATTCTTCTGATAAAACCGGTTTGCAAAAAAGTGAAGAGGAATTTTTTTGAGTAATTGACATAATAGACATTTTAGTTAAACAATTATTTACAATGCCAAACTACCCAGAGCCGGGGAAAACCTCTTTGTTATAAAGCAGATTTGAAATTGTGAAAATCAATATTTATGGTTGAGTTTAAGATTCTTTCAAAGGCAGGAAGCGAGGTGATGGTTGTACCTGATATGCCAACAACTTTTCCTGTCGCGGAAGCAAGTAAAGTGATTAGTAATTTCGGCACTATTCGTTTTCAGCGCATAGTGGGCGATGGTTTTGAAGCATGGTTAAGCAAGTATGTTGCGAAGCATTCTGCCGAACTTTCTGCAAGAGCTGATTTGGAAACGATTGAGATGTACATTGCTTTATATAACCAGTTCGAATCAACCTGGGATGGTATTGGAATGCCGACTTCAAGACCACTGCAGTTTGGTTTTTCCTATTGTCCGCATATTCATAATAAGGTCAAGCTTATAAAAGGCATGCAATATGAAACACTGGATTTTCATATAAAACCTTATATGCTTGAACCATTTCGTAAAATTTACCGGGAAGTGGATAAGTTTCTTAACAGGGTAGAAAGCAAACAATTTGCTACCATGAATTTTGAATGCCTCTTAAGTCCCGAAATGATCGTTGTACTTCACGATATGAAAAGGTATCGCCCGAGACCGGAACTCGTTTCAGGATTCATAAAAGCCAAATTGCAGGAATTATTGATCTATGCATTTGACACGGCATTCAAAGAAAGTCCGCCATCAAAAATAACTATCACAAAAGAGCTAAAGGATAAAGCGTATGACGCAAGAGTTATTCTTGAATCAAGGGTCAAAAACCCGCCTACTGTGTCTGCGTTGTCGCAGCTTGTATTAACAAATGATACAACCATGCAGTATCTTTTCAAACACTTTTTCAAATGTACGGTTTCTGAATACTCGCAGCTAATAAGGCTTGAAGTGGGGAGAGGATTACTGCTCAATACTTCGCTTACACTTGATGACATTGCGTACGAGACAGGGTATTATGATGCTTCCAGTTTTTCGGGAGCATTCAAAAAACGTTATGGTTGTACGCCGGGTGAATACAAAAAAGCAGGCAGGAAACCGCGTTAGTCTTTATTTTGCATTTATAAGATTATAATAATGACTGAGGAAAAACTGAAAGAAATATTACAACAGGGAGAAGGAATAGAAGTCGAGTTTAAGACGTCTCTGTTTGAATTGAATAAAGATGCTTTTGAATCTATCTGCGCCTTTTTGAACAGAAATGGCGGCCATCTATTTTTGGGAGTTAAAAATGATGGAGTAGTGGAAGGAGTAGTAGAGAGTATCATACCCGATATAATTAATAATATTATTACAAGCGCGAATAATCCTCTAAAGCTTAGCCCTCCATTTTATTTATCACCGGAAGTAGTGGATCTCGGAGAACATAAATTAATTCATATTAATGTACCAGAAAGCGCACAAGTCCACAATACCAAAGGAAAAATATTTGACAGAAATAAAGACGGAGATTTTGATATTACAAAACAAGCCGAACAAGTAACAAAGCTTTATCTCCGAAAGCAAACCACCTACTCAGAAAACCAGGTTTTTCCTTATCTGGAACTTGCTGATTTCAGACAGGATTTATTTAAAAGGGTGCACACACTTGCTGACAATGAAAGACCGGGGCATCCGTGGACGGAAATGAGCGATGAGGAGCTAATGCGCTCTGCGGGGTTATATAAGAAAGATCCTTTAACAGGCAAGAATGGTTATACATTAGCTGCAGCATTGTTGTTAGGCAGAGATGAAACAATTATCAGTGTGCTTCCACATCATAAGACAGATGCGATACTTCGGGTTGAAAACACTGACCGATATGACGACAGGGATGATATACGCACGAATCTGATTGAAAGTTATGACAGGCTCATGGCATTTATTGCAAAACATTTGCCTGATAAGTTTTACCAGGAAAATGAGCATAGAACCAGTCTGCGGGACAGATTGTTCCGGGAAGTAGTGAGCAATCTGCTCATTCACCGTGAATTTACGAACGCTTTCCCTGCCAAGCTTATTATTGAAAAGGATAGAGTTTATATAGAAAACTGGAGCCGTCCACATGGCGGAGGTTTGATTGATCCCTCTAATTTCTCGCCATTTCCAAAAAACCCGATAATAGCAAGATTTTTTAAAGAAATCGGAAGAGTTGATGAATTGGGTTCGGGTATTCGTAACTCCTTTAAATATTGCAGTGTCTATACACCCGGTGCGAAACCGGAGTTTATTGAAGGTGATGTATTTAAAACAATTATCCCTATAAAGCCAAAAGATTTAATTCCTGAAAAAGAGAAAGATACCGTGATTGATGCTGTAAATGATGCTGTAAATGATGCCGTAAATGATGCCGTAAATGATGCTGTAAATGATACTGTAAAAGAGCGTTTAAAAAGGGAACTAATAATTATTATTAAAAGAGATGGCATTTCTTTAAGCGAATTAAGAAAGCAATTCAATATTGAAAGAGCAACAGCTCAAAGGGATATGAAACTTTTAAAAGCCACAGGTTGGGTAGATTTCAAAGGAGCGGCTAAAACCGGGAAATATAAGCTTACGGAGACGGGAAGAAAATATTTTACTGATAAAAGCAAGGGCTAACGACTTACTGAGCCGTGCAGTAATGATTAAAAAGCAATCAGCAACTTCTAACTAACCTTATTTAATAAGGTTGATTATTCCGAAAATGACCAGCGTTATTTTATATAATTCTGGTCATTTTTTATGGTAAAAAGTTGAACGCCTCTGTAACTAATCAAAGCAATTTTTAAATAGTCCAGGACACAATTGGTTTGAAAAAGTTCACAGTAAGTTCGATGAAAAGTTCGTAGTAAAAAGTATCGGTGTTATGGAAAGAATAAGATCTAATAAGAAAGGTTATTGGAAAATAAAAATATAACCTCTCTAATTTTTGCTTTTATTTTCTAGAAATTTTTCCAGCAATTCCACTTTCTCCCTTTCGCTTTTTAAAAGTGCATCATATAGCTCGATAATCTTTTCGACAGGATTGAAAGTGTTATGTACTGAAGCGGCATTATCATGATAAGTATTAGCAATTATGTTATAAGTCGCTTCTTCACTAAAATTCTTTATTGCTTCCACCGGCACATTCAATGCCTTTGCAATTTCTTCCATTTGTTCATCATCAATCTTTTCCTTGCTCTCAATAAATGACATTTTCTGCTGGTTAATTCCTAATGTTGTGGCAAGCGTATCCTGCTTTACTCCTAATATTTCCCGTATCCGTTTTACATTACGGCCTTCATGTTTTGTTATTGGCATAATAGTATCAGTCATGTTACAAAAGTATACAATCAAGTGGCAAAAAACAGACGAGTCCCAGTAAAATAGTTTTCAAAACCATCATCCCTTTGGCAATAAAGCAAGAAGCAAAGGATGTATTAAGTTGGGAGGAAGTTCGTAGTAAGTTGGGTGATAAGTTGGGTGATAGGTTAAATATTTTTTTCACTTAACAGCTTTTCATATAAAGCGTTCTTTTCTTTTTCAACCTGAAGCAAGCGTTCATAGAGTTTTTTATTTTCTTCAAGTAACTCAACCTGTTTCTCTAATGAATTAATTGTACACTGATAGTTAAATGAACTGTGATCATTCATCGTGCTATTATCATTGAATGTAAGAATCTTATTAAATACAGCATCCTCATTAAAATTTCTAATTGCTTCCACGGGTACATTCAATGCCTTTGCAATTTCTTTCATTTGCTCATCATCAATCTTTTCCTTGCTCTCGATAAATGACATTTTCTGCTGATTAATTCCTAATGTTGTGGCAAGCGCATCCTGTTTTACTCCTAATATTTCCCGTATCCGTTTTACATTACGGCCTTCATGTTTTGTTGTTGGCATAATAGTATCAGTCATGTTACAAAAGTATACAATCAAGTGGTAAAAAACAGACGAGCCTCAGTAAAATACAGGCATAAAATATATTTTGCGGGCTTGCGCAGCTATTTGTTGGTAAAAGCAGCTATTTATTTTCCCGGCTGGTCTTTGTGAATAAGTGTTTACTATTAAGAGGCTGTTATTTTTTTATTACATTTATACTACTTTATAACTTCATATGCCGCCCCAATCCACTTATACTGACGAGGTTTTGCTCCGGCTCATGAGCAGCGACGATCAGGAAGCATTTGCCCTGATCTACCGCCGCTATTGGGAGGGATTATTCATTACTGCTGTCAAAGCGCTAAGGGGAAAACAGGAAGCCGAGGATGTGGTGCAGGACGTTTTTCTTTCACTCTGGAACAGGCGAAAGGAGCTTGATATCGAAGGCTCGTTGTCTGC